>Ga0308163_10000485_pt1 | contig 69308 bp, 53 predicted proteins | sample PhyTR1_FD_201037 | JGI IMG/M metagenome (GOLD analysis project Ga0308163, IMG submission 201037) | Phyllosphere microbial communities from UC Gill Tract Community Farm, Albany, California, United States - DLSLT.R1 | ecosystem: Host-associated > Plants > Phyllosphere > Unclassified | place: USA...
ACGTACCACGTCATGCGCACGATGTGTTCGGGCCGAGCATGCGCCTCGGCCAGCACGGCGACGATATTTTCCAGCGCCTGGCGCACCTGTCCGGCGAAATCGTCGGTGTGGAACACGCCCTGCCCGTCCCACCCGATCATGCCGCTGACGCACACCGTGCGGCCGCTGGCGGCCACGCCGTTCGAATAGCCGCGCGGCCGGGCCCACTGCGGCGGTTGAAGTATCTCCATCATGCTTCCCTGTCGTTCTGCTCGCGCAGCAGTTCGCGCGCGATAATCAATTGCTGCACTTCGGTGGCGCCCTCGTAGATGCGCAGCGCGCGGATCTCGCGGTACAAGCGTTCGACCGGCTGGTCGCTGACCACACCGAGGCCGCCAAACATCTGCAGCGCGGCGTCGATCACCTGCTGCGCGGTCTCGGTCGCGGTCATCTTGGCCATCGCCGCCTCCTTGGTCACCTTGCGCCCGTGGTCGCGCTGCCATGCGGCGCGGTAGGTCAGCAAGGCGGCGGCGTCGATGCCGGTCGCCATCTGCGCCAGCTTGGCCTGCGTCAGCTGGAAGTCCGACAGCATCTGGCCGAACATCTTCCGCTGCGTGGTATGGGCCAGCGCCTCGTCCAGCGCGCGCCGCGCGAAGCCCAGCGCGGCGGCGGCCACCGAGGTGCGGAACACGTCGAGCGTGGCCATCGCCACCTTGAAGCCCTGCCCCGCCATGCCGATCCGGTTGGCAACCGGAATGCGGCAGCCGTTGAATGCCAGCCGCGCCAGCGGATGGGGCGCGATCACCTGTATGCGCTCGGCGATCTCGAAGCCCGGCGTGCCGGCATCGACGATGAAGGCGCTGATGCCGCGCGCGCCGGGCTGCTCGCCGGTGCGCGCGAACACCACGTAGAAGTCGGCGATGCCGCCATTGGAAATCCAGGTCTTTTCGCCATCGAGCACATAGTGTTCGCCGTCGTCGTCCAGCACCGCCACGCATTGCATGGCCGCGACATCGGATCCGGCCTGCGGCTCGGACAGCGCGAAGGCGGCGATGGCTTCGCCGCGCGCCACGCGCGGCAGGTAGGCCTCGCGCTGCGCGGCGCTGCCGTGCAGGCTGATGGCGCCGGCGCCCAGCCCCTGCATGGCAAAGGCGAAATCGGCCAGGCCGTTGTGGCGCGCCAGCGTCTCGCGGATCAGGCAAATAGCGCGGGTGTCGATGACCTCGCCCTCGCCGCCGTGCGCCGTGCCCGCGACCGCATGCCGCAACCAGCCGCCCCCGCCCAGCTGGCGCACCAGCCGGCGGCAGGCGCCGTCGACGTCGGCGTCATGATGCCGGCCGACCTCGCGCGCGGCCCATTCGTCCAGCCGCGCTTCCAGCGCCGCGTGGCGTGCTTCAAAAAACGGCCACTCCAGATAGGTTTTGTCGGTCATGCTGTCAATCGCCTTCGAATTCAGGTTTTTGCCTGGCCACGAAAGCATGGTACGCGCGGTGGAAGTCGTTGGTCGCCATGCAAATGGCCTGCGCCTGCGCCTCCGCCTCGATGGCCTGGTCGACGCCCATGTTCCACTCCTGCTGCAGCATGTTCTTGGTCATGCCGTGCGCGAAGGTCGGCCCGTTCGCCAGCCCTTGCGCAAAGGCGCGGGCGGCGTCCGCCAATTCCTCCGGCGTCCGCAGGCTGTTGAAAAATCCCCAGCGCTCCGCCTCCGCGCCGGACATCGATCGGCCGGTGTATAGCAACTCGGCGGCGCGGCCTTGGCCGATCACGCGCGGCAGCAGCGCGCAGGCGCCCATGTCGCAACCGGCCAGTCCCACGCGGGTGAACAGGAAGGCGGTCTTGCTGCGCTCCGTGCCGATGCGGATGTCCGACGCCAGCGCCAGCATCGCGCCGGCGCCGGCGCAGATGCCGTCGATCGCCGCCACGATGGGCTGCGGGCAGGCCAGCATGGCTTTCACCAAATCGCCGGTCATGCGGGTGAAGGCCAGCAGGCCGGGCATATCGAGTTTGGTCAGCGGGCCGATGATGTCGTGCACGTCGCCGCCGGAACAGAAGTTCCCGCCGGAGCCGGTGATCACCACCGCCTTGATGTCGTCCGCCCGCGCCAGCGCGCGGAACAGGTCGCGCAGTTCGGCGTAGGAGTCGAAGGTCAACGGATTCTTGCGGTCGGGGCGGTTCAGGGTGAGCGTGGCGACGCCGCCGTCGGCCTGGAATAAAAAATGGCTGGCGCGGTAGCCGGCCAGGGAGGCGCGGCCGCCGGGCAGCTGGTTCGATTCGCCTTGAAGATATCGCATGGGTGTCCTTATTTTGCGTCCCTATTTTTCGTCGGCTGAACGATCGGCTGAATACAGATGCTGCTTCATCTGCGACAGCAGGTCGATCAGCTGGCCCTTGTCGGCGCCGGACATGTCCTGCAGCAGTTCGGCGATCCAGCTTTCGTGCACCACCGCCATCTCGGTGAAGGCTCGACGCCCGGCCGCCGTCAGCTTGACGCTGTAGGCGCGGCCGTCCTTGGGGTCGGGCACCCGCACCACCAGTTTTTCCTGTTCCAGCTGGTCGGTGATGCCGGTGATGTTACCGCCGGTGACCATCATCCGCTTCGACAGCTCGCCCATGCGCAGCCCCTGCGGATAGCGCTCCAGCTGCGCCATCAGGTCGAAGCGCGGCAACGTGATGCCGAACGTGGCGCGCAGCCGGGTGCGGATTTCGGTTTCGATCTTGACGGTGCACGACAGCATGCGCAGCCACAGCTTGAGCGACTGATGGTGGTCCTGCGTCAGGCGGCTGGCCAGGTCCAGCACCGGCACCCCGCCCGGCGTGTGATCGTCCAGCGCGGATGGGTCGGCGTCTTGTTTCTCTTGATCGTTGTCTGATAGGGGCATAGCGTCCTTGTACATCACATGACTTCACCGCCGGCGACGGCGATGGACTGTCCGTTCATGGCGGCCGATTCGGCCAGGCATAGCCAGGCCACCGCGTTGGCCACTTCCGCGCTTTGCACCAGCCGCTTTTGCGGATTGCCGGCGGCCAGTTCGGCGCGGGCCTCGTCTTCGCTGCGGCCGGTCTTGGCGACGATGTTGGCGATGGCGTCGCGCACGATATCGGTCTCAGTATAGCCGGGACAGACGGCATTGACCGTCACACCCTTGGTTGCCACCTCCAGCGCCAGCGCGCGGGTCAGGCCGACCACGCCGTGTTTGGCGGCGGTATAGGCGGCGGCGTAGCGGTAGCCTGCCAGCCCGGCCGTCGATGCGACGTTAACGATGCGGCCCCATTTCGCCTCCAGCATGGCGGGCAGCGCCGCCTGGGTGCAGTGGAAGGTGCCGGTCAGGTTCACGTCCAGCATGCGTTGCCACAGCGCGGCGCCGGTTTTCCCGAACGGCGCGGCGCCGGCCTGGCCGGCGTTGTTGACCAGGATATCGACGCGGCCGAAATGGTCTGCGGCGGCGGCGAAACCTGCGCGCACCGAGTCCTCGTCGGCGACGTCGATGACCTGCGTGGCGATGTCCGCGCCCAGCGGCGACATGGCGCGCATCGACGCCTGCGCGGCGGCCAGCGCCCCGGCGTCACGGCCGGCCAGGGTGACGCGCGCGCCGCGCGCCAACAAGGCCTGCGCGCAGGCGGCGCCGATGCCGCGCGAGCCACCGGTGACCAGCGCGTGCTTGCCCGCCAGGGGTAGTGTGTCGTGTGATGTCAGTCCATCGTTCATTCATCCGTCCCGCGTGGTTCAACATTGTTCGCCGAGGCCAACTGGCGCTCGCGTTCCTGATTGCGCTCCAATTGCTGTTTGGCCGGCAGATACTGCCTGGGCCAGCGCACCGCCGTGTAACCCAGTTTCGCCGCCTCGGCCAGCGTCCACGCCGGGTTGGCCAGATGCGGCCGGCCCACCGCGCACAGATCGGCGCGTCCGGCCGCGATGATGCCGTTGGCGTGGTCCGCCTCGAAGATCGAGCCCACCGCGATCGCGCCGATGCCCGCCTCGTTGCGCACCCGGTCCGCGAAAGGCGTCTGGAACATGCGCCCGTACACCGGCTTTTCCAGCTTGCTCACCTGTCCCGACGAACAATCGATCATATCGGCGCCGGCGGCCTTGAACAAGCGCGCGATGCGCACCGCGTCATCCGGCGTGAGGCCGCCCTCGACCCAGTCGTGGGCCGAAATGCGCACGCTCATCGGCTTGTGGCGCGGCCACGCCGCGCGCATGGCCGCAAATACGCGCAGCGGATAGCGGCAGCGGTTCTCCAGGCTGCCGCCATACTCGTCGCCACGTTCGTTGGTCAGCGGCGAAATGAACGATGACAGCAAATAACCATGCGCGCAATGCAGCTCCACCCAGTCGAAGCCCGCTTCATCGGCCGCCTGCGTGGCGCGCACGAAATCGCCTTCGATGCGGTGCATGTCGGCCAGGGTCATCGCCCGCGCGGTCTGCGAGACGCCGGCCAGGTACTGCTGCGGCGAGGCCGACACCAGCGGCCAGTTGCCCGTCTCCAGCGGCCGGTCGATGCCGTCCCACATCGCGCGGGTCGAACCCTTGGCGCCGGCATGCCCCAGTTGCACCGCGATGTGGGCGTCGCTGTTGTGGTGGACGAAATCGACGATGCGCCGCCAGGCCTGGGTTTGTTCCGGTGTGTACAGTCCCGGACAGGCCGGCGTGATGCGGGCGTCGGCCGAGACGCAGGTCATCTCGGCGAACACCATCGCCGCCCCGCCCATCGCCCGCGCGCCGAGGTGCGCCAGGTGGTAGTCGCCGACCACGCCGTCGACGGCGCTGTACTGCGCCATCGGCGACACCACGATGCGGTTTTTCAGCACCAGGTCGCGCACCTTGTACGGTGTGAACATCGGCGGCACATGAGCCGGGGCGGCGGCCGGCGCCGGCAAACCCGCCTGCTCGAAGGCGCGCGCCGCGAACCAGTCCTCGTAGCCGGCCACATAGGCCGCATCGCGCAGCCGCAGGTTTTCGTGCGACAGCCGCTGGCTACGCGTCAGCATCGCGTAGGCGAATTGCGGCGCTTCCATCGCGGAATACCGCTCGACGTTCTCGAACCATTCCATCGAGTTGCGCGCCGCGCTTTGCAGCTTGGTCACCTCGATCGCGCGCGCCTGCTGGTAGGCCTCCAGCGCAGTCCCGGAATCCTCGTGGCGCCCGAAGCAGCGCGCCAGCTCGATCGCGTCCTCCAGCGCCAGCTTGGTGCCGGAGCCGATCGAATAGTGCGCCGAGTGGGCGGCGTCGCCCATCAACACGACCGGCACCCGCTTGGCGCCGGCGTCGTTCCAGTGCACCCACCGGCCGCAAACGATGCGCGGGAACTTGATCCACATATTTGCCCCTTGCAGGTGGGGCGAATTCGACATCAGGCCATGCCCGTCGAGCTGCTCGGCGAACAGCTGCTCGCAATAGGCGATCGCCCTGGCCTGGCTCATGTCCTCCAGCCCGGCCGCGCGCCACACCGGCTCCGGCGTCTCGACGATAAAGGTCGACGTTTCGCCGTCGTACTGGTAGATATGCGCCTGGAACCAGCCATGCGCGGTTTGCTTGAAGGCGAAGGTGAAGGCGTCGAACTTCTTGCGCGTGCCCAGCCACACAAAGCGGCACTGGCGGCCCTCGATGTGCGGCTGGTAGCTGTCCGCGTAGCGGGTACGGGTGCGGCTGTTCAGGCCATCGGAGGCGATCACCAGATCGGCGTCGTAATGCACGGCGAGCTCCTGGTCGTCCAGCACCTCGGTCTCGAACACCAGTGACACGCCCAGCTCCTCGCAGCGCTTTTGCAGGATGTTCAGCAGATGCTTGCGGCCGATGCCGCAGAACCCATGGCCGCCAGACGTCACCTTGCCGCCTTTGAAAAACACGTCGATGTCGTCCCAGTGGTTGAACGACTGCAGGATCTCGCGCGCGGTCGGCTCGTCGGCCTTCATCAGGTTGCCCAGCGTCTGGTCGGAAAACACCACGCCCCAGCCGAAGGTGTCGTAGGGCCGGTTGCGCTCGACCACCGTGATGCGGTGCGAGGGATTCTGCTTCTTCATCAGCAGACCGAAATACAGGCCGGCGGGACCGCCGCCTATGCAAAGGATGTTCATGGATTTTCCGTACGCAGTTTAAAGCGCTGCAGCTTGCCGGTCTCGGTGCGCGGCAGCGCCTTGAGGAAACGGATCGAACGTGGATACTTGTAAGGAGCGATCTGCTGCTTGACGAATTCCTGCAGCTGCGCCGCCAGCTGCGGCGACGGCTCGGCGTCCGCCTTAAGCACCACGTGCGCCTCGACGATCTGTCCGCGCTCGTCGTCGGCGCGGCCGATCACGCCGCATTCGGCCACCGCCGGATGGCGCAGCAGCGCGTCCTCCACTTCCGGGCCGGCGATGTTGTAGCCGGCCGAGATGATCATGTCGTCGGTGCGCGAGCGGTAGTAAAAATAGCCGTCGGCGTCCATCTCGTAGGCGTCGCCGGTCAGGTTCCAGCCATTCAGAACATACTCGGACTGGCGCGCATCGGCCAGGTAGCGGCAGCCGGTGGGACCCTTCACCGCCAGCCTTCCGATCACGCCGGGGCCGACCGCCCTGCCGTCATGATCGAGGATGCACGCCTGGTAGCCGGGCACCGGCTTGCCGGTGGCCCCGGCGCGCACCTGGTCGCCGGCCGCCGAAATGAAAATGTGCAGCAGTTCGGTCGCGCCCAGGCCGTCGATCATTTCCAGCCCTGTGGCGCCGCGCCACGCATCGCGCGTCGCCGCCGGCAGCGCCTCGCCAGCAGACACGGTCGCGCGCAGGCTTGCCAGATCGTGCGCGCCGGCCTGCGCCATCTGCGCCATCTGCCGGTAGAACGTCGGCGCCGTGAAACACACCGTGGCGTGGTATTTTTCGATCGCCTTGAGCAGCGTTTCCGGCGTCAGCTTCTCCAGCAGCACGGCGGCCGCGCCCACCCGCAGCGGGAACAGCAGCAGGCCGCCGAGGCCGAAAGTGAACGCCAGCGGCGGCGTGCCGATGAACACATCGCCAGGCCGCGAGCGCAGCACCGACCGTGGAAAGCAATCGCAGATCGCCATGACGTCGCGATGAAAATGCATGGTGCCTTTGGGGATGCCGGTGGTGCCGGACGTGAAGCTGATCAGGCATACATCGTCGGCCGCCGTATCGACCGCCCGGTAGCTGGCCGGCTGCGCGGCCATCAACGCTTCCAGCGCGCTGTCCTCGCCGCCGAACCACAAGGTCCTGTCGCGCACCGCTTGCGGCAAAGGCGGATCGACCGCCTCCAGCTCGGCGCGCAGCGCCTCGGCGCACAGCACCGCGTTGATCCGCGACTTGCCGGCAATGGCGGCCAGTTCGCGCGCGCGCAGCAGGGGCATGGTCGGCACGGCGATGCAGCCGCATTTGATCACCGCCAGGATGCAGGCCGCCATCATGGGATTGTTGGCGCCGCGCAGCAGCACGCGGTTGCCGGCTTCAAGCCCCATCGGCCCGCGCAGCACGTGGGCGATGCGGTCGACCCGCTCGCGCAAGTCGGCATAGCTCCAGCTTGCGTGCTCCCCGAGTATCGCCGTGCGCGCATCGAAACCGGCCGCGTCCCCGGCATCGGCGGCGCGGTCCAGCAGCTCGGCCACACAATTGAGGCGCGGCCGGTATTGCAGCTCGGGCAGGTCGAAGCGCAGCTCCGGCCACAGTTCCGGGGGCGGCAAATGGTCGCGCGCGAAATGGTCGGTGTGGGCGCTGGCCGGCGCGATGCCGGCATAACTATCTGTGGGTTGGTCCATGATCGCCCTGAAGTGGCAAAGTCAGAGATACTTTAAACCTAAACTATCTCGACATCAAGCCCGGCCTGCAGAATAAAATCAGCGCAAAATCAAGACGCCTGTCAGAAAAAGGTGCTGTTGCGGACCGATTCGGCCTGCTGATCGACCGCGCGCATCACATCCGACAGCACCGCCTGCACCGCCTCGTTGGACAAGCGGCCCGGCGCGAATCCCTTGAGCGAGGCGGCCGCGCCCTCCAGGCCCAAGGTCACGCAGCCGGCGTGCAGCCGGTCGATCCGCGCTTGCGCTTCCTGCTGCCCGCCGCCGGCCAGCAGCGTATCGAGATCGCCGCTGGCGGCGGCCAACTGGTTGCGGAAACCATTCAGATACACCAGCAGGCGTTCGGCGTTGATGCCGAGGCGGCGCAATGTCGCCGCCGGATCCTCGGCCTGGTGGCAGGAACCGCTGGCCGCCTGGTCGAGAAAACCGGCCAGGTGTACGCGCACCTGCTCGGCCTGGAACGGCTTGACGATGTAGCCGGCGGCGCCGGCTTGCGCCGCCTCCCGCAAGGTTTCGTTGTCGGAGGCCGACGTCACCAGTACGAACGGCACGCCTGCCAGGTCGGCATCGCCTTTGACGTGCTGCAGCAGCTCCATGCCCGACATATTGGGCATGCGCAGGTCGCAAAAGCAGATGGCGGGCCGCAAGCCGTCCTGCAACTGCCGCCACGCGTCGGCGCCATCCTCCGCTTCCAAAATGTCGAACTTGCCGCAACTGTCGATCAAATGCATCAACACCATGCGCGAGACGACGTCGTCGTCGACTACCAGAACTTTCATGTAATTCCCTGTGCCTTTATCTACAACCTCGCAGCGACCTCGCGGAGCTTGTCACTTCAGTGGGCACCTGTGGTGATCCTGTATTATAAACAGGGGATAAATACCGGTGTCGCCAACTTGCGCAAGCGTCGCTGCGGCGCGTCGGCTTACTGCATGCTAGTCGCCCCGGCCCGCGCCAACAGAACGCGCAGCCTGGGCATGGCTTCGACGATGCGGCGCCAGTCGCCGTGGTCGGCGCACGATTCCAGTTCGCCGCACAGGGCCTGCAACTCCTGCTCCGCCAGATAACCGGCGCTGCCCTTTATGCCGTGCAGCAGGCGGCTGGCGGTGTCGCCGTCGCCGCCCGCCAAGGCCTGCTCGAGCTCCGCCAGGCGCAGCGGCGCGTCCTGGTTGAAGGCGTTGCGCAGGCGCGCCCGCAGATCGCCGCCGGCGCCGCTGTGCTGCGCCAGTCTGGCCGGTTCCGAGGCGGCCGGCTCGACGCCGAACATGGCGTCCAGTTCCGGCGTGCCGACTGCCGGATGGCGGCGAGGCGCCATGAGCGGCAGACTGACGCCGCGCTGCAGTTGCCGCTCGATCGCCCGGCTCAGCTGGAAGTGCAGCTTGTCCTCGTCGATAGGCTTGGTGAGGAAATCGTCCATGCCGGCAGCCAGGTAGCGGCTGCGGTCCTCCTCGCTGGCGTTGGCGGTCAGCGCGATGATCATCAACTCCTGGTCGCGCACCGGCGCCGCACGGGCGCCGCCGGAGCGGATCAGCCGCGTGGCGCTGGCGCCGTCCATCTCGGGCATGCGGCCGTCCATCAGGATCAAATCGTAGCGCGTCAGCGCACAAGCCCTGACGGCCAGCGCGCCATTGGCGGCGATGTCCACCTTGTGCCCCAGGTCCTCGAGCATCATGCGGATGATGATCTGATTGGTGGGGAAGTCCTCGGCGCACAGCACCTTGAGCTGGTGGCTGTGCGGCTCGCGCGGCACATGCGGCACCAGCGGCGGCGGCACGCCGTTCGCCAGCGGCAGCTCGAACGAGAATTCGCTGCCCCGCCCCGGCGTGCTGACGGCGGTGATGCTGCCGCCCATCAGCTCCACCAGCTGGCGGCAAATCGCCAGCCCCAGGCCGGTGCCGCCGTAGCGGCGGGTGGTGGAGGCGTCGGCCTGTTCGAACTGCTGGAACAGGCGCGGAATGGCGTCGGCCTCGATGCCGATGCCGGTATCGGCGACGGTGAAGCGGATGCGGTTGATCGCGCCCTTGTAGCCGGCCAGCGCACGCTGGTCCGGGCCGCGCGCACCGGCCGGCGCCCGCTCGACGCGCATCGTGACCGACCCGTGCTGGGTGAACTTGAAGGCGTTGCCGACCAGGTTGACCAGCACCTGGCGCAGCCGCGTCGGATCGCCGACGACGAACTGCGGCAGTCCGTGGCCGAACTCCAGGCTGAAACCGACGCTGTGCGCGGCGGCCTGCTCCTCGAACAGGCCGACCACGTTATGCACCGCCGCCGACAGCGAAAAATCGATGTTCTCGATACTCAGCTTGCCCGCCTCGATCTTGGAAAAGTCCAGCAGGTCGTTGATGATCGACAGCAGCGAGCGGGCGTTGGCCTGGCCGCGCAGGATTTGCTCGCGCGTGCTGTCGTGCAGCCGTCCGTCGCGCAGCGCGAAGCCCAGCATGCCGATCACGCCGGCCAGCGGGGTGCGCATCTCGTGGCTCATATTGGCCAGGAACTCGGATTTCTGCCGGGTCGCGTCCTCCGCCTTTTGCTTGGCCAGGCGCAGGCGCTCGTCGTTGTCCTGCAAGGCGCGGTTGGCCAGCGCCAGCTCCTCGGTATGCAGGCGCACCTGCTTTTCCTGCAGCAGCAGCTGATCCTGCGTCTGGCGCAGCGTTTGCAGCGCCTCCTCCAGTTGCTGGTAGGCGCGCGCGTTTTCCAGCCCGGCCACCGCGTGCGAGGCCAAGGTCTGCAGCATGTCCATGTGCACCCGCTGGTAGCTGTTCTTCTCCGTGCTTTGCACGCAAATCAGGCCGACCACCTTGTCGGCGGCGATCAGCGGCGCGTACAGCGTCGACTGCGCGGAGGGCAACTGCACGCCATCCTCGCGCACGCACAGCATCACCGAGTCCAGCCCGGAATCGTCCATGTAGTCCTGGTACTCCGCGCGCATGTCGTTGATGAAGATCGGCTGGCCGTGGGTGACGCACCATACCGCCAGCTGGTTGGGTTGATCGAGCCGGCGCTGATAGGGCAAGGTCCGCACGCCACCTTCGATCGCGAATGGAAAATCAATCACGCCGTCGTCCTCGCGCACAAAGCCGATGCCGAAAATCTGCGCGCTCATCAGATGGTGCACGTGGCGGTACAGCGTCAGCATCGACGTTTCCACGTCCAGGGTGGCGCTCAACTCCCGTCCCAACTCGCTCAGCACCGAGATGTTGCGGTGCGCCTGCTCGACGTTCTCCTTCTGCCGCTCGACTTCCCTTTTCTGCCGCTCGGTGTCGACGCGGCGCTGTTCGGCCTCGGCGCGCTGGGCCTCGGCTTCCAGCCGGCGCAGTTCGAGCTCCTGCTTCTGCTGCTGCAGCAGCAGGTTCTTATGCTCGACTTCCGCCGTGCGCGAGCCGACCAGCTGTTCGAGCCGCTGCTGCTGGCGGCGCAGGCTGCGCATGCGTGCGTGGTAGGCCGCGTAGGCGGCGCTCAGCAACAGCACCGCGATCACGCTGCGGAACCACCATGTCTTCCAGAACGGCGGCATGATGGTGATTTCCAGGGTGGCCGCGTTGTCGTTCCAGATGCCGTCCTTGTTGGCGGCCTTGACGCGGAACGTGTAGGTGCCCGGGTCCAGGTTGGTGTAGGTGGCGAAGCGCTTGGTGGCGTCGGTCACCACCCAGTCGCCGTCGAATCCCTGCAACTGGTAGGCGAAGCGGTTGCGCTGGGGCGCGGCGTAGTGCAGCGCCGCGAACTCCAGCGAGAACACGGAATCGTTCTCGCTCAAGGTCAGCGCGCTGGTGTGCTCGATGGCCCGCGTCAGCACCGCCGGATGCTCGCCCTGCCCGGCCCTGACCGACTTGTTAAATATCTGGAAGTCGGTGATCGCCACCGTCGGCGCCACGCTGTTTTCGCGCACGTCGCCGGGCGAGAAAGCGGTGATGCCGTTAAAGCCGCCGAAGTACAGCGTGCCATCGGGCGTGCGCAGCGCGGCGCCGTCGAAGTAGGCGCCTTCGATGGTGCCGTCGGCGCCGCTGTAGTTGCGCACCAGGCCGGAATCGATATTCAAGCGGGACAAGCCACTGTTGGTGCTCAGCCAAAGGTTGCCGGCGTTGTCGGGCAGGATCGCGGCGATGGCGTCGTCGGCGATGCCGTCCCTGCGCAGGTAGCGCCGGAAGCGGATGGCGCCGTCGGGCGCCACGTCCATCCGGTTCAGGCCCGCCGCCGTGCCGACCCAGATCGTGCCGCGCGCGTCCTCGTACAGGCAGTGCACCTCGTCGTGACTGAGACTGAGCGGATCGGCGGCGTCGCGGCGGAAGTGGCGGAAGCGCCCGGTCTTGCGGTCCAGCAGATCGAGGCCGTTGAAGGTGCCCACCCACAGCTGGCCGCGGCGATCCTCCAGGATCGGCCGCACCACGTTGTCGGCCAGGCTGCCGGCGTCGGTCGGGTTGTGGCGGAAGGTGCGCACGTCCATGGTGCGCGGATCGAGGCGGTGCAGGCCGCCGCGGCTGGCGACCCACAGTATGCCGTCGCGGTCGGCGAAGATGTTGCGTACGGTGTCGCTGCCAGGGTCGGCGCCCATGAACGACACCGCCCGGATCGCGCCGCTGGCCGGATCGAGGTAATTGACGCCGGCCCGTCCGCCGATCCACAGCTTGCCGCTTTTTTCACGCAGCAGCGCGGTGACCTGGTCGTCGCTCAGGCTATTGGGGTCGCGCGGATCGTGGCGCCACACGCGGCTCTCGCCGGTGACGGGATCGTACAGGTTCAAGCCGCCGCCACTGCCAAGCCACAGCCGCGTGCCGCCCTCGGCGACGATCGCCCGCACCTTGTTGTCGGATACGGAATTGAGCATGTCGGACTGGCGCACGATGCGCGCGAAACCGCCGCTGCCCATGTCGACGCGGCTGACGCCATCGTTCCAGGTACCGACCCAGAAGGTGCCGACGCGGTCGCGGAACAGGGCCGATATCTGGTTGTCGGCCACGCTGTGGCCATCGCTGAACTGGTGGCGGTACTGCGTCAACCGGTTCTCCGCCGGCAGCCAGCGGAACAGGCCATCGGCCTGGGTGCCGACCCAGATCTGGTTTTCAACGTCCTCGTACAAAGTGGTGACGCTCACCCCGGGGTTGATGCCTTCTCGCGTCCCCAGGCGGCGGCGCTGCGGCTCCACGCCCAGCAGGCGCCATTGTTCCAGTCCGCCCATGGTGCCGATCCACAGCGTCTGGGCGCTGTCGACCTGCAGCGACAGCACGGCGTTGAAGCGGCTGTCGCCGCCGGCGTCCATCGTGTAGTGGCGGAAGTGCGCCGCCCCCGGCGCCAGCATATCGAGGCCGGTGGCGGTGGCCACCCACAAGCGCCCGGCGGCGTCGCGCGCCAGCGCGTTGACCTGGTCGTTGGCCAGGCTGCCCGCATCGGCCGCGTCGTGGTGCCAGCTGGTGAAGCGCCTGGTGGAAGGGTTGAAGTGATGCAGGCCGTCGGCGCTGCCCACCCACAGCCCGCCCAGGCCATCGTCGACGATGGCGCGCACGTGGCGGTTGCCGTTGCCGCGCTGTCCCGGCTCCTGCGGCGCGAAGTGGGTGAACTGGCGCGTAGCCGGATCGTACAGATCCAGGCCGCCGTCGGTGCCGACCCACATCCGGCCGGTGCCATCGACGTGCAGCACCCGCACCCAGTTGTCGACCAGGCTATTGGGGTCGGAGACGGCGCTCTTGTAGGTGACGGTGCGGTAGCCGTCGAAGCGCGTCAGGCCGGCCTGGGTGCCGAGCCAGATGAAGCCCTGCGTGTCCTGGGCGATGGCCAGCACCGATTCCTGCGCCAGTCCGTTCTCGACGCCGAGCTGCTCGAAGCGCAGGGTGCGCGGCGGCGCGCCGGCCCATGCGGCGGCCGCGCCGCTTCCCCACAACAGAAGGACGGCCAGCAGCAATCGACCCGGCAAGAGTCTGGATAAGCATCTAAAGAACGGCAAAACGGTTCCGCAAGTCGGTAGTCAACATTCAAATTCAGGATGCGAAGAAGGCCAGCACGTCCTCTTTACGCGCCTGGGTGTCGCGCTGGCCGAGGCGGATCAACTCGCAAGTATAAGTCGATTCGAACAATAAATACGAAGCCAATGCGGCGCCGCGCGTTTCGGTCGCGCCGATGCCCGACAACATGGTGCGTATCGGCGCCGGCAAACTGGCGATATGGCGGCTGGCGATATCGTCGAGCCGTTCGGACGGCGCGATCACCAGCAGCTTGACCGGCTTGAGTGGAGTTTGTTCGAGCAGCTCGGGCGGCAGCATCGACAAGGTCTTGTTGACGCGCTCGAGACGTTCGATATCGACCGCCAGCGAATCGAGGAAGATCGACGACATCGCGTGGCCGGCGATCTGCGCCAGGCTGGGATAGCGCGCCGCGCTTTTTTCGGCGGTGCTGCGGGTCGGCTCGGTCAAACGCCCCGCCCCCACCACCAGCACCTTGCTGGCGCCGAGGTGGATCGCCGGCGAGATCGGCGCCAGCTGGCGCATCGAGCCGTCGCCGCAATACTCGCGGTGGCCGCCCATGTACAGCGGCGTGGCCGGGAAGATGAACGGGATCGCCGACGACGCCAGCAGGTGCTCGACGCCGATCTGGTCCTGCAGCGCCACGCGCTGCATGCGTATCCACGGCGCGATGTCGGCGGCGGTCTGGTAGAACGTCAGGTGGTTGCCGGCGGTGTAGGACGAGGCGGTGACGGCCAATGCGTGCAGCAGCCCGTCGGACAGCGCCGCGTCAAGGCGCGGCAGGTCGAGCATGCGGTGCAGCAGGCCGACCAGCGGTGTGTTGTCGAGCAGCGAGGCGGGCGGCGCGGCGCGCCATTTGCGCAGCAGCCAGCCAAACGAGAGCAACGACAGCCAGCGCGCGCCGGAGCGGATCACGCCCAGCGAATCGGCGCGGTAGACCTGTTCAACCTCGATATGCTGCCAGACGTCGAGCAGCTTTTGCACGCCCTCGCCGAAATTGTCGGCGCGGCAGGCCAGCGCCGTGGCGTTGATCGCGCCGGCGGAGGTGCCGCAAATGATGTCGAAAGGATTACGCGCCGGAGGCCAGCCCGCTTCCCATAATATCTCCGAGATCGCCTGTAGAACGCCGACCTGGTAGGCCGCGCGCGCGCCGCCTCCCGTCAGGATCAAGCCTGTTTTCTTTTGAATTCCCATGCGTCAAGGTTATCAGGCCCGGCGACGTTTTGGGGAGGATTCTCGCGCGGCCGTGGCCGTTGGTGTCACACCCGCGCGACGGCGGCGGCGCTTGCGGGCGCCGGGGCGAACACCGCCGCGCCGCTGCTGAAGCCGAACAGCCGCTCCTGGCGCAGCCGGTAGACCACGTAGAACAGCGCCAGCGGCGCCACGACGCCGGCCAGCATGCCGCCGGCCAGGTGCAGCGGCACACTGGTCACGTTCAATTTCACCAACAATATGCGGGCGCCCGCCGTGGCGAACACGTGCGCCAGGAAGATGGGCATCGACGCCAGCCCCAGCAGCTCGAAGACGCGCGCCAGGCTGGAGCCCGCCTGTAGTTGGCTCAGTTGCAACACCAGCAGGATGCCGAGGAAGGCCGCGCACACCGAGCTCGGCGCGCGGTAGCCGCCCATGTGGTAGGCCACATAGATGGCGATGCCCAGTGCCAGCATCGTGGTCGCCACGCCGGCCCCGTTGGACAGGCGCACGACCACTCCTTTCAGATGCGGCGCCATGTAGATGCCGGCCACGTAAAAGATCAGCATGCTGAACGGATTGGCCAGCACCGGCAACGCCGTGACCAGGTAAATACCCGCCGGGTAAGCGGCCAATGAGAACAGGGCCAGCCGCAGCGGCTCGGCGCTGAACAGCCGTGCCAGCAAATGGCAGACGAAGATCGCCGAGAGGAACCAGAACTGGAACACCGGTGCCCAGAGGATCGACAGCAGGTCGGGCGCCGACACCGGCGCGTTGGCGCCCCCGACGGCCATCTGCATGCCGGCCTGCAAGAACGTCCACAGGAAATACGGATAGACGATCGTTGGGATCTTACTGGTGATGAAGTTCTCGCGGGACATCCCGCGTGCCGCGTTAATTCCTGCGAGCAAGAAGAACAAGGGCATGTGGAACGTGTAGATCGCGTAGTCGGAGAATACCAGCGGACTGTCGGCCGGCACCAGGCCCGCCTTCACCAGCCCGCGCAGCACGTGGCCGTACACCACCAGCAAAATACCAATGCCGCGCGCGGCGTCCCATAGTTGCTCCCTCATACGCCCTCCGCGCCGTGTGATAATTCATTAATGTATCTCGCAATGAACGATCATATAAACACGGTTGGCGTCGCTATTTCCCCAGCACAATCCCCTCGCGGCGCGGATCGGCGCCGCCGAACCATTGCTCCTTGCCGTCGACCACGCGGCGCTGTATGCCCTGCAGGCCGGAGTTCTGCTCCGCCTGGCGCACCTGGTGGCCGCGTGCCTTGAGCTCCTCGATCACCGCCGGCGCCACGCGGCCGGCCTCGATCTCGGTCGGGCCGTTGCGGCTGCCCATGTTCGGCAGGCTGATGGCCTGCTGCACGTCGAGCTTCCAGTCCAGCGTGCCGACCAGCACCTTGGCCACGTAGTTGATGATGGCCGAACCGCCCGGCGAACCGGTGGCCAGCACCAGCCGCTGCGTGCCCTTGTCAAACACCAGGGTCGGCGCCATGGCGCTGCGCGGGCGTTTGCCGGGCTGCACCCGGTTGGCGATCGGGCCGTCGGCGTCGCGCGAATCGAACGAGAAGTCGGTCAGCTGGTTATTGAGCATGAAGCCGTCGACCATCTGGCGCGCGCCAAAGGCGTCTTCCACCGAGGTGGTCATCGACAGTGCGCCGCCGAACGCGTCGACCGCCACGAAGTGCGACGTCGATGGCTTGTCGATGGCGGTGTCGGCGCCCCACGCGACCTGCATGGTGGCCGGCGTGCCGTAGTTGGCGCGGCCCATCGAGCGCTCGCCGATCAGCGAGGCGCGCTGCGACAGGTAGCCCTTGTCCAGCAAGGCGCCGACGCCCTTGCCCGGCAGCGGCACGAAATCGGTGTCGGCCACGTAGCGGTTGCGGTCCGCGTAGGCCAGCCGGCCCGCTTCCGAGAACAGGTGGATGCCTTCGGCGGTCGGCATGCCGTTGACCGGTTTGTACGGGCTGATGTCCTTCACCTCCAGGATGCCCAGCATCTGCGCGATGGCGATGCCGCCGGACGATGGCGGCGGCGCGCCGCACACCGTCCACGCCTTGTAATCGCTGCAGACCGGCGTGCGCTCCCTGGCCTGGTAGCCGGCGATATCGGCCGCGGTCAGCTTGCCGGGATTGGTCGGATGCGAGGCCACCTTGGCGGCGATGTCGCGCGCGATGCGGCCTTTGTAGAAGGCGTCGGCGCCACCGGCGGCGATCTCGCGCAGGGTGCGTGCCAGTTCCGGGTTCTTCAGGATGTAGCCGACCGGACGCGGTTTGCCGTCGCCGTCGAAAAAGTATTTTCTGGCGACCGGATCGCGCGCCAGGTAACGGTCGTAGGAGATCAGCGCGTTCAGGCGCGGACTGACCGCGAAGCCCTCGTCGGCCAGCTTGATCGCCGGCGCGAACAGGGTTTTCCACGGCAGCTTGCCATGCTGCTTATGCGCCAGCTCCAGCATGCGCAGCACGCCTGGCGCGCCCACCGAGCGGCCGCCGATCACGCCGATCTCACGCGAAACGGCCTTGCCGTCGGCGTCCTGGAACAGGTGTTCGTCGGCCGACGCGGGCGCCGTTTCGCGGCCGTCGTATGACTGCACGCGTTTGCCGTCGGAGTAAAGCATGAAGGAGCCGCCGCCGATGCCGGACGATTGCGGCTCGACCAGGGTCAGTACCAGCTGGGTGGCGACTGCCGCGTCGATCGCCGCGCCGCCTTGCTCAAGCATCTGGTAGCCGGCTTGCGTGGCCAGCGGATTGGCCGCGGCGACCATGAATTTTTGCGCAGATTTGCCGGCCTTCTCGACGTAGCCGGTGGCGATTTCCGGCGCGGTGTCCGGTGTAACGCGTTGCGCGTACGCCGGCACGCCCAGCAATGGTATGACGAGTGCGGCGCCGCGCGCCAGGGTCTTCAAACGAATCATGGGCTCTCCAAAATAGAGGGCGCGCCGGCCGGGAAATGCCCTCCCCTGGGCGCGCCCGATCATTGTGGCATCCTACACGAAATCGTTTAAACCGTTTTACTTGGCTTGCATGCGGATGGCGCCATCGAGCCGGATGGTCTCGCCGTTCAGCATCGTGTTCTCGATGATGGCCTTGGCCAGATGGGCGTATTCATGCGGCCTGCCCAGGCGCGGCGGGAACGGCACCATGGCGCCAAGCGCGTCGCGCACCTCGGCCGGCATGCCCATCAACATCGGCGTCTCGAAGATGCCGGGCGCGATGGCCATCACGCGGATGCCGCTGCGCGCCAGGTCGCGCGCCATCGGCAAGGTCAGGCCGGCCACGGCGGCCTTGGACGACGCGTAGGCGGCCTGTCCCATCTGGCCGTCGAAGGCCGCCACCGAAGCGGTGTTGATGATGACGCCGCGCTCGCCGGTATCGATGGCGTCGTTCTTGCCCATCGCCTCGGCCGCCAGGCGCGCCATATTGAAGGTGCCGACCAAGTTGATGTTGATGGTGCGCTGGAACAAGTCGAGTGGATGGGCGCCCTCCTTGCCGACGGTCTTGGCGGCCGGCGCGATACCGGCGCAATTGACCAAGCCGCGCAAGGCGCCCAGCGCCACGGCGGCCGCGACCGCCCGGATGGCGTCGGCCTCGGCGGTCACGTCGGTCTGGATGAAGACGCCGCCCAACTCGGCGGCCAGCGCCTGGCCGGCCTCAACCTGCACATCGGCCAGCACCACCTTGCCACCGGCCTCGACGATCATGCGCGCCGTGGCCGCGCCCAGCCCGGACGCGCCGCCGGTGATGAGGAATACATTGTCCTGGATCTGCATAAGTCTCCCTGTTCTCGATGACGTTTACGTAAACGTCAATCATACCCGAATGTGGCGGGAAATTTCGGGGTTGAGCTCGCGATGGGACGTCGGCAGTGCTCAGGCCGTGTAGAAATGGTGGACCTGACCCCGGAGTGTCAGCATTGGAGCCAGGCGCCGTTTCGTTGGCACATCTTGCCGGCGGGCGTGATCGTGGTGCCGGCCGGGCCGCTGTTGTGGCGGACACCGCTGGGGTCGTAACAGCCCCCCGCCGTGCAGCCGATCGCCGGTATCGGGTTGCCGGGCGGCTGTATCAACGTTTCGATCGGGGTCGAAGGCTGCGCCTTGGGCATGGCGACCTGCGGCGCGCGGCTGTTGCCCGGCATCGGCTGGATTGTCAGCGGCACCGGCCGGCGCGGCATCGGCGCCGCTGCCGGCGCCGTCCGGCACGGCTCCACCGCGAGCCGCTTGCCGTCGGCGCTGAGCTTGCACACGGGTAGCCTGGCGTAAGCGTCCTCGGCGGACTGCGCTTTGGCAGGCCCGCTGGCGCCCCAGGCGCTGGCGCAAAGTAACGATCCAAGCAGAAAGGCCGCCGTCAGCGCGGCCGGTTTCAGAGATTTCATGTCTTTACCTTCCAAAGTGCTCCGCCTGTCTATATTAATAGCAGGCGCAGCCCCGCACGGAAGGCCTTGAAACAATTCGTAACCTCTGTCGCCTTCCTACCTCGACGGCGCTGGTGTAATTGCTGACTCCGATGGCGGCGGCGCTGGCGGCGGCAGTCCCGGCGCCAGCGGCGCGCCTTCCGTCAGCGGCGAAGTCGACCTGGGCGGTGGCGGCGCGTCGGCCGGCCCCATTCGCGCCGGGATCGGCCCCGGCGCGTGCGCGGCCATCACCGGCACGCTGACCGCCAACCAGCCCGAGGCCGGCAGCAGCGGCACCAGCAGCAGGGCGACGATGTTGATGATCTTGATCAGCGGATTGACGGCCGGGCCGGCCGTGTCCTTGTACGGGTCGCCGACGGTGTCTCCGGTCACCGCCGCCTTGTGCGCTTCCGAACCCTTGCCGCCGAAGTGGCCGTCCTCGATGTATTTCTTGGCGTTGTCCCAGGCGCCGCCGCCGGTGGTCATCGAAATCGCGACAAACAGGCCGGTGACGATGGTGCCCATCAGCATGCCGCCCAAGGCGGCCGATCCCAGCAGCATGCCGACCACCACCGGCACCACCACCGGCAGCAGCGACGGCACGATCATTTCCTTGATGGCCGAGGCGGTCAGCATGTCGACCGCCTTGTCGTACTCCGGCTTGCCGGTGCCGTCCATGATGCCCTTGATGTCGCGGAACTGGCGGCGCACCTCCACCACCACCGCGCCAGCCGCCCGCCCCACCGCTTCCATCGCCATGGCGGCGAACAGGTAGGGAATCAGGCCGCCGATGATCAGGCCGACGATCACCATCGGGTTCGACAGGTCGAAGGTGATGCTCTTGCCCGCAGACTCGAGCGCGTGCGTGTAGTCGGCGAACAGCACCAGCGCGGCCAGCCCGGCCGAGCCGATGGCGTAACCCTTGGTGACGGCCTTGGTGGTGTTGCCCACCGCGTCGAGCGGATCGGTGATGGCGCGCACCGATTCCGGCATGCCGGCCATTTCGGCGATGCCGCCGGCATTGTCGGTGATCGGGCCGTAGGCGTCGAGCGCGACGACGATGCCGGCCATCGACAGCATCGAGGTGGCGGCGATGGCGACGCCGTACAGTTGCCCCAGCTGGTACGAGACCAGGATCGCCGCGCACACGGCCAGCACCGGCCAGGCGGTCGATTTCATCGATACGCCCAAGCCGGCGATGATATTGGTGCCGTGGCCGGTGGTGGAGGCTTCTGCGATATGTTTGACGGGATGGAAATCGGTGCCGGTGTAGTACTCGGTGATGTAGACCATCAACCCGGTCAGCACGATGCCGACCACGGTGCAGCCGAGCATGCGCATGCGCATCGCTTCGTCCGGCCAGACTTGCCAGGTGACCACCGCGAAGCCGATCAGCGACAGCCCGGCGGCCCACCACAGGCCGGTGTACAGCGCCGACATGATTTTCTTGCCGGGCTTGGCCTTGACCATCGAGCAGCCGATGATCGAGGCGATGATGGAAACGGCCCCCAGCAGCAGCGGATACACCACCGCCGTGCTCGAGGTGGTCATCAACAACGCTCCCAGCAACATGGTGGCGATCAGGGTGACGACATAGGTTTCAAACAGATCGGCGGCCATGCCGGCACAATCGCCGACGTTGTCGCCGACGTTGTCCGCGATCACCGCCGGGTTGCGCGGGTCGTCCTCGGGGATGCCGGCTTCGACCTTGCCGACCAGGTCGGCGCCGACGTCGGCGCCCTTGGTGAAGATGCCGCCGCCAAGCCGCGCGAAGATCGAGATCAGCGAGGCGCCAAACGCCAGCCCGATCAGCGGCTCGATGACCTTGTGCAGATCAGGACCCAGGTCGGGCGGCAAGCCGGAGATCAGGTACATATAAAACAGCACCACGCCCAGCAGGCCGAGCCCGACCACCAGCATGCCGGTGATGGCGCCGCCCTTGAAGGCGACGTTCAAGGCCTCGTTCATCCCCTTGGTGGCGGCCTGCGCGGTGCGCACGTTGGCGCGCACCGAGACGTTCATGCCGATGAAGCCGCACGCGCCCGAGAGCACCGCGCCGATCAGGAAGCCGATGGCGGTGTTCATGTCCAGCAGCACTGCGATGAGAATGAGGAGCACCACGCCGACAATGCCGATGGTGCGGTACTGGCGCGCCAGATAGGCGGCGGCGCCTTGCTGAATCGCCAGTGAAATTTCCTGCATGCGCGGGTTGCCCGCGTCCTGGCGCAAAATCCAACTACGTGACCATAACCCGTAAACCACGGCGATAACGCCGCAACCGACCGCTAACCAAAGACTGGCTGCCATAGATGTCCCCTTATTTTTATTGAACGAGCCTACAAACCACACTTCAGTAGCTGTCCGGTGGACAGCCGACTAACCTGCGAACTGCAAAACGTCAAATCGGGAGGGCATCCAGCTTCAGCCGGCTTGGGTCGACACCAGGGCGAAAAAAAAGCGGACACTCGGTCCGCTCTACTTTACCTTTTATTTGTCGAGTGCGGCAAACGCGCTGTCGCGAATCTGCTCTACCGGACCGACCCCGGCGATGCGGCGGTATTTCGGCGCGCCGGGCTCGCCCGACTGTGCCCAAGTGTTGTAGTAACCCAGCAGCACTTCGGTTTGATTATGGTAGACGTCCAGACGTTTCTTGACGGTTTCCGCCTTGTCGTCGTCGCGCTGCACCAGGTCTTCGCCGGTGACGTCGTCCTTGTTGTCGACCTTGGGCGGATTGAACTTGACGTGGTAGACGCGGCCCGAACCGGGGTGCACGCGGCGGCCATCCATGCGCTCGATGATCGATTCGTCCGGCACGTCGATTTCCAGCACGTAGTCGACGACCACGCCGTTATCCTTCATCGAATCGGCTTGCGCGACGGTGCGCGGGAAGCCGTCGAACAGGTAGCCGTTGGCGCAGTCGGGCTGCTGCAAACGCTCCTGGACCAGGCCGATGATGATGTCGTCCGAGACCAGGCCACCCGCATCCATCACTTTTTTGGCGGCTACGCCCAATTCCGTCCCGGCCTTGATCGCGGCGCGCAACATGTCGCCGGTCGAGATCTGGGGGATATTGTATTTTTCTTTGATGAAATTAGCCTGGGTGCCCTTGCCTGCACCTGGTGCCCCTAAAAGAATAAGACGCATGAAAAAAATTCCTAAAACAGATTTTGGATGTAATGAGTGTTTGCGTGGAAACAGTAGAAATACTGCAAGTCCGACTATGTTGGTACGAAACTTACCACAAAACTTCGTCTACACGCCAATTTGTGACGGCTTGCGCCGCCCTTCACTGGCAAAACAGGAGCATACCGGGATATTCCGTATGAATATCGCACTAGCCCGCTGTTTAAGATTGATTTCTGCCGGTAAGCTGATCTATATCAAGACAGCGACGGATACAACAACTGCACGCGCGCCAGATCTTCCGGCGTATCGACCCCGGCGGCCGGTGCCGAGTCGGTGACATGGACGGCGATCGGGTAGCCGTGCCACAGCACACGCAGCTGTTCCAGCGCTTCGATCGATTCCAGCGGCGAGACTTCCAGCGCCGGATAGGCCTGCAGGAAATCATTGCGGTAGGCGTACAGTCCGATGTGACGGAGCGGTACGTAGCCAGCTGGCAGTGCTTCTTTGGACTGCGCAAAGGCGTCGCGGTTCCACGGTATGGTCGCGCGGGAAAAATACAGGGCGCGGCCGGCCTTGTCCAACACCACCTTGACCACGTTGGGGTTGAAGGCGTCGGCGGCGTCGTGCAGCGGATGGGCGCAGGTCGACATCGGCACGTCGGCGCCGATGCGGAACGCGGCCGCCCGCAGCAGCGCCGGGTCGATCAGCGGCTCGTCGCCCTGCAGGTTGACGACCACGGCGTCGGCCGGCAGGTTCAGGGTGCGCGCCACTTCGGCGATGCGGTCGGTGCCGGACGGATGGTCGGCGCGCGTCATGCACACTTCCACGCCGTGCAGTACGCAGGCGGCGCGGATGTCCTCGTGGTCGGTGGCGACGATGATGCGCGCGGCGCCCGACAAGCCGGCGCGCTCGGCCACGCGGACCACCATCGGTTTACCGCCGAGGTCGGCCAGCGGCTTGTTCGGCAAGCGCGTCGACGCCAGCCGCGCCGGGATGATGACGACGAACGGGGACAGCGGGGAAGAGACCGGCGACACCGCTCAATCCACCTTAATTTGCGGAGTGTCCTGCGACTTGTCCTGCAAACTACGTGCCTCATCGGCCCACATGATCGGAATGCCATCGCGGATCGGATACGCCAGGCGGTCGCCCTTGCAGATCATTTCCTGGGCTTTCTTATCGTACTCAAGGGGGCCTTTGCAGACCGGGCATACCAGGATATCAAGCAATCTAGCGTCCACGACATTTCTCCACGATTTGGTCGGCCAGCGCCGCGTCGATGCGCGCCGTTACCGGGACGACCCACAGTCGCGGGTCGTCTCTGAGTTCTTCAATTTGCGCACATTTTACTGCATCCTTCTCGGTCATCAAGATGATATCGGCGTCCAGACGCGCGAATGGGCGGTCGGCGAAGTCGTGATGATCGGGCAAGGGCAGCTCGGCGATGGACAAGCCGGCGGCCTTGAGCATGCCGAAGAAGCGCGCCGGATTGCCGATGCCGGCGGCCGCCGCCAGCCGCAGGCCTGGCTGGTTCAGGGCGGACAACGCGCGGCGCTGCGAGCGGTCGCGCAATTGCTCGGCGTACTCGCCCACCAGGGTCATCTGAATTGGCTGCCCGCTTGAACCCGCACCGCCAACCGGGGTCGTACCCCGTACGGGGTACGCCCCCTGGCTTGCGGGTCGGGCGCCGACGGACCGTACCAGCTCGTCGGTCAACACCGGCGCGTTGATAACGGTGAAATCGCGCCGGCGCGAGACCGGCTCGCGCAGCGGCCCGGCCGGCAGCAGCCAGCCATTGCCGGCGCCGCGGCCGTCGAACAGGATGATTTCGATATCGCGTTGCAGCGCGTAATGCTGCAAGCCGTCGTCGGTCAGGATGATGTCGATCCCGGGATGGGCCGCCAGCAGCGCCCGGCCGGTGGCTGCGCGGTCGCGCCCGACCATCACCGGACAGCCGGTGCGCTGGCGGATCAGCAACGGCTCGTCGCCGACCTCGGCCGGCGTCGAAGACGTGCCCACTTCGCGCGCGCCGGCGGCGTCGCTGCCGTGGCCGCGCGAGACAACGCCTGGCCGCATGCCGGCCGCCTGCAGCGCTTGCACCAGCCAGATCGTCAGCGGCGTCTTGCCGGTGCCGCCGATGTAGATATTACCGACCACCACCACCGGCACCGGCAAGCGCGTCGACTTGAGCAGGCCGGCCCGGTACAGCCCCGCGCGCGCGCCGCTCACCGCGCGAAATAGCAGCGACAGCGGCCACAGCGCGCAGGCAAGCGGGCCGCGCCGCAGCCAGTTGCGCGTCAGCGTGGTTTCAAGCGCGGACGACTTGGTCGGGGGAGAGTCGGAAGGCGCGGACACTTATTTGACGGCACCGGTCTGCGCCGCGAAGGTCAGCTTCTCGTAGCCGGCGATGCGGGCCGCCTCCATCACGTTGATCACCATCTGGTGCATCGCGAACTGGTCGGCGTTGACGATGACCACCGGCGACTTGCCCGGCTGGCCGCCCTTGTCGGCAGCCGCCTGCATCGATTGCGCCAGCCCGGCGACGTCGCGGAACGAGACCGCCTCGTCGTTGATCGTGTAGTTGCCCTTGGCGTCGACGGTCACGTTCAGCTCGAACGGCTTTTCTTCCTGCTTTTGCGCGTCGGCGGTCGGCAAGGTGATCTGCAGCTCGGTGAACTTGCTGTAGGTGGTCGACACCATCAGGAAAATCAAAATCACCAGCAGCACGTCGATGAACGGGATCAGGTTGATCTCGGGGTCCTCGCGGTGCCGGCCTTTGCGGAAATTCATGCGGACGTCCTCACTTGCGCTTGCTGTGCACGATGTCGACAAACTTCACCGCCTGCTGCTCCATCTCGATGACGAAGCTGTCCACCAGCGCGCGGAAGTGACGGTAGAACACCAGGGTCGGCATGGCGATCGCCAGGCCGAAGCCGGTGTTATACAGCGCCACGGAAATCCCGTGCGCCAGTTGCGCCGGGTTGGAGCCGGAGGCGTTTTGCGAACCGAAAATCTCGATCATGCCGACCACCGTGCCAAACAGTCCCATCAGCGGCGCCAGCGTCGCGATGGTACCCAGCGTGGTGAGGAAGCGTTCCAGCGTGTGGGCCACGCCGCTGCCGGCCTCTTCGATGGATTCCTTCATGACCTCGCGCGGCGCGTCGACATTGCGCAGCGCGGCCGACAGCACCGCGCCCAGCGGGGAACTTTTTTCCAGCTTGTCGATGACGCCGGCGTTGACGCTACCGCCGCGATAGATTTGCACCACCTCGTCCAGCAACTTCTTCGGCAGGATTTTGCTACGGCGCAGATACAGCAAGCGTTCGATGATCAAGGCCGTGGCCACGATCGATGCGATCAACAACAACCAGATGGGCCAACCTGCGGCTTGGAAAATAGCGAGCAAAACGAACTCCTGTAGTGATATAGACCCGAAGGCGCAATGTATCTTGTTGGACGACACTCGGCAAGTGGCGACCGCTTGGCGAGTTCTGCACATTTTCTGTGGACAACAATGTGCGCAATGCCAGGTGACATAGACCAAGTCATTGATTTTAAACGGAAAATGTTGAAAGCTCAAAATAAGCGCAGCCTTCGGTCCGATGGCCCGGTTTATGCATTGCAAAAGTTGTGCCAACTTATGCCCACATTCTGTTGATAAGATTGTGCGCAAGCCGTGTCGTTGGCGCGCATGCCGTTGATTTCAATGATCTTTGTTATCCTGCGCAAAAAACCGGCAGCGGTGTCGGATGTCTCTGTTAACCACCAAACTACTTATTCACAACACAACTTTCGGGGCGGTCGGCACCGCCGCTTACACTTCTGCACAAAATTTGTGGATAAGATTGTTAGCAAGGCTACCCTACTCATCTCAGGCCCTTGATTTATAACGCTATTTTTCCCATGCGTAAAATAAACGCAGCGTACCTCCAATCTCGCTGTGCATAACCCCGCCCCTCCGGCAGCGACTTCTGCACACTTGATGTGGATAAGATTGTGCGCAACCGGTCCCACATCGTACAAGACCTTTGATTCTTAAGGGAATTTTCGTGTTGAGTAAAAAAACAGCAATACATCCTGTTCGCTGTATTTTCCTGTAAGCACGCGGTTTGCCCGCACTGACTTTCACTTCTGCACATTTTGTGTGGATAAGATTGTGAGCAATGCCCTGCCGTTAATCCTAAACAATTGATTTCATTGAAGATTATTTCCGTGCGCAAAAAACACGCAAAGCGCCAGGCCAAGTCAATGTGAAATTTCCGTTTTTAGAAATATACAACGCTACCAATTTGATAGTATTGCTTTTATTTCTATTGAATTCAAAACATCTTTAAGATGGGCCGTACGCCAGCCTGGTGCCGGCGCAAACGCTGGTGGCGCTTCGCTTCCGGCCCGCCCACCACGCCGGCCACGGCCGGCAAACGGAGATGTTCAATGGACGCATTTATTGGAACCATCCTGCCCTGGCCGGGCACCTTCGCGCCAACCGGCTGGGCCTTCTGCGACGGCCGGTTACTGCAGATCCAGAGTAACCAGGCCTTGTACTCGATTCTTGGTACGCAGTACGGCGGCGACGGCAACTCCACCTTCGCGCTGCCCGACCTGCGCGGGCGCACTGTGCTGGGTCCCGACGGCCAGCCGCCGCTGGCCGCCCGCACGGTTGCGCAGAAGGGCGGCGCGGAAACCGGGGCCGCCATCGGCACCGGTACCGGCGCGCTGACGCTCACCCAGGCCAACCTGCCCGCGCACACCCACAGCGCAACGCTGTCCTTGAGCGGCCTCGGGGCGAGCACCGACATCAGCGTGGGCACCGGCACCGGCGGCCAGTTGGCCGCGACCCCGGGCGCCACGCTCACCAGCACGGCGGGCGGCGCTTCCGGCGCGGCGATCTACCAGGCGGCAAGCGTGGCGCCGGTCGCGCCGGTCACGCTGGGCGGCGTCAAGACCACTGTCAGCGGCAGCGGTTCGGTGACGGTCGACCCGACCGGCGGCGGCGCGCCGGCGGCGGTCAGCGTGAACGTCAACGCGCAGGTGCCGACGATGACGCCGTTCCTCGTGCTTAACTACATCCTCTGCCTGAATGGCATCTACCCCAGCCGCAACTGAGTTGGCCGGCGCCGGGCCGGCGCTCGACCTGCGCCCGGCCACCGACGCCGACCAGCCGCAGCTGGCGACGCTGTACCGCGCCACCCGCGACGACCTCACCCGGCTGGGCGACAGTCCCGCCATCGACGCGCTGATCGCCATGCAGCAACGCGTGCACGCCGAGGGCCTGCGGCGCCAGTACCCGTGCGCGCGCCAGTGGCTGTTGCATCAAGACGGGCGCTGCGTGGCGCAGCTGGTGCTGGACTGGCGCCCGCACCGTCTGCACCTGATCGACATCGCCGTGCTGCCCGAGGTACGCGGACAAGGCGTGGGGCGCGCGCTGCTGTGCTGGGTTCAGCAGCAGGCGCGGATCGCCGGCGTGCCGCTCGATCTGCAGGTCCGGCGCGACAACCACCCGGCCCGCCAGCTGTACCTGAACCTGGGCTTCCGTCCCGGCGCCGGCGACGAACTGTTCGAGCCGATGCGATGGGAGCCGGGCTCGACAGTAAGCGGCGCTGAACAGTCCGGCGTCAACAAGGAGATTGTCCAAGATCAACCCAATACTGGCCAATTGTGACAATTGGCGAGAAACATCGTCTGGAAATATGCCACAGTTAAATGAAGTTCGAATAAAGCGCTTTCCTGTCGAAACCAACTCCGCCGTCCCCTCGCCGGCTTTCACGCCCACCATGCCAGCTTCCGACCGCACCTATCATTTCATTTCCGGCCTGCCCCGTTCCGGCTCAACCTTGCTGTCGGCCATCCTGCGCCAGAATCCCCGTTTCCACGCCGGCATCAGCAGTCCCGTCGCCGGGCTGGCCACCGGTTTGCTCGGCCAGGTCAGCGCCGGCAGTGAATACGCCGCGCTGGTCGATGCCGCGCAACGCCGGGCTCTGTTGCGCGGCCTGTTCGACGCTTATTACAGCACCCTCCCCGGCCAGGTGGTGTTCGACACCAACCGCCTGTGGTGCGGCAAGCTGCCGCTGCTGAGCGACCTGTTCCCGGGCGCCAGGGTAATCGCCTGTGTGCGCGATGTCGCCTGGGTCATGGACAGCATCGAGCGCCTGTACCGCGCCAACCCGTATGAAAACACGCGCCTGTTCCAGCACGCGGGCGGGCGCGGCTCGGTCTATACCCGCTTGGAGGGCCTGGTCCAGCACGACCAGATGGTCGGCTCGGCCTGGGCCGCGCTGCGCGAGGCCTACTACGGCGAGCAGGCCGGGGCGCTGCTGGTGGTCGATTACGACCTGCTGTCGCGCGCGCCGCACCAGGTCTTACCGCTGATTTACGACTTCATCGGCGAGCCGGCGTTCGACCACGACTTCGAGCACATCGAGTACGACGCGGTCGACTTCGACCTGCAACTGGGCGTGCCCGGCCTGCACCGGGTGCGCGCCAAGGTCGAGTTCCAGGCGCGGCGCACCATCCTGCCGCCCGACCTGTTTGAAAAATATTCCAAGCTGTCCTTCTGGGGCGACCGCAACGGCAGTCGCGCGAACGTCATCAGCAATCAACCGGCCCTGCCAGGAACTCCATCATGATCAGCAAACAGACCCACGGCATGCATTCCCACCTGGACGACGACGGCGCCCCGTGGCGCCTGCAGATCCTGGCGGGCGCGCCCGACGCCGCGCACATCGCGGCGGCACCGGTGGCCCAGCCCCCGCTGGCGATCTTCCAGCGCAGCGAAATCACCTTCATCGAATCGAACGTGGCCGACCTGCAAACCCTGCTTACGGGCCTGGCCGGCAGCGAGGTGCACGTGCTCGACGCCGGCCAGGACGGCCTGCAACAAATCGCCGCCATGCTGGCCGGGCGCGGGGGCGTCGACGCCTTGCACATCATCTCGCACGGCGCGACGGCGGCCGTCAACTTCGGCGCGCTCAGACTCGATGGAAGCAATCTGGACGCCCACCGCGCCGTCCTCGATGCCATCGGCCACGCCATGGCCGACGGCGGCGACATCCTGCTGTACGGCTGCGACGTCGGCGCCGGCAGCGGCGGCGCCGCCTTCATCGACCGGCTGGCCGACGCCGTCGGCGCCGACGTGGCCGCCTCGGCCAACCTGACCGGCGCCGCCGCGCTGGGCGGCGACTGGCGGCTCGAGGTTGCCAGCGGCATCATCGACACCGCCGCCGTGATCGATCCGCCCCTGGCGGCGCTGTACCAGCAAACCCTGGCCATCGCCAGCGCCACCGTCAATTTCGACAATCCAGCGCGATTCGTCAACACCGGCAATCAAGTGTCGGCCTCGGGCGACGTGCTCTACGCCGTGAACGGCGTGGGCGGCTATCAGTTAAAGATCGACGGCGCCACCCGGGGCGTGGTCAGCTACGGCAATGGGTACATCGCCAGCGACTCTTATACGGCCAGTGGCGAAACCATGCTGACCCTGTCCTTCGCCGCCGGCCAGGTCTTCACGCCGACCTCGCTCCAGGTCGGCGGCTACCAGAACGGGAACGCGCAGCAAAACCTGATCTTCAAAGGCTACGACGCGGCCGGTAACCAGGTCGGCGCGGCGCAGACGGTCACCACCTCCGCCAACGCGGGCATCTATGTGACCGCGTCATTTTCCGGGCTGACCAATATCGCCCAGCTACGGATCACCGCCGACCCGGGCTCGCAGGCCGGGAAATTGATCTATCTGGTGTTCGATAACATCGCGCTGACCAATATCCAGCCGCCCCCACCGGCGGTGACGTCGATCACCTCCAGCACCGCCAACGGCAGCTACAAGGTCGGCGACACCATCAGCATCCAGGTCGGCTTCGACAACGCCGTCACCGTCGGCGGCACGCCGCAACTGACCCTGGCCACCGGCGGCGCCGGGCGCGCCGTCAGCTATGCCAGCGGTAGCGGCACGAACACGCTCACGTTTAACTACACCGTGCAAGCCGGCGACAGCAGCGCCGACCTCGACGTCTTCAGCACCGGCGCGCTCGGCCTCAACGGCGGCAGCATCACGCAAACCAGCGGCGGCGCCGCAGCCACGCTGACCCTGCCGACGCCCGGCGCGGCCGGCTCGCTGGGCGCCAACAGGGCGCTGGTGATCGACGGCGTCGCCCCGACGCTGAGCATCACCAGCAACGTCTCCATGCTCAAGGCCGGCGAGACCGCCACCATCACCTTCACCTTCAGCGAAGCGCCCACCGGCTTCGCCTGGGACGGCAGCAGCGGCGACGTGGTCGTCAGCGGCGGCACGCTCGGCGCCATCTCCGGCGCCGGCCTCACGCGCACGGCCAGCTTCACGCCGACCGCGTCGGCCAACGGCGGCACGGCCAGCATCACCGTCGCCTCAGGCACCTACACCGACGCGGTCGGCAACAGCGGCGGCGCCGGCACCACGCCGTCGCTGACCTTCGATACGCTGGCGCCATCGGCGCCGTCGACCCCGGCGCTGGCGAGCAGTAGCGACAGCGGCATCAGCACCTCCGACCGCATCACCAACGACACCACGCCGACCTTCACCGGCACCGCCGAAGCCAACGCCACCGTCAGGCTGTACGACAGCGACGGCACCACCGTGCTGCAAACCGGCACCGCCGACGGCAGCGGCAACTGGAGCCTCACCAGCGGCGCGCTGGCCGCCGGCGTCCACAGCGTCAGCGTCAAGGCCACCGATTCGGCCGGCAACACCGGCGCCGCCTCGGCCACGCAGGGCGTGACCATCGTGACCGCCACGCCGACGGTGGCCATCACCAGCGACGTCCCCGGCGTCAAGGCCGGCGAGACCGCCACCATCACCTTCACCTTCAGCAGCGACCCCGGCGCCACCTTCACCTGGAACGGCACCAGCGGCGACGTGGTGGTGACCGGCGGCACCCTGGGCGCCATTTCCGGCACCGGCCTGACGCGCACCGCCACCTTCACGCCGGCCGCCGCCAGCAACGGCCCCGCCGCCAGCATCACCGTGGCCGGCGCCAGTTATACGGACGTGGCCGGCAACAGCGGCGCGGCCGGCGCCACGCCGGCCCTGCTGGTCGACACCGTCGCGCTGGCGCCGACCATCGCCGGCGCCAGCGCGGCCAGCGACAGCGGCACGTCCACCAGCGACGGCATCAGCAGCGTCGCCACGCCGACCATCACCGGCCACGCCGAGAACGGCGCCGCCGTGCGCCTGTACGACAGCGACGGCATCACCGTGGTGGGCAACGCCACCGCCGACGGCGCCGGCAACTGGAGCATCACCGCCGGCACCCTGGCCGAGGGCGCGCACACACTGACGGCCAGGCAGACCGACGTTGCCGGCAACGTCTCGGTCGCCTCGGCCGCGTACAGCTACCAGCGCGACAGCACCGCGCCGGCCGCCGTGGCGCTGAGCGGGACCACCGTCGCGCTCAGCAACGCCACCACAGGCGCCACCGTGGCCACGCTGTCGGCCACCGACGCCAGCGCCATCGGTTACGCCCTCGCCGCCGGCAACGGCGCCAACGACGCCGACAACGGCAAGTTCACCTTTTCCGGCAACGGCCTGGTGGCGGCGCAGAATCTGGCCGCCGGCAGCTACCAGATCCACTTGCTGGCCACCGACGCCGCCGGCAACAGCGGCGCCCACGATTTCACCATCACCGTGGTCGATGCCCCCGGCATCACCTCCATCGTGCGCGCGGCCGCGGCGCCCGGCACGGTGGCCAGCAGCGCCACCTCGGTCAGCTACACCGTCACCTTCAGCCAGAGCGTCACCGGCGTCAGCGCGGACGACTTCGCACTGACGGCCAGCGGCACCGCCGCCGGCACCATCCAGACGGTCAGCGGCAGCGGCGACACCTACACCGTCACCGTCAACGGCATCAGCGGCGACGGCACCCTGCGGCTCGACCTCAACGCCAGCGGCACCGGCATCCAGAACGGTGCGTCGGTGGCGATCGTCGGCGGCCACGCCGCCGGCCAGACCTACACGCTCGACCACACGGCGCCGGCGGCGCCGAGCGCGCCGGCGATGAGCGCCGGCAGCGACAGCGGCGCCTCGGCCACCGATGCCATCACCAGCGACACCACGCCAACACTGACCGGCACGGCGGAGGCCAACGCCACCGTCACCCTGTACGACGGCGCGACCCAGGTCGGCAGCGTTGCCGCCGACGGCAGCGGCAACTGGAGCATCACCAGCGGCGCGCTGACGGCCGGCAGCCACACGCTGACGGCACGCGCGGCCGACGCCGCCGGCAACGTCTCGGCGGCCGGCGCCGCGCTCACAGCGGTGATCGACACCAGCGCCGCCGCCCCGGCCGCGCTGGCGCTGGCCAGCGCCAGCGACAGCGGCACCGTGGGCGACGGCATCACCAACAACGCCACGCCGACCATCAGCGGCACCGCCGAGGCCAACGCCGCAGTCACCCTGTACGACACCGACGGCGTGACGGTGCTGGGCACGGCCACCGCCAACGGCAGCGGCGCCTGGAGCACCGCCACCGCCATGCTGGCCGACGGCGCCCACACCGTGACGGCGGTGCAAACCGACCGCGCCGGCAACCTCTCGGCCACCAGCGCCGGCCTGGCGCTGACCATCGACACGTTGGCGCCAACCGCGCCGGGCGCGCCGGTGCTCTCTCCGGCCAGCGACAGCGGCGCCGCCGGCGACAACCTCACCAACATCGCCACCCCGGTGCTGACCGGCACCGCACTGGCCGGCGCGGTGGTGCGCCTGTACGACAGCGACGGCACCACCGTGCTGGGCACGGCCACCGCCAGCGGCGCCGGCAACTGGAGCATCGCCAGCAGCGCGCTGTCGGTCGGCGCGCACACCCTCAGCGCCAGGCAGTTCGACGCGGCCGGCAACGCCTCGGCCGCCGGCGCGCCGCTGGCGCTGACCGTCGAGGCGGCGCCGCCACCGCCAACGCCGACGGCGCCGCCCGCCACCACCATCGACGGCGTGGCGGTGGTGCAAACGCCGGTCGTGCTGCCCGGCGGCGGCCTTGGCACCCAGACCGTGATCGGCATCGTCGGCAACGACCGCCCCGAATCGAGCGGCAACGCCGGCGTGGCCGACATTCCGCTGGTGGCCGGCGGCGGCGCCAACCTGCTGCTGGCCCAGATCGCGCCCGGCTACGGCCTGACCGCCACCGCCGGCGCCAGCCGGCCGGCCGGCGACTCGACCGCACAACTGATCCAGGCCATCGTCGGCGTGACGCCGGATCATCCGGCGGCCGACCAGAGCCACCTGACCGGCAACGGCGTGGCATTCCTGAACCAGCTGGCGACCACCACGCCGCTGCTGGTCAGCACCATCGTTCCGGTCAGCGGCGCGACCGCGCCGGCCGGCGCGCTGACCCTGACCGGCACCAGCACCGACAGCCTGCGCACCGCGCTGGTGATCGACGCCGGCGACCTGGCGCCCGGCAGCACGCTGGTGCTGAACGCGATCGACTTCGCCGCCGTCGTCGGCGCCGTCAACGTCACCGGCAACACCCCCGGCCAGATCCTCACCGGCGACGCCGCCAGCCAGAAATTCACCGTCTCCTCCGCCAGCGGCGGCGCGGTGTTCGCCGGCGGCGGCGCCGACACGCTGGTGTTCAATTCGCCTTCGGCGGCTGCGGCTCCCGCCGGCGCCCGCGCGATGCTGGCGGCCAGCACCGACACCACCACCATCCTGCATGGCGGCTTGGGCCAGGATGGCGTCACCTTCAACGGCAACCGCGCCGACTACACCATCGAAGATCACCTGAGCTATGTGATCGTCACCGCCAAGTCGCAGCCGCACCAGCACGCGCTGGTGGTCAACGCCGAAGCCCTGACCTTCGCCGACACCACGCTCGCCGTCACCGCCCCGGCCGCGCTCAATGCGATCGCCGGCCTGTACCAAAGCGTGCTCGGCAGGCAGGCGGGCTACCGTGGCATCGAATTCTGGACCGCAGCAACCGAGCACGGCTCGAGCCTGGGCCAAATCGCCATGAGCATTATCGAATCGGTCGAGTCGCAGGCACGGCACCCGATGCAATTTAACGGTGACAACGCGCACGACCTTGAACTGTTGTATCAAGGCATCTTCGGACGGCATAGCGCCGCCAGCGGATTTGCTTTTTGGCTAGGCGCAATGGACAGCGGCGCGTCGCTGGAGGCGGTCGCAACCGCCTTCATGACGTCCGGGGAGATGGAAATCCACAAGATCGGCGCCCCCAACCTGGACTTCCTGATACTGTGATGAACAGTTTTTGTGGATAACTTTGTGCGTAACTGCCATCGACGAAGCTAAAGTGCTTGATCCGTAAGGCTTTTTGATCATTGCCTCTAAATAAGGCAAAAATTTTAGCCTTTAAAATCATGAGCCTATCTATAATATCTGTCGTTTCACATGCAGTATGACCGCTGTGTTACAGACCTCACATAGTGTGGATAGCTTATTCTTTTGAAATCAACGATGTTCGACGACCGCTCCGATACCGCTCCCGCCGCCGCCCCCGTGATGACCGTGACCGCGCTTAACCAGGCGGTCGCGCGGCTGCTCGAGCGCTCCTTCCCGCTGGCCTGGATCGGCGGCGAAGTGTCCAACTTCACCCGCGCCAGTTCCGGCCACTGGTACTTCACGCTCAAGGACAACGCCGCCCAGGTGCGGGCGGTGATGTTCCGCGGACGGGCCCAGTACGCCGACTTCATTCCGCGCGAGGGCGACAAGGTCGAGGTGCGGGCGCTGGTCACGCTGTACGGCGCGCGCGGCGACTATCAGATCAATGTCGAGGCGATACGCCGCGCCGGCGTCGGCTCGCTGTTCGAGGCGTTCCAGCGGCTCAAGGAAAAGCTCGACGCGGCGGGCCTGTTCCACGCCGACCGCAAACGCGCGCTGCCGATGTTCCCGCGCGCGATCGGCATCGTCACCAGCCCGCAGGCGGCGGCGCTGCGCGACGTGCTGACGGCGCTCAAGCGGCGCGCCCCGCACGTGCGCGTGGTGCTGTACCCGACGCCGGTGCAGGGACAACTGGCGGCCGAGAAGATCGCCGCGGCCATCGACACGGCCTCGCTGCGCAACGAATGCGATGTGCTGATCGTCTGCCGGGGCGGCGGCAGCATCGAGGACCTGTGGTCGTTCAACGACGAGGATGTGGCGTACGCGGTCGCCAATTGCCGCATGCCGGTGATCTCGGGCGTCGGCCACGAGACCGACTTCACCATCTGCGATTTCGCCGCCGACCTGCGCGCGGCCACGCCGACGGCGGCGGCGGAACTGGCGGCCACGCCGCGCGCCGACTGGCTGGCCTCCCTGCGTGCCGACGCCACCGATTTGCGCCGCGCCATGCGCCGCAGCGTCAGCGAAGCGACGCAGACGCTGGACAGCCACACGCGCCGCCTGCTCAATCCGGGCGCGCAGATCAAGCAGCAGCGCTTGAAGCTGCTGGCGTTGTCGACGGCGATGATGCACGCCAACCGCATGCCGCTGTCGCAGTATCGTTATCAGCTCGATCGGTTGAGTGGCCGGATGGCCGCGCACAAGCCGGACGTGCGGGCGGCGCGTTCGGCGCTCGACGGCCTGCGCCATCGCGCCGGGATCAGCGTGACCACGCAACTGGCGCGGCGCCGGCATGCGCTGGCGGCCCTGTCGTCGCAGCTGGAGCTGCTCAATCCTCAGCGCACCCTGGAGCGCGGCTATGCCATCGTCACCGACGACAAGGGCGCCATCGTGCGCGCGCCGGCGCAACTGCGCCCGCGCAGCACGTTGACGTTGCGCCTGGCCGAAGGCAGCGCGCAAGTGGGCGTCGATTCGGTGCAGCCGTCGCTGGACTAAGTTGGACTGAACCCCCGGCAAAGGCGGGGTCGTACCCCGTACGGGGTACGACCCCATTGACGCGGCGGCCGCGGGCCACTGTCGGGCCGGTGGGTTTCAGCCGGCCGACAACATCGCCGACATGCCGATCAAGGTCGGATATTCTTCGGTGATGACGTAGGTCGGGATGTGCGACAGGTAGTCCGAGAACCGGCCCTTCTGCTCGAAGCGCGCGCGGAATCCGGAATGCTCGAAGAAGTCGCTCATCTGCGGCACGATGCGCCCGCCGATGTAGATGCCGCCCTTTGCGCCCAAGGTCAGCGCCACGTTGCCCGCCACGGTGCCGAGCATCTCGCAAAACGCCTCCAGCGTCTCCTCGCACACGGGGCACAGGCGATGCAAGCCCTGCTCCATGATCTCGGTCGTGCCCAGGTTGCGCGGCTCCACGCGCGCGCGCTCGCACAGTGCGCGGTACACCAGCCCCAGGCCGATGCCCGACACCAGCCGCTCGCTCGACACATGCTCGTGGTAGCGACGCGCATAGCGCAGGATGTCGATCTCGCGCTCGTTCATCGGCGCGAAGGTGCTGTGCCCGCCCTCGCTGTCGATGGCGATCCAGCGGCCGTCGACACCGGCCGGCACCAGGCCGGAGACGCCCAGTCCCGCGTCCGCGCCCACCAGGCCGATGGTGGCGCCGGCGCGCGCCACGCCGCCGCCGATCTGGCGCTTGTGGTCCGCCGCCAGATACGGCAAGGCGCTGGCCAGCGCGGTGAAGTCGTTCACCACCACCAGCGATTTGAGACTGAATTGCGAGCACACCGCCTCGATCGAGAACGACCAGTGGTGGTTGGTCATCGTGACCCAGTCGCCGTCGATCGGGTTGGCGATGGCGATGCCGGCGAAGCGGGCCTGGTAGCCGCCCGCCGCCACCGTGGCCGGTTGCGACAGGTAGGCCACCAGCGCCGCGCCGAGGGTGGGATAGGTGGCGCAATCGGTGACCCAGATGGCGTCGATTCGATTGGGCGCCGTCTCCAGGCCGAAGCTGGCGCTGGTGCCACCGATGTCGGCCAACAGGCGCGGGCCGTTCGCCAGATGCGAAAAGGATGCGCGATCCATGTCTCTTCCTTTTTTATTGTTTGCTGCCGCTGCGCGGACTCGTCGTGCAGATTATACGGCAGCACGGCCATGAAATCGATTTCAAACGCATAGCCGAACAAGTGTCGGGCAATGGCAAAAGTCTATCCGGGCCGGGAACTGGCCGAAAGGATAGCGAATATGGTAACCTTGGGTGAAAAGCTTTTCATAACAATTAAACATCAGGATTCCCCTTGGCAGATTTCCCCTCCCACTCCGGCCCATCGACATTGATGGATGTTGCGCGCCAGGCGGGGGTGTCGCCAAGCACGGTGTCCCGCATCCTCAACGGCACCGCCAAGGTCTCCGACGATAAGCGCGAGGCCGTGCTGGCGGCCATCGAGAAAATGAATTTCGCCCCCAACCAGATGGCGCAGGGCCTGAAAAAAGGCCGCTCGCTGACCATCGGCATCGTGGTGCAGGACATCTCCTCCCCTTTCTTCGACGAAACGCTGCGCGGCGTCGACGACGGTCTCAAGGGCACCGGCTATGCCTCCGTCATCGTCAGCGGCCACTGGAACGCCGACGAGGAGGCCGAGCGCATCCGCCTGCTGCTGGCGCGCAAGGTCGACGGCATCATCCTGCTGTCGGGGCGCATTTCGGACGAGACGGTGCTGGCCTTCTCGACCCAGCGGCCGATCGTCTCGACCGGTCGCGAGCTCAAGACCCGCACCGCGCTGGGCTTCAAGATCAACAACGAATATGGCGCCTATCTTGCCGTGCGCCACCTGATCGAGCTGGGCCATCGCCGCATCGCATTCATTTCCGGCCCCGCCAACAACATGGACGCCGACGAGCGCCTGGCCGGCTACAAGCGCGCGCTGGAGGAGGCCGCCATCGAGGCCGACCCGCAGTTGATTGTCGAGGGCAATTACCATGAAGCGAGCGGCATGATGGCGATGAACCGGCTGTTCGATACGCACCAGCAATTCACGGCCGTGTTCGCGGCCAACGACCTGAGCGCCTATGGCGCGCGGCTGGCCTTGTACCGCAAGGGTATCCGCGTGCCGGACGACATCTCGCTGGTCGGCTTCGATGACCTGCCGGGGTCGTCCTACACCACGCCGCCGCTGACGACGATCCGCCAGCCGCTGTATGACATCGGCCGCATCGCCACCCACGCGCTGCTGCGCGTGATCAACGGCGAGGACGCCCAGGGCGAGATTCCGCCGCTGGAACTGATCGTGCGTGAAACCACGCGCCGGGTCCGCTGACAGCTCGCCGAGTAGCCACACGGAAAGCGGGCCTTTTGAGCAGCCAAAGCCTATCCGCTTTACAATGATGAACGTTTCGCCATAATTCACCCTCGGTTTTAACACCCCAAACAAAGGAATAACAATGGAACATACCCTGCCACCGCTGCCATATGCCATCGACGCACTGGCGCCGCACATCTCGCAAGAAACCCTGGAATACCACTACGGTAAGCATCACCAGACGTATGTCACCAACCTGAACAACCTGATCAAGGGCACCGAGTTCGAGAACCTGTCGCTCGAAGAGATCATCAAGAAATCGTCCGGCGGCGTGTTCAACAACTCCGCGCAAGTCTGGAACCACACCTTCTACTGGAACAGCCTGACGCCAAACGGCAAAGGCGCACCGGACGGCGCGCTGGCCGACGCGATCAACGCCAAGTGGGGTTCGTTCGACAAGTTCAAGGAAGAGTTCACCAAGTCGGCAGTCGGCAACTTCGGTTCGAGCTGGACCTGGCTGGTGAAAAAGGCCGACGGCTCGCTGGACATCGTCAACACCTCCAACGCCGCCACCCCGCTGACCACCGATGCCAAAGCGCTCATCACCTGCGACCTGTGGGAGCACGCTTACTACATCGACTACCGCAACGTGCGTCCTAAGTACCTGGAGACCTTCTTCAAGCTGGCCAACTGGGACTTCGCGGCGACCAACTTCGCCTGAATGCACTAGGTACCGCTGAAAAAGCCCGGCCCTCTTCGCGAGGCCCGGGCTTTTTTTGACCCGCGCGGCGGGCGTAACCCGCACCGCCAACCGGGGTCGTACCCCGTACGGGGTACGACCCCTGGCGGTGACGCACGCGCATCGCTGACCGGCATTGCGGGTTGACGCATCCTGACACCCGACATTTGGAGACAACCATGACCTACCTCGCCTCACCCCATCGCTACGAAGAAATGCAATACCGCACCTGCGGCCGCAGCGGCTTAAAGCTGCCGGCGATGTCGCTCGGCCTGTGGCACAACTTCGGCGACACCAACAACCTCGCCTCGCAGCGCGACATGCTGCGCACCGCCTTCGACCTGGGCATCACCCACTTCGACCTGGCCAACAACTACGGCCCGCCGTACGGCTCCGCCGAATCGAATTTCGGCCACCTGTTCAAGTCCGACTTCCAGCCCTACCGCGATGAACTGATCATCTCCACCAAGGCCGGCTGGGACATGTGGCCCGGTCCCTACGGCCAGGGCGGCGGCTCGCGCAAATACGTGCTGGCTAGCCTCGATCAAAGCCTGAAGCGCATGGGCCTCGACTACGTCGACATCTTTTACTCGCACCGCTTCGATCCGGCCACGCCGCTGGAGGAAACCATGGGCGCGCTGGCGCACGCGGTCCAGCAAGGCAAGGCGTTATATGTGGGCGTGTCGTCGTATTCGGCAGAGAAGACCGCCGAAGCCGCGCGCTTGCTGCACGAGTGGAAGGTGCCGTGCCTGATCCATCAGCCGTCCTACAATATGCTGAACCGCTGGATCGAGGAAGACCTGCTCGACACGCTGGGCAAACAAGGCATAGGCTGCATCACCTTCACCGCGCTGGCGCAGGGAATCCTGAGCGACAAATATCTGAACGGGATTCCGGCCGACGCGCGCATCAACCGCCCGGGTGGCGGCTCGCTGATGGCGTCGCACCTGAGCGAGGAAAACCTCGCCCGCGTGCGCGCGCTCAACGAGATCGCCAAGGCGCGCGGTCAAACGCTGGCGCAGATGGCGCTGGCGTGGGTGCTGCGCGACGCGCGGATCACGTCAACCTTGATCGGCGCCAGCAGCAGCGCGCAAATCCGTGAGAACGTCGCAGCGCTGAAGAACCTGGCCTTCAGCGCCGACGAACTGGCCGCCATCGACCAGCAGGCCAAGGAAGGCGACATCAACCTGTGGGCGGTATCGTCCGTCCACAAGTAAAAGCACTTACTGGCGGGAAGGCGGCTGCCCGTTAAGGCGCGACTTCTCGCCACGTTCCAACGCCTGATCCGGCGGCACGTCGCCATCGGGCACGCTGCCATCGTCCTCCAGCGGCACCACGTCGTGGAAGTCGGCGTCCACCATCGCATCGCCGCCCGGCATGGTTTCGACATGATCGAAACCGATGTCGGCGCCTGCCTCCATCTTGTCCCGCACCACGTCGCCACGCTCGCCGGTGCCTTCCGCATCGGTGTCGCTGTCGAGCGCCAGATCAGGATTGCCGGCGACATCGCTGCCGCTGTCGGAGTTATCGCTCGGGCCGAGCGAACGTGTGCCGTGGCCGCGCCCCCGCACGCGATCGTTACCTGCCGGGATGTTATCTGGGTCGAGTGTACTGTCAGACATGATGTGCTCCTTCCAATGAAAACCCGATTGGACCACTGCGGCGGCTGCCGGTCAGTGCGCCTACTCGCATATACACCGAACGCCCGACGCTGCCGGAGACAGCACTATCGTCCCGATAGACTTTTTTTACTTTACAAATGTACTATTCAGAGATATAGTTACTCCATACTGACACGAAGGAGTCCATCATGAGCACCATCACCAACAACCTGCTGCGCGCCGCCACCCTGGTTTTCGCCATCGCCGGCAGCACCGCCGCCATCGCGCAAACCACTTCTACCACCGTTGGCGCGACCGGCAGCGGCAGCGCCACCGCCACCGCCATTACCGGCAAGTCGGCAACCAGCACCGCTGCGCAAAACGCAGTAGCCGCCACCGCGGTCGCAGCCAGCAAGGCCCAGCAGCCGGCCGGCCTGACCCGCGCCCAGGTGCAAGCCGAGTTCCTCGAAGCGCGCAAGAACGGCACGCTGCTTGAGACCGAAGCCGACTTCGACGTCGCACAAACCCGTAAGCACTTCTCGAAGTAATCGCCACTCTCTTTCCTTGAGTCGATCGCCATGACCACGCATTCGTCACCACGTCCGCTCGTCGCCGCCATGCTGGCGTGCGCGCTGGCGGTGTTGAGCGGATGCGCCGACATGGGCAATGTCAAGCCGCAAGCGGTCGCGCTCAACCCCGCGCAGCTGAACCCCGGCAAAGCCATTGCCAGCGCCAGCGCCGACGTGGCCTGGCCCGCGCAGCATTGGTGGGAAGCGCTGCACGACGAACAACTCAACCAGCTTGTGGGCGCGGCGCTGGACGACAATCCCGGCCTGCGCGCGGCGCAAGCGCGCGTGCGCCAGGCCGAGTCGCTGGCCGGCGTCGCCAAAGCCGGCACCTTGCCGCGCGTCGACGCCACCGCCAGCATCGACCGTGAACTGTATTCCGCGCACAGCACCGTGCCCGCTCCGCTGGCCGGCAACTACGCATGGAAGAACACCGCCACCCTGTCCGGCTCCTACGACCTGGATCTGTGGGGCCGCAACCGCGACGCGCTGGCCGCCGCGCTGGACGAGGTGCGCCTGGCGTCGGCCGAGGCGCAGATGGCGCGGCTGACATTGGAGACGGCCATCGTGCGCAGCTACATCCAGCTGTCGCTCGACTACGCGCTGCGCGACAGCGTGGCCGACAACCTGGCGCAGCGGCAACGTATCCTCGAGATCACGCGCAAGCGCCGCGCCGCGGGACTGGTGAGCGACATCGACGTCGCCAACATTGAAACGACACTGCCGGCGGGACGGCGCGACCATGAGCAGATCGACGAGTCGATCGCCTTGTTGCGCAACCAGCTGGCGGCACTGATCGGCAAAGGACCGGGCGACGGTGAAACGATCGCCCGGCCAAAGCTGGCCCTTGAAGCGGGCCACGGCGAAGCGGTGCCCGAGACGCTGCCAGCGGAACTGGTCGGCCGACGCCCCGACATCGTGGCCCAACGCTGGCGCGTGGAGGCGGCCGGCGCGCGCATCGCCGGCGCCAAGGCCGACTTCTACCCGAACATCAACCTGGCCGCCTTTGTCGGCTTGCAGTCGCTCGGCTTCTCGCGCTTCCTCGACAGCCATTCGCAGATGCGCGGCATCACGCCGGCCATCAGCCTGCCCATCTTCGAAGGCGGACGGTTGCGCGCCCAACTCGGCAACCAGACCGCGCTCTATGACGGTGCGGTCGAACAGTACAACGCCACCGTGGTGCAGGCGATGTCCGATGTGGCCAACGCGGTGGTGCGCATCGCTTCCGTCAAGCAGCAGGACCAGCTGGCACAGCGCGCGCTGGCGTCGGCGCGCCGCCAGCAGCAGCTGGCCGAACGGGCGTTCAACGCCGGCATGACCGACTCGCTCAACGTCATCAATGCGCAGCTGACTTTGTTAAACGAGCAGCAGCAAATGGCACAAGTGGCGAGCAAACAACTGGATAACTACGCTTTGTTGATGTCGGCGCTTGGCGGCGGCATAAAAGTAGATTAACCCGGGGGCTTCCAAGTACAATCAATCCTTCAAAAATATAAGAGGAGCAAGGCAATGAGCAGTTTTGAAGCGACTAAAAAACGCCTGAAAAACATCCATGCCCGCATGCCGGACTTCCCCGAGGATCTGATGCGCCTGATGCGCATGACCTACCACATCCAGAAACGGATGAAAGATTTGAGCAACGCCGCGCTGCGCAAATACGATCTGGTGGACGCCAGCTACATGGTGCTGGCGGTGTTGTATGGCTCGGACGACGAGACCTCCACCGCCTCCACCCTGGGCGAGGCCTGCATGGAGAAGCCGGCCAACCTGACGCGCGTGTGCAACGACCTGGAAGCACAGGGACTGATCACGCGCGGCAATCGTCCGGGCGACCGGCGCTGCGTGATGATCTCGTTGACCGACAGCGGCCGCGCGCTGATCGCCAAGGTGCTGCCGGAAGTATGGTCGGCCACCACCCACGCCTACGACGGCTACAACGCCGAAGAAGTCAAACAACTGGAAGCACTGCTGAAACGGCAGTTGAACAACCTAGAAGCACTTACATAGACCAACGCTGACCATGAACCCTCCCTCCGCCGCCACCCCAACACAGGAACACGAAGCGGCGCGGGGAGCGGTGAACCAGGGTGCGGCATGGCTGCGCGCCGAAACCGCCGGCTGGTTCAACACCGAGGGCCAGCGCTGGGTCTTCGTCGCCAAGGCCATGCTGGCCGCGTTTTCCGCCTTGTGGCTGGCCTTCCGTTTCGGTCTCGACTCTCCTTCCACCGCGCTTGCCACCACCGTCATCCTCGCCTTGCCCAGCAGCGGCATGGTGCTGGAAAAAGCCTTCTACCGTTTTCTCGGCACGCTGGTCGGCTGCGCGGCCTCGCTGCTGCTGGTGGCGCTGTTCCCGCAATCGCCACCGGTGCTGTTCATCGGCGTGGCGCTGTGGATCGCGCTGTGCACCGGCGGCGCGGCCATGCACCGCAACCAGCAATCCTATAGCTTCGTGCTGGCCGGTTACACCGCCTGCATGATCGTGGTGCCGGCCATCGACGCGCCGGCCCATGTGTTCACCTTGGCCGTGACCCGCGTGACCGAGGTCGGACTAGGCATCATCTGCGCCGCCGTGGTGCATGACGTGATTTTCCCGCGCCGCCATTCGCACGCCGTGATGCGCACCGTGCAGACGCGCTACGGCGGCTTCATCACCTTTTGCCAGCAAGTGCTGGAGCGGCGCCTGTCGCCGGCGGAAGCGGAGTTGAACCACCTGAAGTTCGCCGCCGATATCGCCGCGCTGGAATCGGGACGCGCCGCCGCCTTCTTCGAGGCCGACCACGCGCGCTCCCACACGCGCCAATTGCACGCCTTCAACGCGGCTTTCATGACGGTGCTGACCACCTTTTATACGCTGCACCGCCTGATCCATCGCCTGCGCATCAACGCCACCGGACCGGTGCTGGACCTGGTGGAACCGATGCATGCGCATCTGGCACAGGCGATGAAGCCCGACCTGACCGCCGGCCAATTGGCGCGGATGCGGGTGGAACTGGCTGAGGACATCGCCACAGCGCGCATGCTGCTGGCTTCCGCGCCGCTGGATGGACGTCCGCAACAGATCGACTTTGACACGGCGGTCGAACTGCTGGAGCGTTTCGTGCGCGATCTGGAGCAGTTCGCGGCGCTGTATCACGGCCTGGCGCGGGAAGAGCGCCAGCAGGTCAGCGATCCGGGCGCGTACACGCCAAAGACGCCGCCCGCCATCGTCATCGCCAGCGGTTTCCGGGCCGGCGCCACCCTCCTGATCACGGCCGCCGCTTGGTACTGGCTGGCCTGGCCCTACGCCGCCAATGCCATCCTGATGGCGACCATCTTCTGCGCGCTGGCGTCATCGTCGCCCAAGCCGACGGCGATGGTGCAGCAGGTGCTGACCGGATTCCTGATCGCCATGCCGCTGGCGTTCCTGACCGAGTTCCTGCTGATGACGAGCGCCGACGACTTCGGCCCGATGGTGCTGGTCGCCCTGCCGCTGCTGGCGCTGGGTTCTTATGTTGGCACAGGCCCCAAATGGGCGGGCGTGGGAATTGGCATCAGCATGTTCTCGGCGACCCTGCTGGTGCCGGCCAACCAGATGCATTACGACGTCGAGGCCTTCATCAGCAGCGAACTGTCGCTGACGATGGGAGTGGCGGTGGCCTACGTGATGTTCAAGGTGCTGCTGCCGGAGCACACGATGGGACACAAAGGCCATGTCGCCGCAGCGCTGTGGCGCGAAGCGCTGAACGCCTGCACGGCATCGCTGCACCGGCTCAAACGACGTTTCGACAACCGCGTGCGCGATCTCCTGAGCCAGTTGAACGCCGCCTCGGGGCCGGCGCCGGGCGAAGCCGCGCGTTCGGTGGTGCGACAGGGCCTGACGCTGCTGGAGCTGGGCCACGCCGTGATCGAGTTACGTCAGTTGATCGCCGCCTCGCCGCCCGGCCCCGCGCGACACAGCCTGCAGCAGGTGGTGCGGCAAATGGCTGACTATCTGCGCGCGCCAACCCCGGCGCACGGCGCGACCGCACTGGCATCGCTGCTGCACGCCGGTACGGCGGTGCGCGCCGTGCTGGCCGACGCCTCGCTCGACCGCCGCGTGCCGCTGCAGACGGCGCTGACCGACCTGCATTCCATTTACACGTCCTTGCTGGACCAGCTATCAACAGGAGAACCCCACCATGCCGCGTGAGATCGATTTTTTCGGCGTATTGCTGCCCGGCGTGCTGCCGCTGTTTCTCGTCAGCCTGCTGCTGCAGGTCGCGCTGGACAGTGTATTGAGCCACGTCGGCGCCTATCGCCAAAGCTGGCATCCGGCGCTGGTGCGGCTTTGCCTGTTCGTCTGCATTTTCGGGGCGCTTCTACTGACCATGTACAAATAATCCAACCCTCTTCGAGAGCCAACGTGAGCGCATCTAAAATCTTCCGCTTTTTCCTGACCATGCTGCTGCTGGCGGCTGCCCTATGGATCGGGCGCACCGCCTGGGACCACTACATGGAATCGGCATGGACCCGTGACGGCCGTATCAAGGCCGACGTGGTCAACATCAGCGCCGACGTCGCCGGCACCGTGACCGACGTGATGGTGCGAGATAACCAGATGGTCAAACAGGGCGACGTGCTGTTCGTCGTCGACAAGGCCCGCTATCAGAACGCGCTGGCGCAGGCCAACGCCATGTTGGCATCGCAGCAGGTAGAGAAAGGCCGGCGCAGCAAGGAGGCCAGCCGCCGCGCGGCGCTGGACAGCTCCATCATCTCGGCCGAAAGCATGGAGACGGCACAATTCGCGGTGGGCACGGCGTCGGCGCAGTACCAGGCGGCGCTGGCCGCGCGCAACCTGGCGCAGCTCAATTTGGAACGCACCGTGGTGCGCGCGCCGGTGGCAGGCTATGTCACCAACCTGAATGTGCACGCGGGCGACTTCGCCGCCGTCGGCGCTGCCAAGCTGGCCGTCATCGGCAGCGAGTCTTTTTATGTGGTCGGCTATTTCGAGGAAACCAAGCTGCCGCTGTTGAAGGTGAACGATCCCGTGCAAGTCCATCTGATGAGCGGCGCGACGCAATTGAGCGGCCATATCGAGAGCATCGCCCACGGCATCACGGACCGCGACGCCAGCATTGGGCGCGAGCTGCTGGCCGACGTCAACCCCACTTTCAACTGGGTGCGCTTGGCGCAGCGGGTGCCGGTGCGCATTCATATCGACCAGACGCCCAAGGACCTGGCGCTGGTGGCGGGCACCACCTGCACGGTGGTGATTCACGGCTAGGTCGAGAAACCCGCACGGCCATGCGGGGTCGGACCCATCGGGTCCGACCCCTAAGCAGTGACGCGAGCGTATAGGCAAAGGCCTGGCGGGTTAAAAGCTAGCGCGAGCCGGCAACGTCCAGGATCGCGCCGCTGACGTAAGACGACTGCGGGGACAGCAACCACAAAATGGACTCGGCCACTTCCTCCGAGCGGGCAGCGCGCCCGAGCGGCAGGCTTGATGCCATCCGCGCCACCCGATCGGGCATGCCGCCGCTGGCGTGGATCTCGGTGTCGGTAACGCCCGGCCGCACGCAATTGACGCGGATACCCTCCGCCGCCACTTCCTTCGACAAGCCAAGGGTCATCACATCGATGGCGCCTTGGAGGACGCGTAGTCGATATAGGTATTGGTGCCGCCATGCCTGGCCGCGCCGGAGGAGATGTTGACGATGCCGCCACCCTGTCCGCCGCTTTGCGTCGACATGCGCTTGACCGCCTCCCTGGCGCACAGGAAAGCGCTCATGATGTTGGTGGTGAAAACGCGCTGCATCCGCTCGGCCGACATCTCCGCCAGCTTGCCCTGTTGTTCCAGCACGCCGACGTTATTGACCAAGGCGGTGATCGGCCCCAATTGGGCGTCGACCGCCGCGAACAGGCGCAGCACGTCCGCCTCCACGCTCATATCGCCTTGCACCACGATCGCCTCGCCGGCCTCGCCCGCGATCTGCGCGCGCAGCTGTTCGGCGGCTTCGCCATTGCTGACGTAATTGATGCAGACGGCGTAGCCCCGGCGGCTCGCCATCAAAACGGTCGCCGCACCTATGCCCCGGCTGCTGCCGGTCACCACCATCACCTGCTTCATCGCTCGCCTTGTAAAAAAGCCCGCTGTCGCGGGCTTGTGGTCGGGGTTACTTCTCCGGACTGGTGTTTTTCAGCGCGTAGCTCACGTGCTGCCACCAGTGATCGCGCGAATCGACGGTGCGCAGGCACTTCTTATCGATATCGCCCTTGAACATCGGGTCTTCGCACTTCTTGGTCATCAACGCATAGCGCTGATTTTCCGCGTTGGCCAAGGCGACCACCAGCCAGAAGACAAAGCCCAACAACACCACCACCAGGCTCCATGCGACATGGTTGATATACGCCCACTCGAACAGCGTCTCGATGACCGGTGACGACTCCTTGTAGAGATGCATCACCTTGCCCTCGGCGGCCTTGCGTTCGTCGCTAATTTCTTTCATTTTCGTACCCGTTCCAAATGAATGCGCTTCCTTGCGCGGCGGGTGGTCACGTCAGACCACGCCACGAGCGGAGATTACCACTTTTCAGGCGCGAGGTGGCTGTTCACGCCTGCGAAGGAAGTTAAAATCCGCTTAAAACTCGTAGCGCGCCGACAGCTTGAGCTGGCGACCGTCGGCCGCGTAGATACCGCCGTGGATCCCATCCTCACAGGAATACGCTTGCGAATAATAGCGTTTGTCGGTCAGGTTCAAGCCGGAAAGGGCAAACTCCCACGGACCAAACTTGCGCGCATAGCGGGCATCGACAGTGGCAAAGCCGGGGATTTTTCCCGAGCAGCTGTTGTCGAAGTCCGAGCCGTAACGCTGGCTATCGACCCACTGCGTGCCGATGTCGGCGGACTGGCCATCTGCCGGGGTCCAGCTCAGGCGCGCGCTCAGCGTATTTTTAGGCACCAGCACCATCTGCTTGCCACGGTTTGCGCCTTCACGGAATTTGGCGTCGACGTACTGGTAATGCGCGCTGAGGGTCCAGTCGGTGGCGATGCGCTGCTCCGCATCGAGTTCGAAGCCACGGCGCTTGGTTGGATCGAGGTTGACGTTGGCGAAGGTCGTCGGATCGTAGAAGATCTCGTTGCTCAGGTTATGACGGAACACTCGCGCCGTCGCCTTGCGCGACGCGTCCGCATAGCTGGCGCCCAGCTCCAGATCGTGCGACTTCTGCGGCAGCAGCGCTGCATTGATCACGCGCGTGAAAGCGTTTTCGTCGGCGTTGGCGACACGATAGCTTTGCCCCGCCTTGCCGAACACCGTCACGCCGGTCAGCGGCATGTAGCTCGCTTGCAGCTCCCAGGCGTTCAGGCCCTGCACGACGTCGTAGCTGGTGCTGCCGAAGCCTTGCGGATTGCTGAAGTCCTTATCGAATATCTCGCGCCGCACGCCGGCAGAGATGCGGCCCTGATGCGCGGCGTCGAAGCGCAGCTCATCGCGCACGTAGAACGCTTTAGACTTTTGCTCGGCGTCGGCCGTGGCGGCGGTGCGTTCCCACTTGCCCAGGTCCACGCCGGCCACCACTTCATTGAGCATGCCGCCGATCTCGCCGAGGCGCCGCACGCGCGGGGAAAACTGAATCTGTTTGCTGTCGCTGGTGCCGACCGACGAACCGCCCTCGTAGAAATAAGACGAATCGACGGTCTTCTTGCGGTACGACAGGTCGGCCGCCAGATCGTAGCCGGCAACGCGGTACTGGCTGAAGATGGTGAGACGGTCGCTGTCGAGCGAGCCGTGGTCGTCGGGCGTGGTGGCCTGGCGCGGATTGGCGTTGAATTGCGCCTCGCTCAGCGAACCTGGCAGGCGCATGTCCTGGCGCGCGCCTTCGTAGCGGAAGCCCACGCGACCGGCGTCGTTGAACCACTGCGCGCCGCCGCTGAACTGGGTTTGCTTGAATTCGTTGTTGTCGCGGTAGTTGTCGGTGCGCTGGTGACCCAGGGTCGCGTCGGCGGCGAAGCCGTCCCACGCCTGCGCCGCCGAGACGCGCGCCTCGCCGGCGTTGAAGCGACCGCCCTCGACAAAAACGCTGCCACGGCGGGTGTTTTTACCAGGGTTCCTGGTGACGATGTTGATCACGCCGCCGGTGGCGCCGTCGCCGTACAACACGCTGGCGCCGCCGCGCGTGATTTCGATGCGGTCCACCGTATCGACCGGAATGGTCGACAGGATGGCGGTGCTCAGTTCATTTTCCGACAGGCGCACGCCATCGAGAACGATCACCAGATTCTGGCTGCTGTTGGTGCCGAAGCCGCGCAGATCGAGATCGAAATCCGGGCTGCCGTTCAGGCTTTGGCGGCCATAGACGCCGCCGATCTTGCGGATCGCCGAATTGACGTCGCTGACGCCGGCGCGGCGGATATCCTCGGCCGAAATCACCGTGGCGCCGATCGGGGCCAGCGCCGGATCGGCGTCGAAGCGCGAGCCGGTGATGACGACCGGCGCCAGCACCTGGGCGACCTGCGCGCCGACGGCGTCTTGCGCGATGGCGCTGGCCGGAGCGAAGGCGGCGGCGCTGAAGCAAAGGGAAACAGCGGCGGCCAGCAAACGTGGCGCCGAAGGCGGAACAAACGCGAAGGAATTCATGGTAAATCGTTTTCAAAAGAGACATCCGCGCCTGCGTCCCCGCAAGTCGGAAGTGTACGGAAGCCGCGTGCCGGTCGATGGCGCGCGCTCCCCCCTGTCTGGCCGGTATCCGGGCTGGCCGGCGCCGGCGTCGGAGCGTATTTCGGCTCGACGCGACAAAGCGCAGGCGTTACCGTTGCGGGGGCAGCACACCTTGGCCGGTTCGCGCAGCGCGAAGCGGCCCTGTGTTTCCCGTTTAACCACGCACGTGAACACATGCGCAGGCACCAGAACCCCGGCATTATACGCCTGCCAACAGCGACCAGGACCCGGCGCCAGCTAAGCCATGGCGGCACGCAGGGCGGATCAGGCGGAACGCCGCAATCGGCCATCGATGAACGGCCACCAGCGCCTCAATGATTCAGCAAATAGATAGGACCTATCTATATTTAGAACATTGATTACCCACGCCGGCGTCCCTATAGTATGAATATCAACACCATCAGCGGAGCACCACCATGAGCAGCGCCAACCAAATCCTCCCCACCTACTTCCTGTCCCACGGCGGCGGCCCTTGGCCGTTCATGATGGACACCGTCGGCCACCTGTACGCCAGGCTGGACGCCTCGCTGCGCGACATACCGCGCCAACTGGGCGTGACGCCGAAAGCCGTGCTGGTGGTCACCTCGCACTGGGAAGGCCGCGACTTCATGCTGTCGTCGTCCGCCAAACCGCCGATGTTGTACGACTATGGCGGCTTCCCTCCGCACACCTACCAGGTGCAATACAGCGCCCCGGGCGCGCCGGAACTGGCCGCGCACATCAAACAGCTGCTCGACGCCGGCGGCCACCCCGCGCAACTGGACGACCAGCGTGGATTCGACCACGGCACCTTCAGCGCGATGTACCCGGTGTACCCGAACGCCGATGTGCCGATCGTGCAGCTGTCGCTTAAACACGGACTGGATCCGAAAACCCATCTGGAGGTGGGTCGTCTGCTGGCGCCATTGCGCAAGGAAGGGGTGCTGATCATCGGCAGCGGCCTTAGTTTCCACAATCTGCGCGCGTTCAACGCGCAGGGCGCGGCGGCATCCCACCAGTTCGACGACTGGCTACGGGCGACCATGGCGCTTCCCCCGGCGCAGCGCTCGGCGGCGCTGATGGAGTGGGACAAGGCACCGGCGGCGCGCACGGCGCATCCAAGGGAGGAGCATTTGTTGCCGCTGATGGTGGCGCTGGGCGCGGCCGAGGACGAGGCGGCGTCCGTGCCGTATCACGAGGATGCGTTTATGGGGTCGCTGGCGGTGAGCAGCTTTAGGTTCGGCGGCGTGTAGCCTACGCTGCCGCTGTTGGCGGCTCGGAGATGGCGGATTACGGCGTTCCGCCTAATCCGCCCTACGTGTCTCCGTGGCGTGTAGACCTGCGTTGTCCTACGTTCCGCGCTTGCCCTTGGCGTATTCGGCGGCCTTGGCTTCGGCGATCGCGGCTTTTTCGGCGGCCTTGGCCGCCGCCTCCACCGTGTACACTTCCAACCTTTCCTTGCGCGACGCCGGCGTCTCCAGCGAAATGCGGCCCAGCGTGCCGCTGCGGTAGTCGCCCAGGAAGGTGTGCGACGCCTTCTCGAAATCCAGGTCGCCACCCTTCTGGCGGAAGCCGCGCTTGGCCGCCACACCCTCCACCACCGCGATGCCGTCGAATGTCTCGATATCCTTGAAGCCGTAGCGCGCCACCAGCAGCTGCGGATAGTACTTCAGCATCTCGTCGGCCAGGAACACGGCCACCTCCTCCTCGATCAGCGCGTTCGAGCCGATGGCGTGGCTGGCGGCCAGCATCAAGCCGTCGCTAGGCAGCGCGATCTTGGGCCACAGCATGCCGGGCGTATCGACCAGGATGGTGTTCTTGTCCAGATAGAGCTTCTGCTGCTGTTTGGTCACCGCCGGCTCGTCGCCGACCTTGGCCACTTTGCGCTTGAGCAGCGCGTTCATCAGGGTAGACTTGCCGACGTTGGGGATCCCCATGATCATGATGCGCAGCGGCTTGGTGGGCACGCCGCGGTGCGGCGCCAGCTGCTTGGCCAGTTCCGGCACGCGCGTGACGTCGGCCGGCTTCTTGGTCGTCATCGCGAACGCCGTCACGCCCTCCTGCGCGTTGTAATAGGCCACCCACGCCGCCGTGGCGGCGGGATCGGCCAGATCGATCTTGTTGAGGATCTTCAGGCAAGGACGCTGGCGGAACTTGCGCAGCTCCTCCACCATCGGATTGGTGCTGGCCTCCGGCAGGCGCGCGTCGACCACCTCGATCACCAGATCGGTGTTCTCCATCTGCTCCGCCGCCTTCTTTTTGGCGGCGTTCATGTGCCCCGGGTACCATTGTATCGACATGCTCTGACCTTCAAAATCGTTCTGACAATCCGCTATTTTACCTGCTGGCCCGGCCGGGATTCGGATATCATGAGTCGCTTTTGCTTTTTCCTGACCATATAAACAATATTTTTCAACCGGAGTGCTGAAGATGAGCATAGCTGCACCGTCCAACCCGAGGGAGATCACCCTCCGCGGCATTTTCCTGGGCATCCTGATTACGCTGGTATTCACCGCGGCACAGGTCTACCTTGGCCTCAAAGTCGGCCTGACCTTCGCCACGTCGATCCCGGCGGCGGTGATCTCGATGGCGCTGTTAAGCGCCTTCAAGAACGCCACCATCCAGGAAAACAACATCGTCCAGACGATCGCCTCGGCCGCCGGCACGCTGGCGTCGGTGATTTTCGTGCTGCCAGGGCTGCTGATGATCGGCTGGTGGGCGCACGTGCCGTTCTGGCCCACCTTCGGCGCCTGCGCCATCGGCGGCGTGTTGGGCGTGATGTACACGGTGCCGCTGCGCCGCGCGCTGGTGTCGCAATCCAAGCTGCCGTATCCGGAAGGCGTCGCCGCCGCCGAGGTGCTCAAGGTCGGCACGGCCTCGCGCGCCGGCGCGGCCGAGGGCAAGGCCGGCCTGCGCGCCGTGGTGCTGGGCAGCGTGGCCTCCGCGCTGTTCGCCGCCGGCGCCGCCATCAAGGTGATGGCCGGCGAAGTGTCGTTCTACTTCCGCACCGGCGCCGGCGCCACCGGCATCGGCGCCTCGTCGTCGCTGGCGCTGATCGGCGCCGGGCACCTGATGGGCATTACGGTCGGCCTGGCGATGCTGGCCGGGCTGCTCATCGCCTGGGGCATCATGGTGCCGGTCATGACATCGCTCACGCCGGCCGCCGCCGGCATGGACGCCGCCGGCCACGCGCTGTCGATCTGGTCGAAAGAAGTGCGCATGATGGGCGCGGGCGTGATCGGCATCGCCGCGATCATCACCCTGGCGGGTCTGGCCAAACCAATCTTCGGCGGCCTGAAATCGGCCATGGACACCGCGCGCCGCGCCAAGCTGGAAGGCGCGGTACTCGAGCGCACCGAAATGGATATGCCGATCTTCATCGTCGGCCTGGTCACGCTGGTGGCGATGGTGCCGGCCGGCTGGCTGCTTACCAGCTTCCTGCAAGGCGGACCGCTGTCACAGATCGCCTTCCCGCTGGTGGCCGTCGGCATCGGCTACATTCTGGTCGCCGGCATCTTCGCGGCCGCCGTTTGTGGCTACATGGCTGGCCTGATCGGCTCTTCCAACTCGCCGGTGTCTGGCATCGCCATCTTGACGATCCTTGGCGCCGCGCTCAGCGTGGGCATGGTCGGGCGCAGCATCATGGGGCCGGAAGTGGCGCAGGCGTTGATCGCCTACGCGCTGTTCGTCACCACGGTGGTGCTGGCGGTGGCCGTGATAGGCAACGACAACCTGCAGGATCTGAAGACCGGCCAACTGGTCGACGCCACGCCGTGGAAGCAGCAGGTCGCGCTGTTGATCGGCGTGTTCGCCGGTTCGTGCGTGGTGCCGCCGGTGCTCGAACTGCTCAATCACGCCAACGGCTTCGTCGGCGCGCCGAACCTCGACTCGATCTCGGACCAGCCGCTGGCCGCGCCGCAGGCATTACTGATCTCGACCCTGGCCAAGGGCGTCATCGGCGGCAACCTGCAATGGAACCTGCTCGGCTACGGCGTGCTGGTGGGACTGGTGCTGGTGGCGATCAACTTCGTGCTGAAAAAAGCCAGCAACGACAAATACAGCCTGCCGCCGCTGGGCGTGGGCCTGGCGATCTACCTGCCTAGTGCGGTGATCACGCCGGTGGTGGTGGGCGCGGTGGCCGGCTACTTCTTCGAGCGCGCCTGCGGCAAATCGGCAGGCGGCGAAACGGCCAAGCGCCTCGCGGTGCTGATCATGTCCGGTTTCATCGTCGGCGAGAGCCTGTTCAACGTCGCGCTGGCCGGTTTGATCGTGCTCTCGGGCGAAGGCGAACCGCTGGCCATGCACACCACGCTGAGCGAAGCACACACGATGATCATCTCGCTGATCGTCGCCACGTTCGTGGTGGTGGGCCTGTACCGCTGGGCGGCCAAGCGCGGCGACGCCGTCAACGCCTGACCCAAAGCAGCAACCCCAACTCCGGGGTCAGGTCCACCATTTCTACACAAGCTGAGCTGTATCGGCCAATTGTCCGCCCTACGGTTGAGGACGTGTAGAAATGGTGGACCTGACCCCGGAGTTGTTTTTGGCGGACGCATGGACAAACCGGCGCCCAGGCCATATGATTAGCAAATCCTTAACTACCTGGGCTTTGCATGCGACGCTTCCGGCTTCCCGTTTTGACCGCCACGTTGTCTGCGGCCGTGCTCCACCATGGCGCTGGCGCCGAATCATTGCCCGCCATCGCCAGCTTTTTTCAGACTCCGAAGGTGAGCCTGGTGGAGCTTTCCCCCAAGGGCGCTTATGTGGCGCAAGCCAGCATCCTGCCCGACGGTAGCCAGGCCCTGGTGGTCCGCGAAACCGCCGATCCATCCAAATACACCGTCGTTAGCCGCGTCGATCCGACCATGGTGGCCATTTTCGACATTCATTGGGTCAACGAAAACCGCGTTGGCTATACCCTCAAGAACATGAGTCTGGGTGCCAAAACCAATCTTGACGAGTTCGCAATTGACCGCGACGGCAAGAATCAGCGGCACTTGATCAATGGTAATTGGGCCCACCACACCGAGGCGGCGACCGGCAGCATGATCACCAGCCGCACGCTGACCGCCGACTATCGCTTCCACAGCGCGCTGCACGACGGCTCCGACGATATCCTGGTGGAAAAATACACGTGGAATAAGGTTGATCTGGGGCCAAGCTCGTCGCGCCTGCTGCGCCTCAATACGCGCACCTCCAAGCTTAGCTCGACGTTCGAGGGCACTCAGCCGCAGGCCACCGGCCGCTGGATCACCGACGCCGACGGCGTGCCGCGCGTGGTGCAGTCCGTCGTCAAGGGCCATTGCATCGTTTCCTACCGCAAGCCGGATGCCACCAGCTGGACCGAGATCGACAACGGCACCTGCTACGAGCACCAGCGCTTCGCGCCGCTGTTCATGGACGGCCCCAACACGCTGTACGTGCGCGCCGACTACAAGGGCTACAGCGCGCCGTTCCGCTACGACCTGACCACCATGAAGCTGGACCCGGAACCGATCATCGAGACGCCGGGCTTCGATTTCCTCGGCGCGCCGCAGATCGATTACACCAGCAAACGCATGATGGGCATCCACCTTGAAACCGACGCCGAGACCAGCGTCTGGTTCAATCCCGTCATGAAGGCCGAGCAGGCCAAGATCGACGCCGCCCTGCCCGGCAATATCAACACCGTCGACTGCGCCAGTGACTGCCTGGGTTCGCCCGTGCTGCTGATCAAGTCCGAGACCGACCGCCGTCCCGCCGACTACGTGCTCTATACCCGCGCCACCGGCAAGCTGGTCGGCCTGGGCAACATCCATCCGGACATCGTGCCGGCGCAGATGGGCGCGCGCAGCTTCCACCACTACACGGCGCGCGACGGCCGCGCCATCCCGGCCTATGTGACGCTGCCGGTCGGCAAGGCCGACGGCCCCCGTCCCGCCATCGTGCTGGTGCACGGCGGACCGCACGCGCGCGGCGCCTCCTGGGCGTGGGAGCCGGAAGCGGCCTTCCTGGCCTCGCGCGGCTACGTGGTGATCCAGCCGGAGTTCCGCGGCGGCACCGGCTTCGGCTTCGCGCATTTCAAGGCCGGCTGGAAGCAATGGGGCGGCACCATGCAGGACGACCTGGCAGACGCCGCCCAGTGGGCCGTCAAACAGGGCTGGGCCGACGCCAGCCGGGTCGGCATCATGGGCGCGAGCTACGGCGGCTATGCCACCCTGATGGGCCTGATCAAGCACCCGCAGGTGTTCCGCGCCGGCGTCGAGTGGGCCGGCGTGACCGATATCCAGCTGATGTTCACATCGACCGAATCGGACGCGTCGGAGGAAAACCTGGGCTATTCGATGCGTACGCTGATCGGCGATCCGGACAGCGAGGCCGACGCCGAGCTGTTCCGCAAGAATTCGCCGCTGCTGCGTGCCGCTGAACTGAAACAGCCGCTGCTGATGGCGCACGGCGTCGACGACGTGCGTGTCCCGCTCGAGCACGGCAGGCGCTTCGGCAACGCGGTCAAGGCCAACAACAGCAACGTCACCGCCATTTACTACGACAACGAAAGCCACGGCTGGCGCAACGAGAAAAACCGCGTCGACTTCTGGCAACAGGTCGAAACGTTCCTCGATAAAAACCTCAAGAACGCCCGGTAACGGGCTAGCGCCAGCTCGGGGCGCCGGGCCGGGACCTCAGATCTCGGCCAGCGCCTTCAAGTGCGCGACCACGCTACGCCCCAGCGCAGACAGGTTGTAGCCACCCTCCAGGCAGCTGACGATGCGGCCTTTGGCGTACAGCCGCGCCACCTCCATCACCTGTTCCGTCATCCACGCGTAGTCCGCCTCGACCAGCCCCATGCCGCCGATGTCGTCCTCGCGGTGGGCGTCGAAGCCGGCCGAGATAAAGATCATCTCCGGCTTGAACGCGTGCAGCGCCGGCAGCCATTGCTCGGTGACGATCTTGCGCACCGCGTCGCCCTTGGTGGCCAGCGGCACCGGCACGTTGACCAGGTTGGCGGTGATCGGCTCCGGTTCGGTGTACGGATAAAACGGATGCTGGAAAAAACTCACCATCAGCGCGCGCGGTTCGTTGAGGAAGGCCTCCTCGGTGCCGTTGCCGTGGTGGACGTCGAAGTCGACGATGGCCACCCGCGCCAGCCCGCGCGCGTCCAGCGCGTGCTTGGCCGCCACGGCGACATTGTTGAACAGGCAAAAGCCCATCGGCTCGACGGGGCGCGCGTGGTGGCCGGGCGGGCGCACCGAGCAGAAGGCGTTGTCGATCTCGCCATCGATGACGGCGTCGGTGGCCGCCACGGCGGCGCCGGCGGCGCGCTGCGCGGCCAGCCAGCTCCAGGCGTTGAGCGAGGTGTCGCCGTCGATCGGATAGGTGTCGCCCGGCGCCGGGACGTTGTCGCGCACGATGGCGATGGCGTTGCGGCTGTGGTTGCGCTCAAGGTCGGCCAGCGCCACCAGCGGCGCCTCGCGATGCTCCAGCAGGTCGCTGATGTGCGATCCGATCAGCTGGTCCGCGATGGCTTGCAGGCGCGCCGGCGATTCGGGATGCCAGTCGCCCATGTCGTGGCGCTGGCAATCGGGATGGCTGTAAATGGCTGTGGTCATGTGTATGGTGTTTGCGGGCGGCGACTGCGCTGCGATGGGCCGGGTCAAAACGGTCCGGCTCACCGCGCTATATCCGCTGCGCGGTTTCTCGCATAGAATCGTTCAAACGCCGCGCCTGATTCTGCTGATCCCAGGCGCTAATCTACCATACATATCATGTACACAAAATTGCACGCGGTGGCACGCCAGGTCGCAGACATCATTGTTGGCAAGGACTTGCAGATTCGTCAAGCGCTGACCTGCCTGCTGGCCGGCGGCCACCTGCTGGTCGAAGACGTGCCGGGCGTGGGCAAAACCACCCTGGCGCACGCGCTGGCGATCTCGCTGGGACTGCGCTTCAACCGCATCCAGTTCACCAGCGACCTGCTGCCGGCCGACGTCAACGGCATTTCGATCTACGAGCGCGAAAAGAACGGTTTCGTGTTCCATCCCGGGCCGATCTTCACCCAGGTGCTGCTGGCCGACGAGATCAACCGCGCCACGCCAAAGACGCAATCGGGCCTGCTGGAGGCGATGGAGGAGCGCCAGGTCAGCGCCGACGGCGTCACGCGCCCGTTGCCGCTGCCGTTCTTTGTCATCGCCACGCAGAATCCAACCCACCAGATCGGCACCTTCCCGCTGCCGGAATCGCAGCTCGACCGCTTTCTGATGTGCCTGTCGCTGGGCTATCCGGACGCCGCCGCCGAGCGCGCGCTGCTGCTGGGCGAGGACCGCCGCGTGCTGCTCAAGACGCTGCCGGCGGCAATGACGCCGCCCGAACTGGCCGCCGCCCAGCATTCGCTCAAGCAAATCCATGTGTCGGCGTCGCTGGTTGACTATGTGCAGGCGCTGGCGGCCGCCTCGCGCCAGAACGGCATGTTCGCCGAGGGCATGAGTCCGCGCGCGGCCATCGCGCTGCTGCAGGCGGCGCGCGCCTGGGCCGCGCTGGAGGGGCGCAACCACGTGCTGCCCGAGGACGTGCAGGCGGTGCTGGTGCCAGTCTGCGCGCACCGGCTGCGTCCGCTCAAGGCGGCGCACGGCGTGGCGCTGGCCAGCCGCGACCTGGTGCTGCAGTTGCAGAAGTCGGTGCCGCTGCAGTGAATTCCGGCGTGACTTCCGGCCTGCAAGCGCTGTACCGCAAAGGCCGGGACCAGTGGCTGTTCCAGCTGCGCGACAGCGAGCCGGGCGAAGTCACCCTGACGTCGCGCCGCGTGTTCATCCTGCCCACGCGCGCCGGCCTGTCGTTCACCTTGCTGCTGCTGATCATGCTGATCGGCGCCCTCAACTACAACCTTGGCCTGGGCTTCGCGCTAACCTTCTTCACCGGCGCCTGCGCGGTGGCCGATATGTTCCTGACCGCGCGCAACCTTGCATTGCTCAAGCTGGCGCCGGGCCGCGCGCAGCCGGTGTTCGCCGGCGAGGAGGCCCAGTTCGAACTGCACCTGGCCAATCCCACCCGGCGCGACCGCTACGCCATCTGGCTCGGCTTCCCGGCCCACGGCGCGCCGCGCCAGGTGACCGACGTGGCCCCCGGCGACACCAGCGTGGTGGTGCTGTCGGCGCCGACGCGCGAGCGCGGCTGGCTGGACGCGCCGCGCATCCAGCTGACCACGCGCTTCCCGCTCGGCCTGTTCAAGGCGTGGAGCCACTGGCAGCCGGCGCTGCGGGTGCTGGTGTATCCGGCGCCGGAATCGCCGCCCCAGCCGCTGCCGTCCCATGGCGCCGCCAGCGAGGACGGCCACGGCGCCGTGGGGCTGGATAATTTCGCCGGCATCCGCAGTTACCAGCCGGGCGACCCGATGCGGCATCTGGCCTGGCGCCAGATCGCGCGCCACGATCCCGCCCTTGGCGGGCAGCTGGTGACCAAGCATTTCGAGGGCGGCGCGGTGGCCGAGCTGGCGCTCGACTTCGCCGACCTGCCGCTGCAACTCGCGCTGGAACTGAAACTGTCGCGCATGACGCAATGGGTGCTCGACGCGGAGCGGCGCGCCCTGCCCTACACTTTCCGGCTGGCGCAGCACGCCTACGGTCCGGCGCTGGGCGACGCCCACCGCGCCGCCTGCCTGCGGGCGCTGGCGCTGTTCGGGCGCGAGGGCGGCGCATGAGCGACGCGCGCCGCAGCCCGACACCCAGGCCCGGGCGCCTGGCGGGCCTGCCGCGCGACAAGGCCGACACCCTGCTGCTGCTGACCGCCGCGCTGATGGTGCTGGCGCCGCACTTCGCCCACCTGCCGCTATGGGTCAGCCTGGCCGTGTGCGCCACGTTGCTGTGGCGCGCGGCCATCACGTGGCGCGGCAAGCGCATGCCGCCGATGTGGCTGCTGGTGCCGGTGGCGGTGGCGGCCATGGCCGGCGTCTACGTCAGCTACCGCACCTTGCTGGGCCGCGACGCCGGCGTCGCCATGCTGACCTTGCTGCTGGCGTTCAAGCTGCTGGAAATGCGCGCCAAGCGCGACCTGTTCGTGGTCGTCTTCCTCAGCTTCTTCGTGCTGTTGACCAGCTTTTTCTATTCGCAAACGATGGCCACCGCGCTGTTCATGGCCGCCACCCTGATCATGCTGCTAACGGCGCAGCAATCGTTCCAGTACACCGGTGCCGTGCCGCCGCTGGCGCGGCGCCTGCGCACCTCGGCCAAGCTGTTCCTGCTGGCCGCGCCGCTGGCGCTGCTGATGTTCATCGGCTTTCCGCGCGTCCAGGGACCGCTGTGGGGCATGCCGGGCGACGCCCACAGCGGCCGCAGCGGCATCTCCGACAGCATGGCGCCCGGCACGCTGTCGTCGCTGGCGCAGTCGGACGAGGTCGCCTTCCGCGTGCGCTTCCTCGACCAGGCGCCGCCGCAGAGCCAGCTGTACTGGCGCAGCATCGTGCTGGGCGACTACGACGGCCGCACATGGACCCGCGTGCCGCGCCGGCGCGGCGCGCAAAGAGCGGACATCGCCATCAGCGTGCGCGGCCAGGCCGTCCGCCACGAGGTAACGATGGAACCGACCGGCAAACGCTGGCTGGCGCTGCTGGAGCTGACCGGCCCGCAATTCGCCGTACCGGGCTTCAACGTGCGCGAATCCGATGAAATGGAACAGTTCACCATCGAGCCGGTGACCCGGCGGGTGCGCTACGCGGCCAGCGCCTATGTCGATTTTCAATTGCAAGCCAATGACACGCCGCGGAACCTGGCGCGCTGGCTGGAACTGCCGGACGGGTTCAACCCGCGCACCCTGGCGCTGGCGCAACAGCTCAAGCAGGCAGCACCGACGACGGCCGACGGCCAGCCGGACGCCGCTCATCTCTCGCGCCAGGTGCTGGCGATGTTCCGCCGCGACAGCTTCAACTACACCTTGCAGCCGCCGCTGGCCGGGCGCGACATGGTCGACGACTTTCTGTTCGTCGGCAAAGCCGGCTTCTGCGAGCACTTTTCCGGCGCGTACGTGGTGCTGATGCGCGCCATGGGGGTGCCGGCGCGGGTGGTCACCGGCTACCAGGGCGGCGAAATGAATCCGCTCGACGGCTACCTGACGGTGCGCCAGTCCGACGCCCATGCCTGGGCCGAGATCTGGCTGCCGGGCGACGGCTGGCGCCGGGTCGATCCCACCGGCGCGGTCGCGCCCGAGCGCATCGCCCGCAACCTGGCGCGCGCGCTGCCCGCGCCATCCGGGTTCGGCTTCGGCCAGTTCATCGCACTGCAAAACGATCCCGATTCGTGGCTGGCGCAACTCAGATTCCGCTATGCCGCGTTGAATAATTCTTGGAATCAATGGGTCCTGGATTACAATCCAGATAGGCAGCGGAGTTTCCTTGCGGAACTAAGCGCCGCGTTCGGCACCTGGCGCGGCGCGGTGGCCGGGCTGGGACTGGCGCTGGTGTGCGCGCTGGCTTGGCTGCTGCACTGGCGGCGGCAACGCCGGCCGGCCGCGCCACTGGACGGACTGTACCAGGCCTTTTGCCGGCTGCAGGCGCGTCACGGTTATGCGCGGCGCCCCGATGAGGGCCCGCTCAGCTATGCTGCCCGTCTGCGGGACATGCCCGCCAGCGCGGAAAAACACGCGGCGTTGGAGACATTTTTAACCCTGTACGGCGCGCTGAAATACGGCGGCGCCGGGGCCGAACAACGAACGGCGTCGCTCAAGACGCTGAAAGCACTGTTACCACTATGCCGATGAAGACTCTGATTACCCCCCTGCTGGCCGCCGCACTGCTGGCCGCCGCCGGCGTCAGCCAAGCGCAGGTCGACCGCTACGGCTACAAGCTGCCGCCCAGCATGCAGCCGAAGGCCAAGAAGAAAGCCCCGCCGGCCAAGAAGAAAACCGTGCCGGCCATCGATTATGTCGGCGAATACGTCAACTTCGGCGAATGGAAGGAAGTGCGCACCTTCCTCGACGACGTTGCCGGCCGCAACGGCTTCGACCGCAAGGAACTCGATACGCTGATGGCCCAGGTGCGCTATGTCGACGCCACGGTGCAGCTGGTCAAGCCGGCGCCGCCCGGCAAACCGAAAAACTGGAAGGCCTACAGCGCGCTGACGATCGAGCCGGTGCGGGTCGACGGCGGCGTCAAGTTCTGGAACGAAAACGCCGAAGCGCTCAACCGCGCCGAGGCGTTGTACGGCATTCCGGCCGAGATCATCGTCGGCATCATTGGCGTCGAGACCGTGTACGGCCGCGTCACCGGTCGTTTCCGCGTCATCGATGCGCTCACCACGCTGGCGTTCTCCTATCCGGAGGCGCCGCAGCGCGCCGCCCGCATGGAATTCTTCCGTAACGAGCTTGAGGCCACGCTGGTGTTCGCGCGCCGCGATGGCATCGACCCGTTGTCGCTGCGCGGCTCGTTCGCGGGCGCCATGGGCATGCCGCAATTTATGCCCAGTAGCCTGATCAAGTACGCGGTCGACTTCGACGGCAGCGGCCACATCGACCTGCTCGGCTCCAGCACCGACGCCATCGGCAGCGTGGCCGCCTTCCTGGCGGCGCACGGTTGGGAGCGCGAAAACGCCGGACCGCTGGTGTACGCGGCCACGGTGTCGGCCAACAAGGCATGGGAGCCGATGCTGCAACAAGGCCTGACGGCAAAATATTCACCGCAGGACTTGATAGCCGCGGGAGTCACCACCACTATACCGGTGCCGGAGCAACAGACCTATGGCCTGGTGGATCTGCAAAACGGCGCCGACCCAACCGAGTACTGGTTGGCCAACAGTAATTTCTTTGCAATTACCCAGTACAACCGCAGTTATTTCTATGCAATGTCGGTCATCGAGCTGGGCCGTGCGGTGCGGCTGGCGCGGGGCGGCTTGTAGAGACGGTGCACCACAAGTGCGCGCGGGCGCGTGTAACGACGGCGATGAGGGATGTAAGCAACCGTAACCGGTGTTGTTTGCCCAACTTGCACGCGGTATTGTTTAGTTGACACTTGGAAATTAATCATCCAAACTGGCTTCTAAAGCATCAAATTATAAGCATCTATACAACGCAATTGCCTTATAATTAACTTTAGTTGCTAATTACTAGCGTGCACCATAGCGTAGCACACGACTCAGTGTATAATTCTCACACAATGTTGCATCGGGACAACAATGCTCGGCTATGTGGTTTTTTTTCTATTGCTGTCGAGTATTACATTGCGAGATGTTGTATAATTGTGTATATATTATGAAACTTGTTATCCCGGAATCGGTCCGTGTGTAAATTCGTTCCTTGGTAAGGATGAACATTAACGCAGCAAAGCGAGCTCCGAGTGTTGTACTTTGCAGGACAACTTTACAGAAGGAAAAGACGAAATCATGACAAACCAAGTCGGTATAGATATGAACAACGATGCGGATGGCGATGATCTGCTGCAATATAATCCCAACCGCCTGCTCGATACCCTGATTGAAAACCTGCGCCTGAAAAACGACGCGGCCCTGTCGCGCGCGTTGGAAGTCGCACCGCCAGTGATCAGTAAAATTCGCCACCACCGCCTGCCGGTGGGCGCTTCGCTGCTGATCCGCATGCACGAAGTAAGCGACCTGAGCATTCGTGACCTGCGTTACTTGATGGGCGACCGCCGCAACAAGTTCCGCATCAGCGATAAGCAGTTCAAACCAAAGGAAGGCGAATCAGGCCAGGGCCAGGGTTAAGTTTTACCCCGGCACTGACCTGCTCCGTTTTACCCTTGTGTCCCTCCCCCCTCCTGCAGGGGCGAGGGATACATCTTTTTGCGCGCCGGGTTTTACGGCAATGCTGTTACGCCGGAAACACGCCGGTCGACAGATAGCGATCGCCCCGGTCGCACACGATGAACACGATCGTTGCGTTCTCGACCGTCTGCGAAATGCGCAGTGCGATCTCACAGGCGCCCGCCGCCGAAATACCACAGAAAATCCCTTCCTCGGCCGCCATCCGGCGCGCCATGCGCTCGGCCGACGCCTGCGACACCGACTCGACCTTGTCCACCCGCGCGCGGTCGTAGATTTTCGGCAGATACGCTTCCGGCCATTTGCGGATGCCGGGGATCGACGAACCCTCTTCCGGCTCGGCGCCGATGATCTGCACGTCGGGATTCTGTTCCTTCAGATAGCGCGACACGCCCATGATGGTGCCGGTGGTGCCCATGGCGCTGACAAAGTGGGTGACGCGGCCATCGGTGTCGCGCCAGATTTCCGGGCCGGTGCCCTCGTAGTGCGCGCGGGCGTTGTCCTGGTTGCCGAACTGGTCGAGGATGATGCCCTTGCCGTCCTTTTGCAATTGCTCGGCCATGTCGCGCGCGTATTCCATGCCGCCGGTCTTGGGCGTCAGCATGATCTGCGCGCCATAGGCGGCCATGCTCTGGCGCCGCTCGATGCTCAGGTTCTCGGGCATCAACAACAACATTTTATAGCCGCGCAATGCCGCCGCCATCGCCAGGGCGATGCCGGTGTTGCCGCTGGTCGCTTCGATCAGCGTATCGCCGGGTTTGATGTCGCCGCGCTCCTCGGCGCGCTTGAGCATCGACATGGCGGCGCGGTCCTTGACCGAACCGGCCGGGTTGTTGCCTTCGAGCTTGCCGAGAATAATATTGTTGCGGGCGACCGCGTCCGCGCCGGGCAGGCGGGTCAGCTGCACCAGCGGTGTATTGCCGATCGTATCTTCCAGTGTCTTGTAAGCCATCGTGTTCAATCTTCAGTGGGTTCGCCAAAACATGCATTTTAATCCGACTTGCCGTTGCGCGTATTGCAAGGGTTGGCCCGGCCCCTGCCTGAGGAGGTAAAGAGGCCGAAGTCTTTGGACTGGAGCGGCGGCATGCGCTAGACTTGCATCATCGCTGCATCGCACCACGGCGGCGCCAACCACTCGCCGCCCACTTATAGATCACTTGACCGCCATGTCCACCTTCCCGCTTGAAATGCTGCCCGACACCACCCCAGACACGCAAGCGGTGCTGCCGGCCGACCTGGAAAGCCGCCGCCACCAGATGTTCCCGACCTTGTCCGAAGGCGACATCAAGCACATGCGGCGGTTCGGCCACGTGCGTCACTTCAGCGACGGCGAAAAGATCGCCGAGGCGGGCAAAAGCAGCTATGGCATGCTGCTGGTGCTCAAGGGCGGGGTCGCGATCACCCGTTTCGACGGCCTGGGCAACATCTCGTATATCACCACCCATACGCCCGGACAATTCTCCGGCGAGGTGGCGCAGCTGTCCGGCCGCCCGGCGCTGGGCAACGCCAACGCCGTCGGCGAGGTGGAAGTGCTGGTGATACCGCCCGAATCGTTGCGCGCGCTGCTGGTCGCGCACGCCGATCTGGGCGAACGCATCGTGCGCGCGCTGATCCTGCGCCGCGTCGGCCTGATCGAACAGAACTCGGGCGGCCCGGTGATCGTCGGCCCGCGCGGCCACGGCCGCATTCACACCCTGCAAAGTTTCCTGTCCGCCAACGGCCATCCGTACAGCGTGCTCGATCCGGAAGTGGACCAGCAGGCGACCGAGCTGATGGCCCACTATCAGCCCAAGCCGGACGAACTGCCGCTGGTGGTGTGCCCGGACGGCGTGGTCAAGAAAAATCCGACCACGGTCGATATCGGCCGCTGCCTCGGCATGCTGCCGGAGCTGCAGGCCGACAAGGTGTGGGACGTGATCGTTGTCGGCGCCGGCCCGTCCGGCCTGGCAACCGCCGTCTACGCCGCGTCCGAAGGCCTGTCGGTGCTGGCGCTGGAAACCCGCGCCTATGGCGGCCAGGCGGCGGCCAGTGCCCGCATCGAAAACTACCTCGGCTTCCCGACCGGCGTCTCCGGCCGCGCGCTGGCCGGCCGTGCCTACGTGCAGGCGCAGAAATTCGGCGTCGAGATCGCCATCCCCGCGCCCGCCGGCCGGCTCATTTGCGACACCTATCCGCTGCAAGTGGAAATGTGCGGCAGCCTGCAGAAGCTGCAGGCCAGGACCGTGGTGCTGTCGTGCGGCGCGCGTTACCGGCGGCCGTCGCTGGCCAACCTCAAGCAGTTCGAGGGCAAGGGGATTTATTACTGGGCCTCGCCCATCGAAGCCAAGCTGTGCAAGACGGAGGAGATCGTGCTGGTCGGCGGCGGCAATTCCGCCGGGCAAGCGGCGGTATTCCTGGCGGGGCACGCCTCCAAGGTGCATATGCTGATCCGCAAGGACAGCCTGGCGTCGACGATGTCGAGCTATCTGATCGAACGCATCCAGGCCACGCCAAACATCGAGCTGCACACGCACTCCGAAATCGTCGCGCTGGAAGGCGACGAGGATGGCTTGAAACAGGTGCGCATCCACAATTCGAAAAGCGGGGAGGAATGCGATTACGATGTTTGCCGCGTGTTCCTGTTCATCGGCGCCGATCCGAATACCGGCTGGCTGGAGGACTGCGGCGTCGATGTCGACGGCCACGGTTTTATCCGCACCGGCTTCGATGTCACCAAATCGCAGTGCAAGGCCAACTTCGAAAAGGGTGTGTACCCGCGCGAGATGCCAGAGCGCGCCGCGCTCGAGACCAGCGTGCCGGGCGTGTTCGCCATCGGCGACGTGCGCGCCAGCTCGACCAAGCGGGTCGCGGCGGCGGTGGGCGAAGGCGCGGCGGTGGTGTCGCAGATTCATGCGTTCCTGGCGAATCTGCCGGCCGATAAACGATAGCGTTCAATATGACTGTTTACCTATGAGCTGCTTTCGAAGCCTGCTGGCGTTTATCATTTGCGCCGCGCTGGCGCAGGTGACGATCGCGGCCACCCCCACTCCCATTCCCCTCGCCACCTTTTTCAAAAAATCGGCTACCACTGGCGCCACGCTCTCGCCCAACGGTCGCTTCGTCGCCGTACGCAAGCTGTCGCCACAGGGTCGCACGATGCTGACGGTGGTCGATGTGACGGAGCTTAAATCGCGCGCGATCGTCAACTTCCGCAATGCCGATGTCGACGGCTTCTACTGGCTTAACGACGAACGCCTCGCGTATACGCTCATCAACGTCGATCATGACGGCGACGCCGGCAATCCAGGCCTGTATGCGGTCAACCGCGACGGCAAGGACCGCACCATCCTGTCGAGGACCATCGTCCGCAAACGCTCTTTTTCGGAAAGCGATACGATCGATCATAACTACCAGTCAACAAATTTCCTCCATGGCTTTCCTCCTGCGGACGGAAAAAGCATCATCATTATTGCCCAGTTCGAAGACGACGAGCAAAAACTGACGCGCCTCGGCACCGACAACGGCCGCCAGTTTCCGCTAACGGCGCCGAACGGTGCCTATGGCTGGTTGCTCGATGCGCAAGGCGCGCTGCGCACCGTCACGGTTAAGCGGGACAAGCGCGCGATCACCTTCTATCTCGACAAGAACAGCTGGCGCCAAATCGACAACCGCAGCGAGAACGCCGACTCGAGCTTCCAGCCGATGCTGTACGTGGACGATACGCTCTATGTCAGCACACGCAACGGCAATGATGAAGCGAGCATCTATCGCTACGACCTGGTCAGCAACGCCATCGACCCGAAGCCGCTGATCAGTACCCCGGGGTTTGACACCAACGGCACTTTCATCGTGGATCAGAAGAAGATGTTGGGCTTTCGTTCCACCACCGAGGCGGAAACCACCGTCTGGTTCGACGAACGGATGAAAGCGGTCCAGCAAGAGGTCGACCATCTGCTGCCCGGCATGGTCAACCGGATCTCGCGCGGCCGCGCCAGCGAGACGCCCTATGTGTTGATCGACAATTACTCGGACATCGAAAACCACGCTTACGTGCTCTACAACACCGAGACCAGGCAGCAGATACTGCTGGGTGAAACCACACCGGATCTCCCCGCCGACAGGATGGCGCACACCACCATGGTGCGCTACAAGGCGCGCGACGGCCTGTCCATCCCGGCGTTTCTGACGTTGCCGAACGGCCCCGCGCCAAAGCAGCTGCCGACCGTCGTGCTGATCGGCGCCAGGCCCGACCGCCGCAGCGGCGGTTGGGAATGGAACGCCGAGGTGCAGTTCCTCGCCTCGCGCGGTTACGCCGTGCTGCAACCACAGCCGCGCGGCGTCAGCGGGTTCGGGCTGGCGCATTTCCAGGCAGGCGTCAACCAGGCCGGGCGCGCGGCGCAAGACGATATCGCCGACGCAGTGAAAGGAGCCGTGGCATCAGGCTACACCGATCCGGCACGGGTGTGCATCGCCGGCACCGGCTACGGTGGCTACGCTGCCATGATGGGCCTGCTCCGGGACGCGGCCACCTTCAAGTGCGGGATCAGTTGGTCCGGTCTGACGTCGTACCAGAACAATCCGGACGATGGCAAGCTGAAGGACGTCAGGCAACCATTGCTGCTGGCATACGGCACCGACGACGAAGCCGTGGACTACAAGCAGGCGCTGGCGTTCTACCGGGCGCTCAAGGTCGGCAATCCGCAGGCCGAGTGGCTGGAATACACGTCGACCGTCGACGACTGGAAGACACAGAAGAACCGCATCGACCTGTGGCAGCACGTCGAAAGTTTCCTGACCCGTCAGCTCGGTGATTCCGCTCAACCGCCCGCACGTTGACGTCAACTACCAAGGTTACCGAACGCCGGCCTTCTCCAGCTGCCCGATCTCGAAATCGCCGTCGTCGACGATGCGCTCCCATCCGTCGAACTTGTCCATGCCGCGGGTGCGGGCGATCGACAGCAACAGGCTTTGGCCCGGCACTGCGCGCTGCGGCGCCACCTGATACACCGGATCGGCGAACGCCTGCGCCGGCGTGACGATCGTCCACCCCATGTCGACGAACTGCTGGATCACATCCTTCAACCACAGCGCGTTCAGCAGGTGTTACTAACATCTTTACGCCTTAAGGGCGATCTAATCGAACGCCGTACTCATCCATGCCAGAATGAAAGCTGAGGTGACACGCAAGGCCTGAGCGCTCCATTTGTTTCCTCGACATCATACTTCAACCATTCGAGGAAAAAATGCGACTTCCACTCATCCCCCCAAGCGAACTGAGCCCGGAACAAAAAGACCTGTACGACAGCATGCGGAAAGGCATCGCCAGCAACTTCAACGCGTTCCAGGTGGAGCGCGACGACGGCGCCCTGATGGGCCCCTGGAATCCGTGGCTGCACGAACCAGCCATCGGCAAGGCGATCTGGGACCTGACACTGGCGATGACCGCGAACGCCGTGCTGCCGGACAACGTACGCCAGATCGCGATTCTGGTG
>Ga0308163_10000486_pt1 | contig 69301 bp, 70 predicted proteins | sample PhyTR1_FD_201037 | JGI IMG/M metagenome (GOLD analysis project Ga0308163, IMG submission 201037) | Phyllosphere microbial communities from UC Gill Tract Community Farm, Albany, California, United States - DLSLT.R1 | ecosystem: Host-associated > Plants > Phyllosphere > Unclassified | place: USA...
GCCGGCGGCGAAATCGCCCACGCGCCAGAGTTCGAATATGTTATTATCAATGAAGAGTTTACGGTCGCTTTGTCCGAACTGAGCGCGATCGTGAGAGCGGCCCGTTGCCGGTTTGCGCAACAAGCGGCCCGCAACGCCTCGCTTTTCGCCCAACTGGGTCTGCACGCGGAATAACCGCCCTGCACGACAGCTCGCACAGTGCCACGCACCAGCGCACCAAAGCATCGTTAATCGCACCAATACTATATATTAGGAGTTACCATGGCCCGTATCACCATTGAAGATTGCTTGAAGCAGATCCCTAACCGTTTCCAGCTGACCCTGGCAGCAACCTACCGCGCGCGTCAGTTGCTGCAAGGCCACACGCCTAAAGTCGAAGCCAAGGACAAGCCTACCGTGGTCGCACTGCGCGAAATCGCTGCCGGCAAAGTCGGCATCGAGATGCTGAAAAAGGTTCCGATGTAACAGGAGCCCGCGTGCCGGAACAGTGCTGATCCCTGGTTCTACTTTACCCTTTATTCACACTGCGAAGTAACGCGACGTTTTATGAGTCTGACCCCAGCCGACACGACTTCAGCAGCACCGCCGACCCTGGCCCCGCGCCAGGCGGCAAAAACGCAGGGCGCGCATGCGCCAGGCACTGCCACGCCCCCCGCGCCGGTCCCCGGCGTGGCCTCGGTCAGCCACCTGGCCGACAAGCTGGCCGAATATCTTTCCCCCGCCGACCTGAAAAAAGTCAAGGAAGCCTACCGCTTCTCGGACGAAATGCACCTGGGCCAGATGCGCCGCTCGGGCGAGCCGTATATCTCGCACCCGATCGCCGTGGCCGAAATCTGCGCCGACTGGAAGCTCGACGCACAAGCCATCATGGCGGCCCTGCTGCATGACGTGATGGAAGACCAGGACGTCAAGAAAGACGAACTGATCGAGCGCTTCGGCGCACCCGTCGCGCACCTGGTCGACGGCCTGTCGAAGCTGGAAAAGATCGAATTCCAGAGCCAGATCGAGGCGCAGGCGGAAAACTTCCGCAAGATGCTGCTGGCGATGGCGTCCGACGTGCGCGTGATTTTGATCAAGCTGGCCGACCGCCTGCACAATATGCGCACGCTCGATTTCATGACGGCGGCGAAAAAAGCCCGCATCGCCAGCGAAACCATGGAAGTGTACGTGCCGATCGCGCACCGCCTGGGCCTGAACAATATTTTCCGCGAATTGCAGGATCTGTCGTTCTCGCACCTGCACCCGATGCGCTACCGCACCCTGGCCAAAGCCGTCAAGGCGGCGCGCGGCAACCGGCGCGAAGTGGTCAACAAGATCATGGAAGCGGTGAAAAGCACGCTGTCCATGGCCGAGATCGACGCCGAAGTCACCGGCCGCGAAAAGTCCCTGCACGACATCTATAAAAAGATGCGCAGCAAGCACCTGTCGTTCTCGCAGGTGCTCGACGTGTATGGCTTCCGCGTGGTGGTCAACAACTTTGCCGACTGCTATGTCACCCTGGGCACGCTGCACAGCCTGTACAAGCCGATGCCGGGCAAGTTCAAGGACTACATCGCGATCCGCAAGCTGAACGGCTACCAGTCGCTGCACACCACCGTCATCGGCCCGTACGGCACGCCGGTCGAATTCCAGATCCGCACCCAGGAAATGCACCGCACGGCCGAATCCGGCGTGGCGGCGCACTGGCTGTACAAGAGCGGAGAATCGAACCCGTCCGACCTGCAGCAGCGCACCCATGCCTGGCTGCAGTCGCTGCTCGACATCCAGCAGCAGACGGGCGACTCGGCCGAGTTCCTGGAACACGTCAAGGTCGACCTGTTCCCCGATTCGGTGTATGTATTTACGCCGAAATCGAAGATCATCGCCCTGCCACGCGGCGCGACGGCGATTGACTTCGCCTATTCGATCCACACCGGCATCGGCGACCAGACCGTGGCCGTCAAGATCAACAACGAAACCTCGCCGCTGCGCACCGAACTGCACAATGGCGACATCGTCGAGATCATCACCGATTCCGCCTCGCGCCCCAGCCCCACCTGGCTGTCGTTCGTACGTACCGGCAAGGCCCGTTCGGCGATCCGCCACCACCTGCGCACCATCAACCTGCCCGAGTCGATTTCGCTGGGCCAGCAACTGATGTCGCAGGCTTTGCTGACCCTGAATATCGACGCCGACCTGCCGGCGCCACTGGTCGAACGCCTGCTCAACGAATCGAGCGCCAATTCGCTCGACGAACTGTATGCAGACATCGGCATCGGCAAGCGCATGGCGACCCTGGTGGCGCGTCACATTTTTGGTTTGATCGGCGGCGAAGCGGCCAGCATGCCGGTCGAACACAACAGCGGTAGCGAGCTCGACCCTGTCACCATCTGCGGCAGCGAAGGCGTGTCGGTCCAGCTGGCGCCGTGCTGCCTGCCGATCCCGGGCGACCAGATCATCGGCCAGCTGCGCCGCGACCAGGGGCTGCTGGTACACACCAGCGACTGCACCCAGGCCAAGCGCCAGCGCATCAAGGAACCGGACCGCTGGATCGCCGTGCGCTGGGGAACCGAGCTGAACCGCCGTTTCGACTGCCGCATCAAGGTGCTGATCAACAGCGAGCGCGGCATCCTGGCGCGCGTGGCCGCCGAGATCGGCGAGTCCGACGCCAACATCATCTATGTCGGCATGGACGAGGACAAGGACAACGTGCTCGACCAGCTGCGCTTTACCGTGCAGGTCAAGGACCGCGTGCACCTGGCCGCCCTGCTGCGCAATGTGCGCAGGGTCGCCGGCGTGAACCGCATCCTGCGCGAACGCAATTAGAAAACGCAGCGTAGAGCTGGGGTCAGACCCGACGGGTCTGACCCCGGATTTCCGCTGCGGACTACCGGCTTGCTTCAGCAACGCGTCGCAAAAATACCTGATCCCCCACAGCGAACTCCGCATTGATTGCCGCCCGCAACTGACCGACGCTCTGCTCGGTCAGCTTCTCCTGAAATAGCGATTGATACGTTTTTTGCCGCTCAGGCACCGTAACGCCCAAGCTCAAATACAAGGGATGTGGCGTAAGCAAGTCATCTTGCATCCCCTGCGCATTGCCGCGATAACTCGACCACCTGTACTGCCCAGGCAAATCGACGATATCGGCCCTGACCGGATTGAGTTCAATATAGCGCTGGCAGGTCAATAAATAGCGGTCACCTTGCACCAGACAGGATTTGTAACGCCCTTCCCATAAGCTGCCGCTTCGGCCATGACGCCAGTTGAAATATTGTGTATATCGCTGATTCAGCGTTTTCATCAGCAGGGATAGATGGGCTACTTCCTGCGTGGACAGCAAGAAATGCACATGATTGTTCATCAGCACATATGCATGCAGATCGCATGGCGCACCAGTTAAACAAGCGCACAGGTAGTCAAGATAACGGTGCTTGTCGTGCACATCGCGAAAACAAGCTTGCCGGTTGACTCCGCGCTGTACAACATGCAACGGCATGCCAGGCAGGAATAAGCGTGCGGTACGGGGCATGGGACACTTTCCTGTTCAGGAAAAACTCCAGCGTGACAGCAATACGCCAGCAGTCACTGCGCCACCACAACCTACCCTTCCCCCGGCGCCGGATACGTCACCTCCAGCAACTCCAGCTCCTGCGCCCCCAGCGGCGTATTCAATACAATCACGTCGCCCTCGCGCGCCTTGGTGATTGCGCGCGCCATTGGCGAGACCCAGCTGATCTTGCCGTTCAGCGGGTCGAATTCATCGATGCCGACGATGGTGATGGTGTGGCTTTCGCCGTCGCTGGTGAGATAGGTGACGGTGGCGCCGAAGAAGACCTGGTCGTTGCCATGGTGCACGCTGGGGTCGACGATGGCGGCCAGGTCCATGCGCTTGGTGAGAAAGCGGATGCGGCGGTCGATTTCGCGCAGGCGGCGCTTGCCGTAGATATAATCGCCGTTTTCCGAGCGGTCGCCGTTCGAGGCCGCCCAGTGCACAATGCGCACCACTTCCGGGCGGTCAACGTCGATCAGCTGCAGCAGTTCGCTGCGGATGCGCTGGTAGCCGGCCGGCGTGATGTAATTCTTGGCACCGGCGGGAATCGCCAGCGCCAGCGCCGCGGCCTCTTCATCGTCGTCGTTGTCGGACTCTTTTACAAATGCTTTATTCATCTGCCTATTGTAGCCCCGCCAGCCAGCCGGCACCTGCGTGTGCGCGGGCTTTTTTGACGTATCATCGGGAGAACATGTTTGGAGCCGGATGAGAAAACACTACCGTTTCAGGCGCTGGCTGTTCGCGCCGCTGGTTTACCTGGCCGCCATTTTCCTGCTGATCGAGGAATGGCTGTGGGCCACCGGCGCGCGCGCGATACAGGTGGTGGCGCGCTTTCCGCCGCTGCATGCGCTCGAAGCGCGGATACAGCGCCTGCCGCCTTACTGGGCGCTGGCCGTCTTCGTGCTGCCGGCGGTGCTGCTGTTTCCCGTCAAGCTGCTGGCCCTGCTGGCGATCGCGCGCGGCCATGCGTTTTCCGGCATCGGCGTGATCGTCGCGGCCAAGCTGGGCGGTGCGGCGGCGGTGGCGCGCCTGTACAGCCTGACCCGCCCCACCCTGCTGAGCCTGCCGTGGTTTGCCCGCTGGCATGGCCGCTTCATGGAGATCAAGGACCGCTGGATCGCCCGCCTGCAAGCGACGCGCGCCTGGCGCCGCGTCAGTCGCCTGTCGAACTCGCTGGGCCGCGCCCGCCGCGCCTGGTGGCGCAGGCTGCGCATGGGCGCCGGCAAGCGCGGCCGCCACAATTCACGCCCGGCCCGCGTGCTGCGCCGTTTCGCCGCTTTCTGGCGCGCGCGCCGCTGAGACCATGAAAAAGTCCACCACCATGCCCGACACCCCCCACATGCCCCACCTGGCGCCAGCCCTGCAGGCCGCCGCCAGCGACGCCTATCTGTTCGACGCGGCCAGCTGGCAAGTGCTCGACGCGAATCGCGCCGCCTGCGGCCATCTGCAGTACACCCTGGCCGAGCTGCAAGCGATGAGCTTGCCCCAGCTGGCCCCGCAATGGCCGGCCGGCCAGCCTGCGCTGGACGAGGGCATCGGCGCTTGCGCCATCGTGCAGGCGCGGCTGCAACGCCGCGATACGGCCATCCACGCCGTGCGCCTGCGCCTGACGCGCGCCGAACACCAGGGACGCACGCTGATCCTGGCGCTGGGCGAGGACCTGCGCACACCGCAAGAGACCGCCGCCGCGCTGGCGCAGGTGCAGTCGCGCTTCAACGCCATCGTCTCCAATATGCCGGGCCTGGTGTACCAGTTCAGCCTGACCGCCGATGGGTACGCCGGCTTCCCTTACCTGAGCGATGGCTGCCAGGCCTTGCTGGGCCTCTCGCCAGCGCAGCTGCATGCGCAGCCGGAACTGTTCTACCAGCTGATCCTGCCAGAGGACCGGGCCTCGTACCGCGACTCGATGCAGGCCTCGAAAAGTGCGCTGTGGAGCTGGAACTGGGAAGGCCGCATCTGGGTCGATGCGTGGAAAGACGTCAAATGGATCAACCTGCGTTCGACCCCGCGCGCGCTGGAACACGGCACGGTGCAGTGGGAAGGCATCATGACCAATATCACCGAAAGCCGGCTGGAACAGATCGAGGTGCGCCAGTCGCGCGCGCGACTGGCCGAACTGACGGCGCATATCGACAAGGTCAAGGAGCAGGAACGCACGCGCCTGGCGCGCGAGCTGCATGACGACCTGGGCGGCAACCTGACGGCGATCAAGATGGCGCTGGCGATGCTGACGCGCCGCCTGCCCGAGGGCGACGCGCTGCTGCAGGAAAAGGCCGGCTATGTCGACGACCTGGTCGACCGCAGCATCGACGCCGTGCACCGCATCTCGCTCGACCTGCGCCCGTCGATGCTGGACCTGGGGCTGGTCGCCGCGCTCGACTGGCAGGTCAGGGAATTCGCACGCCAGGCCGGCATCGACTGCGCGTTTGACTCGAACCGCAAGGACATCGAACTGAGCCTGGACCAGGCCACCACCCTGTTTCGCATCGCCCAGGAAGCGCTGACCAATATCGCCAAGCATGCGCGCGCCAGCAAGGTCGCGGTGCGGCTGGACAAGCAGCGCCAGCATATACGCCTGAGCATCAGCGACAACGGCGTCGGCCTGCGCCCGCTCGATCGCGCCAAGCCGCAGTCGTTCGGCATCCGCGGCATGAGCGAACGCGCCAGTGCGCTGGGCGGCACCCTGCAGCTGGCCGACGCCCCCGGCGGCGGCACGGTGCTGACCATAAAAATCAGGCTGACCACGCCCCGAGAGGCGATAATAGCGGCTGCTGCCAGTACGCCCACGCAACACGGCCTGCGGCAGCCAGACGTCAGGGAACCATAAAGAAACACATGCAGAAACGAACGCAGTCATGAAAGAAAAAGCCATCATCCGGGTATTCATCGCCGACGACCATGCGATCGTGCGCGAGGGCCTGAAACAGATCCTGGCCGACACCAAGGATATTATCGTGGCTGGCGAGGCCGAAAACGGCCACGATGCGATCAAGCGCTTCCGCGCCGCCAAGTGCCAGGTGATGCTGCTCGACATCTCGCTGCCCGACCGCAGCGGCATCGACGTGCTCAAGCAGATCAAGAAGGAAAAGCCGGAACTGGCCGTGCTGATGCTGTCGATGCACCGCGAAGACCAGTATGCGATCCGCTCGCTCAAAGCGGGCGCGGCCGGGTATCTCACCAAGCAGAGCGCGCCGCGCGAACTGGTCACGGCGATACGCCAGGTGGCCGAAGGCCTGAAATACATCAGCGCCGCGCTGGCGCAGGAACTGGCCAACACGGTCGGCGAAGACCATGAAACGGCGCTGCACGAAACCTTGTCGGACCGCGAATACCAGACCCTGGTGCTGATAGCCTCGGGCAAGACGGTGGGCGCGATCGCCGAAGAACTGAAGCTGTCGGCCAAGACCGTCAGCGAATACCGCGCGCGGCTGCTGCTGAAAATGAAGCTGAAAAACAGTGCCGAGCTGACCCATTATGCGATCCGCAACCAGCTGGTGGAGTAGCTTGCCGCCAACGTATCGCGCGAATTGGCGTCCCTTCGCCTTGCTTCTCGCAAAATAAGTGCTTTGCCAACTCGCATATCATGGGGATAATTAGCAAATATCTAAAAAGGCCGTGCCTCAATGTCCAGTAAATTGCCCTCCCCGCCGGCCAGCGCGCCTGCGGCCGCCCTGAATCCCGCCGTGAGTCCCGCCACGAATCCCGCCGAGATTGCGCGCGAAGCGTTTCGCCGCCTGGCGACGCGCCGCATCGCGCCCACGCCGAACGCCTACCGCGACATCTACAATGAGATCGCCGGCATCAGCGAGCCGCTTGAAAGCGCCGCGCCCGCCGCCGTGCTGGCGGCCAGCACCAGCAGTGAAAAAAGCGCCGACAACGGCGCCGAAAACGTGCTGAGCCAGTTTGCCGCGAAAATGAGCGAATCCGGCGGCGAACTGGGCGACTTTGGCCGCCGCTTCCAGCGCGCCCTGAAAGCGCGCGACTGGGACAGCTATGCGCGCACCCTGGCGCAGCTGTCGGAAAAGCAGGCCAGGAAAGGCGGCGGCATCGAATTGCCGCCGCTGCCGGACGGCGAACAGACGCGCACCCTGCGAGAACTGCTGAGCCGCACCCTCGGCTTTGCGGTGGCGACCTTGCTGACCGGCACGCCGGCACTGGTGGAGGAAGCCGAATCGCTGGGCGCGGCCATCAAGCAGGCGCACACGGAAGACGCGCTCAACGAAGCGGCGGTGCGCCTGAAACAGCTGTGCTACCAGATCGAGCTGAAAAGCGGCGACACGGCCGAGCAGCAGGAATTGCTGCTGCGCTTGTTCAAGCTGCTGCTGGACAACGTCAGCCAGTTGCTGGACGACGACAGCTGGCTGCGCGGCCAGGTCGAGGCGGTGCAGAACCTGATCGCCGGCCCGCTCGACCAGCGCGCGCTGGAAGACGCCACGCGCAGCCTGAAGGAAGTCATCTACAAGCAAAGCCAGCTCAAGCACAGCCTGTCGGACGTCAAGCTGACCGTCAAGAACATGATGATGACCTTTATAGACCGCCTGGGCCAGGTGGCGGCCAGCACCGGCGACTTCCATGAAAAGATCGGCGGCTATTCCGACAAAATCAGCCAGGCGGAAAATATTACCGACCTGAACCAGGTGCTTGACGACGTGCTGCACGAAACGCGGCTGGTGCAGACCGAGGCGCTGCGCGCGCGCGACAAGATGGTGCTGGCGCGCCAGGAAGTGCAGGATGCGGAACAGCGCATCCATACCCTGGAAGCCAAGCTCCAGCATATGAGCGAACTGGTGCGTGAAGACCAGCTGACGGGCAGCCTGAACCGGCGCGGCCTGGACGATGTGTTCGAACGCGAGACGGCGCGCGCGGACCGGCGCGGCACGCCGCTGTGCGTCGCCATGCTGGACCTGGACGATTTCAAGCGCCTGAACGATACCTATGGCCATCTGGCCGGCGATGCGGCGCTGAAACACCTGGTCAAGATCGTCAAGGACACCTTGCGCTCGATGGACGTGATCGCCCGCTTCGGCGGCGAGGAATTCCTGATCCTGATGCCCGAAACCACGGTCGAAGCGGCGTCCTCGACCATGACGCGACTGCAGCGCGAACTGACCCGGCACTTCTTCCTGCACGACAATGAAAAGGTATTGATTACCTTTTCCGCCGGGGTCGCCCTGCGCCTGTCCAATGAAGACCAGGGCGAACTGGTGAAACGCGCCGACCGCGCCATGTACCAGGCCAAGCAGACCGGCAAGAACCGCGTGGTGGTGGCCGATTGAACGGCGCCGGTGACACGCCAGGCCCGCCTTCCGGCGGGCTTTTTTTTGCCTGCCGCACCGGAAAAACGCGTTCATCACACCGGAATTTGGCATTTATTTTTTTTATTTTTGCCATAAAGTATCAAAAAACACTGCCGTATAGGAGCGGCGACGGCAGCGCCTCATAGGGAAAAAGTCGAAAAAAGTGCATTTCCTGCCCTAAACTTTTCTGACCAGCTTCCGTTAATCTTTACAACTACGGTTTGAGTGCTCCAGAATGCGGGAGCAGACCAAGGTGAGCAGGCACAGAGCCAAAACCCGCACATCGGGAGCATCAAAATGGCCGCAGTTATCAACACCAATATCGCATCGCTCAATTCGCAACGTAATCTGGGCGCATCCCAAACCGCACTGTCCACCTCCCTGCAACGCCTGTCGTCCGGTCTGCGCATCAACAGCGCGAAAGACGACGCCGCAGGGCTGGCGATTTCCGAGCGTTTCACCTCGCAAATCCGCGGTCTCGATCAAGCACGCCGCAACGCCAACGATGGCATCTCGCTGCTGCAAACGGCGGAAGGCTCGCTGCAATCGACGGGCGATATCCTGCAACGCATCCGTGAGTTGTCGGTGCAATCGGCCAATGCCACCAACTCGGCAGGCGACCGCAAGGCGATTCAGCAGGAAGTTGGCCAACTGCTGTCGGAAGCGGACCGTATTTCGCAAACCTCGGAATTCAATGGCTTGAAATTGCTTGATGGCTCTTTCGGCTCGGCCACCTTCCAGGTGGGCGCCAATTCCGGCCAGACCATCCAGGCCACCACCGCCAATTTCCGCACCAATAACTACGGCAACAATGAAGTGGGCACCACCGCGCCCGCCACCGTCACCACCGGTACCGCCTACACCGCTGGCTCGTTCGATATTCAGGGCTTGCAGTCGGCCACCATCACGGTCGGCACGCTGGATACGGCACAGACACTGGCCACCAATATCAATGGCGCCAGCGAAAAAACCGGCGTCACCGCCTCGGCGAAAACCGAAGAATCGGCCACCTTTGTTGCCGGCGGCGTGTATTCGCTGGGCGTCATCTCCGACAATGGCACGGCGGCCAACGTGGCCTTCACCGTCGGCAATCCGCTCAATGCGACGACCCTGGCCGCCTCGGTCAGCGCCTTCAACGATGCCTCGGCCTCGACCGGCGTGACCGCCAAGCTGAACAGCAGCAACAATGGCCTGATCCTGACGAATGCCGCCGGCAACAATATCACCCTGCAAAACAACAGCACCAACGCCGGCTCGACCATCACGGCAGCGGCCATCAACAGCGCCGGCACGGTGGGCACCACCGCCACCATCGCCGCCAGCGGCGGCACGGCCACCACGATGGGCTATATTTCGATGAATTCCGACAAGGGCTTCTCGATCGGCAGCGTCACCGGCACCAATGCCATCACGGCCGGTGGCTCCACGCTGAATTCGGTGTCCGGCATCGACGTATCGAGCGTCAAAGGCGCCTCCGATGCGCTCAAGGTGCTCGACTCGGCGCTCGCTTCCGTCAATAGCCAGCGCGCCACGTTCGGCGCCTTGCAATCGCGTTTTGAAACGGCTGTGACCAGCTTGCAATCGACGTCGGAAAACCTGTCGGCGTCACGCTCGCGCATCCAGGACACGGACTTTGCGGCGGAAACGGCCAAGCTGACGCGCGGCCAGATCCTGCAGCAGGCGGGCACGGCCATGCTGGCCCAGGCCAACTCGCTGCCAAACGGCGTGCTGTCGCTGCTGCAAGGACGTTAAACCACCTGACGCGCGCGCCGCCATGGCGCGCCTGTCAACCATGCCCATCCCTGGCCGGAGTATTTCCGCGCCGGGGATTTTTTTTGATAAAAAAATAATAAAACATATTTCTTTTATTTAATTATTTTCAACCCTAAAGTTTATGGAAATCATGTCGCTTAAACGCCCTCAACCATGGCAACTTGAGAGTGAATTTCAAAAATATAGTCGCTTTCCTTTCCTAAACTTTCCATAGGGCATTCCGTTAATGAATATAACTGCGGTGTGAGTGTCCCGGAATGGAGGGGCAGACCAAGGTACCAGGCATATAGCCAAAACATATAGCAAGGAGCTTCAAAATGGCCTCAGTAATCAATACCAATACCGCGTCACTGAATGCACAACGCAACCTGAGCACGTCGCAGTCCGCCCTGTCCACCTCATTGCAACGCCTGTCCTCGGGTTTGCGCATCAATAGCGCTAAAGACGATGCTGCGGGCCTGGCGATTTCCGAGCGCTTCACGTCGCAAATCCGCGGCCTCGATCAAGCCAAGCGCAATGCCAACGACGGCGTCTCGCTGCTGCAAACGGCCGAGGGTTCGCTGCAATCGACGGGCGACATTCTGCAACGTGTACGTGAACTGTCAGTACAATCGGCGAACGCCACCAACTCGGCCGGCGACCGCAAGGCGATCCAGGCCGAGGTAGGCCAGCTGCTGTCGGAAGCCGACCGCATCTCGCAAACGTCGGAGTTCAACGGCTTGAAACTGCTCGACGGTTCGTTCGGTTCGGCATCGTTCCAGGTGGGCGCCAACGCTGGCCAGACCATCCAGGCCACCACCGCCAACTTCCGTACCAATAACTACGGCAACAATCAGTCGTCGGCTGCGCCTCCTACTACGGTCAGCACCAGTACCGCCACCGCTTACGCCGGCGGCACCTTCGACATCCAGGGCCTGAAAACGTCGAGTGTCACAGTGGCAACAACTGACACCGCGCAAACGCTGGCAGCCACGATTAACGGCAAGACCGCCGATACCGGCGTGACGGCAACCGCCAAAACCGAAGAAGCGGTCAAGTTTACGGGCGGTGGCGTGTATTCGCTGGCAGTCAAGTCCGACAACGGCACCGCCTCGAACGTGACCTTCACGGTGGGCGCGAACAACGCATCGGGCCTGGCATCGGCAGTGAGCGCCTTCAACGATGTGTCGTCCACCACCGGCGTAACGGCCACGCTGAACGACGCCAAAGATGGCCTGGTGCTGACCAACGTTGCCGGCAATAACATCTCGCTGGAAAACAAGAGCACGGCGTCGACCTTCACGGCTGCATCGATTGGTGCAAATGGCACCGCGACTACCGCCGCCACGGTTGCGACCGGCGGCACGGCAGTGTCGATGGGCTATATCTCGATGAACTCCGACAAGGGTTTCTCGATTGGCAATGTGTCCGCGGCCGGCAATGGCGTGGCAGCTGGCGCGGCAACGCTCAATTCGGTGTCCAGCATCGACGTGTCGACCGTCAAGGGTTCGAACGATGCGCTGAAGATTCTCGATTCTGCGCTGGCCAGTGTCAACAGCCAGCGCGCAACCTTCGGTGCCTTGCAGTCGCGCTTTGAAACGGCCGTGAGCAACCTGGAATCGACTTCGGAAAACCTGTCGGCTTCCCGTAGCCGTATCCAGGATACCGACTTCGCATCGGAAACAGCCAAGCTGACGCGCGGCCAGATCCTGCAACAGGCTGGTACCGCCATGTTGGCCCAGGCCAACTCGCTGCCTAACGGCGTGCTGTCGCTGCTGCGCGGTTAATTTCCGCCCCGTAGTACCGTAGCTTAGCCCTCCCCGGCCGGTCCAGATATTGCATCTTGATCCGCCGGGGAATTTCCGTTAAAGGACACCATCATGGATATCCAGGCAACAAACGGCCTCGCGGCCCCGCAGCCGCAGCAGCGCACCGCGGTCACCCCAGGCAGCACCACGCCCGCCAGGCCGGTGGCGCCGGCGGCGATCGACGCCAAGGCCAAAGGCAAGGAAGACCCGCAGTCCGAGCTGAAAGACGTCAAGCAGGCCGTCAGCGAGATCAACAAGGCGATGCAATTCATGTCGCGCCAGCTGGAGTTTTCAGTCGATACCGACAGCGAGCGCACCATCGTCAAGGTGATCGACCAGCAAACCCGCGAGGTCATCCGCCAGATGCCCACCAAGGAAGCGCTGGAAATCGGCAAGGCGCTGGAAAAAGCACAAGGCTTGCTGATCAAGCAAACGGCGTGAACCTGCCCTGTGCCACGTCGTTTGTGGCATAGGGCGAACAGCTGGCCGAATACCCCTCTAAAGTCTGGATGGATTATGCCGTTAACCAAGTATATTCATGCATTCCCATAGGAGGTTATTGTGGCTGTCTCATCCGTCAGTACTGGTGGCGTTCTCGACGTAAACGGCCTGGTCAGCCAGCTGATGGCCGTGGAAAGCCGCCCCTTTGTCGCCATGCAGGACAAGGAAAAGGCGATTACCTCGCAAATCTCCGCCTATGGCACTCTGAGCGGCGCCGTCGGCGCGTTCCAGACCACCGTCACCGCCCTGGCCGACGCCTCGAAATACAAGGTGGCCAACGCCACCACCTCCGACGACAAGGTGCTGACCGCCACTGCGGGCAAGGATACCGTCAAGGGCAATTACAGCGTCAACGTGACCCAGCTGGCGCAGGCGCAGACAATTACCGCCGCCGGCCAGGAAAGTACCACGGCGCTGATCGGCTCGGGCAACAGCACCGTGCTGACGTTCGACTTCGGCAGCGTCACCGGCGGCACTCTTGCCGACGGCAAATACACGGGCTCCACCTTTGACCTCGATGCAACGCGCGTGGCGCGCACCGTCACCATCGACGGCAGCAACAACTCGCTGCAAGGTATCCGCGACGCCATCAACAAGGCCGGCATTGGCGTGACCGCCAGCATTATTTCCGACGGTAGCGACAAGCCGAATCGCCTGGTATTGACCTCCGACAAGAGCGGCGAAACGTCGAGCATGCGCGTGTCCGTGGCCGGCGACCAGGAACTCAGCGATTTGCTGTCCTACGCGCCGAATGGCACGCAGAACATGACGCAAAGCAATGCTGGCCAAAATGCCAAGCTGACCGTCAATGGCGTCGCCATTACCAGCCAGACAAACAGCGTCGACAATGCGGTGCCTGGCGTGACGATGTCACTCGTCAAGATCGGCACCAGCAGCGTTGGCGTCAGCATGGATACCTCCGGCATCAAGACGGCGCTGACCAATTTCGTCAAGGCTTATAACGAGCTCAATACATCGATCAACACCCTGACGGCCGTGACGCCCGATTTGAAACAGGGCGCGGCACGCACCGGCGGCCCACTGGTGGGCGACTCGACCACCAACAGCCTGAAGACCGGCTTGCGCAAGCTGTTCGGTACCAGCGTGCCTGGCCTCGACAGCACCGTGACCAGCCTGAGCCAGTTGGGTGTGGCGTTCCAGAAAGATGGCACCCTGAAGCTCGATACCGGAAAGCTGCAAACGGCGATCGACAAGAATTCGGACGATGTGGTCAAGCTGCTGGCGACCTCGGGTTCGACCACCGACAGCCTGGTCAGTTTTGTCAGTTCGACCAGCAATTCGACGGTCGGCACCAAGGGCATTTCTATTTCCAAGCTGGCCACGCAAGGCACCCTGGTCGGCAGCACGGCGGCCAACCTGAACATCATCGCCGGCATCAACGACCAGCTGTCGCTGGAAATCAACGGTGTCAGCACCAAGGCCACCCTGGTGCCGGGCAACTACACGGCCGATAGCCTGGTCAGCCACTTGCAGTCGCTGATCAACGGCGCCTCGGGCGTGACCGACACCACGGCCGGCGTCAAGGTGACGCAGGAAAATGGTGTGTTCAGCATCGTGTCGAACAAATACGGCTCGTCGTCAAAGCTGGAAATCACCGGCAACGGCGCCGACGACCTGTTCGGCACGCCGACCATGACCACCGGCGTGGACGTGGCGGGCACCATCGACGGTGCGGTGGCGGTCGGCAGCGGCCAGACCCTGACCGGTTCGGCCGGTTCCGGCAGCGCCGGGATTGCCGTAATGATCAAAGGCGGCCAGCTGGGCGACCGCGGCTCGGTGAATATTTCCAAGGGTATCAGCGCCTTGTTTGCTACTATTACGGATAGCTACCTGGGAACCTCGGGCCTGATCCAGAACAAGAATGATGGTTTGAACAAGAGTATTGCCGATATCGCCAAGCAGCGCGATGCGCTCAATACCCGGCTGACCCTGACCGAAGCGCGCTTGCGCAAGCAATACAGTTCGCTCGACGTGACGCTCAGCTCGATGAACAGCACCAGCAATTATTTGACTCAGCAGCTCGCGGCGCTGGCCGCGAACTAACGAACATCTATCAGAGGAATACGAATGTTTGGATCATCAAACAAGGGCGCGCAATCGTACGCCAAGGTCGGCCTGGAAACGGGCATCGGTGCGGCTTCTCCGCACAAGCTGATCGCCATGCTGTATGACGGCGCGCTGGTGGCCGTGCTGAGCGCGCAGATGCACATGAAAGCCGGCAATATCCCGGAAAAAGGCAAGTCGATTTCACGCGCCATGCAGCTGATCGACCATGGCCTGCGCGCCAGCCTGGACAAGAATGCGGGCGGCGAAATCGCCGAAAACCTCGATGCCCTGTATGAATACATGGGCGCGCGCCTGCTGACGGCCAACCTGAAGAACGACCTGGCCATCCTCGAGGAAGTGCAGCGCCTGCTGACCGACCTGCGCGATACCTGGAACGCCATCGGCACCCCGGGCGGCATCAACATGGCCGCCAGCGATGCCCCTGTTTCCCGCATGACCAGCTACGCGAGCGCCTGACATGATAACGAATCAGCAAGTACTTGACACCTACGAAGCGATGCAGGCGCTGACGGCGCGCATGCTGGTGGCCGCCGGCAATGCCGAATGGGATGAGCTCGCAACCCTGGAACAGCAGATCGGCAGGCATGCGCAGCGCCTGAAAGACAACGAAGCAAAGGTCGTGCTGGAAAGCGCCGGCCGCCTGCGCAAGGTGGAACTGATCAAGCAGATGCTGGAAGACGACCGCAAGATCCGCGACCTCGCCATGCCGTGGATGGCGCAGTTGTCCAAGCTGATCAACAGCACCGGCACCGAACGGCGCCTGGCCAACGCCTATAGCGTCTAAACGCAGGACCCGGCGCCATGCTGCCCAACACCATCGGCATGGCGCCGGTCACGCCGGTCAAGGGCACGCGCCCCGGCGACGCCGTTGCCGAGCCGCGCCAGGCCGAATTCCAGCGCTCCTTGCAGGGCATGGTCGGCAAATCGATGACCGGCCAGGTGATGGGCCGCATGACCGACGGCAGCTACCTGGTACGCGTGGCCGGCACCCCGGCGCGGATGCAGTTGCCGGCCGGCACCGAACTGGGCGCCAACGTCCCCTTGCTGCTGGTAGGCATCAATCCCCGTCCCTCGTTCCAGATCGGCGCCGGCCCGGATCCGCGCGCCAGCGCCATGCTGACCTATGCCGATGCGCAAGCCGAGCCCGATGCGGCGGCCGCGCAAGGTGCGCAAGGCGCCCAGGCCGGCACGCGGGCCGGTGGCGCGCAAGCGGCGCTGCTGGGGCGCGCGCCCCTGACGCCCGCCAACTTGCTGCCGTCGCTGAATGCCGACACGCCCGCCCCTGAACTGAGCAGCACCGCGCGCGCCATCAGCACCGTGCTGAGCCAGGCGGAAAGCGTGCCCGGCGCACCGCTGTCGCTGGTCGGCAAGACCAGCCTGATGGCCACGCCCGGCACCGACCCGTCGCAAGTGGCGCAAAACCTGCGCGACGTGGTCGGCAGCAGCGGCCTGTTCTATGAATCGCATGTGGCCGAATGGGCCGATGGCAAGCGGCCGCTGGCGTCCTTGCTGCTGGAGCCGCAAATGCAGAAAACCCTGCAGGGCGAGGTCATGAAGAACGGCACCGACCTGGCCGCGGCCCAGCTGATCAACCTGCAGCTGCACACGCATGAACAGGCCAGGGTGCAATGGCAAGGCGAAGCTTGGCCCGGGCAAAAGATGCAGTGGGATATCACCAAGGATGAGCCGAACGGCGGCCACCACCCGGGCCAGGACGAAGACGCCACCGCATGGCGCAGCAGCGTGCGCTTCCAGTTTCCGCTGCTGGGCGACCTGTCGGCGCAGGTGGTATTGCAAGGCGGCAAAGTCCAGATCCAGATGCAGGCCGGCAGCGAAGCGAGCGCCGAGACCTTGCGCCAGCATGCGGCGCGGCTCGAAGCGTCGATGGAAGCGGCCGGCTGGCCGCTGTCGTCGCTGACCATCGCCGGCAAGGCGGGTGGAGACGACAATGCTGGATGACGGCAAGCGCAAGATGCCGCAGACGGCGGTCGCACTGGCCTACCAGAGCGGCGAGGCGGCGCCCAAGGTGGTGGCCAAGGGCAGCGGCCTGATCGCCGACAAGATCATCAGCACGGCGCGCGAGCATGGCGTATTCGTGCATGAATCGAAGGAACTGGTGGCGCTGTTGATGGATATCGACCTGGACAGCCAGATTCCGCCCGGCCTGTATCGGGCGATTGCGGAACTGCTGGCCTGGTTATATCATATTGAATCTGCGAAAGGCGGGCCGCTCCCGCCGCCGCCCGATACGCTCGCGGCACTTCCCACCGACACATAGAACCGACAGGCATCAATGCAAGCACATATTATGGATTCCGGCCTCGAAAACTGGCATGACTTTGAAGTGGAATCACGGCGGGAAATCGTCGCGCTGCTGCGCAGCATCGGCGAAAAGAATCAGTTGATCCGCATGCAGGTGCATGGCGAATCCGACGTTTGCGTCACCTCCATCCTCGATATCGACGCCGAGCGCGACATGGTGATCCTCGACCGCCCGGTCGATACAGGCCAGAGCCGGCGCATGGTGGCCGCCAGCGGCATCACCTTTGAAACCTCGCTCGACAAGATCCGCATCCTGTTTTCCAGCAATTCGGTGGAAGAATGCATGCTTGGCGACACGCCGGCCTTGAAAATGGCCATCCCCGACACCCTGATCCGCCTGCAGCGGCGCGAGTATTACCGCATGAACACGCCGGTTAGCAATCCGGTGCGCGCGACGATCCCCATGATCACCGAGGACGGCACGGCCAACGTGCCATTCCCGCTGGCCGATATCAGCTGCGGCGGCATCGCCATCATGGACAACAAACTGGTGCTGGGCGACACCATCGGCAAGAACTACCAGGGCTGCCGCATCGACCTGCCCGAAATCGGCATCATCACGGTGACTTTGCAGATTCGCAACTCGCTGGACATGACCCTGCTGAACAACAAGCTGAACCGCCGCCTGGGCTGCCAGTTCGTCGACCTGTCGCGCGGTACGCTGGCGCAAGTGCAGCGCTATATCACGCGCCTCGAGCGCGAGCGCAACGCGCGCATTGCCGGCCTCGGCTGACAAGCTCCCTTTACAGGTTCATGCCGCCCGACACTTCGATGCGCTGGCCGGTGATCCAGCGGTTGCCGGGCTGCAGCAGCGAAGCGATGGCGCCGCCGATGTCGTCCGGCAGCCCCACCCTTCCCAGCGCGGTGACCGAGGCAATGTGGGCGTTGACGGCAGGATTGTCGCGCACCACGCCGCCGCCGAAATCGGTCTCGATTGCGCCCGGCGCCACCACATTGACGGCGATGCCGCGTGCGCCCAGCTCTTGCGCCATGTAACGGCTGAGCACCTCGACACCCCCTTTCATCGCCGCGTAGGCGGCATAGCCGGGGTTGCTGAAACGCGCCAGCCCGCTCGACAGGTTGACGATGCGCCCGCCATCGGCCAGCAGCGGCAGCAGTTTCTGGGTCAGGAAAAATACCCCTTTCAGGTGCACGTTCACCATGTCGTCGAATTGCGCTTCGGTGGTCTCGGCGATCGATGCATGCACGCCGCTGCCGGCGTTGTTGACCAGATAATCGAACTGGGTGCGCTGCCAGTCGCTGGCCAACACGGCGCTGACGGCACCGGCAAAGTCGGCAAAACCGCGCGTGTCGGCCACCTCCAGCCGCAGCGCCACCGCATGGCGGCCCAGCGCCCGGATCTCGGCGACGACGGCGTTCGCTTCGTCGGCGTTATTGCGGTAGGTAATGATCAGGTCGACGCCGGTCTCGGCCAGTTTCAGTGCGGCGTTCTTGCCCAGGCCGCGGTTGGCGCCGGTAATCAAGGCGATTGGCGTGTTGTTGTTCATGATGGCGTTCCTTCAATGATGGGGTGGCAGGCGATGTAGCGGATCGCTCATCGATGAAACCAGTATATTGTCGCCATCCCGATTGATAAACCGGGCACATCCGATAAGACTGATCGGATTATCCGCACAATTGTGGCCAGTTTATCCTGCCATCCACTCACGTTCGATCAGCGCGCTGAGCCAATCCATGAAGACCCGGGTTCTCTTCGGCAAGTCGCGCCGGTGCGTATACATCAAGGCGATCGGCATCGGTGGCGCCACATGCTGCGGCAACACCGCCACCAGCGTGCCGGCGGCCAGATGGGCGCGCGCGCCACTCAGGGGCATCTGGGCAATGCCGAGGCCGCCGAGGCAGGCGCCCTGGAATGCTTCCGTATTGTTGACGGTGACATTGCCGGCCATCGGCAACTGATGCAACTGGCCGTCCAGCACGTATTCGAAGCCGGACGAGCGCGCGCCCAGGGTGGTGACGTAGTGCACCAGGCGGTGTTGCGCCAGCTCGTCCACGCCCTGCGGCGTGCCATGGACGCGCAGATAGGCGGGACTGGCGCAATTGACCATCGGCACCGTGCCCAGGTAACGGGCGATCAGCGACGGGTCTTGCACGTCGCCGGCCCGCAACACGCAATCGAAACCCTCGCGCACCAGGTCAACGCGCCGGTCGGTGCTGCTGACTTCGATCTGGATATTCGGATAGGTGGCCAGGAATTCGCCCAGCCAGGGCATCACCAGCTGGCGGGCCGCCACGGTGGGCATGTCGATGCGCAAGCGGCCGGCCAGCACCGTGCCGTCCAGGCGGAACATGTTTTCCATGTCGTCCATGTCGGCCAGCATGTCCTTGCAGCGCTGGTACAGCGCCAGGCCGTCCTGGGTGACGCTGACCTTGCGCGTGGTGCGGTTGAGCAAGCGTGCGCCCAGCAGCAGCTCCAGGTCGCGCACATGCTCGGACACGCTGGCCTTGGGCAGACCCAGGCTGGCGGCCGCCTGCGTAAAGCTGCTCAGCTCGGTAACCCGCACGAAGGTCTTCATCAGTTCCAGCTTGTTCATGCGCGCGCCGGCCCCAGCATCAGACTTGCATGTTCATGATCTCGTGGTAGGACGACACCAGTTTATTGCGCACCTGCACCGTCGCCTGGAACTGGATGCCGGCTTTTTGCGAGGCCACCATCACGTCCGACAGGCTGACGCTATCGTCACCCATGGTAAAGCGCTTGCCCAGGTCGGCCGACGTCTTCTGCGCGCTGGCGACCGAGTCGAGCGCGCCCTTGAGCGCGTCGGCAAAATTGACCTTGGCGGCCGGCGCCTCGGTCTGGATCGCCGGCACTTTCGCCTCCGGCCGCGTGGCCGCGGACTTCAATTGCGAGATCATCGCCTCGATCCTGCTGCTGTCTATACCACCCATGCCGCCTGTTTTCACTGTGCCTCCCGATTCCTGTCTGTTGCCTCCAAGGCACAAAACCCTGGCAGGCAAGGCAGCGCCGGGTACAATTAGTGCTACCGTACGTTGCCAGTGTTCCACAATACCAGCAGGAAAGCCAGCCGCTCGGCCGAGCAGGCGGCAAAACCACCTTCTATTTGGACGATCAAAGCGCATGACAGGAGCGGATAATTGCCCTTATCGCTCCTCGTTTCGCAGGCGGCGGCCCCCACCAACCCCACCATACCAGCGCCACGGAAGGCAATCATGGCTGTAGCGGAAGAGATTGAACTGAACCAACCCCCACCGGCGCCCGCCCCCGCGCGCACGCCGGTTGAATCCGTGCAGGCGTTTGCCAAGACCCCGATGGGCAAGAATTTCCTGCGTGGCCTGGGCGTGGCGGCGCTGATCGCCATCGGCGTGGCGCTGTACATGTGGAACCAGCCACCGGAATACAAAGTCCTGTTTTCCAATTTCACGGACCGCGACGGCGGCGCCATCACCGCCTCGCTGGACCAACTGGGCATCAAGCACAAGTTTTCCGAAGGCGGCGGCGCGATCCTGGTGCCGACCGAGCAAGTCCACGATGCACGGCTGAAACTGGCTGCGCAGGGCCTGCCGAAAGGCGGCAACGTGGGTTTCGAGTTGATGGAAAACCAGAAACTGGGCGTGTCGCAGTTCCTCGAGCAGGTCAATTTCCAGCGCGCCCTCGAAGGCGAGCTGGCCAAGTCGATCGAATCGGTGTCGGCGGTCGATACGGCCAGGGTCCACCTGGCGCTGCCGAAGCCGCAGGTCTTCGTGCGCGACCAGCAAAAACCGACCGCCTCGGTGCTGCTGAATCTGCACCCGGGCCGCGGCCTGGACCAGCTGCAGGTCAGCGCCATCGTGCACCTGGTGGCGTCCAGCGTGCCGGAATTGCTGCCTATCAATGTGACCGTGGTCGACCAGGCGGGTTCTTTGCTGTCGAACCAGGAACGCGACAAGGACCGCGCCAACGGCATCAAGAGCCTCGATCCGAACCAGCTGAAATACGTGCAGCAATTGCAGCAAAGCGTGATCAAGCAGGTCGAATCGATCCTGCTGCCGATCGTCGGCGAAGGCAATGTGCGCGCCGAAGCGACCGCCGATGTCGATTTTTCGCAAAGCGAACAGGCGGCCGAGACCTACAAGCCGAACTCGCCACCGGAAGCGTCGACCATCCGCAGCCAGCAAACCAGCGAATCGACCGGCGCAGGCAACGCCAATCCGTCCGGCGTACCGGGCGCGTTGTCGAACCAGCCACCGGGCGTGGCCACCGCGCCGCTGACGGCCGAAGCGCCGGGCGCGCCGGGCGCGGGGGCGCCGACCCAGCCGTCGCAAAAGGAATCGACCACCAATTATGAAGTCGACAAGACCGTCCGCTACGAGCAGAAATCGATGGGCGGCCTGCGCCGCCTGTCGGTGGCGGTGGTGGTCAATTACCGGCGCAATATCGCCGCCGACGGCAAGGTCACGGTGACGCCAATTTCACCGGCTGAAATGGTGCAGATCAACAACCTCGTCAAGGAGGCGATGGGCTACAACAAGGACCGCGGCGACAGCTTCAGCGTGGCCAATTCGCCGTTCGACGGCATCGACCGCGCGCCGGAAGGCAAGCTGGAATGGTGGCGCGATCCGGCCAACCTGCCGCTGGCGAAAGAACTGGCGAAGTTCCTGATCACCGCCCTGATCCTGCTGTATCTTTTCATCAAGATCGTGCGCCCGATGCTGCGCCCGGTGATGCGCAAGATCGACGATTTCGGCGCGCCGCCACCGGTGATCGAACCGGAGCTGCCGAAAACCGACGAAGAAAACGAAGTCCTGCTCAGCGAAGCCGAGCTGGAAGAACTGGAAGAAGACACCGCGCGCGGCTACCGCGAGAACCTGGCGATGGCCAGGAAGCTGGCGCAGGACGACCCGCGCGTGGTCGCCAACATCATCAAGGCATGGATAGGCAATAATGACTGAATCGACCGGACTGCAAAAAGCGGCCATCCTGATGCTGGCCCTGGGCGAGAGCGAGGCGGCCGAAGTGATGAAATTTCTCGGCCCGCGCGAAGTGCTGAAACTGGGCGCGGCGATGGCCACCATGAAGGGCATCGCACACGAACAGGTGGTCGACGTGCTCGACGACTTCCGCTCGCAAACGGAACTCAATTCCACCGTCGGCCTCGACTCGGACGAGTATATCCGCCAGGTGCTAACCAAGGCGCTGGGCGACGACAAGGCCTCGGTATTGCTGTCGCGCATCTTGGGCGGCAAGGATGCGTCCGGCATCGAATCGCTGAAATGGATGGATTCGCAATCGGTATCCGAGCTGATCCGCAACGAACACCCGCAGATCATCGCCACCATCCTGGTGCACCTGGAGCGCGACCAGGCTTGCGAAATCCTCGGCCACTTCACCGACCGCCTGCGCAACGACGTGGTGCTGCGCATCGCCACCCTGGACGGGGTGCAGCCGGCCGCGCTGCGCGAGCTGAACGACGTGCTGACGAAACTGCTGTCGGGCAATGAAAACATCAAGAAATCGTCGCTGGGCGGCGTACGCGCCGCCGCCGAGATTCTGAACTTCATGAGCGGCGAGCAGGAAGGCTCCGTGATGGACAATATCAAGAACTACGACAACGACATGGCGCAGAAGATCATGGACGAAATGTTCGTGTTCGACAATCTGATCGATATCGAGGATCGCGGCATCCAGCTGCTGCTGCGCGAAGTGCAGTCGGAAATGCTGATCATCGCCCTGAAAGGCGCCTCGCAGGAGCTGCGCGAGAAGATCTTCAGAAACATGTCGCAGCGCGCCGGCGAGATGATGCGCGAAGACCTCGATTCGAAAGGCCCGGTGCGCCTGTCGGAAGTGGAATCGCAGCAGAAGCAGATCCTGCAGATCGTGCGCCGCCTGGCGGACGAGGGGCAGATAGTCCTGGGTGGAAAAGGCGAGGATTCGTTTGTCTAATTTTATTCCCAAAGAGAAACAAACTGCGTATCAACGCTGGGAAATGACCTCGTTCGGCGACGACCGCCCGAGCGTGGTGGCGGCGCGCAAACTGCTGGAACCCGAGCCGGAACCGGAACCCGATCCCTTTGCCGAGCTGATCGAAGAGGAACTGGCGCCGCCGCTGGAATATCCGACCCAGGAAGAAATCGACGCCATCCGCGAGGCGGCGCACGCCACCGCCTTCGAGGAAGGCCGCAACGCAGGCTATGCCGAAGGCCATGCGGCCGGCCACGCCGATGGTCACGCGCAATCGTATGCCGAAGGCCAGCAGGCCTCGAGCGTGGAACTGGCGCATTTGCAAACCATCGCCGTCGGCTTCGGCACGGCGCTGCAGCATGCCGACGAACTGATCGCCGGCGAGGTGATGGAACTGGCCTTGCAGCTGGCCAAGGGCATGCTCAAAGCCGCCCTGCCCGTGCGCCCCGAACTGATGTTGCCGATGGTGCGCGACGCCATCGAATACCTGCCCGTGCTGCAACAGCCGGCGCTGCTGATGCTGAACCCCGAAGACGCGCAGGTGGTGCGCGACGGCATCGGCGAAGAACTCGACAAGGGCGGCTGGCGCGTGATCGAAGATCCGTCGGTGGAGCGCGGCGGCTGCAAGATCGACACCGCCAGCAACCAAATCGATGCCCAGGCGTCGACCCGCTGGCAGCGCCTCACGCATGCCTTGGGTAAAGATCTGGACTGGCTGGCGCCGTGAGCGACAAGATTGACCCGGCCGTCAACCCGCACGCGGCGCGCTGGCGCGCCTACCTGAACGACTGTTCCGCCGTGGTCGGTTTTGTCGAGCCGATGCAGGTCTCGGGCCGGGTCACGCGCGTGGCCGGCCTGGTGATGGAAGCGGTCGGCCTGCGCCTGGCCGTCGGCGCCGCCTGCACCGTGCCGCTGCCCAATGGCGGCCGGGTCGAGGCCGAAGTGGTCGGCTTCGAAGGCGACCGGCTGTTCCTGATGCCGCAAAGCGATGTCGAAGGCATCGTGCCGGGCACCCGCGTGTTTTCGGTCGAACCGGCGATACCGCGCCCGGGCAGCGTGGCGCACCCGCGCCGCCGCCCCAGCGACCGCGCGCGCCATTTGCCGGTCGGCCCGCAATTGCTGGGCCGCGTGCTCGACGGCGCAGGCAGGCCGCTCGATCAACTGGGCCCGCTGCACACCACCGACAGCGCGCCGATCAATGTGCGCCCCGCCAATCCGCTGGGCCGCGCACCCATCGTGTCGACCCTGGACGTGGGCGTGCGCTCGATCAACGCCATGCTGACGGTCGGCCGTGGCCAGCGCATGGGCCTGTTCGCCGGTTCCGGCGTCGGCAAGAGCGTGCTGCTGGGCATGATGGCCCGCTATACCGAGGCCGACGTGATCGTGGTCGGCCTGATCGGCGAACGGGGCCGTGAGGTCAAGGAATTCATCGAACAGATCCTGGGGCCGGAAGGCCTGGCGCGCTCGGTGGTGGTGGCGGCGCCGGCCGACACGCCGCCGCTGATGCGCTTGCAGGGCGCGGCGTATGCGACGGCGATTGCGGAGCACTTCCGCGACCAGGGGCAAAACGTGCTCTTGATCATGGATTCGCTGACCCGCTATGCCATGGCGCAGCGCGAGATCGCGCTGGCGATCGGCGAACCGCCCGCCACCAAGGGCTATCCGCCGTCGGTGTTCGCCAAGTTGCCGGTGCTGGTGGAGCGGGCCGGCAATGGCGAAGAAGGCGGCGGCTCGATCACCGCGTTCTATACCGTGCTGACCGAGGGCGATGACCAGCAGGACCCGATCGCCGACTCGGCGCGCGCGATTCTCGACGGCCACATCGTGCTGAACCGCCGCCTGGCCGAAGCGGGCCATTACCCGGCGATCGACATCGAACAGTCGATTTCGCGCGCCGCCCATTCGATCACCAGCCATGAACACCAGCAAAAAGCCCGCAAGCTGAAACAATTGTATTCGCGCTATGAACGCAGCCGCGACCTGATCAGCGTGGGCGCCTACGCCGCCGGCACCGACCCGGTGCTGGACCAGGCGATCGCCCTGCATGAACGGATTGAAGCGTTTTTGCAACAGCAAATTACCGAGCGTGTCAGCATGGACGAGAGCTTGGGGCAACTTGCCGCTCTGTTCGAGTGATTGAAGCGTGCCTGCCGGGCATATAATTAAACCATGGCATCTCCTTCCCAACTTGCAACCCTGATCGACCTGGCCCAGCGCGAGACCGATGACTGCGCCAAGCGCCTGGGCGCGGCCCTGAAGGCGCTCGACGATTGCCAGCAAAAGCTGCAGATGCTGGCCGGCTACCGCGACGACTATGCGCAACGCTTTGAAGCGAGCATGGCCAGCGGCATCACGCCCATGGCTTACCGCAACTTCCAGGCGTTCATGCTCAAGCTAGACAGCGCCATCACGGGCCAGCAGCAGGTCGTCAATCACGCGCAGGCGCGCAGCGAGCATGAAAAGGCCAGCTGGCAAACGGCGGAGCGAAAACGCATGTCGTACACCACGCTCAATAACCGGGCGCAGGAACAGGCCTTGAAGCTGGAAAACAAGCGCGACCAGAAAGCCATGGACGAACACGCGGCACGGCAAGCTTATTACAAACGTTAATTTACGCTGACTTACGCTGGCAGCAGCGCCACAGGGCCCATCATGCAGACCCCGATTTCCCAGATTTCCTCCCCGAATGCCACGCCGGCGCCGGCCAAGCGCGAGATGCCGTCCGGCAGCGCGCCCGACGGCGATTTCCAGCGTACCCTGAACCGCCAGCTGGAACAGCGCCAGGCCAATGGCCGCGCCCAGGCGCAAACGCCGGCCCAGGCGGCCGCCAAGCCCGCGCCGGCCCCCGCGCCAGCAACCAACAAGGCGGCCGAACAAGCGGCCGCCGAGCAGGCCCATGCCAGTACAAACAAGGAAGCGGCGCCGGCCGACAAGGACAGCGAGAGCAGCGAATCGGAAGAGACGGTGACGGCGGAAGCGAAGCCGCCAGCCGACCCGATCGCCGACATGCTGGCCCTGGTCGGCAGCATCAAGCTGGCGATGCAGCAGCCGGCAGGCAGCGACGCCAGCGCGCGCGCGCTGGCCAGGCTTGACGGCAAGATCGATGGCAAGAGCATCAGTGCGGCGCAGTTGCTGGCCGGACAGAAGGCAGCCGGAACCGGGACCGAGATCGGGACCGAGACTGTGCTTGACGATGGCAAGGGCGGCGGTTTTGCCGCCAGCCTGGGCAAGGCGCAGGCCGGCGCAGGTGCGCAGGCCGGCAAGCTCGACGCGGGCAAGCTGGCGCTCGACGCGCAACTGGCGGCCACCGCCAAGGCCGGCGCCGCGCTGGCCGAACCGTTGCCGAAAGAAGCGACACCCGACCTGACCCGCCTGGCCGCGCCACTGGCGCCCGGCGCCCTGCAGCAGGCCGCGGCGGCCGCCGCCGTGCCGGCCGACAAATTGATGGGCCGCGTCGGCACGCCGGCCTGGGACCAGCAACTGGGGCAAAAAGTGGTGTGGATGGCGGCCGGTGGCGACCAGAGCGCCACCCTGACCCTGAACCCGCCGGATCTCGGTCCGCTGCAAGTAGTGCTGACGGTCACCAATGACCAGGCCGACGCCGCCTTCATGTCGGCCCAGCCGGAAGTACGGCAGGCGCTGGAAGCGGCCCTGCCGCGCCTGCGCGACATGATGGCCGAGGCCGGCATTGCGTTTGGCAACGCCACCGTGTCGGACGGCGCGGCGCAGCAGCAGAGCGGCCAGCGCGACGCTTCCGGCAGCGGACGCGGCGGCAACCGGGGCGGCACGGTCACGGGCGGCGAGATTGCCATCACCCAGAACGGCAGCCGCGGCAGGCCGACACTGGGCGAAGTCGATACCTTTGCCTGAAGGTTTCTGCCGCCAAAAGCAAGTTGAGCGCGCTTCCGGCCTCTTTTCCACAGTTGGTTCTGCGCATCCTTTGCCGATAATGACATAATGGCGTCGTGATCCACTTCCATGCAGTCGAGTACCATTGAAAGCAAATCCAAAAATGAAAGCAGATCCGAAAGCCGATGCGGCCCTGGCACCTGCGGGAGCTTCCAAAAAGAAGCTGATCATCATCATCCTGGCTTCGGTGCTGGTGGCCGGCGGCGTGGGCGGCGGCGCGGCCTGGTATTTCTTGCATGGCAAGGGCGACCAGGAAGAATCGTCGCCGTCGAAGAAAAAGAAACATTCCGCAGCGAAGGCCGGTCCGCCCGTATTCGTGCCGATCGATTCCTTCACCGTCAACCTGCAGCCCGAAAACGGCGAGCAATACCTGCAGATCGCGTTTACCCTGCAGGTGGCGAACGCGGAAGAAATGGACAGCATCAAGCTGAACATGCCGAAAGTGCGCAGCCGTTTGTTGCTGCTGCTGTCAGGCAAAAAGGCGTCGGAGCTCAATACCGTGGAAGGCAAGCAGCAGCTGGCGGCGGAAATCGTTGCTCAAGTGAACCAGCCGTTCGACGAAAAAGGGCCGGAACAAGACGTGACGGACGTATTATTTACCGCATTTATCATTCAATAAGCAGCCATGGCCGATAATTTCCTTTCCCAGGAAGAAGTCGATGCCCTTCTGAAGGGCGTCAACGGAGACCAGGACGACGCGCAGGCGCCGGAAGACGTCACGGGCGTTCGTACCTACAACCTGGCGACCCAGGAACGCATCGTGCGCGGCCGCATGCCGACGCTGGAGATTATCAACGAGCGCTTCGCGCGCCTGCTGCGCGTGGGCCTGTTCAACTTTCTGCGCCGCAGCGCCGAAGTGTCGGTCGGCTCGGTGCGGGTATCGAAGTACAGCGAATTCATCCGCAACCTGGTGGTGCCGACCAATCTGAACCTGGTGCACATGAAGCCGCTGCGCGGCACGGCCCTGATGGTGTTCGATCCGGGCCTGGTATTCTTGCTGGTCGACAATCTGTTCGGCGGCGACGGGCGTTTCCATACGCGCGTCGAAGGCCGCGACTTCACGCAGACCGAGCAGCGCATCATTTTGCGCATCCTCGATATCGTGTTCGAGGCGTACACCAAATCGTGGGAACCGGTGTTCCCGGTCGAGTTTGAATATATCCGCTCGGAAATGAACACCCAGTTCGCCAATATCGCCACGCCGAACGAGGTGGTGGTGGCGTCGACCTTCACGGTGGAGCTCGGTTCCGTATCGGGCCAGATCCACTTCTGCATGCCGTATTCGATGATCGAGCCGATCCGCGATTCGCTGACCTCGAGCCTGCAGGGCGAGGCGCTGGAAGTGGACAAGCGCTGGATCCGCCTGATGACGCAGCAGATCCAGATCGCCGAAGTGGAACTGGTGGCCTCGCTGGGCACGGCGCGCGTGTCGTTCGATGAGATCCTGAACATGAAGGTGGGCGACATCATTCCACTGAATATCCCGGAACTGATCGCCGCCACCGTCGACGGCGTGCCGGTGATGGATTGCACTTACGGCGTATTGAACGGACAATATGCATTGAAGGTCGAGAAACTGCTCGCCAATGCCGATAACATCAATAATCACTAGTAATTAGCAAGCGGGCCGCATGGCTGCCTGCATCTGTACAACAGGAGAAACACATGTCCGACAACCAAGACGACCAAAGCATGGACGACGACTGGGGCGCGGCGATCGCCGAGCAGGCCAAGGCCGAAGCCGAGGCGCTGCAAAACGCGGCCGCCAATACCGCCAGCGCGGCCAGCGCCGCCGTGTTCAAGGATTTTTCGAAACAGGCGTCGAAGTCGGAAACCCATAACGATATCGATTTCATTCTCGATATCCCGGTGCAACTGACGGTCGAACTGGGCCGCACCAAGATCGCCATCAAGAACCTGCTGCAACTGGCGCAAGGTTCGGTGGTGGAACTGGACGGGCTGGCCGGCGAACCGATGGACGTGCTGGTCAACGGCTGCCTGATCGCGCAAGGCGAAGTGGTAGTGGTGAACGACAAGTTCGGCATCCGCCTGACCGACATCATCACGCCTTCCGAACGTATCCGAAAACTCAATAAATGAAGCCTGGCCTGTTGATTTCCACCATGCTGCTGCCGCTGGCGGCGGCATGCTGCATTGCGCAGGCGGCCGATATGCCGGCCGCCACGGCCAGCGTGCCGGCCGCGCCAGCGGTTGACACCGCCGCGCCGGCTGCAACCGTGGCGGCGCCGCAAGCCGCAGCCGCAGCCGATACTGTGCCAGCCGCCGCCGCGCCCCTGCCCGCCATGCCGCCCGGCGCACCGATGACAATGGCGCCGACGGCGTCGAGCGGCAGCCTGCTGCAAACCATTTTCGCCCTGATGTTCGTGCTGGCCCTGCTGATCGCGCTGGCCTGGGCCATGAAACGCTATGGCCCGAAAGCGCTGGGCGGCAACAGCAAGATGCGCGTGATCAGCTCGCTCAACCTGGGCGGGCGCGAACGCATCGTGCTGATCGAAGTGGCCGACCAGTGGATCGTGGTGGGCGCCTCGCCCGGCCGCATCAATGCGCTGGCCACCCTGCCGCGCCAGGAAGGCGAGCTGCCGATCTTGTCCAGCGCGCAGAACGGCCCGGCGGCCGCCAATTTTTCCGAGTGGCTGAAGCAGACCATCGAAAAACGCAATGGGAAATAAGCAGGCGATGGCGTTGAACAATCCGAAGACAATAGGAAAATGGCTGCTGGCCGGCATCGCGCTGGCCTTGCCGCTGTGGGCGCTGGCCCAGCCCGGGATTCCCGCCTTCAACAGCGCGCCGGCGCCCGGTGGCGGACAAAGCTATTCGCTGCCGCTGCAGACCCTGATCCTGATGACGTCGCTGACGTTCCTGCCGGCGGCCTTGCTGATGATGACCTGCTTTACCCGCATTATCATCGTGCTGTCGCTGCTGCGACAGGCGATCGGCACGCAGTCGGCGCCGCCGAACCAGGTAATGGTGGGCCTGGCGCTGTTCCTGACCCTGTTCGTGATGGGCCCGGTGTTCGATAAAATCTACACGGACGCCTACCTGCCCTACCAGGAAAACAAGATCAGCATGCAGCAGGCGCTCGACAAGGGCGTCGACCCGTTGAAAACCTTCATGCTCAAGCAGACGCGCCAGGCCGACCTGGCCCTGTTTGCCAAGATGTCGCGTTCGCCCGCCCTGCAGGGGCCGGAAGACGTACCGCTGCGCATCCTGGTGCCGGCCTTTGTCACCAGTGAACTCAAAACGGCGTTCCAGATCGGCTTTGCGATTTTCATTCCCTTCCTGATCATCGACATGGTGGTGGCCAGCGTGCTGATGTCGATGGGCATGATGATGATGTCGCCGGCCACCATTTCGCTGCCGTTCAAGCTGATGCTGTTCGTGCTGGTCGATGGCTGGCAGTTGCTGCTCGGCTCGCTGTCACAAAGTTTCTATTAGGGGCGCGCGATGACACCCGAAAGCGTCATGACGATGGGCCGCCAGGCCATGGAAATCACCCTGATGGTGGCCGCGCCGATGCTGCTGGTCGCGCTGATCATCGGCCTGATCGTCAGCATCTTCCAGGCCGCCACCCAGATCAACGAAGCGACCCTGTCCTTTATCCCGAAGCTGGTCGGCATCTTTGTCGCCATCGTGGTGGCAGGGCCGTGGATATTGTCCGTCATGCTCGACTACATGCGCCAGGTGTTTACCGGCATTCCGAACCTGGTCGGTTGAGATGCTGCAAGGGCAACCGCCGTGCTGACCCTGACCAGCATCGAACTCAACGCCTGGATCGCAGGCCTGCTGTGGCCGCTTAGCCGCATCCTCGGCCTGGTGGCGGCCGCGCCGCTGTTCGGCAATGCGGCCGTGCCCGTCAGCACCAAGGTCAGCCTGGGCGTGCTGCTGGCCATGATCATCGCCCCCACCGTGCCGGCCCTGCCCGCCACCGACCCGATGTCGATGGCCGGCCTGCTGATATTGACGCAGGAAATGCTGATCGGCCTGGCGATGGGGTTTTCAATCCGTATCGTGTTTGCCGCCATCGAGATGGCCGGCGAGATCAGCAGCCTGACCATGGGCCTGGGCTTTGCCTCGTTCTTCGATCCGCAAACCAAGGGCCGCTCATCGGCCATCAGCCAATTTCTGACCATGCTGGCCACCTTGATGTTCCTGACGGTGAACGGCCACCTGGTGTTGCTGGCGGCGCTGGCGGAAAGTTTTGTCAGCCTGCCGATTTCCGCCAGCCCGATCAACGGCGGCGGCTTCCAGCAACTGGCGGCCTGGGGCGGCGAGATCTTCCGCTCGGGCGTGCAGATTTCCTTGCCCATCGTCGCCGCCCTGCTGCTGACCAACGTCGCGCTGGGCATCCTGACGCGCGCCGCGCCGCAACTGAACATCTTCGGCATCGGCTTTCCCGTCACCTTGGGCGTGGGCCTGCTGGTGCTGGCGATGGTGCTGCCCTACCTGGCGGTGCCGTTCCAGAACATGTTTTTGCGCGGCATAGAAACGGCGCGCCTGCTGCCGCGCGGCTTCGCGGCGCGCGAACGGCCACCACCGCCACCGCCGCCCAATCCGCTGCGCCCGGCGCCGGTGACACCGCCAGCCACGCCTTGACCCTTCCGGCCTCAGGTGGTCAGCACGATCTTGCCGACGTTCAGTCCATCCTCCATGCGCTGTTGCGCCGCGCCCGCCTGCGCCAGGGGGAACACGCTGTCGATCACCGGGTTCAAGCCATCCTGGCCGAACTGCCCCAGCCAGCGTTCACGGAAGCGGCGCGACATGGCGTGCTTGACGTCCTGGCTGCGTGATTTCATCACCGTGCCGATGATCTGCAGATGGCGGTACAGCAGGCGTTCGAGCGGAATATTGGCACCCTCGACGCCGCCCATGATGCCGATCTGCACCAGGCGCCCGCCAAAGGCCAGCGCATTGACGTTGCGCTCGAAGTAAGGCGCACCGATAAAGTCGAGCACCAGGTCGACGCCGCGCCCGTCAGTCAAATCGGCGACCTCTTGCGCGAAATCTTGCTCGACATAATCGATGGCGTGGTGGGCGCCCATGCGGCACACCAGTGCATGCGCCTCTGCCTTGGCGGTGGTGATGACGGTCGCGCCCACGGCCCTGGCCAGCTGGACCGCCGCGCCGCCCACGCCGCCGGCGCCCGCGTGGATCAGCACGGTTTCGCCCGCTTGCAGCTTGCCCAGGTGGACCAAGGCTTCGTGCGCGGTGACGAACACTTCGGTAATGGCGGCGGCCTGCACGTAATCGATGCCGTCCGGTATCGGCATCGCCATGCGCCAGTCGATGCGGGCCACTTCGGCATAGGCGCCGCCGCCGACGATGCCCATCACCCGGTCGCCGACCCGGAAGCCGTGCACATTGGCGCCGACGGCGATCACGTCGCCGGCGATTTCCAGGCCCATGATGGTGGAGTCGCCGAAGTCGGGCCAGCCATAGCCGCCGCGGCGGTGCGTCAGGTCGGCGCGGTTGACGCCGGCGGCGCGGGTGCGCACCAGCAGGTCGTCGGCACGCAGCACCGGTTCGGCCACCTCGCCGATCTTGAGAACGTCGCTGGCGCCAAACTGGTCAAAAATAATCGCTTTCATGCTATTTCCTTGTCTGTATGGAGAGGGTTGCTCGCGGCTTACGCCGCGTCGTCTTGTTCGAAGGTGGCATGCGCCTGCGCCGAAGCGGTAATGGCCGCCGGAAAACCGGCATAGAAGGCCAGGTGCGTGATGGCGGCGCTCAGTTCGGTTTTGCTCAGGCCGTTTTCGAGTCCGCGCCGCAAGTGCGCCGGCAGTTCATTGGCGTGGTTCATGGCGACCAGGCAGGCGATGGTGATCAGGCTGCGGTCGCGCGGCGACAGGTCGGGGTCGCTCCAGACTTGCGAAAACAAAGGCTGTTCGACGAAGTCGGCCAGTTTCGGCGTGAAATGGCGGGCGGCGGCGCGCGGGCTGGAAAAATCGATATTGCTCATGGCGGTGTCCTTTCAGGTTCGGTCAAGCTTGGCTGATGAATTTGTTGGTCAGATAATGGGCAATGCCCTCGGCGCCGCCTTCCGAGCCGTGGCCGCTCTCCTTGACGCCGCCAAACGGCAGTTCGGTGGCGATAATGCGGTACTGGTTGATGCCGATCATGCCCGCTTCCAGGCCGTCGCCGACATCGAGCGCGGTGCGCGCATCGCGGGTAAAGGCGTAGGCCGACAAACCGTAAGGCAGGCGGTTCGCCTCGGCCAGGCCGTCTTGCAGGGTGTCGAACGGGCGCAGCACGGCGATCGGCCCGAACGGCTCTTCGTGCATGATGCGCGCGCTCATCGGCACGTCGGCCAGCACCGTGGGTTCAAAGAAATAGCCGGGGCCGTCGATGCGCTTGCCGCCGGCCAGCACCGTGGCACCTTGCTCGACCGCGTCGGCCACCAGCGCTTCCATCTTGGCCAGCTGGCGTGGATTGGCCATCGGCCCCACCTGGGTGCCGCGTGCCAAGCCGTCGCCGATCACCAGTGCGCGGGTGGCGGCGACAAAGCGTTCCACGAAACGGTCGTAGGCGCCGCGCTGGACCAGGAAGCGGGTCGAGGAAATGCAGATCTGGCCGGTGCCGCGAAAGCGGTTGGCGGCGCCACCGGTGGCGGCCGCGTCGATGTCGGCATCATCAAACACCAGTACCGGGCCGTGGCCACCCAGTTCCAGAGTGATCGGCTTGACGCCGGCGGCGGCGCGCTCGGACAGCAAGCGGCCGACCGGTATCGAGCCCGTAAACGCCACCTTGCGGATAATGGGCGAGGCGATCAGCTGGGCCGAGACCATGTCCGGCACGCCGAAGACGATTTGCAGCACACCCTTGGGCAGGCCGGCGTCATCGAGGCAGCGCGCCAGCGCCAGCGCGGTGGCAGGGCTTTCCTCGCCCGGTTTGAGGATCACGCTGCAGCCCGCCGCCAGCGCGGCCGACAGCTTGCGCGCCGGCGTAATCGCCGGAAAATTCCAGGGCGTAAATGCCGCCACCGGGCCGATCGCCTGCTTCTTGACCAGCTGCTGCACCCCAGGGCGGTTCGACGGCACCACGCGGCCATCGATGCGGCGCGCTTCCTCGGCAAACCATTCGAAATATTCGGCCGCGCGCAGCACCTCGTCGCGACTCTCCGGCAAAGGTTTGCCTTCTTCCAGTGTCATCAGAGTGGCGATGTGCTCCAGGCGCTCGCGCATCAGAGTGGCGGCCTGGCGCAGGATGCGTGAACGCTCGGCCGGCACGGTGCGGCGCCAGGTGTCGAAGCTGCCTTGCGCCGTGCTCAAAGCCAGATCCAGGTCGGCTTTGGTGGCCAGCGGCAAGCGGCCCAGCGCGGCGCCGGTGGCAGGGTTGATGACGGGCGCGGTGTCGCGGCCGGCGGCTTCGATCCAGTTGCCACCAATAAAAAGATAGAGCTGGTCATAAGTATAGGTCGTCATGTTTCTTTCTCCTGTGAATGGGGCTAGCGGGTAGACTTGCTGCAGGAAGAAGATTAAGACCGGAAGCGGCTGTTGATAAGACGGCGTCTTCCCACAACCGCTATGCAAGGAATGCACAGATGCAGTCAGAAAAGTTCGCCGAGTTCTTGGGGGTGTTTGTCGACGTGGCGCGCGAAGGCAGCTTTTCAGGCGCCGGCCGGCGCCGCGGCCGCACGCCCTCGTCGATCGGGCGCCAGATCGACATGTTGGAAGAACACCTCGATACGCCCTTGTTCCTGCGCTCGACGCGGCTGCTGGCCCTGACCGATGCGGGCGAGGCGCTGCTGGTACGCGCGCGCCAGATCCTCGACGCGCTGGTCGATGCGCAGCAGGAACTGGCGTCGATGAAAGGGGCGGTAACAGGCATCCTGCGCGTGGCCTGCTTTCCCACCTTCGGCAAGCGCTACGTGCTGCCGGTGATGGGGGAACTGGCGCGCCAGTATCCCGACTTGCGGGTGGAACTGGACTTGACGGAGCGGCTGGCCGACCCGGTGGCCGAGCGGCTGGACCTGGTGATACGCATCGGCGACATGGCCGACAGCACCCTGATCGCCAGCCGCCTGGCGGCCCAGACGCGCATCCTGTGCGCCAGCCCCGCCTACCTGGAACGGGCCGGCATGCCGGCCGCGATCGCGGAACTGGCGGCGCACCGCCTGGTCGACAAGCTGCATGGCGCGGACCTGCTGGGCTGGACCGATGTGCTCGGCCATCCGGCGCGCGCGGCATGCGGCCAGCCGGTGTTTGCCTGTGACGATTTCGAGGCCATGCGCCTGGCCGCGCAGGAAGGCATGGGCATCGCTTATCTGCCGGACTGGGTGGTGGGGCCGGACATCAAGGCGGGCAAGCTGCGCCAGCTGTTTCCTGAATGGAGCACGCAGCCGTGCGCCGTGACCGGCATCCATGCGCTGCGCGCCTTGCGCCAGCCGCCGGCCCGCGTGACGGTGCTGCTCGACGCGCTGCGCGCCGCGATCGGCCAGCCGGCCGTCTGGTCACTGTCCTGAAGGCTGGCCGCCACTGAGCGCAAAGCGCCAGCGCTGGCTGTCGAAACGCAGTTTCAGGCCGTGATATTTCACCAGGTAGCGTACGCCGACGGCGGCCGCCGCAAAGCCGGACAAGGCGCCGATGCCCAGCGCCCAGCGGGGACCGAACACATCGGCGACCCAGCCGACGATCGGCGCGCCGAGCGGCGTGCCGCCGGCCGAGATCGCCAGCACGATGGCCATCACGCGCCCGCGCATGGCCGGCGCGGTCGACAGCTGCACCGCGCTGTTGACGGTGGTGGTAAAGGTTTGCGCGGCGATGCCGATGATCACCAGCATGACCCCGAACAGCCAGTAATTGGGCATCACGGCGGCCAGTGCGCAGCCAAAGCCGAACAGGGCGGCGGCGCCCAGCAACAGCGCCAGGCGCGGCTTGTCGCGGCCGGCCGCCATCAGCGCGCCGGCCACCGAACCGCAGGCCATGATGGAGCTGAGCACGCCGTACTGGCTGGCGCCCGCATGGAAGGCGGTGACCGACATGGTCGACAGAAAGATCGGGAAGTTCAAACCGAAGGTGCCGATCAAAAACAGCATCAGCAGCACCGACACCAGGTCGGGCCGCGAACTGACGTAGCGGAAACCCTCGGCCAGGCCGGCGCGGCTGGCCTTGATGCGCGGCGCGCGGCGCAACAGGGCCGTGCGCAGCAGCAACAGCGAACCGATCACGCCGGCAAACGAGAAGGCGTTGATGATGAAGACCCAGCCGGTGCCGACGCCGCTGATCAGCAGGCCCGCCACGGCCGGGCCCAGCATGCGCGCCGCGTTGAACGAGGTGGAGTTCAACGCCACCGCATTCGTCAGGTCGTCCTCGCTGACGATTTCCGAGACAAACGTCTGGCGCACGGGCGCGTCGAACGCCGTCACGCAGCCCAGCAAGAAGGCGAACACATATACATGCCACAGTTCCACCCGTCCGCTGATGCACAATAACCCCAGGCCCAGCGCCAGCAGGCCCATCGCCGCCTGGGTGAACAGCAGCAATTTGCGCCGGTCCAGCAGGTCGGCCGCCATGCCGGTCAACGGCAGCAGCAGCAATTGCGGGCCGAACTGCAGCGCCATGACGATGCCGACGGCGCTGGCGTTGTGCTGGGTCAGCTCGCTCAGCACCAGCCAGTCTTGCGCGGTGCGTTGCATCCAGGTGCCGACATTCGAGACCAGGGCGCCACCGGCCCAGATACGGTAATTGGGATTCTTGAGCGAGCGGAAAGTATTGAGCATCTGTGTGGGGAGCCTCCTGGCCTGGGTCAGTAGTGAATGTTGTTAAATTAGCGTCTTTTTTAACCCAAGAGCAAATTCCGGGGTCGGACCCTGAGGGTCCGACCCCAGCATTTTCGCTGTTCGGGTTCAGTCCGCCAAACGTTTCAGCAGCGCCATTGCCTGCTGCAGTTGTGCTGCTTCGGCCGAGGTCAGCCGGCTTTCGATGGTGCGCGCCAGCCAGTCTTCACGCGCCGCGCGGCTCGCTTTCACGAGGGTGCGGCAATGCCCGGTCAGGCTCAGAATGGTCTGCCGCTTGTCGAGCGGGTCGGGCGCGCCCGTCACCAGCTGGGCGTCGCTCAGAGCCTGCACGGTGGCGGCCATCGATTGCGGGCGCATGCCTTCGGCGCGCGCCAGGCTGCTGACGGTGGCCGGGCCATCGCGCTCCAGGCGGCTCAGCACCGATGCCTGCGAGGGCGTGACGTCGGCGATATGCGCTTCTTCACGCAGGCGGCGGCGCAGCTTGCACACTTCGATGCGCAATTCGCTGGCCAGCAGCAGGACTTGTTCGTGGTATTCGGTAATGGACATGAGGACGTGAAGCGTTGAACGGCCTCAAGTATAACAGATATGCAGGTAGACTGCACAGTTAGGCTGCATATGGCTTTTAACGACAAAAAAGCCGGGATGGAAGCAAGCTCCCTGCCCCGGCCAGTTGGCGGCGTCAGCTGATGTAACTTAGTTGATGTAATTAAACAGCGACAAGCCCGACACCTGGGTAAACGTTTTCTGCGCCGCCTGCAGGGTGATCTGCTGCTGGGTGAACAGCGACACGGTCTTGACCATGTCCAGGTCCTGCAAATCGGACAAGGTGGCCGAATATTGCAAGTCCAGGTCGTCGCCGGAGCTGGCCAGGTAGTCGAGCTCCTTCATGCGTGCGCCCACTTCGGCGGTGACCGACAGCACATTGTCGTAGGCGGTGCTGAGGATGCTGCTGGCCGAGCTCAGGTTATTGGCCAGGCGGGCCTGGCCGGCGTCGCCATTGCCCGAGGTGCGCAGCGCGCCGATCAGGTTGGTCACGGTGGTAAACAGCGACTCCTTGGCGCTGGGCGCCACGCCGAAGCTGTCCTGGTCGCCGGGCTTGCCGCTGATGACCACTTGCTGGCCGTCGAAATTGATCGCGTCGCCGGCCTTGTAGGCTACCGGCACGGCCGGATTGGGCACCGTCTGGCCCAGGGTCAGGTCATTGATGGTGTAGCTGGTGACGGCCGAGTCGCCGGTGCCGCTGACGCTGAATTTGATCTCGTACTTGTTGCCGGTCAGCTTGCTGGCATCGGTGACGGTGCTGCTGGTGACGATGCCGGCGCCGCCGCGGGTAAAGTTGCCGCTGTCGGGGGTGACGGTAAATTTGCCGTTGCCCGTCATGTTGTTTTCAAACACCGCGGCGCCCGAATCGCTGGTGGCCAGGAAACGCGACGAGCCCACCTGCAGCTCGCGCTGGCCCTGGTCGCCGGCATAGGCGGCGCCGGTCGGCGTCTGGCTGAACGGCTGGGTGCTCGATTTATAGCCCCCGAACAAATAGCCGCCGGAACCGTCGGAGGTGTTGGCGATGCCCAGCAAGTCAGTCATGCGCCCTTCGAGTTCCTTGGCGATGGTGGCGCGCTCTTCGTCGCGCAAGCCCGGATTGCCGGCCTTGACCACCAGTTCCTGCACGTCGGCGATCAGGTTGGTGGTGCTTTTCAGCGCCAGCTCTTCCTGCGACAGGAAATTGGTGGCGTTCGAGCGGTTGGTCACGAACTGGGTATTGAGCGCCTGCGACTGCGTCACTTCCAGCGCGCGCGCCGAAGCGATCGGATCGTCGGCCGGCGTCAGGTTGCGGCGGTTGGTCGACAGCTGCATCTGCGTGCGGTTCAAGGCGCTCTGCAAATTGTTCAGCTGGGTGCTGCCCTGCTCGTAGATCATTCGTGTGCTGATGCGCATGATGCTGCCCTTCCTGATGGCGGCGGCGATGCCGCTGCAAAATAATGATTAGCGTCCGAGGCCGATGACCACGTCGAACAGGGTACTGGCAATCTGCATGACCTTGCCGCACGCCTGGTAAGCTTGCTGGTAGCGCAACAGGTTGGCCGCCTCTTCATCGAGGTTGACGCCCGACACGGCCTGCTGCTGGCTGGTGGTCTGTTCCAGCAGGGCCTGGCTGGCCAGGCCGCTGACCTGCACTTCGCGCGTCTTGTTGCCGACAAAGCTGACGGTTTCCGCATACGAACCCTGGAAGGTGGCCTTGCCGCCGTCGAGGATATTGGTGGTCTGCAAGGCCGCCAGCGCCGCCGCATTGCGGTTGTCGCCCACCCCGCCCGTATTCGGCGCGATGGTGTACTTGTCGCCATTCGCCGGCACGCCCGTCATGGCCACGTTGATGCCGCCAAAGCTGAAATTGTCGCCTTCCTTGTAGGGAATGCTGGCGGTGCCGGCCGGATACGTGGTGCTGTTGCCGTCGAGGCCCTTGACGGTGACGGCCTTGTCAGCCGGAAAGCCACTGAGCGCATTGCTGGCCTTGTCGTAGCTCAGGGTAACCGGCGTCGTCAGGGTATTGCCCGCTTCCAGGTAAGTCTTGTCGATGGTGCCGGCCGACAATTTGCCGCTGCCGGTATTGCTGACCGGCGCACCGGTGGTGATCGGCGAGGCGGCGGCCAGCTTGTTGCGGTCGTTGATCAGCACGCCCAGGCCGGCCGCCACGTTGGCGGTCGGCTTGATGACGTAGTTGTCGCCTTCGGCGGCGGTGCCGGAAATCGAAAAATCGACGCCGTCGATGGTTTGCGGCGTGGTTTGCGGATACGGGTTGATGACGGTGCGCGCGCCGTCGGTCTGGCGCGTCACCACATAGTTGTTGCCATCGTATTTCAGGCTGTAGTCGCTGGCCGTCAGCGCGCTCGGGTCGCTGATCTTGGCCGACAGCACGGTGGTGCTCGACGCGCTGTTCAGGCGGCTCGCGCCGATCTGCGGGTCGGGGATCTTGAAAAAGTCGCCGCCCATGTCGCCGTTCAGGTCCTGGCCCAGCTTGTGCTGCTCGTTGAAAGTGGTGGCCAGCGCGGCGGCCACCTTGCCCAGCGAATTTTGCACGCGGTCCAGGGTGCCGCTGCGAAACTCCAGCAGGCCGCCCAGCGAGCCGCCGGTCAGCGCGTTTTCCGGCAGGATGGTCACGTTCTTGCCCGTGACATAGCCCACTTCGACCCGGTTCGGGTCGGTCAGCGACGGCGTGGCGGCCAGCTCGAAACTGCGGTTGGCCACCACCAGCGGCTGGCCCGAACCGATCGACAGGGTAATCGTGTTGTTCGAGCCCGGCTGCGCGGTGGTCTTGACGTATTTGTTGAGTTCATTGACCAGCTGGTCGCGCTGGTCCAGCAAATCGTTCGGCTGGGTCTGCGGGTCGACCGTCAGCTGCGAGATCGACACATTGAGCTCGGCGATCTGCTTGGCGTAGGTATTGATCACCGCCACGTTGGAGGTGATTTGCGAATCGACGCCGGCGCCGATTTCCGACAGGCGCCCGCTCAGGCTCTGGAAGCGGGCCGTCAGCGAACTGGCGCTCGACAGCAAGGCCTGGCGCGACGAGACCGACGACGGATTCGAGCTGAAGTCCTGCACGCCCTTGAAAAAGTCCTGCAGCGACGGCGACAGGCCGGCCGTCGAGTCGGCCAGCAGGTTGTCGATCTGGCTGATCTGCGTGTAATAGGCGTTCAACGAGCTGGTGGTGCTTTGCGCGGCATTCACCTGGGTCGACATGAAACTGTCGTACTGGCGCTTGATCTGCGACACTTCCGTGCCCGTGCCGACATAGCCGTAACCGGCGAAGTTGGCATTCGACGTCTGCTGCTCCACCGTCTGGCGGTTGTAGCCGGCCACGTTCACGTTGGTGATGTTGTGGCCGGTCGTCGACAGGCCCACCTGCGCTGCGAGCAAGCCACTTTTACCGATACTGAGTAGATTCGAGGTCATGGTGTCTTTTTAGGTTCCTGTCCTGATAGTTTACGGCAGCCGTGGCGAAAACTTGAAGCCGGCCTTCATTGCCGGCCACGGCAGACCCTAGCCGACCAGCGAACCCTTGATGATTTTTGTCAGTTTGGCAGCGTAATTCGGATCGGTGGCATAGCCGGCCTTTTGCAGGCCTTGCGCAAAGGCGCTGGCGTCGCCGGCGGCGGCCAGCACTTTTTCGTAGCGTTTGTTGCCAGTGATTAACTGTGCATAATCCTTGAAGCTGTCCGCATAGCTGTCGTAGGCACGGAATTTTTCCACCTTGCGCTGCGCCTTGCCGTTGACGTATTCGGTGGTAACCGCTTCCGTGACCTTGCCCTTCCAGTCGCCGGTGGCCTTGATGCCGAACAGGTTGTGGCTGCTGCTGCCGTCGCGGCCGATGATTTCGCGCTTGCCCCAGCCAGTTTCCAGCGCCGCCTGGCCCAGCATGAACTTGGCCGGGATGCCGGTGGTGCGGCTGGCTTCCTCGGCGTGCACGCCCAGCTTTTCCTGGAACGCGCGCACATGCGGCGCCTGGGTGGCATTGGCCTTGTCGCTCAGGGTCTTGCCGCCGGCGGCTGCCGGCGCACCGTCCGTGACGGCGCCCTGCTGCTGGCGGAAGGCGGCCAGCGCGGCGGCCATGCTCGACGAGCGCGGCGAGGCGGCGGCCTCGCTGTCGGGCAGCGTCTGGTTGGCAGACAGTTGCCGCAGCAACACATCGGCCAGGCCGGTACCGCGCTTGGCCAGGTTCTGGCTGGTCTGCTGGTCCAGCATCGAGGTGTACATCTTGCTTTGCTGGCTGTCCATGATGCCGTCCTGCGGCGTGGCGTCGCGCATGCTTTTCATCATCATGTTGATGAACATGGCTTCAAACTGCGTGGCCGCCTCTTTCAGCGCGGCAGGGTCCTTCGCCTTGGCGGACTGGCGCAAGCCATCCATGCCCTTGACGTCGTAGGCGGCAGTATTGCTGAGGTCGGTCTGGCTGATCATGGCGGGCCCTCGATCAAATGATTTCAAGTTCGGCGCGCAGGGAGCCTGCCGCCTTCATGGCCTGCAGGATGGCCAGCAAGTCCTGCGGCGAGGCGCCGATCGCGTTGAGGGCTTTCACGACATCGGACAGCGCGGCGCCGCCCTTGACCAGCATCACCTTGCCCGGTTCCTTCTTGATATCGATCTGCGCCGTCTGCGTGACGACCGTGGTGCCACCCGACAACGGTGGCGGCTGGCTGACCTGCGGCTCGGTATTGATCGTCACCGACAAGTTGCCGTGCGAAATGGCGCAGGTTTCCAGCGTTACCGACTGGTTCATCACCACCGAACCGGTGCGCGCGTTCATGATGACCTTGGCGGCCAGGCGGGCCGGGTTGACTTCGATGCTTTCCAGCTGGCCCAGGAAGGCCACGCGCTGGTCGCTGCCAGGCGGCGTGCGCACCTGGATCACGCGCCCGTCGAGGGCGGCGGCGGTGCCGGGGCCATAGCGGCTGTTGACGGCCTCGACCACCCGGCTGGCGGTGGCGAAATCGGTGGCGTTCAGTTCGAGGCGGATGATGTCGTTGGCGCCCACCGCGCTGGCGACGCTGCGCTCGACCGTGGCGCCGCCCGAGATGCGGCCCACGCTCAAATGATTGACGGTCACGGAACTGCCGGCCGCCTGCGCGCCCACGCCGCCGACCAGCACATTGCCCTGCGCCATGCCGTACACCTGGCCATCGGCGCCCTTGAGCGGCGTCATCAGCAAAGTGCCGCCGCGCAGGCTTTTCGCGTTACCCATCGACGAGACGGTGACGTCGAGCATCTGGCCCGGCTGGGCAAACGCCGGCAAGGAAGTGGTCACCATCACGGCGGCGACGTTTTTCAGTTGCAGGCTGGAGCCTTGCGGCAGGTTGATGCCCTGCTGCTGCAGCATGGCGGCCACGCTCTGGATGGTAAACGGGGTTTGCGTGGTCTGGTCGCCACTGCCGTCCAGGCCCACCACCAGGCCATAGCCCATCAGCTGATTCTGCCGCACGCCGGCGATGCTGGCCAGGTCTTTCAGGCGTTCGGCCTGCGCCAGCGGCGCGATCATCGACGCCGCCAGTGCGCAGGCGGCCAGCAGGCGGGAGAAAGTCAGGGTCGCCATGATCAGAACGGCAGCAGGCTGAGGAAGAAGCGCGAGGCCATCGAGGCCATCTCGGCGCGGTCGATCTGGCTGTTGGTGCGGTATTCCACGCGCGCGTCGGCCACCTGGGTCGACGGCACCACGTTGCCGATGCCGATCGTGTCCGGATTGACCATGCCCGAGAAGCGGATGAATTCGGTGCCCTTGTTCATGGCGATCTGTTTTTCGCCGGCCACGATCAGGTTGCCGTTCGGCAGTTCCTCGATCACCGTCACGCCGATCGTGCCGGAAAAGGTGTTGCTGGCCGACTGATTGTCGCCAGCCGCGTTGCTGAGCTTGCCTTCCACCGCCACCGAGCCGCCGAAGCGCCCCTGCAGCAGGCCCGGCGTGCCGAAACTGGCGCTGTTCGACTTGTTGCCCGAACTGGCGCCCGCCTTGACGGCGTTGGTGCGTTCGGTAATCGCGATGGTCAGGGTGTCACCCACGTGGCGCGCGCGGCGGTCTTCGAAAGCCGGGCGGTAGGTCGACGGCTGGTAGATGGCGCCATTGGTGGCCACCACCGGTTCCGGCAGAGGCGCGCGGGTGGTGGTCGGGTAAGGCACGATCGAGGTGGGGGTAACCGCGCAGCCGGACAAGACGGCTGCCGCGACGAGGGCGATGATGGGGTAAAGCATGGTGGGCCTCCGCTGCCATCCGGCAGGCGGATGGCATGACAACTGAATGGTGAAGCTGATTAAAGCTGTGAAAGTTTCTGCAACATCTGGTCGGACGTGGTGATCGCCTTGCTGTTGATCTCGTAGGCGCGCTGGGTCTGGATCATGTTGACCATTTCCTCGGCCACGTTGACGTTCGAGGTTTCGATATAGCCCTGCATCAACAGGCCGGCGCCATTCGTGCCCGGGGTATTGGTCTGCGCCACGCCCGAGGCGCCGGTTTCCATGTACAGGTTTTCGCCCTTCGATTCCAAGCCGGCCGGATTGACAAAGGTGGTCAGTTGCAGCGCGCCGATCTGCGAGGGCGCCACCGTGTCGGGCAAGGTCACCGAAACAGTGCCGTCGCGCGCCACCGTCAGGCTCAGGGCATTGGTCGGCACGGTGATCGCCGGCTGGATCACGAAGCCTTCGGAGGTGACCAGCTGACCATTCGCGTCGGTCTGGAACGAGCCGTCGCGGGTGTAGGCGGTGGCGCCGTCGGGCAGCAGCACCTGGAAAAAGCCGGTGCCGTTGATCATCACGTCGCGCGAATTGCCGGACGCCTGGGGATTGCCCTGCGTGTGGATGCGCTCGGTGGCGACGGTGCGCACGCCGGTGCCGATCTGCAGGCCCGATGGCAGCTGGGTCTGCTGCGACGATTGCGCGCCAGGCTGGCGCACGTTCTGGTACAGCAAGTCTTCGAACACGGCGCGCGATTTCTTGAAGCCGGTGGTGCTGACGTTGGCCAGGTTATTGGCAATCACGTCCATCTGCGTCTGCTGCGCTTCCAGGCCGGTCTTGGCAATCCAAAGGGAACGTATCATGATTTTTCTCCAATAACAGCGCGCGCAGGCCCTGTGACAATTTCTATTTGACCATTATGCGGCCCGCCTTATCAATTCAAAGCGAGGATCTGGGTGGCTTTCGCCGCGTTGTTCTCGGCATTCTTGAGCAAGCTCATTTGGGTTTCGAACTGGCGCGCCAGCGCGATCATGGTCACCATCGAGTCGACCGGGCTGACATTGCTGCCCTCCAGCGCGCCGGTGGTCAGCTTGACGGTCTGGTCGGCCGGCGGCACGCTGCCGTCCTTGACGCGGAACAGGCCGTCGTCGCCGCGCACCAGCATCTGCTCGGGCGGGTTGACCAGCTTGATGCGGCCCAGCACGGTCGACGGGCCTGGCGGCACATCGGTGGAAATCGTGCCGATGGTGCCGTCGCCGGCGATCGCCACCGTCACGCCGGGCGGCACCGCCAGCGGCCCGGTATCGCCCTGCACCATCAGGCCGGACTGGGTCTGCAGCATGCCGTTCTCGTTGAGCTTGAGCGCGCCGTTGCGGGTATAGGCTTCCGAACCGTCGGCCGACTGCACCGCGATCCAGCCATTGTTTTCCACCGCCACGTCGAGCGCGCGGCCGGTATGGATCATCGGCCCCTGCTCGAAGTTGGTGCCGACCGTCGAATCGACGACAAAGGTACGCGTCGGCATCATGCCGTCGGCCACCACCGGCACCGCGCGAAACGAGTCGAGCTGGGCCCGGAAGCCCGTGCTGGTCGCGTTCGCCAGGTTGTTGGCGGTAGTCGCCTGCTTCTCCATGATGTGCTTGGCACCCGAGCTGGCGGTGTAGATAAGACGGTCCATGTAGTTCTCCAGGGGGTCGGACCCTGCGGGTCTGACCCCGGCATTTTAACGGGTTATTAACGCAGGTTGACCAACGTTTGCAGGATCGAATCCTGCGTCTTGATGGTCTGCGCATTGGCCTGGTAGGCGCGCTGGGCGGTGATCATGTTGACCAGCTCGGCCGTCAGGTCGACGTTCGACACTTCCACCGCCGACGAGCGCAGGCTGCCTGCCGTGCCGGTACCCGGTTCGCCAATGATCGGGCTGCCCGAGGTCGAGCTTTCCGCCCAGGCATTGTTGCCCAGCGGCTGCAGGCCGTTCGGATTGGTAAACGAGGTCACGATCACCTGGCCCAGGTCGCGCGTGCGGCCATTGCTGTACTGGCCCTGGATGATGCCGTCGGCACCGACCACGAAGCGGCTCAGTTGGCCGGCCGCGTAGCCGTCGGCGACGGTTTTCTTTTCACTGGTGGCGATCCCCAGCTGGGTCGAGTTGCTGAAATCGACCTTGATCGCCAGGGTGCCATTGGCGCCGGTGGCCGGAATGATCGGCAGGGTGACATCGATGGGCAGGGTCTGCGGCGGATTGAGCGCCAGCATGGCGGCCTTGTCCAGGCTGCCGACGCTGTTGAAGATCAGCGAAGCGGTCTTCACGGCAGGCACCACGGTGGCGGCGGCGATCGCGGCGTCGATCTGGTCCGGCGTGCGGGTCGAATTGACGCCATTGGCCACCGCGCTGCCATAGGTGGCAGCTATCGCGTCCAGTTGCGCGGTACTGGCGCCTGAGGTACCAGCGGCGTTGGTAACGGCGGCGCCGGCCGCGTTGGCATAGGCAATCGCGGCACTGGCGACATTCGCCGGCACCTGCGGCACGGCGGTCACGGCGGCCTGGTAGGCGGTGCGCGCGGACAGGGCGGCGGGATCGGTCTGCAGCGCCGAGGCCACCTTGCCGCTGGTCACTTCCAGGTCATCCGAGGCGGTATACACATCCCAGGTATTGGTGCCGGTCTTGACGTAGAACATCGACATGGTGTGTGCATTGCCCAGCGTATCGTAGACGGCGACGGGAATCTGCTTGTTGTACGAAGTCGGCTGGCTCATGCTGAACGGCACCGTGGTCGGCATTTCCGAATTCGAATTGAGGTTGATCTGGGTGTCGACCTTGGTGGTGGCCTGCGGGCTCATGTCGCCCGGATCGATCTGCAGCGCGACCGGCGCGCCGGCCAGCACCTTGCCGTTGGCGTCGACCGGGTAGCCGGTCAGTTGGGCGTTCTGGGCATTGACGATAAAGCCGTTCTTGTCGACCTGGAACTGGCCATTGCGCGAATACTGGATGGTGCCGCCCGCATTGGTGCGGAAAAAACCGCCGCCGTTGATGGCGATGTCGAGCGGATTGGCCGAGGTTTCCAGGTTACCTTGGGTAAATGATTGCGTCACTTGCGAGACCGCCACGCCGATGCCGGCCTGGTTGCCGGACACGCCATACAGCGAGCTGGCGTAGATGTCGGCGAATTGCGCCTGCGACTGCTTGAAACCGACGGTGCCCGAGTTGGCGATATTGTTGCCGATGACGTCCAGCGATTTGGCGGCGCCGTTCAAGCCGCTCAGGCCTTGTTGGAAAGACATTATTTGCTCCTGGTAAGGAATTTTTTCGTTAAAGAGTCAGGGAGCAGCGGGTTTCAGGCTGCAAAGGGGTTTTGCAACACTTACAAGATCTGTTTCACGTCGGCCATGCTGATGCTGCCCACGCCCGGCACATTCAGTTTCACGCCGGCCGTGCCGGTCGATACGCTGGCCACCGAACCGAAGGTCAGGCCGGCGGCGTCCTTGAGTTTTTCGCCGCCGCGCGTGGCCACCACCTCGAAGGTATAGTCGCCATCGGCCAGCACGATGGCCTTGCCTTCGGCATCTTTTTCGCCGGTTTCGCCGTTCCAGCCCAACGGCAAGGTGCCGGCCGCCTGGGCTCCCAGGTCGATCTCATGGACTTCCTTGCCGGCTTTGTCATAGATGACGACCTTGACACTGTCGGCCGCCGTCGCCAGGTCGACGCCCAGCAGGGCCGCGCTTTTGCTCAAGGTAATGCCCTTGCCTGCCGTCAGCACGCCATGGCCGATGATATTCGCGGCCTGCATCGATTCGGCTTGCTGGTAACTGGTTTTCAGGGTTTCCAGGGTCGTGTTGAGCTTGTTGACGCCGGTCACCGTCGACAACTGGGCCAGCTGGCTGGTCAGCTGCGCGTTGTCCAGCGGATTCATCGGGTCCTGGTTTTGCAGCTGCGTGACCAGCAGGGTGAGGAATTTATTGGTGTCCTCTTCCACGCTGCCGGCGGCGGCCGTGGTTTTCTTCGGATTCATCGTCGCCATCAAATCGGTGGTGACGGCGGGAGTGCTGGTATCGATGGTTGCCATAATGGTCAATCAGGCCTTATTGGCCGAGTGTGAGTGTTTTCAGGAGCAGCGACTTGGCCGCGTTCATGGTTTCCACGTTGGTCTGGTAGGAGCGCGAAGCGGACAGCATATTGACCATTTCATCGACGGTATTGACGTTGGGCATGGTGACATAGCCCTTGTCGTCGGCCAGCGGATTCTTCGGGTCGTACACCAGTTTCATCGGCGAAGGATCTTCGATCACCTTCTGCACCTTGACGGCGGTGCCGCCCGCAGCCAGCGGCACGGCTTCGAACACCACCTGCTTGGCGCGGTAGGCTTCGCCACTGGCGCTGGTGGCGCTATCGGCATTGGCCAGGTTGCTGGCGACCGTGTTCAGGCGCTGCGCCTGGGCGCTCATTGCTGAACCGGAAACATTGAAAATATTAAACAGCGACATGATTATTGTCCTCCCTGGATGGCCGTCAGCATGCTCTTGATCTGCGAATTGAGCAGCGTGATGCTCGCTTCATACCGGATCGCGTTGTCGGCAAAGGCATTGCGCTCCAGGTCCATGTCGACCGTATTGCCGTCGACGGCGCCCTGGGCCGGTGCGCGGTACAGCAGCGGCGTGCCGTCCGGCATGGTTTCGACCTTGCCGCCCGGAACGGTGGCGGCCACGCCATTGCCTGGCAGATGCTTCGCCGCGGTGCCGGTCAGGGCTGGCGCCACGCCCTCGCCGCGCGCCAGCACGCCTTTCAGGGCGCTGGCGAAATCGACGTCGCGCGCCTTGTAGTTCGGCGTATCGGCGTTGGCGATATTCGAGGCGAGCAATTCCTGGCGTGTCGAACGCAAGCTCAGCGCAGACTCGTGGAAGCGCAGGTAATCGTCGAGTTTCCCTATCATGTCAGGCTCCGGAAAGGTCCGCCACTGGCGCCTCATGGCGAAAGGATGGCGATATATATGATGACAGGAATGATAGTACGATTCTCGGCAGCAATACCATCGCCTGATCAGACCACGCTTTTGCCCCTTAATCCACGCTTCAAGCACCGCCGGCGAGACTATCATGGCAGTATTCCAGAGGCCTATCATGATGAAAAAAACCTTCCTCTCGCTTATTTTCCTTGTTGCTCTGGCGCCACTCGCGCAAGCACAAACAGCCGGCCGCCAGTCGCCGGAAGCGCTGCGGCAGACGGTACAACAATTCCTGCAAGTACAAAGCAATGGCTTGCCGGGCCAGGTCACGGTCACGGTCGGCGCGGTCGACCCGCGTTTGAACCTGGCCGCCTGCCCCGCACCGCAAGCCTTCATGGCGCCGGGCAGCCGCGCCTGGGGCAAGAGCACAGTGGGCGTGCGCTGCACCGCGCCGGCCAACTGGACGATTTACCTGCAAGCCAATGTGGCGGTGGTGGGCGATTATATCGCCAGCGCCGTGCCGCTGGCGCAAGGACAGACCATCGACGCCAGCCAGCTGGTGACGATGCAGGGCGACCTGGCGGCCTTACCGGCCGGCATCGCCACCAATATGGAACAAGTGGTCGGCGCCAGCACCAATATGTCGCTGCCGGCCGGCACGCCGATGCGCACCGACACCCTGCGCCGGCCGCCGGTGGTCAAGCAGGGGCAGCTGGTCCGGGTAGTGTCCAGCGGCAATGGTTTCCAGGTAGCATCAGAAGGCCGCGCCATCGGCAACGCCGGCGACGGCCAGACGGTGCAGGTACGCACCCAGGGCGGACAGCAGATCAGCGGCGTGGCGCGCGCGGGCGGCCTGGTGGAGGTGGCATTCTAGGCCGCTGTGACGGCTGAAATAAACTTGTATGGACAGCGATATTGTGGTCTGGCACACTAAAGTTTCAGGATTAGTGGCCGATAAAGACTCATATCCCGGAGTTTTTTGACTTCGACCAGACGAGGATCACGTTGTGAAAATTACCGATAACATCAAAAGCAATCCCGGCTTGCCGGTCACGCCGGCGGCCACGTCCGGCGCCCGCAACACCGAGAAGGCGCAAGCTGCCCCGGCATCGTCGGACAGCGTCCGCCTGTCGCCGCAAGGGCAGGCACTGGCGACCAGTGCAACGACCAGCAGCAATAGCGTGTTCGACACCAAAAAAGTCGAACGCATCAAACTCGCGATTGCCGACGGCCAGTTCCAGGTCAATTCTGAAAAAGTGGCGGACGGTCTCCTCGACACGGTCAAGGACCTGCTGCACTCACGAAATAGATAGGTTCCTCCATGCAATCCGTGACTCCGTTTTCCAGCCTGCGCGAAGAGCATGAGCTCATGACCACACTGCTGGCATTGATGAAGCAGGAACAGCTGCATCTGGTTGCAGCCGACATCGATGCAATTTCGGACATTACGGTGCGCAAGACAGCGCTGATCGGACAATTGAGCCAGCTGGCGCAACAACGCCACCAGGCATTGGCCGCAGCCGGTTTCGCCGCCGGCGAAGACGGCATGGACGGCTGGCTGGCCGCCGCCGGCCAGACCGAAGCGGCACCGGCATGGCAAGCGCTGCTCGACACCACGCGCGCGGCCAAGGAACAGAATCGTCTGAACAGCCTGCTGGTCAACAAACACCTGCTGCACACCCAGGGCGCCCTCGGCGCCATGCGCCCGGCCGCCCAAAGCGGCAACTTCTACGGCCCCAGCGGCCAGACCACCAGCAATACCACCCATCGCCGCGTCGTTATCGGCTGAGTGCGCACGCTTTAAAAAAGATTGTCTGTTTGAGCACGCGCAAAGTCATCTGCGCGCGCCACCGTATGCTCATGTCTGGCACGCCGCACCTCAAACAGGCGGACTTTTCCCGCTGACAAAAAAACATCTCCTCGGTTGACGTTGTTGCCTTTTATCGCGCCCGGCGCCCCGGCGCAGGCGCACCCACACCCAATCAATCGCATACAGGAGCATGAATATGAACGCTATCGCACTATCGCGGGCAAGCGCGGCGCTGTTGTTAGGCTGCGGCCTGCTGGCGCCGCAGGCCCAGGCCGACACGGAAGTGGTACGTTATGGCAACCTCGTTGCCAACGCCGTCGTGGCAACGCCATTGCTGTCGCAAGACTCGCTGGTAATCGACACCTTCACCACGGAACGCGGCGCGTTGTCGCAAACCACCACGTTTACGGTTGGCGACGGCGTCGAGTACTTTTCCGGCAATGCCGCCTGGCTGGTCAATACCGCCACCGATTTCGGCCCGCGCCTGACCGGTGTCAATATCGACCTGTTCGACGCCACCAACACGCTGCTGCAATCGGATGACTTTGTCGGCGTGCTGGGCGGCTTCGCCCATTCCACCTTCGGCGGCCTGCTGGGGCCGGGCACCTACACCCTGGTGGCGACCGGCAGCGGCATCCGCGATTCCCTGCTGGATATTTCGCTGACCCTGGCCGTGCCCGAACCACGCACCTACGGCATGCTGCTAGCGGGGCTGGGCCTGGTCGGCCTGGGGCTGTGGCGCCGCAAAAGCGGCATTGCCAGCGATGGTGACCGCTGGCAGATGATGCGTTTCCAGCCAGGCACGCCAGCGTAATCCTGGACGCTCCACCAGGCCATACAACAGCGCCGCCACCAGCAGCGCCGCGCCGTTGTGGACGCAAAATGCCAGTACGGAAGACGCCGCCAGGGAGTCCCCCATGGCAGCGTCGATGGCGTGATACACCTGCTTGTGCGTCAGATACAGGCTGAACGCCAGGGTGGCCAGGGCATGGGCGCCGGGCAGGCGCCAGCGGCCGGGCCAGCTGTGTTCGCTGATGCAGCCCAGCACCAGGCACGCCAGGCCCCGGGCAGGGACGCAGCCGGTACAGCCGACACTTCAACCATGGGCCGACCGCCCCGCATGCTGGCGAAACTTGGCGGCGATGGCATTCGCCCGGCTGACTGCGGCGGCCTGCTGCTCCGGTGTCAGCTCATCGCGCAGCCAGTGCCAGTAGCTGTCCTGGTAGGGGTTGGTGCTGCCGGGCGTCAATATATCGTCATGCACCATGCGCAAGGCCAGCAGATAGCCGTACGCTTTTGGCGCATCTTTTTTGGTCACATCGCCGTCGGCCAGGTAAGCCATCATCAGGGTGCCGAGGCTGGACAGCTCGGCCTGGTCGGCCTGCGCCGTCAGTTGCGCGACGGCTTGCTGCTTCCAGGCCAGCACCAGCGGGTCATCGGGCCGGCTGCGCAGGGCGCTGCGGTCGCCGAACGGGCCTTCATGAAAAAAGCGCGTGCTGGCGCCCGCCACGCCACCCTTGGCGGCCTTTTCCAGAAAGTCGAGGCGCGCGCTTTTCTGGCGCTCGGTCAGATTCGCACACAGGCTCTGCTGCGCGATTTTTTCGTCCGCCGTCATCTCGCTGCCGCGCTCGAATTCCAGTTCCGGCAAGCGCCCTTCTTTCTGGAACAGGATGCAGTCGTCGAGCAGGTTATAGGCGGCATAGGCGTCGTCCGGGCTGCCGCTGGCGGCCAGCCGGGCCAGTTGCTGTTCCAGGCCGGGCGCGGCGCTTGCCTGCGCAGAGGCGGGCACGGGTGCCGGGCTGGCATCGAGATTGAAATACGACGACAGGCTGCGCCCTGCCGATGCGGGCGTCAGCACGGCCGGCGTGACAGGATCGGACGCCGGCCAGCAGGCATAGGCCAGCGCCGCCAATGCGGCAAGCGCAATCAGGACGCGAACGGGGCGCATGGAATGGGCTTGCGGCTCAGCCGCCAGCCTGTTTCGGCTTGTGGCCGAGCTTGACGAGCGCCGCCATGATGGCCGCCATATGGTCGCCCTGCACTTCGATCACGCCATCCTTGACCGTGCCGCCCGAGCCGCATTGGGTGCGCAGCTGCTTGCCCAGCAGCGCCAGCGCGATCGCATCAAGCGGCAAGCCCTTGACGATGGTCACGCTCTTGCCGCCACGGCCCTTGGTCTGGCGCGCCACCCGCACGGCGCCGTCGCCGGCAGGTGCCGCTTTTGCCGCGGCCTTGCACGCGCATTGCGCCAGCGGCTGGCGGCATGCCGGGCACATGCGGCCTGTTTCGGTGGAGTAGACCAGGCCGCCTTGGGAGTTATTTTTCATGGTAATGGTAGGCTAAAAAAGTACCGGGGTCAGACCACCTCGAACGTTGGCAATGACCTTTGCGTTGGCGGTGTTGAGGGTCTGACCCCAGAATTTGCTTGTATATGCCGCGATTGTAGCAAGCGGCAAGGCAGTCGCAGCCCGATTATTGCGGATTGGCCGGCAAAGGCGCCCGCGCGGTCGGCACTTCCGTCACCGTGTCGGCAATGCCGGACAAAATCGTCACGGCGACCCGGCGGTTGCGCGCCCGCCCTTCCGGCGTGTCGTTGTCGGCGACCGGGATATTGTCGGCGTGGCCGACCGCCGTCAAACGCTGCGCCTGCACGCCGCTGGCGATAAACAGGCGCACCACGGCGCTGGCGCGCGCCGACGACAGTTCCCAGTTCGAGGCAAAGGTGGAATTGCTGATCGGCTGGATGTCGGTATGGCCTTCCACCTGCACGTTATGGGCGTCGCCGCGCAGCAGCACGGCCACCGCGCGCAGGGCCTGGTCCGATTCGGCAGTCAGGCCGGCCGCGCCCGGATCGAACAGCACGCTGGCATTGATTTCCACGCTGACGCCACGGCTGGTCTGGGTCACGCGCACCTTGCCTTCTTTCACCAAGGGCGCCAGGGTCGAGGTCAGGTCCTGCGCCAGGCGCGTCATGTGCTCGCGTTCGCGGCGGATCGCTTCGCTACGGCGTTTCAGGGCCGGATTCGGCAGCGGGATCGCCTGCGGCGCTTCCATCTGGATCGGCGGCGCGCCCTTGTCGAGGCTGAAGGCGGTGCCGATGGCGTCGGAAAACACGCGGTACTTGCCTTCATTGACCTGCGAGATCGCGTACATGACGACAAAAAAGGCAAACAGCAGGGTGATGAAATCGGCGTAGGAAATCAGCCAGCGGTCCTGGTTGTCCGGCTCTTCGTCATACTTCCTGCGCGCGCGCCGCATCATGGTCAGTGCTCGCTCAGTGTTCATGCAGCAGGCTGGCCACGCGCTCTTCGATGATGCGCGTATGGTCGCCGGTGGCGATATCGTAGAACACGGCGGCCGTGATTTCATACTGCACCACGCGGCGCGAGACGATGGCCTTCAATTTGTTGGCCACCGGCAGGAACAGCAAGTTGGCCAGGCCGACGCCGTAGATGGTCGACACGAACGCCACCGCGATGCCGCCACCGAGCTTGCTGGGGTCGGTCAGGTTTTCCATCACGTGGATCAGGCCCAGCACGGCGCCCAGGATGCCGATGGTCGGCGAATAGCCGGCCGCCGATTCCCATATTTTCACGGCCTGGCGTTCGGCCAGTTCATAGGCGGTGATTTCCACGTCAAGCAGCTGGCGCAGCTTGTCGGGCGCGATGCCGTCGACGATCATGCGCAGACCCTTGGCGTTGAAATGGTCGGCCGTGCTTTCCATCATGCGTTCCAGCGCCAGCGTGCCGTCGCGGCGCGCCGTCAGGCTCCACTGGCTGATGTCGCGGCCCAGCTCGGCACGCATGTCGGCCGGCGGAAAAAATACCCAGCGCAGCATTTCCAGCCCGCGCACAAAAGTGCGCAAGCGGGTTTGCAGCAGCACCGCGCCGAAAGTGCCGATCACGACAATGGCAAAGGCGGCCGGCTGCAGCAAGGAGGCCATCTTGCCCCCTTCGAGCGCCTGGCCGACCAGGAGGCCCGCCAGCGCCAGCGCCAGCCCGATTACGCTGGACCAGTCCACGCCTGCTCCCTCAAGGTTGCGCGCAGGCGCGCGACGGCCTGGGTGTGCAGCTGCGAGACGCGCGATTCGGACACGCCCATCACGGCGCCGATCTCCTTGAGATTGAGCTCCTCCTCGTAATACAGGCTCATCAGTATTTTCTCGCGTGGCGGCAGCGCGTCGATGGCATCGATCACGGACTGCCGGAAATCGGTATCGAGCAAGGAACGCAAGGGGTCGCTGTCCTCGTCCACGCAATGGCGGTCGAGGAAGCTGTCATTGCCGTCCGGATCATGGAAGTCTTCATAATAGACCAGCTGGTGGCCACCGCCCTCGCCCAGCATTTCCTGGTAATCGACCAGCGATATCTTGAGCAGCTTGGCCACTTCCGATTCGGTCGGCGGATGGCCCAGGCGCTGCTGCAAGGTGCTCATCGCCTCTTCGATCTTGCGCATGTTCTGGCGCATGCTGCGCGGCAGCCAGTCGCTGGTGCGCAACTCGTCGAGCATGGCGCCGCGGATACGCAGCACGGCATACGTCTCGAACTGCGCGCCATGCGTCTCTTCATAGCGGGTGATGGCATCGAGCAGGCCGATCATGCCGGCCTGGATCAGGTCGTCGACCTCGACCGAAGGCGGCAACTTGGCCTTCATGTGGTGCGCCAGGCGCTTTACCAGCGGAATGTGTTCCGTCAGCAAATGATCCTTGTTCGATTTCCCTTTGACCGTGTACATAGGCTACTTATTATTATCTTGTGAGAATGCTGCAAAATCATCAGGCGCTGAAATGGTGTGGACTCCCCGTCTGGTACAAGGTGGTGCCCAGCACCGGCGCCGCCGAGCGGGCCAGCCGTTCGGCCAGTCCGCGAAACGCCACCGATGCGCCAGCCAGCGGAAACGCATCGATCACGCTGCGGCCCAGCCGCGCCGCGCGATGCAGGTATTCGTCGGCCGGAACCGAGCCCATCGACGTCAGTTTCACGGCCAGGTAGCGGCTTGCCGCTTGTGCCATATTATCGTATACCACTTTTGCTTCCGTTTCGGAAGCGCCGGTGACGAGAATGCCGAAAGGACGGCGGCCCAGTTCCTGGTTCAGGCGCTTGATCAGGCAGTAGGCGGCCTTGATCGAGGTGGCGCTGGTCGAGACCTGCACCACGATATCGGCGCTGGCCATCATCGGCACCGGGAAGCAGGCGCCGCCCTGCCCGGCCATGCTCATGTCGCCGTCGACCAGCACGATGCCGGCCTGGCGCGCCATCACTTCAAAGGTCTTGGCCAGGCGCCGCGCTTCGTCCTCGCTGGCGTAGCCGGGGCCGTCCATCAGATGGTCGCGCGCGCCCAGGCTGGCCACGCCGAAGCCCTGCGGCACCTGGTGGATCACCTGGTTCAGGCCGCATTGCTGGCGCGCCACGTCGAGCAGGCTGGCGCCATGTGCCAGGCCCAGCCGGGAAGCGACGCCGTCGCCGCTGGTGCTGGCGTCGAGCAGCAGCACCTCATTGCCGGCGTGCGCCAGCGAAGCGCCGAGGTTGACCAGCATCGCGCCCTTGTCGTCCTGCGGCGTGGCCGACAAAAACGTCAGCACGCGCGGCTGGGCGCCAGCGAGCATGCGGCGCAAGCCTTCGGCCTGGTCGAAATCAAAATTAGCCACCGTGCACCCCGCGTGCTTCATTGTTGCGGGTAGCGGCCTGGGCCATCAGCAGCGGCAGTTCGTCGTCGGCAAACTGGGTCGCGGCGGAATCGCGCTTGAGCTTGAAGGCGCGGTCGATCAGGTAGCCGCGGTCGGCCAGATATAAATCTTCCGGCACGCGCTGGCCGTTCGATACATAGAACAGATTGAGTTTCTGGCGGATCACCACGTCGAGCACATTGCCGATCGAGGCCGCTTCATCGAGCTTGGTCATGATGCAGCCGGCCAGGCCGCTGCCCTGATAGGCGCGCACCACTTCGTTGAGGGTTTCCTGGGTCGCGGTCGAATTCAGGCACAGCAGGCGCTTCACATCGGCGCCGGCACCCGACAGCATCGCCACCTGTTCCGTCACCATCTGGTCGCGCTGGCTGACGCCGACCGTGTCGATCAGCACCGTATGCTTGTTCTTGAGTTCTTTCAGGGCGATGCGCAGGTCGGCCTCGTCCTTGACCGAATGCACCATCACGCCGAGGATCTTGCCGTAGATGCGCAATTGTTCATGCGCGCCGATACGATAGGCGTCGGTGGTGATCAGGGCCAGCTTCTCGGGGCCGTGGCGCATCACGCAGCGCGCGGCCAGCTTGGCGGTGCTGGTGGTCTTGCCGACACCGGTCGGGCCGACCAGGGCGAACACGCCGCCTTGCTCCAGCATCGCGTCTTCATTGGCCATGGTGTTCAGGTTGCGGCTCAGCACGGTCTTGATCCAGCGCATGCTTTGCGCGCCGTCCAGGCCGGCCGGCAGCTTGTCGATCAGGTAGCGCGCCAGGCTGGCCGAAAAACCGGCCGCCAGCATTTCGCGCAGCACCACCATCTTTTGCGGCTCGCGCTGCTGGGTGGCGCCCCAGGAAATTTCCGCCAGCTGGGTTTCCATCATGCCGCGCATGGCGCGGATTTCATTCATCATGCCGTCGATATCGGCCGTGGCATTCTTTTTCACATGCGCCAGCGCGCTGGTCATCATCTGCTGCATGCGCGCCATGTCCAGGGCTTCGGCAGGCGCCGCGGCAGGACGGGACGGCGGCGCGGACGGACGCTGCGGCACGGCAAACTGGGTCTGCAACTGCGGACGCGGCTGCGACATTTCGGAGGCGGCCGGCGGCGACGACAGCGAGGCGGCGTCATCATTGGCCAGCGCGAGGATTTCCACCACGCCATCACCCTGGCGGTTCGACAGGATCACGGCGTCCGGACCGAGCGCCTCACGCACCTTGCGCAGCGCATCGCGCGAGGTCGGCGCGGTAAATTTTTTCACATTCATGACCAAGCTCCCATGGCAGGGTTGGCGTGTTCCTGGCTGAACTGTGTGACCATCATCGACTCCTGTTGCGTGAGCGATGCCTCCCAGATGGGACACGGATCACTCTGACAGCCTCCATTATTGGGGATGCGCGCAGGAAATGATAGAAGGAACAGGACCGGAAATGGCCCGTATTTCAATTTGCCGAGTGGAAATTGGGGTTCAGACCCCCTCGCCCGCCGACGCAAGCCTCTGTGTTTGCGGCACTGAGGGTCTGACCCCAGGTTTCTGACGATTCGACGGATCGATGTTCAAAAGGCGCTGGCGGCGCAACGGAGGGCTGGGGTCAGACCCGCTCGCCTGCCGGTGCAAGCCTTCGAGTTTGCGGGATTGAGGGTCTGACCCCGGTACTATTGAGCGCCAACCAGGCTGGTAACCCGTATCGTCTTGGTCTCCGGCACTTCCGCATGCGACAGCACCTTCAGTTGCGGCAGGGCGCGGCGCAGGAAACGCGACAGCAGCGCGCGCAGCGGTGCCGGCACCAGCAGCACCGGCGTCAGGCCCATGGCTTCCTGCTGTTGCGCGGCCAGCCCCGCCTGGTGGGCGATGGTGTCGGCCAGGCTAGGCTCGATGCCGGCACCGTCGCCGCCGGCGCCCATTGCCTGCATCAGCAGGCGTTCCAGGCGGTTGTCGAGGGTCATCACCGACAATTCGGCGGCGCCCGGGAACAGCTGCTGCACGATGGCGCGGCCCAGCGACACGCGCACCAGGGCGGTCAGGTCGGTCGGGTCCTGCGTGTGCACGGTGTGCTCGGCCAGGGTTTCGATAATCGTGCGCATGTCGCGGATATGCACGCCTTCCATCAACAGGTTCTGCAGCACTTTTTGCAGGGTCGACAGCGACAGCATCTTCGGCACCAGGTCTTCCACCAGGCGCGGCGCGTCCTTGCCCAGGTGGTCGAGCAAGGATTGCACTTCGGCGCGGCCCAGCAGTTCCGAGGCATGCGAGGTGATCAGGTGATTCAGATGGGTCGCCACCACGGTGCCCGCGTCGACCACGGTGTAGCCCATCGACTGCGCCTGGTCGCGCAGGGCCGCATCGATCCAGGTGGCCGGCAGGCCGAAGGCCGGGTCGGTGGTCGACACGCCAGGCAGGCTGCCGCTGGCCATGCCGGGGTTGATCGCCAGGAACTGGCCATTGAACGATTCGCCGACGCCCACTTCCACCCCCTTGAGGGTGATGCGGTAGGCCGACGGCTTCAGTTCCAGGTTGTCGCGGATATGCACCGGTGGCGCCAGAAAGCCCACTTCCTGGGCGAATTTCTTGCGAATGCCCTTGATACGCTTGAGCAACTCACCGCCCTGCGATTTGTCGACCAGCGGGATCAAGCGATAGCCCACTTCCAGGCCGAGGGTGTCGACCGGCATGATGTCTTGCCAGCTGGCCTCTTCCTGTTCCGGCGCCACGGTTGCCTGCGGCGCCTCGGTTGGTATTTCCGCATCGGCTTTCTTCTTTTGCGCCGTCTTGGTGATCAGATAGGCCGAGCCACCGAGCGCGCCGGCCAGCAGCAGGAACACCAGGTTCGGCATGCCGGGAATCAGGCCCATGCCGCCGATAATGCCGGCGGTGATATACAGTACTTGTGGCTTGGCAAACAGTTGGCCCACCAGCTGGGTGCCGATGTCCTGGTCGCTGGCCACGCGCGAAACGACGATACCGGCCGCGGTGGAAATGATCAGCGAAGGAATCTGCGCCACCAGGCCGTCACCGATGGCCAGCAGGGTGTAGTTTTTCAAGGCATCGGCAAAGCCCATGTCGTGCTGGATCAGGCCGACCAGCAGGCCGCCGATAATATTGATTACGGTCACCATGATGCCGGCGATCGCATCGCCGCGCACGTATTTGCTGGCACCGTCCATGGCGCCGTAGAATTCCGCTTCCTGGGCCACTTCCGTGCGGCGGCGGCGCGCCTCGTCTTCGACGATCAGACCGGCGTTCAGGTCGGCATCGATCGCCATCTGTTTACCAGGCATGGCGTCGAGCGCAAAGCGGGCGCCCACTTCGGCGATACGGCCGGCGCCCTTGGTGACGACGGTAAAGTTAATGATGGTCAGGATGATAAACACCACGATACCAACCGTGTAGTTGCCGCCGATCAGGAAGTGGCCGAACGCCTCGATCACTTTACCGGCCGCGTCCGCGCCCGTATGGCCCTCGGTCAGCACCACGCGGGTCGACGCCACGTTCAGCGACAGGCGCAGCATGGTCGACACCAGCAGGATGGTCGGAAACGCCATGAAGTCGAGCGGCTTGACGGTATACAAGGCGGTCAGCAGCACGATGATCGACAGCGCGATATTGAAGCTGAAGAAGATATCGAGGATAAACGCCGGCAGCGGCAGCACCATCATCGCCAGCAGCATGATGATGATGATCGGCGCGGCCAGGCCCTTGCTGGCATTGTTGTTCATGCCGCTCAGCCAGGCTGGCATTCTCAAGCCGTTCATGGTGTGCTTCCTTTATTGTTCTTGTCTGCGCCTGGCGCGGGCTTGCTCTGCGCGGCGGGATTGAGCGGGTCCAGTTCCGGCGGCACGTCGAGTTTTTTCGGCTTGTCGGGGCGCTGGCCGTGACCGTTGCCATGGCTGCGCAGCTGGAATACATAGGCCAGCACTTCGGCCACGGCGCCGTACAGGGCTTCGGGAATCTCGTCGCCGATTTCGGTATGCTTGAACAGCGCACGCGCCAGCGCCGGCGCTTCCAGGATGGCGACCTTGTGTTCGCCCGCCAGTTCGCGGATTTTTGCGGCCACCTCGTCGGCGCCCTTGGCCACCACCTGCGGCGCACCGCGCGAATTCTCGCCGTATTTCAGCGCCACCGCATAATGGGTAGGATTGGTCACCACCACGTCGGCGGTCGGCACGTCGGCCATCATGCGCCGGCGCGACATCTCGTGCTGCAGCTGGCGGATCTTCTGCTTGATCTGCGGATTGCCGTCCGACTCCTTGGCTTCCTGCTTGACTTCCTGCAGGGTCATTTTCATCTTGTTGGCGTAGTGCCACATCTGGTACGGACCGTCGATGGCGGCGATCAGGCCCAGTGCGCCGACGATAAACAGAAAGGCGCTGATCAACATGCTGATCATGTGGCCCGAACCGGCGCGCAGGGACTCAACCGACAGGCCCAGCACGGCATCCTTGTGATGCTGCATCACCAGCCAGGCGACAAAACCGACCACCAGGGTCTTGGCCAGCGCCTTCAGCAATTCGACCAGGGCGTTCTTCGACACCATGTTGCCCAGCCCGCGTATCGGATTGAGCTTGCCGAAATTGGGCGTAAACGCTTTCGAGCTGAACAGCCAGCCGCCGACCAGCAGCGGCGACGCCAGCGCCACCACCATGATCGCCACCGCATACGGCAGGCAAGTGAGCAGCACCGAGGTGACGTCGCTGGCGACGCGCAAAATCATGGTATTCGGATTGAGTATCTGTTCCCGGTCCAGGGTCAGGCCGGACACCATCACGGCCGTCAACCGGCGCACGATGGCGTCGCCGGCAAACCACAGGCAGCAGCCCGACGCCATCAGCACCGTGAACGTCGCCACTTCACGCGATCGCGGAACGTCGCCTTCCTCACGCGCCTGCTCGAGGCGCTTCGGTGACGCGGCTTCGGTCTTTTCTGCGTCGCTGTCTTCCGACATCAATCAACTCCGGTGAGGTCCTGCGGCCACGACTGGCGCATGATGGACTGAACAAGCAGTATTATTGCCGCCCGGCCCGAATTGCCATGCAGGGAACAGGAGGGCAAATGCCCTGCATTTCGGTTTGCCACAATGAAACTTAGCGCGAGCGCCGGGTGTCGGCCTGTTTCAGCGTTTGTTCGATGGCGCCAAACAGCGACTTGCCGTCCTCGCCCAGCATCTCGATGCGGACGGTATCGCCGAACAGCATGTACGGCGTGCTGATGACGCCATCGGTATTCATCTCCTGGTTTCGCCGCTCAACGATGCTGCAAAATCCCTTCCTGACTTCCTTGTTGGCGACGCCGCCGGCGCTCACCACGCTGCCGGCGCGGGCCGGGCGCGTCTGGCACAGGTGGGCCAGCAATTGCGGGTAATTGAAGGCCATGTCGGCGCCGGCCTGCGGCTGGCCGCTCAATTTGCCGTTCAGGCTGCAACGCACGGGCAAATGCACCTTGCCGCCGCGCCAGGCGTCGCCCAGCTCGTCCGGGGTAATCGCCACCGGCGAGCAGGCCATGCCGGGTTTCGACTGCACCAGGCCGTAGCCGTTGGCCTGCTCCGCCTGCGCCAGGTTGCGCAAGCTGATGTCATTGACCAGCATCAAGAGCTTGATGTTCATGTGCGCCTGGTCGGCCGTCGCGCCCATGGCCACGTCATCGGTAATGACGGCGATCCCCGCTTCGTAGTCGATGCCCCACTGCTCGTAAGCGAGCATGATCTCGTCCTGGGCGCCCAGGAAAGCATCGCTGGCGCCCTGGTACAAACGCGGCGCATCGCGCAGGTCAGGCGGCACGCCTTGACCGGCCGCCTTGCAGGCGCGCTCGATCTGCTGCAGATAGGCCGCGCCCGCCGCCCGCTGGCTGCTGCGCGGCAAGGGCGCCATGCAGTTGGCCGGCTCGAAGTCGAACGCGCGGTGGCCGCGCCCGCTGTTGATGGTCTGGTACAGCAGGTCCAGCTGGGGCGCGATAAAGGTCCAGTCGTCGAGCGCCTTTTGCAAGGTGGAGGCGATGCCATCGGCCAGGTGCGCCGTTTTCAGGTCGCGCGAAACGACAGCCAGCTGGCCATCGCGGGTGCCGTCCTTCAGTGTGGCTAATTTCATGTACGGAAAACTTTGTCAGATATGAGCAATGGCAATGACGCCAAAATATTTGGCACTCACCCCGAACGGCGAAAATGCCGGGGTCGGACCCTCAGGGTCCGACCCCGGATCTTGCTTTTGGGGTGAAAAAGACGCTAATGGGGATGATCAGGCCAGCAAGGCGATCTGTTCCGGCGTCAGGTAGCACCATTCGCCTTCTTCGATACCCAGCGACTCTAGGGTCAGGCTGCCGATGGCGGAACGGTGCAGCGCCGTGCAATGGTTGCCGGCGGCGGCCAGCATGCGCTTGACCTGGTGGTATTTGCCCTGCTCGAGCACGATTTCCAGCTGGTGCTCGCCGCGCTTGACGCAGACCAGCGCCGCCAGCGGCGCCGGTTCGTCATGCAGCTGCACCCCGGCCAGCAGCAGCGCCACCAGTTCATCGGTCACGGGCTCTTGCGTGGTGGCCTGGTAGATCTTCGGCACATGGCGCTTCGGCGACGATTGTGCATGGATAAACGGGCCATCGTCGGACATCAGCAGCATGCCGGTGGTATCGTGGTCAAGCCGGCCGACCGGCTGCACTTCGCGCCAGGTGAACTGCTCGGGCAGCAAGGTCAATACGCCAGGATGATGGCTGGGTTTGCGCGAACATTCGAAGTTGGCCGGCTTGTACAAAGCCAGGTACAGGTGCTGGCGATAAACCCACTCTTCGTCGAACACGTGCAGCACCAGGCCGTCGGTCTCGACGATGGTGCGGTAATTGGTCTGGGCAACGCCATCGATCACGACCTCGCCGTCATCGATAAGGGAACGGCAATACTTGCGGGTGCCGAAACCCTGCGATTGCAGGATGCGGTCTAGGGATAATTTACTCATGGGCGTGACTTTAACAGATGCGCACCATGGCGTGAAGACGAGGCCCGCGCACAGATATCGCAAAGTACAAGGACTGTTTTTTGATCAGGCGGTTATTTCCTTTGAGATATGTCAAGCAGCAAGAAAATCGCATTGCTAGACTGAAACCTCATTAGGAATCCGCCTAATGAACTTTAGGAATAAAGGCAAGCCAGCTGAGAAGGACAGCCTTATGAAACACATCAACACCATTACCCTGGAGGGCAGCATCGAGCAGATGCGCACCCGCATCGCCATCGAACAGGGCGCCATGCATCAAGTGCAATTGAACGTGGCGCGCTGGCGCGGCGGCGCGGGCGGCAAGCCCGAACACGATCAGGGAACCGGTCCTGCACCGGCGATGGCGGCCAGCCAGGCCGCATGGCATGCTGCTGCGCAATGCCATTTCCTGTGCTGGCTGGCCGAAGGCGGTTTTGCCCAGGCCTGTGCGGAAGCCGAAGTGGCCAAGCCGGCCAGCCCGGCCGACGCTGAACATGACGCTGCGGATGGCAAGGCGGGGGCCAAGGCCGAGGCGCAAATACTGCCTGCGGACTGCCATAAATGTAACTGTACCGCCTGATCATCTTTGCCTGGCCATGCCTCAGCCTCGCATGCCGGCATCAAGGTCGTCACCAACGATCGAACAAAAGGAAACGGCGGCATTGCGCCGCCGCTCCCAAGTCCCACCGGGACTTTAGTGAGGAATATAAATTCACTCAAAACCGCATCGTCGATGCGGCAAGTAGTTCCAGGACATACAGATCAAGTTCGCACTGACTACATAGTTGATGTATATCACCCTCCCTTGAGAAGAACTACTGTTTCAATATAGCCCATACAGCAAGATTTTCAAGGTCAAATGCCCGGGTATTGAAAACTATTCTCCTTTCGGTAATGCTTAACGCAGCGACGGCTGGGCTTGCTTCACGGCCGCCTTCATGGCGCCGGCGCCCATGGCGGCGCCAAATTTCTTCAGCACCCGCTCCGGCAGGCCTTCATGCTGGGTGTAGTCGACGATATCTTCGGCCTTGACGATATCGCGCGCCACGCTGTCGACGGTACCGAAATCGTCGGCCAGGCCCATCTCGACGGCGCGCGCGCCGGTCCAGAACAGGCCGGAGAACGTTTCCGGGGTTTCCTTCAGGCGCTTGCCGCGCCCGGCGCGCACCACGGCGATGAACTGCTGGTGGATTTCATTGAGCATGTTCTGCGCATGCGCCTTGTGCTTCTCGCTCAGCGGACTGAACGGATCCATGAAGCCCTTGTTTTCGCCGGCCGTCAGCAAGCGGCGTTCAACGCCGACTTTTTCCATCGCGCCCGTAAAGCCGAAGCCATCCATCAGCACACCGATCGAACCGACCACGCTGGCCTTGTTGACATAGATGCGGTCGGCGGCGGCGGCGATGTAATAGCCGCCCGAGGCGCACATTTCATCGACCACCACATATAAAGGCTTGTCGGGATAGCCTTTGCGCAGGCGCAGGATTTCATCGACGATCATGCCGGCCTGGACCGGGCTGCCACCGGGGCTGTTAATGTGCAGCACCACCGCCACCGAGCCGCTGTCCGAAAACGCCTTGTCCAGCGCCGGGATCACGACCGCGGCCGAGCCGGCGCCTTCGGACTCGATCTCGCCGCTGATATCGATCAGCGCCGTATGCCGGCCCAGGGTTTCCGTATCGCCCATATTGTTGTAATCATAAAACACCCACAGCGCGAACAGCACGATCAGCAGGCTGAATATCTTGAAGAAGATGCTCCAGCGCCGGTGCGCGCGCTGCTCCTGCACGGTGGCGAACACGAGCTTTTCCAGCACCGTGCGTTCCCATTGGCTGTTGCCGGCGCCGGCGGGGGTGTGCGCCGGTTTGTCGTTGATGTTATCGCTCATGATTCACTTTATCAAATAGCCGCGCGCCTAAGCCTCGCGCGGCATCACATATTCATCAGGCTGCCAGTACAATTGTCCGTCGCGTTCACTGACCGCGATCGGGCGCAAACGGCCGCCCTTGCACGGGCCGCCGGCACAGTAGCCGCTGTCCGGCACATAGATGGCGCCGTGCGTGGAACACATCAGATACAGGCCGCTCGATTCGAAAAACTCGCCTTCGGCCCAGTCCAGCTCGATCGGCACATGGGCACAGCGGTTCAGATAGCCATACGGCTTGCCGTCGTAGCGCACCACAAAACCGGTGCTGGCATCGCCGCCGGCTTGCACCGGAAAGCGCACGCCCTTGCCGCCTTCGGCAACGGCGTCGGCGGCGCAGATCAGGATCTCTTGCTCGCCAGCCATCACGCGTGCTCGCTCAGCCATTGGTGCAGCTGCGCCACATTCGCGGCCGAATACACAGATTTGCATTCCTGCAACTGCGACACGGGATGGGCGCCGTATTCGACCGCGATGCCGGCCGCGCCCGCATTGCTGGCCATCAGCAAGTCGTGGCTGGTATCGCCGATCATCACGGTGCGGCGCATGTCCTGGCCCAGTTCGCGCGTCAGTTCCTGCAGCATGGCCGGATGGGGCTTGGAAAAGGTTTCGTCGGCGCAACGCGTGGCGTCGAACAGCGACAGCAGCTTGACGGCGTTCAGGGCGCGGTTCAGGCCGACGCGGCTCTTGCCGGTGGCAACAGCCAGGAAGTAGCCGTTTTGCGACAGGTCGAGCAGCATTTCCTGGACCCCGTCGAACAGCACCAGCTCATGGTCGCGCGACAGATAATGATAACGGTAGCGTTCGACCATGCGCGCATGGTATTTCGCCTCAACGTCCGGCATCACCACCCGCATCGCCTCCTGCAAGCCCAGCCCGATCACATGCGAGGCCAGCAGATCGGTCGGCACCGGCAAGTGCAAGTCCTTGGCCGCCGCTTGGATGCAGCGGACGATGGTCGAGGTGCTGTCCATCAAAGTACCGTCCCAATCGAAGACGATCAGATCAAATTGCTTTCTTGCCATGTTTCCCGACGTTCCAGCCGCCGGCTCCTTGAGTGGTAAAAGTTGACCGCTGACGACCTTGTGAGTCGTCCCACGGTACCGAACGTGCCGGATATCCTTAACGCGTGGCAACGGCGAGTGGTTTGCCCAAGCTTACCAAGAAACGCTCGCACTCGGCGGCCAACGGTGCGTTGAGGGTCATCGTCTTGCCGGTTTCCGGATGCACGAAGGTAATCTGATGCGCGTGCAGGAACATGCGCTTCAAGGCGCCGCGCGTGGCATCGGCTTTCAACAGCGCGCGGTTGAGGGCAAAATCGCCGTATTTGTCGTCGCCGGCAATGGGAAAGCCCGACGAAGACAGATGAACGCGGATCTGGTGGGTGCGGCCGGTTTTCAGTTCGGCTTCCAGCAGGGCGAAGTTGTTATATTTATGCAACAACGAGAACACCGTGTGCGACGCCAGCCCGTCGGCCTGCACCGCCACCCGGCGCTCGCCCTCGGCCGTCGTATATTTGTGCAGTGGCAGCTTGATATGCTGGCGCGCGTTCCTCCAGTCACCCGCCACCAGCACCAGGTAGCGCTTGTCGGTGACGCCGTCGCGCATCTGCTCGTGCAGGTTGGTCAGCGCGGAACGCTTTTTCGCCAGCAACAGCAAGCCCGAGGTATCGCGGTCCAGGCGGTGCACCAGTTCCAGGAACTTGGCGTCCGGGCGCGAGGCGCGCAATTGCTCGATCACGCCAAACGACACGCCCGAGCCGCCATGCACGGCCACGCCGGCCGGCTTGTCGATCACCAGCAACTGCGCATCTTCGAAGATGATCTTGAACTCGGCGGCCGGCGCGCCGGTGGGCGCTTTTTCGGCCACGCGCACCGGTGGAATCCGTACCACGTCGCCTTCGGCCAGCCGGTACAGCTGGTCGATACGGCCTTTGTTGACCCGCACTTCTCCCGAACGCAAGATGCGGTAGATGTGGCTTTTAGGCACTCCCTTGCATACTCTTAACAAGTAGTTATCAATACGCTGGCCGGCTTCTTCTTCGGCGATGGTAACGAATTGGGCTTGCGGCTGAACCGGGGGTGTTGAAGGGGGAACAACATCATTTTGACTCTTCATTTACTATGTCTTCCCAGAAATCTCTCTAAGTCCTTCATTTTGAATATATAATTGTTTTTGCTGCGGCCCTGGCTGCTGCTGGTGTAAGAATAAAAGCACATTTTACACAGGGGCGTCTCCACCGGCCTCGCCAAATTGCAAATTCGGTGGAAAAAAACGTATACGCACCACCCTCGCGCCCATCAAGGTTGCACCGTAGTTGTAATCGGATAAGCGCGGGGATGCTGAAGAGAGTGATCTGGATTAAAAGGATAAGTACCCGTTAGCGCGACTTATCGAGTCGGGCTCGCGGGTTGATGATGTTGATAACGCTTGCCGTTTTCGCCAAACCCCGTATGAAGCCACACTATTGAGGGTTGTCGATGAATAAGGCTGAGGCCAAGCCTCGCCATCACGATTCCAGTAGGTGAGCCGGCTTACGCTTTGGCTCTGAATTTGCTGACCGCCTGCATTCTCTGCCCCCGCGATTTCGGGCTGCATCAGATGAGTGCAAGTGTCATGTCACTCGGCATGTCGATCGACATCACCGCGCCTGTTGCGGCCGTAACGTATATACGTTGTTGCTCCGCACGCCAAGGCATTCCCCCCGCCAACACTCCCGTTCTCGCGTATATCCCTGTACTTTCGCCGCTTCCCAGGAAGCGGCTTTGAGATGGCCTACGGGTCGCGGAGTTATAAAAATGAAACGCATGTTGTTTAATGCCACGCAGCAAGAAGAACTGCGCGTAGCGATTGTCGACGGACAAAAACTGATCGACATCGATATCGAGACAGCCGGGCGCGAACAGCGCAAATCGAACATCTACAAGGGCGTGATCACGCGCATCGAGCCTTCGCTCGAAGCGTGCTTCGTCAGCTACGGCGAAGACCGCCACGGCTTCCTGCCGTTCAAGGAAGTTGCCCGCACTTACTTCCGCGAAGGCGTCGATGTGCGTACCGCCTCCGTCAAGGAAGCGCTGCGCGAAGGCCAGGAAATCATGGTCCAGGTCGAAAAAGAAGAACGCGGCAACAAGGGCGCCGCCCTGACCTCGTTCGTCTCGCTGGCCGGCCGCTACCTGGTGCTGATGCCGAACAACCCGCGCGGTGGTGGTGTATCGCGCCGCGTGGAAGGTGAAGAGCGCCAGGAATTGCGCGAAACCATGGATAAACTGGACTTGCCAGCTGGCATGTCCGTGATTGCCCGCACCGCCGGCATCGGCCGCAACGTCGATGAACTGCAGTGGGATTTGAATTACCTGATGCAACTGTGGCGCGCCATTGAAGGCGCCGGCAAGTCGGCCAACGGCGCGTTCCTGATCTACCAGGAAAGCTCCCTGGTGATCCGCGCGATCCGCGACTACTTCCAGCCGGACATTGGCGAGATCCTGATCGATACCGACGAGATCTACGACCAGGCGCACCAGTTCATGAGCCACGTGATGCCCGACATGGTGCACCGTGTAAAACGCTACAGCGACGACGTGCCGCTGTTTTCGCGCTTCCAGATCGAACACCAGATCGAAACGGCCTACAGCCGCACGGTGCCGCTGCCATCGGGCGGCGCCATCGTGATCGACCACACCGAAGCGCTGGTCTCGGTCGACGTCAACTCGGCGCGCGCCACGCGCGGCTCGGACATCGAAACGACCGCCTTCAACACCAACTGCGAAGCGGCCGAAGAAGTGGCCCGCCAGCTGCGTCTGCGCGACCTGGGCGGCCTGATCGTGATCGACTTCATCGACATGGAAGTGGCCAAGAACCAGCGCGAAGTGGAACAGCGCCTGAAAGACGCGCTGCACCATGACCGCGCCCGCGTTCAGATGGGCAAGATTTCCCGCTTCGGCCTGATGGAACTGTCGCGCCAGCGCCTGCGCCCTTCGCTGTCCGAAGGCTCGCATGTGACCTGCCCGCGCTGCTCCGGCACCGGCCATATCCGCGATACCGAATCGTCCGCCCTGCAGGTGCTGCGCATCATCCAGGAAGAAGCGATGAAGGAAAACTCGGCCACCATCCACGTGCAGGTACCGGTCGACGTGGGCGCTTTCCTGCTGAACGAAAAGCGCGGCGAAGTGCTGAAGATCGAGAACCGCCACCGCATCGCCGTGATCCTGATCCCGAACAAGCATCTGGAAACGCCGCACTACAAGCTCGAACGCATCAAGCACGACGATCCGCGTCTGGAAGACAGCCAGGCCAGCTACAACCTGGCCGAAAGCGCCGAAACCGACATGGCCTACAGCAAGCGCCAGAAGGAAGAAGCCAAGCCGCGCCAGGAAGCCGTCGTCAAGACGAT
>Ga0308163_10000487_pt1 | contig 68947 bp, 62 predicted proteins | sample PhyTR1_FD_201037 | JGI IMG/M metagenome (GOLD analysis project Ga0308163, IMG submission 201037) | Phyllosphere microbial communities from UC Gill Tract Community Farm, Albany, California, United States - DLSLT.R1 | ecosystem: Host-associated > Plants > Phyllosphere > Unclassified | place: USA...
CGACCACACCGAAGACCACGCCTTCGGAGGGGACACGATCCCGGAGAACCTCGCACCGCTCAGTCAAGGGCATCACAAGGTGAAGCACCACACGAGGTGGCAGATCGTGCAAAACGGAGACGACACCTTGACAGCAACGTCGCCGGCGGGCTACCAGTACACCGTGCGCCCGGAAGGGAAGATGCAACCCGCACCGAGGCAACTCGAAGACGCCATCACTACCGCCGCCAGATCGACAGCACCGGAGGAGGGTCTCGCGGACTGCCCCTTTTAGAGGACAAACAACGATTACGGCTTCGAGGACAAACAGCGCTTACGGCGCGCTTGAACATGACGCGCTTGAACATAATGCGCTCGAACACGATGCGCTCGAACACGAACGCACCGAACTGCCCACGAACGCATCGAACGACCCAAGATCTTCGAGCCTGCCGCCTTCGAGCCTGCGGCTGAAGAGCTGGGCGTGGGCTAGGCGATCATGAACTCGCTCGGGTCGAGTGCCCGTTCGACGACTCTGACGTCGCCGATAGTGCCGACGAAGACCTGATCGAGCTTGCCTCCGTAGTTGTAGCCACCGAGCAGCCAAGGCTGGCCGACCACCGCCAGCCCCTTGTTCGAAGTCGATGGATTGCGTGCCACGGGACATCCATCGACGTACATCGTGGTGTGCTTGCCATCGTTGACGACCGCGACGTGCCACCACGTGGCGAGGGGCAGCTCGTGGCCCCAGTTCGTGAGCGAGCCGTCCTGGCTGACGGGGTAGACACACCACTGCAACTCGCGATCGCTGGAGAGACTCAAGGTGACCGAAGGCTCCTGCGGGTCGCCGCTGCTGGAGTGCGCCTTGCCCGCTTCGCCCGCAGACGATGACTGAGAGAGGAGGGCGCTGAACCCGTTCGCGCTGCCGTCGAAGGTGGAGGGCAGGAACAAAAAGGCCTCGACCGTGTAGCCACGGAGGAACTGGTTATTGTTCATTGGCGCCTGATCGACGGTCTTGAGGTAGTCGCCGCCGGGGCGGCCCCCGGTCAGCGCCAAGCTGCCCACGCTCGGTTGGTCGGGGTGATGAGCATCCGACCAGAGAAGGGCGCCGGCAACTGCACCGGATCGGCCGGCGACGACGAGATCGTTGCCGTTTCCGGTCTGATCGGCCACGCGAGTAGAGCCGCTGACGCTCGCGCCGTTCGGCTGACCCTCGAAGCGCCAATAGGCGGTCGTACCCGAGACGATCATGCTCTGCGCCGAGCGCGCCGGGCGAGTGACCACGGGTGCGAATCCGGAGAACCGCTGGGCGAAGTCGATCTGCACGGTGAAGCGGTCGATGTCGCCGCTCAGCCGAGTCTCCTGCTCTGCCAGCTCGTTCGGTGTCTTCAGCCCGCCATCGATCAAGAAGGGTGCGAGCGTCTCGACATCGATCACGTTTCGCTCGGTGTCGAAGTGGTAGAGCCGGATCATTGCTGCGCCGCCGTAGTAGCGGTTCTGGTAGTTCGTGAGGTGAAGATCGACGGTGTTCCCGGCCGAGTTGACGGCCGTCGTGCGACCCGGCCCCCAGTAGTGACCGTTGAGGGTCAAGAAGATCTGGTCGTGGCCCGAGACGAACGAGTCCCACAGGCCCTGCCCATACTCGTCGAAGGCCGCGGAGCCGTCCGCCCCGGAGTCGACGAGAGTGTGCGACGTCATGATGACGGGCGATTGTGGATGAGCGGTCAACACGGAGTGTGCCCAGGTGAGCCCTCCGGCGCTGGTTCGCCAGTCGAGCGCGAGAACCAGCCACTCCCTCCCCGCGGCCGTGAACTTGTGCGCCGTGTTGTAGCCGTCGGGTGACGCGTCGACGAAGCTGTCGGAGCCGCTGAATCGCGAAGGCCCGAACGTGTCGAGGTAGGCCGTCTTTCCGCGCTGGTCGTCGGTCGATGAGTCGATATCGTGATTGCCGGCCAGCACGCTGTAAGCCGCCCCGGCCTTGTCGAAGACAGCGAACTCCGCGCCGACGGCCGCCATCTCGGCATCAGCGCCATTCTGAGTCAGGTCGCCGAGGTGTGCGAGAAAGACGATGTTCTGGTGCTTCTGCTCAGAGAGCAGATAGTGCAGAGAGGCGCGAAGCGGCTTGGGATCGATCGACGCGCCGTCGAACATGTACTGGGTATCCGGCATCACCGCGACGGTGAAGCGCGGTGACGGAAGGTCGGGGGCCCACTTCTTCGTGGGGATAGGGGGTGATGCGACAGACGGAGCCGACGCTGCCGCAGCGAGGAGCGAGTCTGCAGCGGAGGGTGAGGCGGCGGCCGGCGTGGCGGATCCCATGCCAGCTGCGGCGAGGGCTCCTACGGCTCCGCCGGCGGCGAGGAATCCGCGGCGCGAGAGGCCGGGACGATTGTCATCTTCGATGTGTTCGGGCACGGCGTCGAGTTTTCTCCGCGTTTCGCCTGATCAATCGACGGCGCAATGAACGGGCGTTGAACAGCGAATGGCGACCGTCCAAAAGTCAGGATGACCAGAGCGAGTTCGAAGCTGGCTCTCAGCCGAGACCGGCGCCGGAGGGATGTGATCGTGCTGTGACTGAAATACGGGCGGTGGGATTCGATCTCGACGGCACCCTGTTCGACCATCGTGGTTCGGCGATCGTCGGAGTAGACAGCTTTCTCGAATCGCTGGGAATCGAGCCGTCGAAGCATGCCCGCGCGCTGTGGTTCACAGCCGAAGAAGAGCAGATCGAACGCTGGCGTTCGCGCCGCATCGATTTTCAGGAGCAGCGTCGCGAACGGCTGCGAACGGTGCTCCCCGCCCTCGGGCTGACAGCCCCCGCTGATGCGGCGAAACTCGACGCTCTGTTCGAGGGCTATCTGTCCGGCTACAGGACCGCATGGCGTGCCTTCTCGGACAGCGTCGAACTGGTGACGCGCGTGAAGGCCACCGGGCGTCGAGTCGGACTGTTGACGAACGGCTCGGAGCGGCAGCAGCTCGACAAGCTGCGCGTCACTGGACTGCTCGAAGTCTTCGATCACGTCTGCATCTCAGAGAGCATCGGCGTGCAGAAACCCGATCCGGAAGCTTTTCGCCTGCTTGCGACCGGACTCGGCGTAGAGCCGGAGGAGTGCCTGTTCGTCGGAGACAACCCTCTGCACGACATCGAGGGAGCGCGTGCGGTGGGTATGGACGCGCTGCTGGTGGATCGCTATGGCACTCACCGGGAGGGCATCGAAGACGCCGTTATGAAACAGCTGACGTGATGCGCCCGCTAGCGTAGGAGCGTGCGCGAGCTGACCCCCGAAGACGACGAGCCCGAGGGTCGCACGCCTGCCGGACGCCAGCTCAGCCCCGCACCCACCATCCACGATGTGGCTGCAGCCGCGGGCGTCTCGAAGTCGGTGGTCTCGAGGGCTCTGTCAGGAGCGCCCGGTGTTGCCGCGCGCACGGTGACCAAGGTCAAGGCGGCGGCCGACGCGCTCGGTTATGTGGCCAACGCGAACGCCCGCGGCATGTCGGCTCATCGCACCCATACGCTGGGCGTCTTCGTTCGGGATGCCGCGACGCCGTTCTACGGTCACCTCCTCACGGCGTTTCAGGAACAGGCGTCGGCCAGGGGATACCGCGCGGTCACCGCTACCGGATCCGGCACCTTTCCGATCGAGGAGGAGCGGCGGGCTCTCGAGACGCTCGTCTCGCTGCGTGTCGAGGGGCTCATCGTCTGCAGCGGCGCTCTGCCCGTCGAAGACATCATTCCCTTCGCTCGCCGGATCCCGACCGTCATCGCGGGTCGACCGGAGGCGGACCCTTCGGTGAGCAGTGTCTACTGCGACGAGGTCGGCGGCGGTCGAGGGTTGGCGGAGCGGGTGGCGATGCTCGGTCACCGCCGCGTTGCCGTGATGACCCACACCGCGGAATCGTCGATCACTCAGTCGGCCCGCACGATGGCGATGGTGGAGCGCCTGCGTGAAGCGGACGTCGAGGTTCTCGCCTTTCGTTGCGAGGACTTCGGCGGAGACGTCGAGCGTGCTGATTCGATCGTGCAGGCGATAGTGGCTGCCGGTGGCGTGACCGCGGTGATGGCTCCGAGCGATTCGTGGGCGATCTCGGTTCTCGAATCCCTGCGCCGCATGGGCCTCAGCGCCCCCACTGACATCTCGGTGACGGGGTACGACGGCGTGCGCCCCTTCACGACCAGCCTCCTCGGCATCACCTCGTGGCGACAGCCGCTGAGTCTCATAGGGCGACTCTCCGTCGATGATGTCGTCGATCAGATCGAGGGTCTTGCCGAGGGTGCGCGTCATCGCTCGATCGCGGGCGAGCTGATCGAGGGGCGAACCGCGGCGGCGATTTAGCCCGCGTCATCGTTCGTTCACCCAGTGGACGCCTTCTCGTTGACTTCTGCTGAGCCGTTCGTGTCTCACAATAGGGAACGTTCCCTATCCCGAACGATACCCACCAGAAAGCGAGATCGTGTGAACGACCACATCGCCCATAAGCTGCCCCGCGACGACAGCGACCCCTACCGCTATGGCATCTATCTGCGGCCCGACGCGAAGACCTGCCGCGCCGTGACCGTGGTCACAGACCAATTGCGCGCTCAATACGGCCTTCTCTCGGCGGGCGCGTTTCCTCCGCACGCGACCCTCGTCGGTAGCCAGCCCTTCGGCTTCAATGAGAACGAGGTGGTCGCGGCCGTGACCGCGCTGCTCGCGAATCGCGAGGCGTTCGAGGTGCACAATGCGGGCATCCGAGCCCCTGGAATCGGTTATGTCTACGACGTGAGCCTGAACGCCGACGGCACCGAGAACGAGGCGCTGGTGAGTCTCGCTCGTGACATCGAGGCCGCGGTGGAGCCGTTCCGGCGCCCCATGAACAACCCGTTGCCCAATGACTTCGTGCCCGAGCTGTTTCGTGGGCACCTGTCACTGGCCTCGCATGACCTCTACGAGAGGCCCGACCTGCGTGACGAGGTCGGCGAGTTCATCAGAGAACTCGAGGTGCCGGTGCCGAGCGGATTCGCGGGGCGCTCGGTTGTGATGTACCGCACGGCGAGCCCTGATTGGTCGGGCCGTTGGTGGAAGACGATGACGTGGGAGCACGTGCACAGCTGGGAGCTGACCAGCGCGTGACCGTGTGACCGCCTGACCCAGGGGCCGGATGCCGTGGGCCGGGCCGCTCTGGCGGCGGCCCGCGGCATCCGGTCTCGTGTTAGGCGGCTGGAAACCAGCGCGCCGACAGCTCGCGCACCCGCGCGATGAGCGCGCTGTGGTCACCGCCGGCCCCCGTCGCCACGTAGTCGAGGCTCTCTTGCGGTCGGTCGACGGCCACGCCTTCGCGGAAGCCGGCGTAGCTGCCGCCCGCCCGGCGCAAGATATGGGCGCCGGCCGCGACGTCCCAAGGGCTGGTGTCGAAGCCCATCGTCGCGTCTGACCAGCCGGCCGCGACGTGCACGAGGTTCAGCGCACCGCTGCCGGTGCTGTGGTGGTGCTGATAGTCGGCGGTGATCTGGGCGAGCAGCTCGAATGCTGCGTCGCCGAGCAGATCGACGTCGTGCTGGTTGGGAAAGCTGGTGAGCAGCGTCGAGCGGTCATCCGGGGCCGAGGCCGAGCGCATGGGCGTGCCGTCGATCGTGGCATCGTCGGCACCCGCAGAGAAGAGGTGGTCGGCCATGGGGTCGAACACGACTCCCGCGACCACGTCGCCGTCGACCTCTGCGGCGATCGAGATGCACCAGTAGGCCAGCCCTCGGGCGAAGTTGGCGGTGCCGTCGATGGGGTCGATGATCCAGCGCAGGGGGGCCTCGCCGGAGCTGCCTGTCTCCTCGCCGAGAATCTGCGAACCGGGGGCTCCGTTCTGCAACACCTCGCTGATGACGCGCTCTGCCTCGCGGTCGTACTTGGTGACGACGTCGTGCGCATCGCGCTTGAACGAGATGTCCATCTCGGAGCGGAACCCCGCGATGAGTGCGGGCGCGGCAGTTCGAGCTGCGGTCTCGGCGAGGGCTGCCAACTCATTCGGGTTGTCGATCATGTCGGGGGTCATGGTGCTCCTATTCGGGTTGATAGGGATTGATTCAGGCCTTCCTTAACGCCGAGTGAACGCTCGGCGACCGGATGCTCGCGCCGCTTGACCGTGCGTCCAGGGGTGTCGGAGAGTTGACCCGTCCCAAAAAAGGGAACGTTCCCTATTATCCGAGAGGATGCTGAATGTCAGCCTCGATCACCGCCGAACGGCGCGTCGCCGTGGCCAGCCGCCGCGTCTCGTCGACGCAGTCCTGGCTCCGCTCCGACCGACGCGTAGGAGTCGCGCTCCTCGTGCCCGCTTTCGCTGTGTTCGCGGTCTTCGTGTTCTACCCGCTCGGCAAGGTCATCTGGCTCAGCACGCAGGGAACCGACATCTTCGGCCAAGCGGCGGGCTTCGTGGGCGCGAAGAACTTCGTCACGATCTTCACCGATCCGCAGTTCGGCGCGACGATGCTCCGCACCGGGGCATTCTGCCTGGCCGTCGTGGCCGGACGCATCGTGCTCGGGCTGCTCATCACCATCCCACTCACCACGAAACTGCGCGGTATCCCGGTGTTCCGGGCGCTGCTCACCTCGCCCATGGTCGTCAGCGTCTCAGCGGCATCCGTCGCCTTCGCGGCCATGCTCGCGCCGGGAAACGGTCTCGTCAACTCGGTGATCACGCGCTTCGGCGGCTCCGACATCCCCTTCCTCACCAGTACGCAGTGGGCCTTCGCCAGCGTGATCGTCGTCACGGTGTGGGGCTCGATCGGATTCACCGTGCTGCTGCTCCTCGGCGCTTTCGGCGCCATAGACCACGACGTCATCGAGGCGGCGCACCTCGATGGGGCGGGCCCACTTCGAACGCTGTGGTCGATCTCGCTGCCCCTTGTGACCCCCACGCTGTTCTTCGTCGTGGTGACCGGAGCGGTTGAGGCGCTGACCACCTTCGGTCAGATCCAGATCCTCACCGGTGGCGGGCCCGCGAACTCCACCACGACGCTCGTCTACAACATCTATCAGTCGGCGTTCGGAGCGGGCAGCGCCAACTTCGGCCTGGCCGCCGCGCTCGGTGTGGTGCTCTTTCTGCTGGTGCTCGCGCTGTCGCTCGTGCAGTTCGGCGTTCTCGAGAAGCGGGTGAACTACTGATGCGCTCGCCCAGAAGACGCTCGTCGACGCGCGCCCGGATGCGCAGCGCGCTGCTCTATGCCTGGCTCGTCGCAGCGGTGATCGTCGTATGCTTCCCGCTCTACTACATCTTCGAGGGCGCGTTGACGCCCACGGCCTGGCTCGATCAGGGGCTGGAGGGGCTCCTGCCCGTCCACCTCACCCTCGACAACGTGATCCGAGCCACCCAGGTCATTCCGCTCGGGAGGCAGTTCGGCAACAGCCTGGTGGTGACGATCTGCCAGACCGTGCTGCAGGTGGCGATCGGAATTGCCGCCGCCTACGCCCTCGTCTTCTGTCGACTGCGCGGCACCCGAGCGCTCTTCCTGGTGCTGCTGTCGAGCATGATGATCCCCGCTGAGACGACCCTCATCGCCAACTACCTCACGATCTCGTCGTGGCATCTCATCGACACCGTGCCCGCCGTCTTCCTGCCCTTCGTCGCCTCTGCTCTCAGCATCTTCCTGTTCCGGCAGGCGTTCCTGAGCTTTCCGGGCGAACTGCGTGATGCGGCACTGCTCGACGGAGCCGGGCACTTTCGCTTCATCAGATCGATGCTGCTGCCGGTCGTTCGGCCCACGCTGATCTCGGTGACGCTGGTCAGTGCCACCGCCGCCTGGAACGGCTTCTTCTGGCCACTGCTCGTCACCAACTCGCCCGATAACCGAACCGTTCAGGTGGGCATCGCCCAACTCTCGAGTGCAGAGGCCACCGATATCGGCGTCGTGCTCGCGGGCGCCGCCATGGTCACCCTCCCCGTGCTCATCGTCGTGCTCCTCGCACAGCGATTTCTCGCCGGCGGCATCACCGCCGGCGCCCTCAAATAGAACCCGAACAACAATCAGAACCCGAACAGAAGGAACCCGAACTATGTCCTTTCGTAAACGCTCACTCATCGCCGCGGCCACCGGCGGCGCGCTCATTCTCGCCCTGTCCGGATGCGCCGCGTCTGGATCCGATGCCGACTCGGCCACCGCATCCGGCCCGGTGACCCTCACGTTCTGGCATGCCATGTCGGGGCCGGCGGCCACAGAGCTCGACTCGCTCGTGTCGAAGTTCAACGCCCAGGAGGCCGGCAAGATCACGGTCGACGCGTCGTTCCAGGGCACCTACGCCGATGTGCAGACGAAGTACACGGCGGCGGTGCAGTCGGGAACGACGCCCGATGTGCTCATGATGAACGACATCTCCACGGGATTCATGGTCGACTCGAAGAAGACCACGCCCCTGTCGACGTTCACCGACAAGGACTCGTCGTTCGACGCCGACAGTTTTCCCCCGATCGTCAGCTCGTACTACGCGGCAGCATCCGGAGGGCTCGCGGCCATGCCCTTTTCGGTATCGCAGCCGGTGCTCTACCTGAACCGATCACTGGTGACTCAGGCCGGACTCGACCCGGACTCGCCCCCGACGACGGTGGCCGAGGTCGCGGACTGGGCCGAGAAGATCCACGCTTCGACGGGCGCGTACGGCATGACCATGAACATGAGCGACTCGTGGATGCTCGAAGAGATGTCGGCGTCGGGCGGCGAGAACTTCTGCACCCCGGAGAACGGCCGGGGCTCCGACAAGGTCACGGGTCTCGACCTGACCTCACCCACTCAGGTGACGTTCATGCGTCAGCTCCAGAAGGTGTTCTCCGACGGAACCGCGTTGAACCCCGGAACCGACAACAGTGCCATGACGTCGGCATTCGCCAGCGACAAGGTGGGCATGATGATCACGTCCACAGGGGCGTACACGACCGCCGATCCGAGCAAGACGGCCTCGAAGGTCGCGGCCTTCCCGAAGACCTCCGACTCGAAAGACGCCGGCGTGGTGATCGGTGGAAATGCTCTCTGGATCTCTGGCGACGGACACTCCGAAGCGCAGCAGAAGGCCGCGTACGAGTTCCTCACCTATCTCCACTCCGCCGACGTGCAGGCCGAATGGGCGAGCGCCACCGGCTATCTCGCATCGAATACTTCCGCCGCCGACACGGCGGTCGGCAAGCAATCGCTGTCTGACCCGAACGTGGCCGCGATGGCCGATCAGCTGGCGAACACGCCGGCGAGCCAGGCCGCAGCCGGATGCCGCACGGGTGCCTTTCCGACAGTGCGCGCGACCGTCATCGGCGCGTTCAACCAGGTCGTCGAGGGAGCCGATGTGACCTCGACGATGAAGGACGCCGAGTCGAAGGCGGCAGATCAGATCGCCGCGTACAACACGGCCGCTGGCTGAGTTCTCGGCGGGCACCGCTCACGGTCGCCCGACGATGTCAAGGCGGGGCATCGTCGGCGGCTCGCTTCGTACCCTCGAAGAATGAAGCACATCATGTACGCGGAGAAGACACTGATGATCGGCGACGAAGCGGCCGACCTGGCGATCGAATACGCGGCGGTGCTCGCCAATCACAGCAAGGCCGACACGGTCAAGCTCAACGCGTTCGACGCCGACGGCGATACCGTCGTCGCCACGCTGTTGCTGAACTCGGGAACCAACATCATCGCCGCCACGTCGCACAACAGCCTCGAGGCGCCCGACAACTCCGAGGCGATCGCCTACATTCGAGAGAAGATGCTTGCGCTGAACTCGCCGCGATTCGCGATGCCCACGGGCACCGTCGGTGATGACGCGGTCGATCTCGACATCGATCTGGACGACCTCGAAAGGTAGGACCCGCGCAGATCAGGGCAGGGTGAGGGCCGTCTTCACCAGTTCTAGCGCATCGTCTGCCGCCAGGCCTAGGGAGCGGGTCTTCGCGGCGTACTCCGCTGCGGCATGTTGGGCCGCACGGTGCGCCGCGTCGCCCTGGGCCGACACGAGGGTGCCGCCGCGCCCGTGGGTCTCGACGATGCCGTCGGCCTCGAGCTCTTTGTATGCTCGGGCCACGGTGTTCGCCGCGAGCCCCAGCTGCTCGGCGAGGGCGCGCACCGGCGGCAGCCGGAAGCCCGCGGGCAGCTCGCCGGAGGTGACCAGCTCGAGGACCTGCGCCCGCAACTGCTCGAACGGGGGCGCGGAGCCCTCGGCATCCACCGACCAGCGACCGGGGAAGGTCGCGTCAGGCATCGGATGCCTCGGCCGACGTCGGCTGCGGGGGTTGCGCGGCCAGTGAATCGAGCAGGGCTTTGGGCACGATGAGTCGCTCGAGATCGCCGAAGGGAACGATGCCCTCGTCGGATGCAGCCGTGGTCTCGGCGTTCGCATCCAACTCTCGAACCTGCGTGTGCAGGCTCTGCATCGTGAGGTCGAGACGGTTCGCCGTGTCTGCCGCTTGTTTCAACTCGTCGAGCAGAGTGGCCGGAACCTCACGGTTGTACTTGTAGTAGATCTTGTGCTCGAGACTCGCCCAGAAATCCATGGCGATGGTGCGGATCTGGATCTCGACGGGCACCTGTTCGACCCTGTCAGACATGAACACCGGAATCGAGACGATGAGGTGCAGGCTCGTGTAGCCGTTGGCCTTGGGTGAGGCCACGTAGTCGCGCTCGGCGATGACCGTGAGATCGACCTGGCGCGCGAGCATCTCGCGGATCTTGTAGATGTCGCTCAGAAAACTGCACGTGATGCGGATTCCGGCGATGTCGTGGATGCGATCGCGGATCACCGCGGTGTCGATCGTGAGCCCCTTGCGCTGGGCCTTCTCGAGGATCGACTCGGGCGACTTCAGCCTGGAATTGACGTGCTCGATCGGGTTGTAGTCGTGCACGTGGTTGAACTCTTCGCGCAGGATGTTGATCTTCGTCATGACCTCGTCGATGGCGAACTTGTACGACATCATGAAGCGCGTGAACTCGGCCCGGAGATCGGTCTCGGGCGGATTGTTGGGGGCGTGCACGAATCGAAGTCTGCCAGTGCTACCTGCGGATCAGGTTCGAGAGCACGATAGCGCTGCGCGTGTGGTCGACGTTGGGCGCGATGCGCACCTTTTCGAGGGCGAGCTCGAGGCTCGGGATGTCGCGCGAGCGCATGTGCACGATGGCGTCGGCGCTGCCCGTGACGGTTCCCGCATCGACCACCTCGGGCACGGACGAGAGGATGCGCTTGAGCTCGGCAGGCGCGACGGTTCCGCGGCAGAAGAGCTCGACGTAGGCCTCGGTCACCGTGCCATCGAGGGTGGGGTCGAGCTGAATGGTGAAACCGCGGATGATGCCGCTGCCCACGAGCCGGTCGATGCGCCGCTTGACCGCCGAGGCCGACAGCCCGATGACCTGGCCGATGTCGCCGTAGCCCGAGCGGGAATTGAGCTTCAGCAGGTCGAGAATCTTGTAATCCAGCGCGTCCATACAGCGAGGATACGCGGAATTGTTGCAACCGCTGGCACTTCGCGCACGAGTTCGGCGTCGAACGATCGTCACGCGCGGATTGCCGCATGCAAGACTGGTCACAGGCGTGCCCGGCTGTGTAACAGGCCTGGGCCACTGGACTCAGTCCGCCTCCCGTGACAATCCTCGGAGGAACTCCCTATGACGTCCACTCTCGAAACCTCAGGCCAGTCCGCGGCTCCCGCCCGCGTCGCCACCAAGCGGCACTACCTCATGTGCCGCCCCGACTACTTCACCGTGGCCTACCGAATCAATCCGTGGATGGATCCCGCGATCCCGACCGACACCTCTCTGGCGGTCACCCAGTGGAACACCCTCTACGAGACCTACCTCTCGCTCGGCCACACGGTCGAACTGATCGACCAGATCCCCGGGCTGCCCGACATGGTCTACACGGCCAACGGCGGATTCATCATCGACAACGTCGCTTATGGCGCGCTGTTCACCCACCCCGAGCGCCAGCCCGAGGGCCCCGCGTTCATGGAGTGGTTCCGCGACCACGGCTACGAGGTCGCCGAGCCGCAGAACACCAACGAGGGCGAGGGCGACTTCCTGCTCGTCGGCGACGTCATCCTCGCGGGAACCGGATTCCGCAGCGCCTCGAACAGCCACGAGGAACTCGGCGAGATCTACGGTCGCGAGGTCGTCACGCTGACCCTCGTCGACCCGCGTTTCTACCACCTCGACACCGCGATCTCGGTGCTCGACCCGCTCACGGGCGACACGTCGGCGAACATCGCCTACCTGCCCAGTGCCTTCGACACGGCGAGCCGCCTCGAGCTCGAGAAGCGCTTTCCCGACGCCATTCTCGTCAGCGAAGAAGACGGTGCGATCCTCGGTCTCAACTCCATCTCCGACGGCTACAACGTGGTCATCGCGAACCGCGCACTGGGCTTCGAGAAGCAGCTGCGCGAGCGCGGCTACAACCCGATCAAGGTCGACCTGTCCGAATTGCTGCTCGGCGGCGGCGGAGTCAAGTGCTGCACGTTGGAACTCCGATGAGTGCCGTGGCCCTCGAGCTCTCAGCCAGCCAGGCGGCAGCCATCCGGCTCGTCGAGGAGCACGCCGCGCATAACTACCACCCGCTTCAGGTCGTCGTCGAGTCGGGCGACGGAGCCTGGGTCACCGACATCGACGGGCGTCGCTACCTCGACTGCCTCGCCGCGTATTCGGCGGTCAACTTCGGACATTCGAACCCGGTGCTCATCGACGCGGCGAAGGCGCAGCTCGACCGCATCACGCTCACGTCGCGCGCGTTCCACTCCGACCGACTCGGACCGTTCGTCGCCGCACTCGCCGAGCTCGCGGGCAAAGACATGGTGCTGCCGATGAACACGGGCGCCGAGGCTGTGGAGTCGGGCATCAAGGTCGCTCGCGCCTGGGGATACCGGGTGAAGGGCGTCGCGCCCGAACAGGCGAACATCGTGGTCATGGACGGCAACTTCCACGGCCGCACCATCTCGATCATCAGCTTCTCCGACGACTCCACGGCTCGTGACGGCTTCGGCCCGTTCACCCCCGGTTTCCGCAGCGTCGCCTACGGCGATGTGGATGCCGTGGCCAACGTCATCGACGAGAACACGGTCGCCGTGCTGGTCGAGCCGATCCAGGGCGAGGCGGGGATCGTGGCGCCGCCCGCGTCGTATCTGCCGGCTCTGCGCGAGCTGTGCACGGCGCAGAACGTGCTTATGATCGCCGATGAGATCCAGTCCGGCCTCGGCCGCACCGGGGCCACGTTCGCGTGCGACCTCGTGCGCGTCGTTCCCGACCTCTACCTGCTCGGCAAGGCGCTCGGCGGCGGAATCGTTCCGGTGTCGGCCGTGGTCGGCAACGCCGACATCCTGGGCGTGCTGAACCCCGGCGAGCACGGATCGACGTTCGGGGGCAACCCGTTGGCGGCCGCCGTGGGACACGCCGTCGTCGACCTGCTGGCCACCGGCGAGTACCAGGCCCGCGCGGCCGAGCTCGGAGCGCATCTGCACGAGCGTCTGCTGTCACTCGTGGGTCGCGGCGTCGTCGAGGTTCGCGGTGCCGGCCTGTGGGCGGGCATCGACATCGATCCCGCGCTGGCATCGGGCCGTGAGGTCTGCGAGGCACTTCTCGCCCGCGGCATCCTGGCGAAGGACACGCACGGGTCGACGATTCGCCTGGCTCCGCCGATCGTCATCTCGAAAGACGACCTCGACTGGCTGGTCGACGAACTCGCCGCAACGCTGGAGTCGTTCGGCCTGCGCTGATCGAGTAGGCCGCCCGCGGACCAGGCTCTTTTTGCGCTGATCGAGTAGGCCGCCCGCGGCCGTATCGAGATCCGTCGGGCGGTCTCGATACGCCGCGCCCGTTCCTTGTGCTGCTACTCCACCGCCGCGGGGGCGTAGACGCTCTTCGCGAACGATTCGAAGGCGCTCGCGTCGTCGAGCGCCCCGGTGTAGGCCTTGCCGTTCACCAGCACGAGCGGCGCGGTCGTGAGCGTGGGTACGTCGGAATTCGGAACCGATGCGCGGGCCCGGCCCGTGGCATCCGTGACCCAGTCGCCGAAGGTGCCCGACGTGATGCAGTCTGCGACCGACTTATCGTTCTCTCCCGCCTTCTGCACGAGAGCGACGAGCTGCGCATCGGTCAGTCCCGACGCGCCAGCGGTCGACTGGGCGGCGGCGAGCGCGGAATTCACGGCCGGAACGCTGTCGGGCGCCGCGTCGGCGACGCATGCGACGGCGTTCGCCGCGCGCTTCGAGTAGTTCTGATTCACCGAGTCGTCGAGTGCCACGGGGTGCACCTCGAGCGTCGCGTTGCCCGACGTCACCCACGACAACAGGGTGCTGCCGTTCGTGGTCTCGAACGTGGCTGAATCGGCGTTGCCGTAGTCGGTGTACACGACCAGATGCAGCATGCCGTCGCTCGTGTCGAGTGGGCTCGTCTCGGGCGCCGTTCCCGACTCGAGAGCCACTGTCGTAGCCGCGGTGACCGTCTTGCCGTTGCCCGAGAACAGGATGCCGTCGCTGGCCATGTTCGCCGGCCCGAGCACGGGTGTCGGTTGCAGCGCGGAGACGATGGTGACGGTGCCGACCGACAGCACGGCGACGCCGGCGACTCCGAGGCCCGCTCGCCACGCGATCCGTCGGCGTCGGCGGCGGCGGGCCGCCTCTTCGCGCTCCAGCCGGGCGAGTTCGCGCACGAGATCACGACGCTCCTTCTTGCTGAGTCCGCTGAACGCGGTCTTGTCGGCTTTCATCTGTGGGTCTCTCCTCGGCGGTGCGCAGAACGAACGCACCGACACTAGTGAGCGCAGCTTCGGCGTCGCTTCGACGTTGCCCCGAAAAGACTGAAGAAGAGCCGAGCGCGGCAGAATGGGCGCATGGCCTTCGAGAGCTTCCCTCTGCGCCGTGCCCATGAGCATCCACTCGAGCCGATGCCGCGCGGCGCCTGGCCCGCGACCCTCGCGCCGGTAAAGCAGCTGCTCGACGAGGGGCTCGACTTCGCCCCGGTCACGGTGTTCGTCGGGGAGAACGGATCGGGAAAGTCCACCCTCGTCGAGGCGATCGCCCAGGCCTACGGACTGTCGGCCGAGGGGGGATCGGCGGAAGCCATGCACTCGACCCGCACGAGCGAGTCGTCACTCTGGCAGCACCTGCAGTTGGTGCGCAATGCGGGGGCGACCAAGCGCGGCTACTTTCTGCGCGCCGAGACGATGCACGGCTTCTACACGTACCTGGAGCAGAATCCGGGAGGTCGCCCCGAGCCACGGTTTCACGAGCTCTCACACGGAGAGTCTTTTCTCGAACTCGTCGAGGCGCGGTTCCGCGGCCCAGGGCTCTGGGTGCTCGACGAGCCGGAATCCGCTCTCTCGTTCTCGGGCTGCCTCGCGCTCATCGGCATCCTCAAAGACCTCGTGGCCACGGGAAAGTCCCAGGTGATCCTCTCGACGCACTCGCCGGTGCTGGCCGCCTTCCCGGGTGCGGTCATCCAGGAGGTGGGGGAGTGGGGCCTGCGCCGAGCAGAGTGGGCAGAGCTCGATCTGGTGCGCAACCTGTCACTCTTTCTGGATGCCCCGGGTCGGTTCCTGAGGCACGTGTAGGCGCTGCGGCTGACGGCGGCGGTCGGCGGATCAGAGCGGAACGGTCAGGAGCGAGCGCAGGTAGCGGCGGGTCTCCTCGGCCATGTCGACCGAGTTCCTGTCGAGGAGCCACTGCACCTGCAGGCCGTCCATGAGCGCGACAAGCGAGCGCGCGGCACTGCCCGGATCGACGCCCGCAACCAGCTGGCCGGCTGCGCGGGCGCTCTCGAACGACTCCGTCGTGATTCCGACGACCGAGCGGTAGCGGTTGACGAAGTAGCCATGGGCCGGGTGGTCGGGCGAGGTCGCCTCGGACGAGAGCATGCAGTGCAGTTCGACGAGCCCGGGCACACCCGCGTTGTACTCGACGACCTTGACCAGCCCACGAAGGTGTTCCACACCGTCGGCGCTGTCGAGATTCGAGATGTCGCGGCTCTTGGTGTCGCGCAGCTCGAGCACACCCGCGAGAAGCTCGTTCTTGTTCGAGAAGTGGTGCAGGAGGCCGGCCTGGCTCATGCCGACCCGTTCGGCGATGTCGCGGATCGAGCCGCTGCGGAAACCGTTCGCCGAGAAGACCTCGATGCCGGCCTCGAGAATCTCGCGTCGTCGTGCAGCGGTCTTGGCGTACGAGCCGCGGGGCTTTCCGCTAACTGTCATGGGGGCGACTCTACCGGCGACATCGATCCCGTGATCGAAAACCTAGCAACCGTTCGTTTTTCGTGTTAGCGTCGCTCCAGGCGTAGTCCGACGATGGTCTACACACACCCGAAAGTGAACCCATGACCCGCTCGCTCGAACTCGACGAGGCCGGAGAGGCTCGCCTCGAACAGATCCTCTCGTCGCTGACACTCGGCGAGAAGGCCGGCCAGATGTTCCACGCCATGGCTTTCGTCGATGCTTCTGTCATCCCGGGCGAAGACGGGCAGCCGATGCTCCCCGGCCCCGTGCACGACTACGTGGTGAAGCACCACGTGACCCACATGAATCTCGTCAACGTGCTGCCGCCCGCCGAGCAGGCTCGCTGGTATAACGCGCTGCAGGTACTCGCCCGGCAGGCCGGCTCCGGTGTTCCGGTCACCGTGTCGAGCGATCCGCGCTCCGCCGCCACCGAGCGCGCCGGCGCCTCTCACTCCGCGGGAGACTTCTCTGCCTGGCCCGAGCCCACAGGCCTCGCGGCCACCCGTGACCCTGCGCTCGCCCGCCGTTTCGGCGACGCGGTGCGGCAGGAATTCGGGGCTGTCGGCATCCGGCTTCTGCTCGGCCCACAGGTCGACATCGCCACCGAGCCGCGCTGGTCGCGCATCAGCGGAACCTGGGGCGGTGACCCGACCCTGACGGGCGAGCTCGCCTCGGCGTTCATCGAGGCCGTGCAGACCACGGAGCTCGGACCGGACTCGGTGGCCACGATGGTCAAACACTTCCCCGGTGGAGGCCCCCAGAAAGACGGTGAAGACCCGCACTTCGCCCACGGCAGGGAGCAGGTGTACCCCGGTGGTCACCTCGCCGAGCACGCGGCCCCGTTCCCGCCCGCGCTCGCGGCCGGCGCCAACCAGGTCATGGCCTATTACGGCATGCCTGTCGGCACCGAGCTCGAAGAGGTGGCGTTCGCCTTCAACCACCAGGTCATCACCGGAATGCTTCGTGAGGGCCTGCAGTTCGACGGCATCATCTCGACGGACTGGGGCGTGCTGAACGATCACGAGATCTTCGGACAGCCTTTCCCTGCGCGTGCGTGGGGTGTCGAGCAGCTCGACCCGCTTGCCCGCACCCAGCGCGCCCTCGAGGCTGGCGTCGATCAGTTCGGCGGCGACTACGACAGCTCACTCGTGGCGCAGCTCGTGCGCGACGGCCGCGTCAGCGAGGCCCGAATCGACGATTCGGTGCGGCGCATCCTGCGAGAGAAGCTGCGCCTCGGCCTGTTCGACGCCGAGCCGCTCGACCCGGCGAAGGCGTCGGATGTCGTGGGTCGGGCCGATCTCGTAGCCGCCGGTCTCGAGGCCCAGCGTCGCTCGCTGACGCTGCTCACGAACGGCGGCCCAGCGCATCCGACCCTGCCCCTCGCCGCGGGCATGAGGGTGTTCGCGCCCGACATCGACGACGCGGTGCTGTTCTCCTACGCCGATGTCGCGTCGTCCGTCGACGACGCCGATGTCGTGATCTTGCGACTCGCGACTCCCCACGATCACCGGCAGACGACGATCTTCGAGAGAAACTTCCATTCGGGGCCGCTCGACTTCGCGGATGCAGAACTGGCGCAGATCCGTGAGACGCTCGCGTCGAAGCCGACCGTCGTCGTGCTGAACCTCGAGCGCCCTGCGGTCGTCCCCGAGATCGCAGCCGAAGCGGCCGCATTGGTCGGGGACTTCGGCTCGAGCGATCGAGCGGTGCTCGACGTTCTCTTCGGACGCGCCAAGCCAGAAGGCAAGCTCCCGTTCCAGCTGCCGCGCTCGATGGCCGACGTGCTCGAGGGTGACCTCGACCAGCCGCATCGCTTCGCCGACCCGCTCTTCGACTTCGGCCACGGACTCACGTACCCCACCACCGCACGTTCAACAGAAAGCAACTGAGAGATGACCGACCAGACCCAGGCCACGACCGACCAGCGACTGCTCGAGCTGCTCGCACAGCTGACTCTCGAAGAGAAGGTGCTCGTTCTCACCGGGCACGACTTCTGGGCCACCTGGCCACTCGAGAAGATCGGCCTGCGCCGAATCCTCGTCTCCGACGGCCCCTCGGGTGTTCGTGGCGAGGTGTGGGACGAACGCAGTCCGTCACTGAACCTGCCCTCGGCTACGGCGCTCGGCTCGTCATGGGATGCGGCCATCGCCCGCCGCTACGGCAACGTCGCCGCCGTCGAGGCGCGTCGCAAGGGCGTCGACGTGGTGCTCGGCCCGACCATCAACCTGCATCGCTCACCTCTCGGCGGTCGCCACTTCGAGGCGTTCAGCGAAGACCCGATTCTCACAGCCGACCTGGCTGCGGCCTATGTCGAGGGTCTGCAGGAGAACGGCGTCGGCGCGACGCCCAAGCACTACATCGCGAACGACTTCGAGACCGACCGCTTCACCGTCGACGTGCGCGTGGCCGAGCGACCCCTGCGCGAGCTGTATCTGCTGGCCTTCGAGAAGGCGATCACCGAGGCGCACGCCTGGTTGGTCATGTCGTCGTACAACTCGGTCAACGGCGCCACCGTCACCGAGAACGAGCTGCTCGAGACGCCGCTCAACTCCGAGTGGGGCTTCGACGGCGTCGTCATCAGCGACTGGACCGCGGTGCGCGACGTAAACAGCGCCCGCTACTCGCAGGACCTCGTGATGCCCGGTCCCGCCGGTCCATGGGGCGATGTTCTCGTCGCCGCCGTTCGTGCCGGTGAGGTAGAAGAGTCGGCCGTCGATCGCAAGGTGCTGCGGCTGCTCGCGTTGGCCGCCCGGGTCGGAGCGCTCGAGGGATTCGACGCCGTCGCGCCCGAACCCGTGGTGGTCGAAGACGGAGTCGCCTTCGCCCGCACAGCCGAGGTCGAGGGCGCGGTGCTCGTGCGCAACGAGAACGCAGAGCTGCCGTGGACCGCCTCGTCGCTGAAGTCGGTCGCCGTGATCGGGCACAATGCTCGCTTCGCCCGAACCCAGGGCGGCGGAAGCGCCACTGTTCTTCCCGAGAAGGTCGTCACCCCGCTCGACGGACTCCGCTCCGCGCTGCCCGATACCGCGGTCAGCTACTCGGTGGGCGCCGTCGTGCAGGAGGGCATCGCCGAGCTTCCTCTCGATCGCATGACCAACCCGGTCACGGGCGAACCGGGCGCACACGTTCGCTTCCTCGACGCATCCGGTGCCTCGATCTTCGATGAGGAACGCCGTGCGTCGGCTCTCGTCTGGTTCGGCGGCGACGCCCCCATCGCTCAGGCCTCGATGCTCGAGTTCGCCACGCGGTACACACCGGATGCGACGGGCGAGATCCTGCTCGGCTTCGCGGGCGCCGGAAACGGTCGCGTGATCGTGAACGGCGAGCTGTTGCACGAGGAGAACGTGATCACGGAGGGCACAGACCTGGGCGCGGCATTCCTCTCGCCGCCCTCGAGCTCGGTCGCAGTGCCTGTCGTCGAGGGTGAGCCGATCGACGTCACCATCGAATACGACATTCAGCAGGGCGGCCCGCTGGCCGGTGCGCTCAGCATCACGATCGGCATCGAGCCAGACCTCTCCAATCCCGAAGAGTTGATCGCCGAGGCAGTCGAGGCCGCACGCGCAGCCGACGTGGCCGTGGTCGTGGTCGGAACGAACTCGCGGGTCGAGTCGGAGGGCTACGACCGTGACTCGCTCGCGCTTCCCGGTCGTCAAGACGAGCTGGTGCGCGCGGTCGCCGCGGCGAACCCACGCACCGTCGTCGTGGTCAACTCGGGGTCGCCCGTGCTTCTGCCGTGGCGCAACGAGGTCTCGGCGGTGCTGCTGAGCTGGTTCGGCGGGCAGCAGTATGGCGACGCGGTCGCAGACATCCTGCTCGGAGTCGCGGAGCCCGGCGGCCGCCTTCCCACGACCTGGCCGATCGCGCAGGCCGACGTGCCCGTGATCGACGTGACCCCCGAGAACGGCGTGGTGTCGTACGACGAGGGCATCCACATCGGGTACCGCGCCTGGCTGAAGGCCGGCACCGAGCCTGCATACGAGTTCGGCCACGGACTCGGATACACGAGCTGGTCGCTCGACGATCTCGCGATCGACAGCTCGACGGTCTCAGAGGGCGGCACCGTCGCAGCCGCGGTGCGGGTCACCAACACGGGCTCGCGCTCGGGCAAGCAGGTCGTGCAGGTCTACGCGTCGCGCGCGGACTCGTCGATCGATCGCCCCGTTCGCTGGCTCGTCGGTTTCGCCGCCGTGCGCGTCGAGCCAGGCGAGAGCACGTGGGTCACCATCCCGGTGTCGGCTCGAGCCTTCGCCGACTGGGGTGTGGATGCGCAGGGCGACCCGGGGTGGCACTACGAGCAGGGCGCGTTCCAGCTGCACGCCGGAACCAGCGTCTCCGACCTGCCGCTCACGAAGACGATCGAGGTCACCGAGACGACGCTGGTCGAGTAGTCCTGCGCCGCTCGCGGGAGTTGCGCTGGTCGAGTAGCCCGAGGCCGCTCGCGGGAGTTGCGATGGTCGAGTAGCCCGAGGCCGCTCGCGGCCGAAGCGTATCGAGACCACCTGTGGATAACTGCCTCGCCATCCATAGATCACCGGCCATAATCCTCGGCATGCCATACGTCTACATCCTCCGCTGTTCAGACGGGACCTACTACGTCGGAAGCACCTGGCACCTCGAGACTCGTGTTGAACAGCACTCGTCCGGACACGGTGCCGAATTCACCAAACGTCGCCTTCCAGTGGAGCTCGTCTTTTCGCAGGAATACGACCGGGTCGACGAAGCTTTCGCTATGGAGAAGCGCATTCAAGGATGGGGCCGCGCCAAGCGAGAGGCACTCATCAGCGGGGAACTTCATAGACTGCAGGGTTTGAGCAAGAAGGTCTGGAAGCGGCGGGAGTGATCTCGATACGACGGCTCCTTCGTCGCGCGTCTACTCGATCAGCGCTGGGGGTCAGCTCCAGGGGCGGGCGGCGCGGGCCGCCCAGTACTCCTCGGCGGGCTGGGCGAGCTCGGCGAGGCGTTCCTCGTCGAGTGACGGCGGACGCGCATCCAGGTTCTGCTTGAGCTGCTTGCGCGTCACGGCGCCCGTCAGCACGACGTCGGCCCAGGGATGCGACACGGCCGCGCCGATGGCGAGGCCGTCGAGGCGCTGACCGTCTTCGGCGGCGAGCGCCGCGGCGGCCGGCTCGTCTGCCCGCGAGGTGAGGCGGCCGTTGGCCAGCACCTCTTTGACGACGACGAGCCACTTCGCGTCGTTCGCGGCCGCGAGGGCGTCGCCGACCGAGGGCTCGAGGAGGTTCCAGGTCGACTGCACTGCCGAGAAGGGGGAGTCGGCCAGTCCGAGGGCGCGCTCGATGACGGCGGCCTGGTCGGCCCCGCTCGTCGAGAAGCCCACGCGCACGCCGCTGTCGCGAAGCGCGCGCAGGCGATCGAGCAGGGCGGAGTCGTCGAGGGCGGGGCTGTCTGACGTCAGAGAGTGCACGAGATAGACGTCGGGTTCGGTGCCGAGTGCCTCGAGGGTTTCGGACCACTGCCGCTCGAACATGGCGAGCGAGTGCTCCTTGCGCTCCTGCTGCGGGGCATCGAGGCGCCAGTCGCCGATGTACTCGTAGCCCCACTTCGAGCCGATCGTCAGCTCGTCGCGGTGCCCAGGATGCTCGGCGAGCCACGATCCGAGGAACTGCTCGGCGAGTCCGTAGGAGCGGGCCGCGTCGATGTACCGGATGCCCAGCCACCACGCGGCGTCGAGCAGCTTGTGGGCCCGGGCTCGCATCGCATCCACGCTTCTCTCGGCGCCCTCGCCGAGGTCTTTCGCGCGACCACCCGTGATGTAGGCGGGGCGCCCGATGGCGGCGAGTCCGAGCCCCAGACGTGACGCGATGCTGTCTTCGATCTCGATGTCATCCACGATTCGAGCCTACGCGCACGTGCTCGCGCTCAGCCGCGGCGGTCGAGGTGTTCGCGGGTCAGGGCGTCCATCTCGTCGTCGCTCAGCGCATCCATCTTCTTCGCATCGCGGCGGTCGAGACGCGACCAGCGCACGAACAGCAGAATCAGAATGGGAACGTCGGCGATCTCGGCGATGAACCAGAGCAGGTCGCCTGCGAGGTGCTGATCGTGCAGCGGGTTCGGCCACCATCCGGGCATCGCCTGCGACGCGACAGCGCCCACCCCGCTGGCGATCCCGGGGCCCACGCCATCCAGAATGCCGTCGTTCAGCCGCATCAGCACGCCCGGAATCGCGTCGAGAACCAGCTCGACGAAGGCCAGCAGAAACTCGGCTGTGATGAACAGGGTGCTGCGTGCCGCCGAATTCTCGACCAGGGGCAATGCGAAGAGTAGCCCGATCGCGGGCACCAGGATGCCGATGGCCGGCTCCGCGATCGGGCTGAGTCTGAGCACGCCGGCGAGCGGGGTGAGGAACACGCAGAAGGCGAGCGCGGCGAACAGAGTCGCGAATGCGGCGTTGCCGGTGACGCGCACGATCCAGGACGACAGCACGCGTTCGAGTCGGGCGGCGCCTAGCGGACCGAGCGAGCGTCTGGCGAGTTCGACGGGGCGGCCCAGCACCATCAGCGCGGGAACGACGAAGAGGAGCAGCGCGATGCGGGTGGTGAAGGCGAGTCTGAGCTCCTCGCTGTAGGTGCCGAGAAAGCCGAACGAGACCACGGCCCACGAGCCGAGACCGGCGACCACGAAGAAGACGGTTCGCGAGACCGGCCAGCGGCCGCCGCCGCGATGGATGCGCGAGACGCCGATCGCATAGAGGGTGGCGCTGGCGAGTATCGCCATGAGGGCCACGGGGTCGAGCGACCACGAGCCGAGCAGGATGTCGAGGGGAGGCGTCGGCGTGCCTTTCATGGCGAAGGTGCGTGAGGCGCGAGGCCGGGAACGAATCGGATATTACTCCGCGTCTCTGGGGGTGGCCCCTAAGCTGGGGCCACCACACTCCAACGCACGAGAAGGACACTCCCCATGCGCTCGACACTCTTCAGCCAAGAGAACAACGAGGTCGAATCCGACGCTCTGATGGCCCTGCAAAACCCATACATGCTGCGCTCCCGCGTGAGCCCGGGTCGCGACATCATCACTCGCAAAGGCGCGATGGTCGCCTACCAGGGCAACGTCGAGTTCAAGCACGAGGGTGCGCGGGATGCCGGTGCCCTGTTGCGCAAGATGGTCTCGTCGGATGACCAGCCGTTGATGCGCGTCTACGGACACGGCGATGTGTTCTTCGCGCACCACAGCGCGAACATCCACCTGATTCAGCTCGAGGGAGAGGGCGTCACGATCAACGGCACCTCCCTGCTGGCCTTCCAGGCCGACCTCGGTTACGACCTGACCCGCCTCAAGGGTGCGAGCATGCTGGCCGGCGGTTTCTGGAACACCACCGTGCACGGCCACGGCCACCTGGCCGTCGCTACTCAGGGCACGCCGATGATCCTCGACTGCTCGCAGCAGCCGACGTTCACCGACATCAACGCCACCGTCGCGTGGAGCGCCAACCTGCAGCCGACAGTGAAGTCGTCGCTGAGTGCGGGCGCGTTCATCGGGCGTGGATCAGGCGAGGCGTTCCAGTACGCGTTCCACGGACCGGGCTGGGTCATCATCCAGCCGTCGGAGTTCACGGGCGCGACGACCGCCACCGCTTAGTGGAGTTCGCGCTGGTTGAGTAGGTCCCCTCGCGCTGGTCGAGTAGGTCGCTCAGCGACCGTATCGAGACCCGGTGGGTGGTCTCGATACGCCCGCTCGTTCCTCGCGGGCTACTCGACCAGCGCCGAGAGCACGCGCCTACTCGACCAGCGCTGATCGATATGGGCGGAAGAAGTCGCGCAGCTCCTGCGCGTAGAGCTCGGGCTCCTCGAAGGCCGCGAAGTGACCGCCGCGCGGGGGCTCGCTGACGTGCACCGTATTCGCGGTGCGGTCGAGCCACTCGCGTGTCGGGTGCAGGATGTCGCCGGGAAACAGGGCGAAGCCCGACGGCACCTCGACGCGGCGCGCGAGTTGTTCGGGCGTGGTCGCGGAGTTCGCCGTGTACATGCGCATCGACGAGCCGATGGTGCCGGTGAACCAGTACATGCTGATGAGAGTCAGGATCTCGTCTTTCGAGTAGCTGCTCTCGAGATCTCCGTGGCAGTCGCTCCAGGAGCGCAGCTTCTCGACGATCCACGCGGCCAAGCCGGCGGGAGAGTCGGTGAGCCCGACTGCTTCGGTCTGCGGCTTCGTGCGGTGCATCGCCGCGTACGCGCCCTCGCTCAGATTCCAGGCTGCGGCCTCGTCGACGAAACTCCGCTCGCGAGGTGTGAGTTCGAGACCGGGAAGAGCAACGGGGATCCCGGCGTCGGTGCGGTGCACCGCCAACACCCTCTCGGGAAAGTCGAGCGCCAGGTAGCGGCTCACGTGGCTGCCGATGTCGCCACCGGCTGCGCCGAAGCGGTCGTAACCCAGCGCATCCATCAACCCTGACCAGAGGCCGGCGACGTCGATCGAGCTCAGCGGCGCACCGACGGGTTTGTCTGAGTAGCCGAAGCCGGGCATATCGGGCACGACGACGTCGAACGCGTCGGCGGGGTCTGCCCCGTGCGCGGCGGGGTCGGTGAGCAGCGGGATCACCTTGGAGTAGCGCCAGAACGAGTCGGGCCAGCCGTGGCTGAGGATCAGCGGCATGGCGGGCCTGGTACTGGTGCGGTCGGCGTCGCCCGACTGCGCCGCTCGTATGTGGGCGAAGTGGATGCCGAGGCCGCCGAGCCCGATCCGAAAGCGAGGGATGCGCGCGAGCGCCTTCTCCTGCGCAGGCCAGTCGAACTCCTCTGCCCAGTAGTGCACGAGCTCGCGCAGGTAGTCGACATCGGTGCCCAGCGACCACCCCGCGTCTTCGGGAGCGTCGGGCCACCGGGTCGCACGGAGGCGCGTGCGCAGGTCGGCGAGCTCCTCGGCCGTCACCTGTGCACTGAAGGGTGTAGGAATGGAGGGCATGCGCGACACGCTACTCCCTCACCGCTCTCACGGCGATCGGCCGTGGATGACCGATGTCAAGTCCTCGAAATGCTCGCGCACCCGTTCTACATTCGGGCAGATGCAGAAGCTTCGCAGCGTTGACAGCGCCCTCTCTTTTCTCGCCGACGGCTACCTGTTCGGCACCCGTCGATTCGACGCCCTGCAGACCGACGCGTTCCGCACGCGGCTGCTCGGCGTGCCCGTGGTGGTGATGCGGGGCTCGGATGCGTGCCGTTTCTTCTACGAGCAAGGTCGCTTCACGAGGTCGGCAGCCCTCCCGCCCTCGATCACGCACCTGCTTCAGGACGTGGGCAGCGTTCAGACCCTCGAGGGCGCCGATCATCGCGATCGCAAGCATCTGTTCGTCGACGCGCTGATGTCGCGCGAGGCTCTCGACGGGCTCGCGGACGCGGTCGAGATCGAGTGGATGTCCGCCGCCGCGGACTGGGCGTACCGCGATCGCGTCTCCCTGAGCGCCGAGATCCCGAAGATCCTGTCGCGCGCCATCCTGTCGTGGTCGGGCGTCGCATCCACGCCCTCGGGCGCCGACGAGCGCGCGAGCGAGTTCGTGTCGATGATCGAGAACGCGGCCCGCATCGGTCCGCCCAACTGGGCGGCTCGAGCGCGCCGCCGCCGCACCGAGAAGTGGGCCGGCAGACTCGTCGTCGACGCCCGGGCAGACCCCGCGGCGAGCGAGGGCACCGTTCTGGGCGCCGTGGCCGCGAAGACCTCACGTACGGGGTCGCCTCTGCCCGTCGAGGTGGCGGCTGTCGAGCTGATCAACGTGCTGCGGCCGTTCGTCGCCATCTCGCGTTTTCTCCTCTTCGCCGTGCTCGGGTTGCGCCGCCGGCCAGACCTGGCCGAGGCCTTTCGATCGGGCGACGAGTCTCTGCTCGAGGATTTCGCGCAGGAGGTGCGCCGGTTCTATCCGTTCTTTCCCGTGATCGCGGGTCGCGCGAGCAGACCGCTCGAGTTCGACGGGCATCCGATCGCTGCGGGCTCGCTGGTGATGCTCGATCTCTACGGCACCGACCACGACAAGGGCTACTGGGGCGATCCGGAGGTGTTTCGGCCGGAGCGATTCGCCGAGAAGGGGGTCGATCCCAATCATCTGATCGCGCAGGGCGGCGGAACGTACCTCGACGATCACCGCTGCCCCGGCGAGCCGGTCACGGTGCGAGTGATCATGCGTACGGTACAGATTCTGACGCAGCGCATGGACTACCAATTACCCCCGCAGGACCTGCGGGTGAGCCTGCGCGCCTTTCCGGCCATACCGGAGAGCGGTGTTCTGCTCTCCGGCGTGACCGTGCGGGTGTGAGTCAGTCGACCTTCGTCGAGAAGGCGGCGTCGAACGACGCCGTGGGCCGATCCCAGAGCAGCGAGCGCACGAAGGCGAGGGCCTCTGGAGCTCCGCGCAGGCGATCCATGCCGGCGTCTTCCCACTCCACCGAGATAGGGCCGGTGTAGCCGATGTAGCCGAGCGCTCGGAACGCGTCCTCCCATGGCACGTCACCGTGCCCGGTCGACACGAAGTCCCAGCCGCGGCGTGGGTCGGCCCAGGGGAGGTGTGAGCCCAGAATGCCCGCGCGCCCCGAATTGGCGTTGCGCATGCGGGTGTCCTTGCAATCGACGTGGTAGATCAGCTCGGCGAACTCGGTGATGAATTCCACCGGGTTGATGCCCTGCCAGACCATGTGGCTCGGGTCCCAGTTGAGTCCGAACGACGTGCGGTGGTCGATGGCCTCGAGGGCGCGCACGGTCGACCAGTAGTCGTACGCGATCTCCGACGGGTGCACCTCGTGAGCGAAACGCACGCCCTCGCCGTCGAATACGTCGAGAATCGGGTTCCAGCGGTCGGCGAAGTCCTGGTAGCCGGCATCGATGACGTCTTGGCCCACCGGCGGGAACATCGCCACGTACTGCCAGATGCTCGAGCCGGTAAAGCCCACGACGGTGTCGACGCCGAGCTTGCGCGCCGTGATCGCCGTCTTTTTCATCTCTTCGGCGGCCCGCTGGCGCACGCCCTCGCCGTCTCCGTCGCCCCACACCTTCGCCGATACCATGTCTTTGTGGCGGAAGTCGATGGGGTTGTCGCAGACCGCCTGTCCCTTGAGGTGGTTCGAGATGGCGTAGACCTTGAGGTTGTTCTTCTCGAGGATGTCGAGGCGGGACTGCACGTAGGCGTCGTCTTCTGCTGCGCGCCAGGGGTCGAGGTGATCGCCCCAGCAGGCGATCTCGAGGCCGTCATAGCCCCACTCTCCGGCGAGCCTGGCCACCTCCTCGAAGGGCAGATCGGCCCACTGGCCGGTGAACAGGGTTACGGGGTGCGTCATTGCTTCTCCTTCAGTGGTGGTTAGAGCGTGATGGATGCGCCGCCTGCGGCGGCGGACTCCTCGACGGCGGCGAGAACCTTCTGCACCCGCAGACCGTCGGCGAACGACGGCTGCGACTCGGTGTCGTCGCGAATGGAGTTCAGGAAGTCGGCGAACTGGTGCACGAACGTGTGCTCCCAGCCGATGATGTGGCCGTCGGGCCACCAGTGATTCACATACGGATGCCCGGCCTCGGTCACGAGGATGCGGCGGAAGCCCTGCTCCCCGGACGCATCACTGCCGTCGAAGAATCTCAGCTCGTTCAGGTTCTCGAGATCGAACGTCAGGCTGCCCTTCTCGCCATAGATCTCGAGCGTGAGTCCGTTCTTGGCGCCGAGCGCGAAGCGCGAGACCTCGAGCTGAACGATGCCGCCGCCGGAGAGCCGGCCCGTCGCCCACGCGGCGTCATCCACGGTCACGTCTTCGAGCGCGACGTCGCCGGAACGCGACCCAGCGCTGCCGCCGATCGCGCCGTCGCCGCTGTCGCCTGCGGGGCGCTGTGCCACGAAGGTATGCACTCCGCCGGTGAGGCTGTCGATGTTCTCGCCGGTGAGGTGCAGAACGAGGTCGGTGGCGTGCGAACCGAGGTCGCCGAGCGCTCCTGAGCCGGCCTCCTCGCGGCGCAGACGCCAGCTCATCGGTGAGTCGGGATCGCTCAGCCAGTCCTGCAGGTAGCTGATGCGCACGTGCCGGATCGGGCCTACGCGGCCGTCGTCGATGAACTTCTTTGCGAGGGCTATCGCGGGCACGCGCCGGTAGTTGAAGTTGACGATCGCGTGCTGCCCATTGGCGCGGGCCTTCTCGAACGCGGCTTCCATCTCTGCAGCCTCATCGACGGTGTTGGCCAGAGGCTTCTCCACGATCACGTGCTTTCCGGCGGCGAGGGCGGCGAGCACGATCTCGTGGTGCAGGATGCCCGGGGTGCAGACATCGACGATGTGCACGTCGTCGCGCTCCAAGACCGCGCGCCAATCGGTGGCGCTCTCCTTCCAACCGAACTTCTTCGCAGCAGCGGCGACCTTCGCCGCGTCGCGACCGACGAGCACGGTCTGCTCGACCTCGGGAACATCGAAATACGCCGCCACGTTGCGCCAGGCACCCGAGTGGGCCTTTCCCATGAAGGCATATCCGATGACGGCGACGCCCAGGGGTGTAGGGGGAGATGTGCTCACGTCTGCTCCATTCGCTTCGTTGCGGTTCTTGGGGATGAATCTATTCTGATGGGTCGGTCCGGCTCATCCGACGCGAACGGCGTCTTCGAGGAGGCGGGGTCTACAGGCCATGAAGCCGCTCGCCAGCATGACGACAAGGCTCGCGAAGAGCAGCACGTATGAGCTGGTCCAGCTGCCCGTGGCGCTGTAGAGGAGCCCGATGAACAGGGGGCCGACGCAGGCGAGGGCATAGCCGAGCCCCTGCATCGCGCCCGACAGGGTCGACGATCCGACCGGGGTTCGTGTGCGCGCGTTCACCAGCGTGAGGCACAGAGGAAACGTGCTCACGCCCAGGCCGAGCAGCACAACCCAGACGATGGCGCCCTGCAACGGGGCAAGCATCAGGCCGGCGTATCCGGCGGCGAGAAGCAGCACGCACAGCAGCACGAGCGGAAAGGGATTGGTCATGCGCAGAGTCAGCGGGGGAACGACGAACGCTGCGAGCAGACCGAACACCGAGAACAGCGCGAGTAGTGACCCGCTCGCGGCCGGATCAGCACCCGCGTCGCTCATGATGGTGGGCAGCCAGGTCAAGACGGCATAGGTGTTGAGTGCCGTCATTCCGAACATGAGCACCATGCTCCAGAGAAGCGTGGTCTTCCACGCCCCGGCTATGCGATGCGGTCGATCGGCGGTGGCGCCGGTCGTGGGGGTGGTGTCGACGGGGGCGTTCGTCGGCGCGGACCGACCCTGCCGGAGGGCGAAGATGAACCAGAGAACCACGGCAGCGCTCAACGGGGCGGCCCAGATTCCAATCGCGAACTGCCATCCACCCGCCGCGGCCAACGGCACGGCCACGAGGGGTGCGGTGAACTGGCCCACTTGCAGCAAGGCCAGGTAGCCCGAACTCACGGCCTTGAGACGGTCGGGAAAGTACTTCTTGACCAACGGAACGATGATGACGTTCGACGTACCCACGCCGGCGAACGCCACGACGGTCGACACGACGGTGCCGACCGCGTCGGTCGACATCGCTCGTGCCACGACGCCCACCGTCGTGAGCAGCGTCGCGACGACGACCGTCGCTTCGAGACCCACACGCCGCGCCACCAGAGGCGCCAGAAGACCGAAGACCGCGAACGATGCGGTCACGATCGTTCCGAGAACGCCGAACAACGATTCGCCGAACCCGAGGTCGCGTCCGATGGTGTCGAGCAGAGGGCTGAATCCGGTCACCGCTGTGCGCAGGTTGAGCGCGGTCAGCGCGATCGCCGCCAGCGGCAGAATCGCGCCTCGCCGGGTCAGAACGGAGGAAGGCGTCGTCGTGGACAGCATCGTCTCGGACCTCTCGGTGGAAGGCAGGGCTGCGAGTTCGCTTCGGGCTACGCGGCTTTGGCTCTCTTCTTCGCGGTGGAGCGAGAGGCGAAACGCTGCTGAAGCAGAACCGCCACGACGATGATGACTCCCTTGGCGATGGCCTGCACCGAGGTCGACAGGTTGTTCTGCGTGAAGACGTTGGTGAGGGTAGAGAAGATCAGCACACCCAGGACTGTGCCCATGATCGTTCCGCGACCGCCGGCCAGCAGCGTTCCGCCGACGACCACCGCGGCGATGGCGTCGAGCTCGTAGAGGGTTCCGTGGGTCGAGGTGCCTGCCGTGGTGCGGCCGAGCATCATCAGTCCTGCGATGCCGGCCGTGATGCCGGCGAGCACGTAGAGGTACATGAGGTGGCGCTTGACGTTGACGCCCGCGAGGCGTGCGGCCTCGATGTTGCCGCCGATCGCCACGGTGCGTCGACCGAAGGTCGTGCGGTTCAGCAGGAACCATCCGGCAATGACGACGACCACGAAGATCCAGATGAGGATGGGCACGCCGACGATGTCGCTTCTGAAGAAGTCGAGGAAACCCTTGACGTTCACGATCTGCGTGGTGCGGTTCGCGAGGACCTCGGCTAGGCCCTTCGCGGCGACGAGCATGGCGAGGGTCGCCATGAACGCGACGACATTGCCGTAGGCGATCACTACTCCGTTGACGAGTCCGCAGATGCCGCCGACGAGAAGGGCGATAAGCACCATCGCCAACCAGCTGGTCTCTGTCGCGAAGATCTGAACCGACGAGAGGGTGGCGACCACGGTGGTGAGACCCAGAACAGAACCCACCGACAGATCGATGCCGCCGGCGGTGATGACGAAGGTCATGCCGATGCTGATGACTCCGGTGATCGAGGCGAATCGGATGACGGTCAGCATGTTCTCGACGTTGGCGAAACGGTCGCCGGCCGTGATGGCGCCGACGACGAACAGAGCGAGCAGGGCGATGATCAGACCGATGCTCCGGCCTGCCGAGCCACCCAGAAACCTGTTGGCGATGCTGCGCTTCTCTTCTGAATCGTGGCCGTGCGGCTCGGAGCCCGAATCGACCACCCGACCCGCCGACGTGTTCTGCTCGCTCACGCGGCACTTCCTTTCATTACGAGATCGAGCACGCCGTGCTCGTCGATGTCTTCTGCCCTGGTCGTGTGGATGACTCGTCCCTCGGCGACGACCAGAACACGGTCTGACAGCCCGAGGACCTCTTCGATTTCGCTCGAGATCACGACGACCGCGGTTCCCGCAGAGGCGAGGGCTCGGATGAGCGTGTAGATCTCTGCTCTGGCGCCGACATCGACGCCTCGGGTGGGCTCGTCGAGCAGGAGGATCCTCGTGCCGTGCACCAGCCACCTCGCCAGAAGGATCTTCTGCTGGTTTCCACCCGAGAGCGTTCGAGCGGCTCTATCAGGATCCGCCGGTCGCAGTTCGAGAGCTTCGAGCTGCTTACGGGCGACGGAACGTTCAGAACGTTCGTTGAGAAATCCCATTCGCGCCCAACGCGCGAAGCTGGCCAGAGTCACGTTGCGGTAGACCGGCTCATCCAGAATCAGACCCTGGCTCTTGCGTTCTTCGGGCGAGAGGCCCATGCCCGCCCGGACCCCGGCCTCGACGGAGCCGGCAGGGAGCTCGGTGCCGGCAACGCTCACCGTTCCGGAACTCGCGCGACGGGCACCGTAGATCGTTTCGATGATCTCAGACCGGCCGCTGCCCACGAGCCCCGCCAACCCCACTATCTCTCCGGCCCTGACCTCGAAGGTCACGTCGTCGAACACACCGGTCAGACCGAGCTCGACGACGCTCAGAAGAACGGGGGCATCGACAGCGAGGGGCGTCGCGGCGGGGAACACGTTGGCGACGTCGCGTCCCGTCATCAACTGGATCAGCTCTCGCGTCGGCGTCTCGCTCACGGGCAGGTTGTTCGCCATGCTTCGACCGTCTTTGATGACGGTGATCCGATCGCCGATCTGGCGGATCTCCTCGAGACGGTGGGAGATGTAGATCACGGCGATGCCGGCACGGGTCAGTTCACGAACAACGCGGAAGAGGTTCTTGACCTCTTCTGAGTCGAGCACAGCTGACGGCTCGTCCATCACGATCAGCTTCGTGTCATGAGAGAGCGCTCGCGCCATGCTGACGATCTGTTTGTTGGCTGCCGAGAGCTGACCGACCTCACGGGTCGGCGGAATGTCGCCGTGTCCGAGTCGGGTCATGATCTCGCGCGCCCGTCGGTTCGCCTGGCGTCGATCCGTGACGCCGGCGCGATCGAATTCGTGGCCGAGAAAGATGTTCTCTGCCACGGTCAGGCCGTCGACCACGTCGAGCTCCTGATACATGGTGGCGATGCCCATCGAGAGCGCGGCGACCGGATCGGAGATCACGACCGGAGCGCCGAGCCAATGGATCTCGCCCGCGTCGGGCTGGTTGATACCGGAGAGGGTCTTGATGAGCGTCGACTTGCCCGCACCGTTCTGGCCGAGGACGCAGTGCACCTCACCAGGGAGAACATCGAGATCGACGCCCTTGAGAGCCTGCACCCCCGCGAAGCTCTTTGTCAGCCCCCGCACTTGCAGAAGCGGGGCGGCGTTGTTCGACGCGGCATGGTCGTCAGTGATCATGAGTGGCAACCTAACAGAATTGTTGTCAGGCCGCACTCAATTCACGCAACAGCCATTTGATCGCCTGTGGATGGCCCAAATCCAGCCCGACGATGCCCGACCGTCATAATTGTTCGAAAATATCTCACAGGGTGATTCGAGCCACTTCGTCGCGGTGTCGGCTCGGGTTTTCGACGCTGTTTCGCAGCGGCGAAGGCATCCTTCCGCGCGCTACCCATTTTGTTGTCACAGTATCGAAGGGCCGCGTATGGGACCGTTCACATGCGCAATTGCTTGTACCCGGCGATCCCGCTTCTGATATGTTGCACGAAACGTCAATGTGGACTGGTAGTAACCGAGGCAGCACTTCTCGGGTTCTCGCCGATGCATCTCCTCGTTGGCGAAATTCTGCAATTTCACATTTCAAGGAGGACACCGATGTCTATACCCCACACGTTTCGTCGTAAATTGCTTATCGCGTCCGGCGCATCGCTCGCCATCGTCGGCCTGATGACAGGCTGCACATCGGGAAGCACCGATTCGAGTGCCGCCCCTACAGGCAACTCCGCCGAGGACAACGCCGCCACGGGCGAGAAGATAACCATCGGCTTCTCCGGCCCGGCCGCTGACCACGGCTGGCTCGGAGCGATCAACACCGCGGCCATCAACGAAGCCAAGAAATACCCCGATGTAGACCTGGTCGTCGCGGAGGGCACCAACGATGCGAACCTGCAGATCAGCCAGGTAGAGACCTTCATCAACGACAAGGTCGACGCGATCGTGCTTCTTCCCACTGATGGCGCGGCGTTGACCGACGTCGCGATCAAGGCGATGAACGCCGGAATTCCCGTGATCAATGTGGACCGGGAGTTCTCGAGCACGTTCGCCGCTCGGGTGACCGTGCTGGGAGACAACTACGGCATGGGCGTCAGCGCCGGAACCTACATCTGCGAGCAACTCGACGGCAAGAAAGACGCCGTCGTCGCTGAAATCGCGGGCATCGATTCGCTACCGCTCACGCAGGATCGCAGCAAGGGATTCAAGGACGCTCTCGACGACTGCGGCCTCGAGGTCTCGAACCGCGTTGCTGCGGACTTCACCGTTCAGGGCGGCGAAGCATCCGCTTCGCAGCTGCTGGCTGCAGCCCCCAAGATCGACGCGATCTGGAACCACGATGACGACCAGGGAATCGGCGTCCTCGCGGCGATCGACGCAGCGAATCGAGACGAGTTCTTCATGGTGGGCGGCGCTGGATCGGCCAACGTAATGCGCGATATCCAGGCCGATAACACCGTGCTGAAGGCCACGGTCATCTACCCGTCGACCCAGGCTGCCGACGGAATCAAGCTGGCTCGACTGCTCGTTCAAGAGAAGGGAATGAGCGACCTGGTCGAGAACGCGATTCCTCGCCAGGTTCAGCTGTTCGCTCCTGTGGTCACGAAAGACAACGTCGACGTGTACCTGCCGAGCGCGTTCGAGTCGTAAGAGACACAGGGGGGGCGGGGTGTGGCGCTCTGCGCTCACCCCGCTCTTGTCTCTACACACTCGATCTGATCGCTGTACATATATATAAGGAGCAGTCGGCATGACCAGAGCCCTCATCACGCGCGATGGCCGTCACTGAGCCGCCGGTCTTCGGGGCGGCATCCAACGCCACGACGAATGATCAGACCCGCCGCACGAACCTGTCGCTCATCTTGTCGCTCGTTCATCACAGGGGAACACTGACGAGAGTCGAGCTGGCGAAGGCCACTGGCCTCAATCGATCGACCGTCGCGACACTGACTTCGCAACTCGGCGAGTTGGGGTTTCTGTACGAAAGCGCTCCGGGCATCAGCGCTTCGGTGGGCCGCCCGAGTCCGCTGGTACATGCCAACGCGGCCACAGCGGCTCTGTCGATCAACCCCGAAACCGACGCGATCACCATCGGACTCGTCGGTCTGGGCGGCAAGGTGATCAAGCGCATCCGGTACGAGACCCCGCATGTGCCGTCGGCACAAGAGGCCACGAACATCTCGGCCGCGGTCATCGAGGGCATGCGCAGCGAGCTCGACGCGAGCTACCGCATCGTCGGCGTCGGCATCGCAGTGCCCGGACTCGTTCGTGCGGAGGACGGCATGGTGCGCTACGCTCCGCACCTCGGCTGGCACGATGAGCCCATCGCCGAGATGGTGGCGAGCGCGACCGGCTATCCCGTGGCGGCTTCGAACGATGCGTCGCTCGGCGCGGGTGGTGAGATCGTGTTCGGCGCAGGACGCGGCTGTCTCGATCTCGTGTACCTCAACGGGGGTGCGAGCGGTGTCGGCGGCGGAGTGATCAGCAACGGATCGCTCCTGGCCGGCGTCGGCGGATACGCGGGCGAATTGGGCCACACGCTGGTCAACAGCGCCGGCTCGCTCTGTCATTGCGGCGCCTCGGGATGCCTCGAAACAGAGGTGTCTCGAACGCGGCTTCTCGAACTGGTCGGCCTCGATCGAGCCGACATCGACGAGCTCGAGGCAGCGCTCGCCCGCTCGAGAGATTCGGCCGTGCAGAAAGAGATCCACCGGCAACTCGACTTTCTCGCGGTCACGCTGCGCACGGCGGTGAATGTCGTGAACCCCCAGCGAATCGTGCTCGGTGGATTCTTGTCGACGCTCTTCGCGCTCGCCCCGGAACGATTGCAGAGAGCAGTCGCAGATCAGTCCCTCGACGGGCCTGCCCAGAGCGTTTCGATCATGAGAGCGCAGCTCGGGTCGGATCTGCTCATGATCGGCGCCGCAGAACTCGCATTCTCGGCTGTTCTCACCGACCCGGCTGGGGTCATGGCCCGAGCCTCGGCTATGCGGTGATCGTTTTCATACTTTTGAATTCACCGAGAATCGCGTCATCCGAGGCGGTGTGAGACGGCGTCCACGAATTTGTTGTCTCGTGGCTGATAATGTTGGCGCTCTGCGAGTGGAGGTCGGCCGTCGAACCTGCTCGCCCGGAATTCCGGGGAGGAGCGTGTGAATGGTCACCATCGACCTCCCGGCAAAATACCCGTCGCGTCCTGAGTCTCGGGGTAACAACCTCGACGACGTACGGCGCAATAATCTGTCTGCCGTCCTCCGCCTGGTGCACACGACCGGGCCGATCGCTCGTGCTCAGCTCACGCGCGAGACGGGCCTGAACCGATCGACCGTCGGCGCGCTCGTCGGCGAACTCCTCTCGCTCGGGCTCGTCTCCGAGTCTCTGCCCGACACGGCGCGGCAGGTAGGTCGTCCCAGTCCCGTGATCGTCGCGGGCCGAGAGGCCGTCGCGCTCGCGATTCATCCGGAACTCGATTCCGTCATCATCGGTTTGGTTGCCCTCGGCGGCCAGGTGATCAAGCGCATCCGGTACGAGACCACGGGGGTGCCCGCCGTCGCCGAGGTCGTCAACGTCGTCTCGGCCGTGGTCGCCGGAATGCGAGACGAGCTCGATACGTCTTTCCGCACCGTCGGGGTGGGCCTCGCAGTACCCGGCCTCGTTCGCGCGAGCGACGGCACGGTGAACCTCGCTCCTCATCTAGGGTGGCACCACGAACCCTTGGCCCAGCTGCTGAGCGATGCGCTCCACCTGCCTGTCTTCGCGTCGAACGACGCCGCAGCGGGAGCAGTGGCCGAGTCCCTGTTCGGTGTGGGGATCGGTGTTCGCGACATGGTCTACCTGAACGGTGGGGCGAGCGGCATCGGCGGAGGACTCGTCAATGACGGAGCTCTCATGACCGGCGCCAGCGGCTATGCAGGCGAGCTCGGCCACACACTCGTCAACAGTGCCGGCTCGCTGTGCCACTGCGGGGCCAAGGGATGCCTCGAGACCGAGGTCGTGCGTGCGCCGCTCCTCGATGCGCTCGGCCTTGCCGCGTCGACGCAGATCGACATGCTGGAGCAGACGCTGCTCGCTCGGCTGGCTGACCAGCCCGACAGAGACCTTCTCGATGTGATCGATCGCCAGATCGACTTTCTCGCCGTGGCCCTCAGAAACGCCGTCAATTTTCTCAATCCACAGCTCATCGTTCTGGGAGGTTATCTCGGGGTGCTCCTCGAGGTTGCGCCCGAACGGCTTCGGGCCGCGGTCGCCGGTTCGGCGATGACCGGGCCGCGAGAGGCCGTGCAGATAACGCGTGCGTCGCTCGGGTCGGACTTGTTGATCGTGGGCGCGGCGCAGCTCGCCCTCGAGCAGGTCCTTGCGAACCCGAGTCGGTTTCCTCGGGCGTAGCGCCTGATCTGCGGCGTTCGCCCGCCCTCAACTCACCCACAGAGAGGCCACCATGGCGCGCAAACCCGGTACGCAGGCACCGAGACTGGATGTGATCGTGCTCGACGATCTCATCGAAGGCGATTCTGAGACGCTCCGGCCCCACGACGTCTACGAGGGTCTGCGCTTCGACGGCCTCGACATCTCGGGTCGGGAGCTGTCGGGCATCCAATTCAGAGAGTGCGTCTTCGATGACGTTCAGGCGCACGATGCGGTTCTGCGCGGGGCGACTTTCTCTGACATCGAGTTCGCGCGGCTCAACGCGCCGATCTTCTCGGCTCCTCGCGCCGAGCTGCGCTCCGTCACGATCGACGGCTCGCGGCTGGGGTCTGCAGAGCTCTACGAATCGGCGCTCTCGTCGGTGCACATCTCGTCGACCAAGCTCGGCTTCGTCAATCTCTCTGGCGCCAGTCTGCTCGACGTGCTCTTCACGGGCTGTTCGATCGATGAACTCGATCTCAGCAGCGCAAAGCTCAACCGCGTCGCGTTCGTCGACTGCACCATCGGCGTGCTGAGCCTCAACCACGCCACTCTGACGAACGTCGACCTGCGCCGTGCCGAGTTCTCGCGCCTCGATGGCTTCAGCGCCCTGAAGGGCGCCACGCTCTCGCACGGGCAGGTCGCCGACCTGGCCTCGGCCTTCGCCGAGCACCTCGGCCTCCTCGTCGAGGACTGACCGGAACGGGCATCGTGGTCAGATAGATGCCGCCGGGGCCTGGTCTGCGGAGCCGCCTGCGGTGCCGGCGGTCGGCGTCGTCGTCGGCGCGTCGACCGAACCCGCCGCATCCGCTCGCCGTTCGACGACCAGGGTGACCTGCGAGACGACCGCGGCGATGGCGCCGATGGCGAGCAGGACGGGGGCGATCGCGACCGTGAGCGCGAGGCCGACGAGGCCTGCATTGACGGGGATCTCGAGCAGCGCGCTGCCGTCTTCGCGCTTGAGGATGATGCGGCGAACGTTGCCCTCGTGGATGAGGTTCTTGACCGTCTCGACCAGCTTGTCGCCGGCAACCTCGAACTGTTCGAACGTGGATTTCTTGTCGCTCATGTCGATGCGTCCTGTCTGACGTTGATGCTCGTTCGACGATCCGGTTCGGAGCGCCTCCCTCTCATTCTTGCCCGGACACTCCGAACGCGCATCAGTCTGCGGTACCTAGGCCACCGACCAGCCGCCATCCGACGGGAGGATGACGCCGTTCACGTTGACCCCGTCGTCGCTCAACAGGAACGTGATGGAGGCGGCGAGCGCATCGCTCTCGACCGCTTCGGGCATCACGCTCATGCCCACGCGAACCCGCGCTGCGCCCAGCTTCGAGCCGAACTTCGCCTCGATGTTGGTGATCGTGGGGCCGGGGGCGACGGCGTTGACCCGGATGCCGCTGGGCCCGTACATGAAGGCGCTGCTCTTGGTGAGCCCGGCCACAGCGTGCTTCGACGCGGTGTAGGCCGCCCCGGCGGCGGAACCTCGGAGCGCGGCCTCCGACGCGGTGTTCACGATCGATCCCGACGCCTGAGCGAGCATCGTCGGCAGAACCGCGCGCATGAGCCTCATGGTTCCGTCGACGTTGATCGAGAACACGCGCTTCCACACCTCGTCGGACATGTCGCCGACGGGGGTCATGTCGTCCATGATGCCGGCGATGTTGGCGAGGCCGTCGATGCGCTCGCCCGCCGTAGCGATGATCTGCGCCACGGCCGCGTCGTCGGTGATGTCGGCCACCACGGTCACGATGTCGGCGCCGGGCGTCTTCGCCACGAAGTCGTCGAGGCGCTCCTGCGAGATGTCGACGGCGACGACGCGGCCGCCCTCGCGGGCGATTCTGGATGCCGTGGCGCGTCCGATGCCCGACCCCGCTCCGGTGACGATGATCGTCTTGCCCGAGAAGCGGCCGTTGTCGATGCGTTCGATCCATTCGGGGATCGCGACGGTCGGCTCGTCTCCGCCGTCGACCACGACAGACACCGGCGTTCCCTCGGGAACCTCACCAGCAGCGGCGCGGCGCACGAGGTCGTCGATCAGTTCCTGGCTGAAGGCCCCCTGGCTCATCTCGACCAACCGGTCGAGCGAGAGCTTGCTCACGGTGCGCAAGGCGCTCGCATCCTGACCAGCCTTCGCAAGCAGGTCGTTCATGATCGGCCCACCCACGGGGTGCGAGAGCCACGTGCCGATGGTCGACGAGCTGGTGAGGGGAATGTTTTCTGACGTCATGGGGTGCGCTTCTTTCTTGGGAAAATAACCGGACAACGGTGTCCGCACGTAGGCTACACCCGTGACATCACCCGACGCTGAGCCGCGTAAGGGCAATCGAGGACCCAGTGCGGGGCCCGAGAATCGACGCGCCCTCATCGCTGCGGCACGGGAGGTGTTTGCCGATGGCGGCTACAACGCCCCGCTCAGTTCGGTCGCGAAGCTGGCCGGCGTCGGACAGGGAAGCCTCTATCGACACTTTCCCGATCGGCTGTCGTTGGCGATCGCGGTGTTCGACGAGAACCTCGAAGAGCTGGAGCGCATCGCCGAGCGCCGCGACAGCACCCTCGACGAGCTGCTCGGCTCGATCATCGCTCAAGCGCTCGTATCGACGGCCATGATCGACATGATCACCGCCGATCTCGACGACCCCCGGGTGCAGCACCTCGAGACGCGTATCGAGGGCGTGGTCGGGATCATCGTGCAGCGCGAACGTGTGGCTGGCCGCATCGGGGACAGCGTCGAGACAGCGGATGTGCTCCTCGCGATCTCGATGCTCGCGGGAGTGGTCGCCCGGACGCCCGCCGATCGACGCGACGCTGTGGCGCGCAGGGCGTGGTCGCTCTTCCACGTCGCATTCGTGCGCGACGAGATCGGCTCGAACGCGCCGTAGAGCGACTCAGGTACTACGCCGGCGGTAAGAGAAGTCATCCCTGCGCAGGATTCGCGCGGCGCTCGGAACGGGAAAGCTGAGGTCATCGCCTCGAACAGGCGGCCCGCGAACAGCCGAAAGGACGCGACAGATGACCACCATCCCCTTCCTCGCCCGCCCCACCGACGACTCGGCCGAGCCGCTCACGTGGCTCTCGCCCGAGGCGAAGCTCTGGGTGGCGTCGCGCGACGGCGACTTCGCGGGGTTCGTCGAGTTCACCGATGGTCACTACAGCGTGACGGATGCGCGCGGCGCGACCATCGCATCCTGCGGCACCCTCAGCCAGGCCCAGGACACGGTCGAGTTGTCGATGCGGCGCGCGTCGACCCTCAGAACGCTCGCGTATGTCGCCGTCGGCACGGGTGCCGTCGCCGTGAGCGCGCTTGCCATCGGATTGGGCATGATCAACCTGGGCTGACCGCCAGCCAGGTCAGTGCGCCTCGGTCGGATCAGTGCGAGGCGCCCGCCTCGACCAGAAGCACACCGCCCATCACCAGGGCGATGCCGACCGCCATGACCCAGGTGAACGGCTCATTGAAGATGAGCCGCCCTGCCACAGCTGTGAGCGCGACGCCCGCCGCAGCCCAGATGCCGTACGCCACGCCGAGGGCCATGCCGTTCTGAAGGGTGAACGAGAGGCAGGTGAAGGCGATGCCGTAGCCGAGTGCGACGGGGATGTACCAGAGCTTGTTGCCCGTGACCGCCGCCTTCAGGGAGAGCGTGGCGGTGACCTCGGTGAGGATCGCGCCGATGAGGAAGACCCAGGCCATCAGTGAGCCTCTCCGCTCTTGCGAGGGCGCGCTTCGCGGATCTTCTCAGCTCGCTGTCGGCCGAGCTCGATGCAGAGCACACCGCCGATGATCAATAGCAGTCCCGCTCCCATGATCGGAGTCAGCGGCTCGCCGAACAGCAGCGCCGACAAGAGAGCGGTCAGCGCTACTCCGAGTGCGCCCCAGATGCCGTATGCGACGCCGAGCGGCAGCCCCGCCCGCAGCACCAGCGAGAGAAACACGAAGGCTCCCGCGAATCCGAGCGCCATCAGTGCGTACCACCCCGGATGCTCGAGCGCGGCTTTCAGTGACAGCGACCCGGTCACTTCGCTGAGGATGGCGCCGGCCAGAAACAGCCACTTCTTCACGATCGGGCCTTCGTCATGTCGCCAGTGTGCCAGAGCGCTGCGCTCGTTGGGACTACGCGTCAGCGGGCGTCGCCTCGACCTTCTTCGCTGCGGCCTTGGCGACCGCTGAGGTGCCTCGGGCCGGCCGAGAGGCGGCCTTCTCTGCCACGGCGGCGGTCTGCGCCGACACCGCACGCGGGGCGAGACGCTGCAGCTGCGTGACGTGGGCCGGCGTCAGCTCGTCGATCGACGCGACCTCGAGCAGCTTCATCGTGCGCACGATCTGCTCCGACAGAATCGAGATCGTGCGGTCGACGCCCGCGCGGCCTCCAGCCATGAGTCCGTAGAGGTAGGCGCGGCCGATCAGCGTGAACTTTGCGCCGAGGGCGAGCGAGGCCACGATGTCGGCGCCGTCCATGATGCCCGTGTCGACCATGACCTCGACGTCGCCTCCGACCTCGCGGGCCACATCGGGCAGCAGATGGAACGGGATCGGGGCGCGGTCGAGCTGGCGGCCTCCGTGGTTCGACAGCAAGATGCCGTCGACGCCGAGGTCGGCGAGACGCTTCGAGTCCTCGAGGTTCTGAACGCCCTTGATCACGATCTTGCCGGGCCACATGCTGCGGATGAAGGCGAGATCGTCGAAGTCGATCGAGGGGTCCATCGCCGAATCGAGCAGTTCGCCGACAGTGCCGCCGGTCGACGACAGCGACGCGAACTCCAGCGGGGGAGTCGTGAGGAAGTCGTACCACCACCACGGACGGGGGATGGCGTTGATGATGGTGCCCGCGGTGAGCTGCGGCGGAATCGAGAAGCCGTTGCGCTTGTCGCGCAGTCGCGCGCCCGCCACGGGAGTATCGACGGTGAACATCAGGGTGTCGAAGCCGGCGGCAGCCGCCCGCTCGACGAGCCCGTACGAGATGTCGCGATCGCGCATGACATAGAGCTGGAACCAGTTGCGCCCTGCGGGGTTGGCAGCCTTGACGGCCTCGATCGATGAGGTTCCGAGGGTAGAGAGCGTGAACGGGATGCCTGCAGCACCGGCAGCTCCGGCCCCAGCGATCTCGCCCTCGGTCTGCATCAGGCGCGTGAAGCCGGTGGGAGCGATGCCGAACGGCATGGTCGAGGTTCCCCCCAGGATCTGTGTGGTCGTATCGAGCTTCGACACGTCGCGCAGGATCGACGGGTGGAACTCGATGTCCTGAAAGGCCTGGCGCGCACGCTTGAGCGAGATCTCGCCCTCGGCTGATCCGTCGGTGTAGTCGAATGCGGCCTTGGGTGTGCGCCGCTTGGCGATGGTGCGCAGATCGTCGATCGTCAACGCTCCCTGCAGCCGGCGCTTCTTGCCGTCGAACTGCGGCTTCTTGAACTGCATGAGGGGCAGCAGCTCTGCGGGGTTCGGAAAGCGACGTTCAACCATGGGGCAGTCCTCTATCTGGTTCGGCGGGGGCGGAGATGAAGTTCGTCTCGGTGTAATAGCCGGTGATGTGGGCGTTCACGAGGTCTCGCGCCCGCTCGGCGTCGCCGGCCTCGATGGCGTCGACGATGGCTCGGTGCTCGTGGCGCAGGCGGCCGGATGTCTCGGGCCACGACGGCAGATTCGGCACGCCGGCCAGAACGTAGCTCTCGATCGAGTTGCGGAGGCCCGCCATCATCGAGGCGATCACGGCGTTTCCCGAGAGCTCGGCGAGGGCGAGGTGGAAGGCCGCATCGAGAGCGAGGAACTCGGCCTCGGAAACCCGGCCATCGGCATCCATCGCGTCGAGCAACCGAGTGGCGGCGCCGAGGTCGAGGGGGGCGGCGGAGGCAACTTCAGCCAGTTCGGTGACGACTGCCGCCTCGAGTACGAGTCTGGTCTTCACGACGTCGCGTACGTCGAAGCCCTGTGCCGCGACCTGCAGCCGCATCAGCGACGACATGCCGCCGGAGGGGCGAGCCACGATGATGGCGCCGGACTGCGGACCCGACCCGGTCTGGGTGCGGATAAGTCCGAGCGCTTCGAGCACCCTCAGCGCCTCGCGAACCGACGACCGGCCGACGCCGAGGTCGGTCGAGAGCGTGCGCTCGGCGGGCAGGTGATCGCCCGGAGCGAGTCGTCCCGCGAGGAGGTCGCCCTCGATGTGCTGCAGAACGACCTCCCACGCACGGCGCGAGTCGATCGGTGCAGCAGAGGTGTCGACGGCGGTCACGTCGCGCCCTTCCCGATCGTCGGATGCCTGTGGTCAGGCCATGTGGTCAGACCACACTCTAAGACCTGAATGACACCCTGTCCAGCATCGAGCGGCAGAGACTTTTCGTCAGAGAGCACCGCATCGGCTCTGTTCGCCGCTACGGATTGCCGGTACTCTGATCGCCTGACGGGTAGGTGGGCACCGTCGCGAGATGTGCACGGCCGCTCGCTCCTCGTGAATCCTAAGGACCCCGTATGTCTCGTCGAACGGCAATCCTGCTGTCACTTCCCGTCGTTGTCGTGCTCAGCGCCCTGTCTTTGACCGTCGCTGCTCCCGCATCCGCCGCCCCACTACCCGATGGCGCAACGATCTCGGTCGTTCGTGCCGCTTCCGGTCAGGTCTACGATGTCGACCCGACAACGGCAGTCATGCAGACGGTCGGAGCGCCTAATCCTGGAGCCGAATCGATTTCGGGCCTCGACGCGGACGATACCGGTGCGGGATGGGCGGTCGGCGCACAGGGTCTCTATTCGGCCGACCTCGTGACTGGCGTTCTGACCTTCGTCGCTCCCGTCACCCTTCTCGACGATCCCGAGCAGCAACTCGATTGCCAGTCGCTCGACCTGAGCCCGAGCGGGATTCTTATGGCGTCGTGCGAGGGTGTCGAGTCGAGCGTGACGGGGACGATCGACACAAGCACTGGCGCCTTCACGACGCTGGTCGACGAAGCGCCGCTTTTCTACAGTCTTGCGACGAACCCGGTCGACGGCGTGCTGTACGGCCTCACGCTCGGTGGCGCCGCCTACAAGGTCGACTCGGCCAGCAACGCGGCGACACTGGTTGGCCAGATCTCCGAAACGAACGGCACCTACGACGCGGACTTCGACAGCGCGGGTCAGCTCTGGCTGACGAGTGAGGCCGGCGGCGTCGGGTCGATGTCAGTCTTCCACCTGGATTCACTCTTCACTGTCGACCCGGCCACCTGGAAAGCCACTTTCATCCGACAATTCACGAAGCCGGAATTTGGGACGGAGTTCAGAGCCATAGACAGCCTCTCGGTGTGGGGAACCACGACTCCCACGTCTGTTCCTGATACCGAGACGCCGGTTGCGCCCGCGGACGTATCGGTGCCGAAGCTCGCGGACTCCGGCCTGGATACGGGTCCTCTCGCCCTCGCAGGCGGCCTTGCGTTGATGCTCGGCTTGGGCCTGGTGGCACTTCGCCGAGTTCGCAGGTGGCGCGGTTACCGTTGACGGACTCGAACCTCGACACAAAGGATTGAATCATGAGCGCGAACCCCTACGATCAGCTACCGAAACTGCCCTCCTTCCAACTGACGTCGTCCGATGTGCGACAGGGTGAGCGGCTCTCGGATCCGCAATTGGGCGAGTCGGCGGGTGGCGGAGACGTGTCGCCCCAGCTCAGTTGGTCGGGCGCGCCCGAGGCGACCAAGAGCTACGTCGTGACGGTCTACGACCCCGACGCGCCCACGGCATCCGGATTCTGGCACTGGGCGGTTCTCAACATCCCTGCCGATGTGACGAGCCTCGCCGCCGGTGCCGGAACGCCCGGAAGCAGCTCGCTCCCCGAGGGTGCGATCACGCTGCGCAACGACGCCGGGGTCGCGGGCTTCGTCGGCGCGACGCCACCGCCCGGGCACGGCGACCACGAGTACTACTTCGTGGTGCACGCGGTCGACGTCGAGAAGCTCGAGGTTCCTGAGGATGCGTCGCCGGCCCTGCTCGGGTTCAACCTCTTTATGCACGCCGTGGGTCGTGCGGTTATCAGCGCCCCCTATGGAGTCAGCGCATAGCGCTTGCTCGCGTGAGCGGTCACGATAGCTGCGACCGCACGTAGTCGAACGACTCCTTGGCGAGCGCCGACCAGGTCTCGAGCGTTCTCGCCGGGTTGTCTGTGTGCAGGTCGTCGCCCGCCGGTACCTCGATCCATTCGCGCATTGTGCGTCTGCCCATCGAGAGACTGGCGGCGACACCCTGCTCGATAAGAGCGAGTGCGCGCTCGCGAGGCACCTTCACGATGAGGCGATCGTCGGAGCCGAGGAACGCGACGATCTTCGTCTCGGTGCGGATGGCGGGGCTGCGAAACATGGTTCCGAGCTCGACCGGCCCCGCCTGGCTCAGGCCGGCAGCGATCTCGTGCAGCAGTTCGACCGCCTCGTCGGATGGCTTGCTCATGGGGATCACGGTACTCCTGCGGGCAGACGCCGAGGCGGGTAGACGAGAACGGCTGTCCGTAGGAGGCTGGAGGCATGATGAAGGAGACAACAGCCCAGCAGCGCTCGCCGCGAGCCGTCGGTCGCGCATCAACCGGTCTGGCTCTCGTGGCTCTCGTAGCAACACTGATGGTGGGGTGCGCGAGCAGCGCCGGTTCGGGGTCGACGACCGCGGGGACCACTCCGGTCTCGAGCGGGAGTGCGACGCCGACGCCGACGCCGACACCGACGCCTGATGCGTGCGGCCCGTCGACGGGCCAGGAGGCCGCGGCGGATGCGATCGCCCAGCTCCCTCCTCCGTCGGGCCTCGAGGGGGTTCCCTGGGACGCCTCGAACGCCGACTACAGCGGCTACGACCCTTGTGCGGCACTGTCGTGGTCGCTCGTGACGCTCCAGGGCGCTACGGCGAGCACTCCTACGGCGGTTCTCTTGTTTCACAGCGGTGACTACCTCGGCACGGCAACCAAGACCGCCTATGGCTTCACCCCGACGGTTGAACGCACGGCCGACGATGCGATCAGTGTGACCTACCGATTCCCGCAGGGCATGGAGTCGAACGCCGAAGCCTCAGGCACCGCGGTAGCGACCTTCACCTGGAACGCAGCGACCAGCTCGGTCGACATGGCGGGCGACGTTCCGCCCACGGAGTAGGCGAGTGAAAAACCGCGTTTCTGCGTCTCACGTACCGTGACTCGTCGGTTGCAGACCTAGCGCGAACGCGGCTCGTAGACGACGGGCGCAAATGCCTGAGCGACGAGGGCGCGCAAGCTCTCGAGCGATCCGGTCACGAGACCCTGGGCGCGGGCCTGGATAAGCACATTGCCGATGGCGGTCGCCTCGACGGGACCGGCCAGAACCGTGCGCCCCGTGCGGTCGGCTGTGAGCTGGCAGAGCAGGGCATTGAGTGATCCACCGCCCACGATGTGAATAGTACGGATGCGACGGCCCGACAGCTCGGTGAGCTGCTCGATCTTCGTCGCGTACGCGTGGGCGAGGCTCTCGATGATCGACCGCACGAACTCAGCTCTGGTGCGCGGAGCATCCAAATCGTTCTCGACGCACCAGTCGACGATGCGCGACGGCAGGTCGCCCGGCGCAAGAAACCGGGGGTCGTCGGCGTCGAAGACGGCGACCGGCGTCGTGACCTGCGAGGCCTCCGCGATGAGCGTGGGAAGGTCTATCTTCGTGCCGCCCGCCTTCTCCCAGGTGCGCACCGACTCGCTGAGCAGCCAGAGTCCCATGACGTTGTTCAGGAAGCGCACGCGGCCGTCGACGCCGCCCTCGTTCGTGAAATTCGCCAGGCGGCTCGCCTCGCTCACCACGGCACTGGGTAGTTCGACGCCGACGAGCGACCACGTTCCGCTCGAGATGTAGGCGAAGTCGTCACCCGTTGCGGGCACGGCGACAACGGCGGATGCGGTGTCGTGCGACCCGACGGCCGTCACGGTCAGCGTCTTCGTCGCTCTGTTCGACAGGCCGATTTCGGATGCGACGGCCGGCAGCAGCGTGCCGATCTGCGTGCCCGCTTCTACGAGCTCGGGAAACAGCCCGCGGGGTAGGCCGAGTCGCTCGATGAGCGCGTCATCCCACTCGCGAGTGTGCACGTTCAGCAGCCCCGTGGTCGACGCATTCGTCTTCTCTGCCCGGGCGACACCCGTGAGCCAGAAGTTGATGAGGTCGGGGATGAGCAGCGCCGTCTCGGCCTGATCGAGCGAGCCGGCCACGGCATCCGCTGCGAATTGGTAGAGCGTGTTGAACGGCAAGAACTGAAGACCGTTCGCGGTGTAGAGCTCGGCTGCGGAGACCAGCGCGCTCGTCTTCTCGACTCCGACCGCGGTTCGCGCGTCGCGGTAGTGATAGGGGTTCCCGAGCATGCGGTCGCCGCTCATCAGGGCGTAGTCCACGGCCCACGAGTCGACGGCGATGCTCTGTAACGACGGCTCCTCGCGCACGGCGGTGCCGAGCCCGGCGACGACGTTGCGGTAGAGCTCGAGGATGTTCCAGTGCAGCCCGTCGATCGTCGTGACGGGCGTGTTCGGAAACCGCGCGACCGGTCGGAGACTGAGCTCGTTATGAGAGACGAAGCCCAGCATTACTCGGCCGCTGGTGGCGCCGAGGTCGACGGCAGCGACGGCGGCGGTCATGCGGAGGCCGCCTCTGTGCGCTGGTCGAGTAGCCCGAGGCCGGCTGCGGCCGAAGCGTATCGAGACTGCCGGGAGGTGACCTCGATACGCCGGCTCGTTCCTCGCGCGGCTACTCGATCAGCGCAGCTCTTCATGCAGAGCATCATCGCAGGAAGGCCGCCGCGACGCCCGCATCGACGGGAATGTGCAGGCCGGTGGTGTGCGTGAGGTCTTCGCCCGTGAGCACCGATACCGCGTTGGCCACGTTCTCGGGCAGTACCTCGCGGCCCAGGATCGTGCGCTTGGCGTAGTAGGCGCCGAGCTCCTCTTCGGGCACGCCGTAGACGGCTGCGCGCTTGGCGCCCCATCCGCCGGAGAAGATGCCAGAGCCGCGCACGACGCCGTCGGGGTTGATGCCGTTCACCTTCACACCGTGCTCGCCGAGCTCGACGGCCAGCAGTCGCACCTGGTGCGCCTGGTCGGCCTTGGTCGCGGAGTACGCGATGTTGTTCGGCCCGGCGAAGACCGAGTTCTTGCTCGAGATGTAGATGATGTCGCCGCCCATCTTCTGTTCGATGAGCACCTTCGCGGCGGCCTTCGAGACCATGAACGAGCCCTTCGCCATCACGTTGTGCTGCAGATCCCAGTCGCTCTCGGTGGTGTCGAGAAGCGGCTTCGATAGCGAGAGGCCGGCGTTGTTCACCACGAGGTCGAGCCCGCCGAAAGCCAGCACGGCCGAGTCGATCGCGGCCTGGATCTGGTCTGCGTTGGTCACGTCGGCCTGCACGCCGATGGCGACGTCGGTTGAACCGAGCTGCGCGGCGGCATCCTGGGCTTTCTCGAGGTCGAGGTCGGCGATCACGACGCACGCGCCGTCTTTCGCGAGGCGGGTCGCGATGGCCTTGCCGATTCCGGATGCCGCACCCGTGACGAGCGCGACACGGGTCGCGTGCGACTTCGGCTTGGGCAGGCGCTGCAGCTTGGCCTCCTCGAGGGCCCAGTATTCGATCGCGAACTTCTCGGACTCTTCGATCGGGGCGTAGCTCGACAGCGACTCGGCCCCGCGCATCACGTTGATGGCGTTGATGTAGAACTCGCCGGCCACGCGGGCGGTCTGCTTGTTGGCGCCGTAGCTGAACATGCCCACACCCGGAACGAGCACGATCGCCGGGTCTGCGCCGCGGATCGCGGGGGAGTCGGCCGTGGCGTGCCGGTCGTAGTAGGCCTGGTAGTCGGCGCGGTACTCGGCGTGCAGCTCGACGAGACGCGCGATCGACTCCTCGATGGATGCGTCGGCCGGCAGATCGAGGATCAGCGGCTTGACCTTGGTGCGCAAAAAATGGTCGGGGCAGCTCGTGCCCAGCGCTGCGAGGCGGGGCGCCTCGCTCGATGAGAGGAAGTCGAGCACGACCTCGGCATCCGTGAAGCTGCCGACCTTGGGGGCATCGGTCGAGGCGAGTCCGCGAATCGTGGCGCCGAGGGCGGCTGCCTTGGCGCGGCGCTCCGCCTTCTCCAGGGCAGCGAAGCCGTCACGGGCGGAACCGAAGGGCTCCGCTTTTCCGTGCTCGGCGATGTAAGCGGCGGCGGTGTCGATGATCCAGAGGCTGTTCGCCTCGGTCTCGTCGCTCGTGTCGCCCCACGCGGTGATGCCGTGGCCGCCGAGGATGCAGCCGATCGCATCCGGATTCTGCCGTTTGATCTCGGCGATGTCGAGGCCGAGCTGGAAGCCGGGGCGACGCCACGGAACCCACACGACCTTGTCGCCGAAGATCTTCGCGGTCAGCTCTTCGCCGTCTGCTGCGGTCGCGATGGCGATGCCGGAGTCGGGGTGCAGGTGGTCGACGTGGGCCGCGTCGACGAGGCCGTGCATGGCGGTGTCGATGGAGGGGGCCGCGCCACCTTTGCCGAAGAGGGTGTAGTCGAAGGCGGCGACCATCTCGTCTTCGCGGTCGACGCCGGGGTAGACGTTGACGAGCGAGCGCAGGCGGTCGACGCGCAGAACGGCGAGGCCCGACTCGGTGAGTGTGCCCAGGTCTCCGCCAGAACCCTTGACCCACATGAGCTCGACCTGCTCGCCCGTCACCGGATCGGTGGCGAAGCCCTTCGCCGACGTGTTGCCGCCCGCGTAGTTGGTGTTCTTCGGGTCTTGTCCGAGTCGATTGGAGCGGGCGATGAGCTCGGCTGCGGCGACGGGGGTCTCGGGGGAAGTCATGGGCGCTCCAATGCACGGGGTTTTGTTGCGTTTTGTTAGATGTTACAAAATCTAACGCGCATGCACAACGCCGACATGCTCGTTCGCGGATGAGGAAAAAAGCGCGACACCCGGCACATGACTGCGTCGGAGGCGGCGAGTCGCAGGTATTTCCTCATCGGCGAAGGGGAGTGGGCGGGTCAGCGGAGTTCTACGAGGTCTCGGTACGGGTCGAGCGCCGCGTCGGCCGGATCGAGCTCGGTCACGAGGATTCCGATCTCGTTCCATGCGAATCCCACGGCGAGGGCCTGCTGGCCGAGCTTCGACGAGTCCACGAGGAGGACGACCTCGCGGGCGCGCTCCGCGAAAGCGCGCTTCACCTGGCTCTCGGCGAGCGATACTTCGGAGCTACCGTTGTCGGCATCGAGGGAATAGGCCGAGGCGAAGAATCGGCTGTAGAGCATGGCCTGGGCGGCTTGGCAGGCGATGAGCCCCACGAAACTGCCGGTGCGGTCGTCGAGTTCGCCCCCGACCAGAACCGGAGAGAGGTCTTTGTTCGCGTTGAGTGCTGCGAAGTTCTCGTAGCTGTTGGTCGCGACGGTCAGTGGGCCGGTCGGCGAGAGATGGGCGGCAAGGCCTCCGGCGGTCGTGGATGCGTCGACCGCGATGGACCCCGCGCCGGGGAGGAGAGAGGCGGCCTTCTCGGCGATGCGCGTCTTTGCTGCACGCCCGGCGCTTCGGCGCTCACTGAAGGGCCGGGCGCCGGAGACGGGCACGGCGCCGCCGCGCACGCGTCGCAGAAGTCCCTCGGCGTCCAACTCATCGAGGTCGCGGCGCACGGTCATGACGCTGACGCCGAGCTGCTGGGCTGCGGCCTCGAGCCGGATGCCGCCGGTCGCTCGCAGAGACTCGAGGAGGATCTCGCGTCGGCCCTCGGCACCGAAGCTGCGCAGCGTGCCCATACGTGCCCCCGTTATCGTGAAGTGAACAAGAACCTAACATAATCGAACATCGCGCTAGTATGGCGCGCGTGTTGATCCGCGATGGCTTCCCCGGTCAGAGGTTGCGCGTGCTCCCGAGGCCGCGGGTCGTCGAGGCGCTTGCCGAGCCGATCACCGATCGGCTGTTGGTGACGGATGCCGGGCACTTTCCGCACGCGGCGGCCCACGGCCGGTCGCGGCCTCGCGGCGCCGACGAGGTCGTGATCATCCTCTGCACCGATGGAACCGGACATGTCGAACTCCGAGGGCAGGAATTCGGTGTCTCACGCGGTGACGTCGTCGTGATTCCCGCAGGCATTCCGCACAGATATCGCGCCGACCGGCTCGACCCCTGGACGATCTGGTGGATGCACGTCGTCGGTCTCGACAGCGACGCATTCGTCGCGGCGATCGCCGGCTCGTCGGCGGATTGCTCGCCGGTGATGCCGGCCCACGATGCCTACGCCGTGCGAGGCGCGCTCGAGCACGTCTTGGTATCTCTCGAGCGCGACGATACCGTCGCCAGTCTCCGCTCCGCATCCGGTGCCGCTTGGGGTGTGCTCGCGCAACTCGCGGCCGACCGCGCTCGCGGAACCTCCGAGGCGGGCGACCCGATTCTCGCCGTGCAGGACTATCTGCGCGAGAACCTCGACAGCACGGCGAGTGTGGCGGAGCTCGCCACGATGGCGGGGTTCAGCGACTCGCACTTCTCGGCACGGTTCCGGCAGGCGTCGGGAACCAGCGTGGTCGAGTACCGCAAGCGGCTCCGGAGCGCCCGTGCGCGTGAGCTGCTGATCACGACGAACGCATCGGTCGCCGAGATCGCCAATGCGGTGGGCTACGACGACCCCTTCTATTTCTCGCGCCACTTCCGCGCCATCAACGGAGCGAGCCCCAGCCAGTACCGGGCTGCGTTCCAGGATCGCTGAAGGCATCGAAAGACCTGGGCGACACAGGGTGACGTAATTCAGAGAATCGTCTAGGTGATTGCATCGATTTGTGCTCAATCCACGCGTGGCCCCAGTCATATCGTTTAGGTGCGGCACGACCGTCGGCATGGCCGACCCACTTCCGCCAGCACCGCACAGGTCACCCTCCGGCTCCGTTGCCGGCCAGTCAAAGAAGATGAGGAAATCACGGATGAACAGTCACACAGCAACGCGCTCGTGGAAACGGATTGCGCTAGTCGGGGCCGCCGCCGCGGTGCTGGCCCTCACCGCATGCACTTCGGGCATGGAATCCAGCGACACGTCCACGGGCGCAGCCGCGGGCCCGAAAGACGGACCGCTCACCATCGCCTTCCTTCAGAAGCAGGGCGACCAGCAATACTTCATCGACGAGGCGAACGGAGCCAAGGAGGCGGCGAAGGCCGATGGCGACATCAGCATCAACGTCGTCGACCTCGGCACCGATTCGAACAAGGCGATCTCCGAGGTAGAGGCCGCCATCGCGCAGAAGGTCGACGGCATCATCATCGTCGTGCCCGATCAGCAGATCGGCCCGCAGGTCATGCAACTCGCCAAAGAGGCGGGCATCCCGATCATGGCTGCAGACGACACGATCGAGGACGCGTCCGGTACCGCCGCTCCGTTCTCGGGCTTCGACGGCACGTCGATGGGCGAGAAGGTCGGCGCCGAGGCGGCACGTCTCTACACGGAGGCAGGCTGGACGGCAGCAGACACCCGCATCCTCTCGGCCTATAAAGAAGACCTCTCGGTCTGCACTCAGCGCGTCGACGGTGCAGCTAGCGCCTTCGCCGAAGCGGTCGCCGACGGTCCCGAGATCATCGACATCGGAACCGACAACTCGGCCACGGATGCTCAAGACAAGGCGGGTGCCGTCATCACGGCCAACGCCGGCGTGAAGAACTGGGTGGTCTGGGGCTGCAACGACGAGAGCGAGACGGGCGTCGTCACGGCTCTGCAGAACTCGGGCGTCTCGCCCAACAACATCGTCGGAGTCGGCCTCGGTGCATACCTGACCTGCAAGGACTGGAACGCCGGACAGGAGACGGGCAACAAGTCCGCCCTGTTCATCTCGGGCGTCGAGGTCGGCAAGGCCGCGGCGACGTCGATGATCGATCTGCTGCGCAATGGAACCGCCCTGCCTCCCAAATCGATCGCCAACACCGAGATCGTGGACGCCACGAACTGGGAAGCCAAGGGCGTCGTCTGCACCTAGCCGCGAATCGAGGCGAGGGCGGCACGCACCCTGTCGTCCTCGCCTCGGATCGCCGCCCATTCGGCCAGCAACAACAAAGGACATGCAATGACGCACGAACCCATCGCTCTCCGCGCGACAGGCATCACCAAGAGCTTCGGCCCCGTCCGCGCTCTGCGAGGAGTCGAACTCGAGCTGCGCAGCGGCGAGGTCACGGCACTGATGGGTGAGAACGGCGCCGGCAAGTCGACGCTGCTCAAGATCCTGAACGGCGACTTCCGGCCGGACGACGGTGTTCTCAGCATCGACGGCGTACCCACCGTCTTCGGCGATCCGGCCGACTCTCGTGCCGCGGGCCTGCGGGTCATCGCGCAGGAACCGGAGATCATCGCGGCAGTCTCGGTGGCCGAAAACATCTTCGTCGGCAGCCTCGGGTCGGTCGCGTACAACCGCAAGGCGCTGCTTCGACGCACGCGCGACGAACTCAAGCGATGGGGTTTCGACCGCACGATCCGGGCCGAGTCGCTCGGTTCCGAGCTGTCGCCCGCCCAACGGCAGATCGTCGAGATCATGCGCGCCGTCGTGAGCAAACCCCGGATCATCTGCTTTGACGAGCCCACCTCCTCGCTGGGCGATGACGAGGTCACGCTCCTGTTCGCCCTGATCCGCCAGCTGCAGGCCGAGGGCATCGCCGTCGCCTACGTATCGCACCGTATGGGCGAGATCTTCAAGCTCGCCGACCGCATCACAGTGCTTCGCGACGGTTCCTTCGTGGGCACCCAACTCGTCGCCGAGACGAATCACGACGAGCTGGTGCGCATGATGGTGGGCCGCGACCTCAGCCAGTTCTTCCACCGCGAGCCCGCTCCGCTCGGCAAGACCGTTCTCGAGCTGCGGAACGTGGGCAACGACTACGTCGACGGCATCGACCTCACCGTCAGGGCCGGCGAGGTCGTCGGCATCGCCGGACTCGTGGGTGCGGGGCGCAGCGAGTTGATGAAGACGATCGCCGGCGACTATCCGATCGCGAGCGGCGAGATCGTGGTCGACGACCATGTCTGGCGAATCCGGCAGCCCGCCGACAGCATCCGGGCGGGCATCGGCTTCGCCCCCGAAGAACGCAAGGCCGAGGCCCTGCTGCTGCAGCGGTCGGTCCGCGACAACGCGGCACTCGTGGTGCTCCGTTCCCTCTCTCGCTGGATCTTCGTGAGCAGCCGGGCCGAACGCGCCCTCGCCAAGACCTACATCGATCGACTGCGCATCCGCACGCCCTCAGCCGAACAGCTGGTGGGCAACCTCTCGGGTGGCAACCAGCAGAAGGTCGTGCTTGCCCGGTGGCTCGCCACCGCACCCAAGGTCCTCCTTCTCGACGAGCCCACTCGAGGCATCGACGTCGGAGCGAAATCCGAGATCTACGCGATCATCGACGAGCTCGCGCACCAGGGCGTGGCCGTGATCGTCGTCTCGAGCGAACTCCCCGAGGTCCTCGGAGTGTCGGACCGCATCTACGTGATGGCGGCCGGCCGCATCTCCGGTGAACTCACTCGTTCCGAAGCGAGCGAAGAACGCATTCTGGCCCTTGCGATGGACGAGGACGTCGCCGCATGAACATCGTCACCCGAAAGGACACCCCCGTGCTCTCTGCACAGACAGACACCCGACCACCCGCCCCGAAAGAGATGGAGGTCGAACGCGTCTCCACGTTCAGGCGCGTCATCACGGCCATCGGGGTGCAGAACATCTCGCTCATCTTCGCCATCGTGCTGGTGGTCGCCATCATCGGCATCCAGAACCCGCTCTTCTTCACCGTGCCGAACCTCAAGGTCATCGGCACGGCGATCGCGATCGTCGGGCTGCTCGCGGTGGTGCAGACCATCGTGATCATCCTGGGTGCGCTCGACATCTCGGTGGGATCGATAGCGGGCCTCGCCTCGGTGACCTCGGCCATGATCTTCACATCGACGTCGTCGGCGGCGATGGGCGTTCTCGGAGCCGTCGCAATCGGCGTCGTCTGTGGACTCGTCAACGGGTGCATCATCGTGTTCGGCCGGGTCAATCCCGTGATCGCCACACTCGCCACGCTGGCAGCGTTCAAGGGCATCGCCCAGCTCATCTCCGATGGTCGAGCGCAGGGATACACCGGGGCAGACCCCTTCTTCGTCTTCCTCGCCCGAGGAACGCTGCTGGGCGTGCCGACGCTGATTCTCGTGCTCGTTCTGGTGGCCGTGCTCGCCCACGTCGTGCTGCGGTACACCACGATCGGCCGCAACATCTATGCCGTCGGAGGCAACAACATCGCGTCGCGACTCGGCGGCATCAACATCAACCGGTACATCATCGGGGTGTACATGGTGACGGGTGCGGTCGCTGCGATCGCCGGAATCCTGATCACGGCCCGCACGGGTTCGGGCCAGCCGATCTCGGGTTCCGAGGGTCTCGAGCTGCAGGCGATCACCGCCGCTGCTCTCGGAGGCGCGGCACTCAAGGGCGGCAAGGGCGCGATCGCGGGCACCATCCTCGCCGTCATCCTGCTGGGCGTTCTCACGAACGGCATGACGCTTCTCGGCGTGAACACCTTCTGGCAGAACGTCGCGCAGGGCACTCTGCTCGTCGTCGCAGTGGTCATCCAGCAGCTGCGGTCGGGCGAGCGACGCATCGGCATCCCCGGCTGATCCAGCGGCGTCCGAACCGCACCCCGAACCGCATCACCTCCGACTGCCGACATCGAATGAGGCACGAAATGACCGTCGAAACGACCATGCCCGCGGGCTCCGACCCGTCGTCCGAGCACCCGGGAGCCAAGATCGTCCTCCCCGAGGCGCCGGATGCGCTGCGGCCCGAACTCGAGGCGGGCCGGCCCATCGCGTGGAGCGAGCCCCTCAGCATCCGCACCTACGAGACCGACGAACCCAGCGCGTACCCGATGTACCTCGACCGGAGGGTCTATCAGGGCTCGAGCGGCAAGGTCTATCCGATCCCGTTCACCGAGCACGTCTCCGATGAGGCGCACGATCGGCAGTGGCAGGCCGTTCACCTCGAGAACGAGTACGTGAGACTCGTCGTCTTGCCGGAACTCGGCGGGCGCATCCACATCGGGTACGACAAGACCACCGGCTACGACTTCTTCTACCGCAACAACGTCATCAAGCCTGCTCTGGTCGGTCTGGCTGGCCCGTGGGTGTCGGGCGGCGTGGAATTCAACTGGCCGCAACACCACAGGCCGGCCACATACCTTCCCGTCGAAACGACGATCGAATACGGCGACGACGGCTCCGTGACCGTCTGGTGCGCCGACCACGACCCGTTCACCCGGATGGCAGGGCAGCACGGGGTCCGGCTACGGCCGGGCAGCAGCGTCGTCGAGTTGGCGGTGCGGCTGCACAACCGAACGAGCGAGCGTCAGACCTTCCTCTGGTGGGCGAACGTCGCGGCGCGGGTCAACGACGACTACCAGTCGTTCTTCCCTGACGACGTGCGCTACGTCGCCGACCATGCGCGGCGGGCTCTCACTGCTTTTCCGGCGGCGGACCGCCCCTACTACGGTGTCGACTACGCCGCGCTCGCCGAGGCGGAACCGGGTGCCGATCGCATAGATTTCTACCGCAACATCCCCGTGCCGACCTCCTACATGATCGTCGACTCACAGCAGGACTTCTTCGGCGGCTACGACGGCGCGGCAGGCGCGGGCTTCGTGCACTGGGCGGAGCGGCGGCTCTCGCCCGGTAAGAAGCAGTGGACGTGGGGCAACGCGGCCTTCGGCCATGCGTGGGATGCGCAACTGACCGATGACGACGGCCCGTACGTCGAGCTCATGGCCGGTGTGTTCACCGACAACCAGCCCGACTTCAGCTGGCTGCTGCCCGGGGAGACGAAGGTCTTCACCCAGTACTGGTACCCGCTGCCCGCGATCGGGGCGGCTCAGCAGGCCACGCCGGATGCCGCGGTGCACGTCGAGCGAGGCGCCCGGCCCTCGGCCAGCTTCGCCGTCACCTCGCCCCAGCAGGGCGCGACGCTTCGGGTGAGCGACGGAGAATCGATCACGGCATCGAGAATCGCAGACCTCGCGCCCGGCACCCCCGCGGTGATCGACTTCGATGCGCTGACCGATTCCACGGTGGTCGAACTCCTCGATGCATCGGGTCGGTCGCTCGTGCGGTGGTCGCAGGCCGTCGTCACCGACGAGGAGCCGTGGGTCGCCGACGAACCGCTCCCGCCATCCGAGATCGAGACGGTGGAGGAGCTGTATCTCACGGGTCTGCACCTCAGCCAGTTCCGGCACCCCACACGCTCACCGCTCGACTACTGGAACGCAGCACTCGAGCGCGATCAAGGCGACCTGCGCACGAACCTGGCGCTCGCCGATCGCGAGTACCGAGCAGGCGAGTACTCGAGCGCCCTCGAACGGGTCGACGTGGCGTTGGCCCGATTGACCCGCCGCAACGCGAACCCGCAAGACACCGAGGCGTTCTATCTCGCCGGCCTGATCTCGCAGCGGCTTGGCCGTGTCGCCGAGGCCGAGGCGTACTTCGGCAAGGCTGGCTGGGACGGCACCTGGGCTGCGGGCGCCGGCTATGAGCTCGCCGCGTCGCTCTCGCGTCGTGGTCGCAACCGCGCAGCGCTCCGCGTACTGGACTCGCTGCGGGCGGTCGCGGCCCACGACAGTCGCCGCTGCGTGCTCGAAGCGATCGTTCTGCGCCGCCTGGGCGACACCGCCCACGCGGACTCTCTGCTGCGAGAGCAGGAAGCGCTTGAGCCGGTGAACCCGACCATTCGCACTCTTCTCGGAGGGGCCGATGTCAGCGACCCCGGCCTCGCCCTCGACGTGGCTCTCGATTTGAAAGCCGCCGGCGATGTCGTCGGAGCACTGTCCATGCTCGACCGTGTCACCGCCTTGCCGGCCACGGCCGCGGGCAACCTGGTTCCGCTGGCGCACTACGTGGCGGCCGGACTGTTCGAAGAGGGCGGATTCCCCGCCGATGCCGCCGAGCAGCGCCGACGGGCGCGAAAGAGCGACCTGACGCGAGCGTTCCCCTACGGCCTCGATGCCCATGACGCGCTGGTCGCTTCGCTCCAGGTCGAGCCGACGGATGCGACGGCGCGGTTCCTCCTCGGAATGCTGTTGTTCGCACACGGTCGGCGAAAAGACGCCCTCGACGAATGGGAGTCCGCGATCGAACTCGGGCTGGAGCATCCAGTGCTGTTTCGCAACGCCGGCCTCGCCGCCTACAACATCGCGCACGACGACGAGATGGCCTGGCGTCGCTATGAACAGGCGGTCGAGCTCGCCCCGCAGGATGCGCGGCTCCTCTTCGAGCAGGATCAATTGGCCGCTCGGCTCGGGCACCCCGACGAGGAGCGGCTCGCCAGACTTCGAGCGCACCCCGACGAGGAGCGGCTCGCCAGACTTCGAGCGCACCCCGATCTGGTGCTCAGTCGAGACGACTTCACGATCGAGTACGTCGGCCTGCTCGTGACGGGCGGGTTCGCCGACGAGGCATTGGAGATCCTCCGCTCGCGCGAGTTCCATCCGTGGGAGGGTGGCGAGGGTCAGGCCATCCGCGCCTGGGATTCGACGATCGCGGCGCTCGGTCTTCAGCAGACAGATCCGCCCGCCAGTCTTGGCGAGGTCCGTCCCGAGTATCAGGCACCCCAGGCCGTTCGGGAAGACGGTGTGACCGACTACTTCGCAACGAGTCACCCCGAGCTGCTGCTGTTCGCTCGGGAGTAGTAGGCCACACCGCAGGGCGTGGACTAGCTCAGTTCGTCGATCGCGTCGGTGATGAATTTCGCGACCTCTGAGGGGTTGGTCTGCATCACGAGGTGGGGAGCATCGAGTTCGATGACGTTGCGGACGCCGGCTCGTTTGTAGCCGAAGCGCTCGACATCGGGGTTGATGGTGTGGTCGGCACTCGAGACGATGCCCCAGCTGGGCTTGGTCTTCCAAGCGGCGACGGGAGCGGTTTCGGAGAAGGCGACGGCCGCGAGCGGGCGCTGGCCGACGGCGAGCACGCGAGCGGTGTCAGTCGGGACTCCCGCAGCGAAGACCTCGGGGAACGCGTCGATCTTCACCGACACATCCGTTCCCGGCTCTGCGCCGTCGATCGGGTAGGGCGAATACACGAGATTCGCGGCGAGCTCGGAGTCGGGGAAGCCGCCTTGCAACTGGCCGAGGCTTTCTCCCTCGTCGAGCGCGTAGCCCGAGACGTAGACGAGCCCGATCACGTTGTCGGCGACGCCGGCGACCGTGATCACGGCGCCGCCGTAGGAGTGGCCGGCGAGAATCACCGGTCCGTCGATCTGCTCGACGAACGACTTGATGTAGGCCGAGTCCCCGATGAGGCTGCGGTTGAAGACGGGCGGAACCAAGACGGTATAGCCCTGATTCAGCAGTTCGAGGGTGACGGGTGCCCAGCTGGCGGCGTCGGCGAATGCGCCGTGGACGAGAACGATGGTGGGGGCGGTGGTCATGATGTGCTCCTTACTTATTGGGGGACTTGGTGGGAGTGTGCGGGTGGTGCGGGAGGGCGGCCGAGACGAGGTGCTCGACCGTCGGGGGCGAGGCGGAGAGCTTGCGGGCAGCCTCGACGATCTCGGTGTCGTAGCCGGTCGTGCGGTTGTGGTGCTGGCTGAGGTGCTCTTGCCACGAGCCGACGTGGAATGCCTCGACGAGGAAGCCGGGATGCTCGCGGTCGTCGTAGACATCCCACGAGCGGGCGCCCGTGCGGCGCCTGCTCTGTTCGAGCGTGCGCATCGCGGCGAGGAACGCCGCGCGATCGCGATCGGCTATCTCGTAGCGCACGATGACGAGCGTGGCGCCGGCCGGGTTGAGCTCCTGATTGACGGCCGGAGTCGCAGGTGCATCCGCGGCGGCAGCCGCATCATCCGGGTTCGCGTCGTCATCGCCCGGCAGCGGTGTCGCGACCGGCGGCACATCGGTGAGCGGCATGGGCAACGCGGTGCGACTCTTGTCGGCGGTGGGGTGCAGCGGCCAGATGAGCAGCATGGCGGCGCCGACGACCACGACGATTCCTGCGCCCGCCATGGTGTGCGCTGTGCCGAAGACACCGCCGAGCGCACCGATGATCGCGGCGCCGAAGGCTGTTCCGCCGAAGAGCACGAGTTGATAGACCGAGAGTCCGCGGGTGCGCACCCACCCGGGGAGGAAGGCTTGAACGGTGGCGTTCAGCGTGGCGATCACGCCGATCCACGATAGGCCGACGAGGACGAGTACCGGCAGGGTGATCCAGAGCGTGTTCGATAGCGCCGTCGCCCCGATTCCGATGCCGTAGGCGGCGCTCGTCACGATGATGAGCCGGTTGGTTCCCAGAGCGGCTCGCGCCTTGGGAATGATGAACGCGCCGGCGATCGATCCGATACCCAGGGCCGCGAGCAGGATGCCGTAGCCGTTGCTGTCGAGCGCGAGTCGGCCGCTAGCGAGCACGGGTAACAGAGCCCAGAGCGCGTTGGCCGGCATGATGAAGATGAGTAACTGGAAGTAGATACGCCGAACGACGGCGGCGTGCATTACATAACGCAGGCCAGCTCGGGTCGCCGACATGAACGGCTCGCGGTCTCCGGTTGGCTGCTTGTAGCTCTTAAACAGAATGAGCACGAGAAGTAGGCCGGCGAAGCTCAGGGCATTGAGCGCGAAGACGAAGGGGATGCCCCACGAGCCGATCACAACGCCGGCGATGGCCGGTCCGATGGCTCGGGCGACATTGACGCCGATCGACGAGAGGGATGCGGCGTCGCCGATGAGCGGTTTCGGCACGACGCCGGGAACGAACGCCTGGTACGCGGGCAGCTGCACGGCCGAGGCGACTCCGAGAGCGAACGTGAAGGCCAGCAGCAACGTCGGGGTCATGGCGCCGATCGCGGTGAGAACGGCGAGCCCCGCCGCGACCAGCGCCTGGGCCGATTGCACGCCGATGAGCAGGTGCCGCTTGTTCGCGAACTCTCCGAGCACCCCGGCGGGGATTCCGAACAACAGCACGGGCGCGGCTGAGGCCGTCGAGACGAGCGCGATCACGGCGGGCGAAGCGTGCTCCTCGACGAGAAACCACTGCGCACCGACCGTCTGCATCCAACCACCGATGTTGCTGACGACGTCGGCGATCCATAGCCATCGGAAGATGGTGACGGCCAGCGGCGCGAGCGGGCCGGGTGGCTTGGATGCTGTCGACGCGATGCTCACTGCAGCCCGCGATGAACGACAGCGCCGCGCTCTGGTGAGTCGGAGACGAAAGCGTCCCTGTCATCGACCGTCCACGACACGGCTATACCCATCGGAACGTAGCCGCCGAATTCGTCGACGCGACGGATGGTCACGCGGGCTCCGTCCACGAGGAAGGACACGCGTCGCTGGGTCTCCCCTGCTGCAGCATTCGGCGTCGAACCGGCGGCCGTCGTCATGACGAAGATGCCGCGGAGTCGGGTCGGCGCAGCGCATCGGCGAGGAACGCGAGCGAGCCGTGCAGCGCCTGCTGCAGGTAGCCCTCGGCGTGATGCGTACCAGGAACCAGTTGCAGCGTGCTGGCGACCCCGGCCGACGACAGGGCGTTCTGCAGCCCGGCGGCATCCGACACCGGCACGAATTCGGCGAGCGAATTGGCCAGGTAGACGGGGCCGGTCTTGTCGGTCACCCGCGGAGTCGTGGATGCCGCGGCGAGGGCCGAGCGGTCGCCGCCGACCTCCTGCAGAATCACCCAGCGGAGGAAGGCGTCGTCGCGGCCGGCCTGGTTGATGTCGGCGCTGCGCATGGCGTCGAGGTCCTGCGTCGTCGGCTCGGCGGCCGTCGCATCGGTCGCCGAGATGATGCCGGCGAGGTCGAAGATTCCCGACCAGCTCACCGCGGGGCATCCGGTCGCGATGGCTGCCTCGACCACCAGATTGCCGCCGGCCGAACCGCCGAAGAACGCCACGCGTCCGCGATCGAAGGCGTGCTGAGATGCGCGCGCCCACTCGGCGGCCGCCAGCACATCCGCGCGCCCGGCGGGAAAGATGTGGTCCGGGGCGAGGCGGTAATTGGGTACGAAGACCAGGTATCCGGCTTCGACCAGCAGGCTCGCGAGCGTGTTCTCCTTGACCTTGTCGCCGCGAAACCAGCCGCCGCCGTGCACGAGGATGATCGCCGCTCGAGTCGCATCGTCTGTGTGGTCGGGGTCTTCGTAGATGTCGAGCAGATGCATCGGGTCTGAATCCGTGCCGTAGGGAACATCGAGGGTGATGAGTGGAGCGGTCATGAGCATCCTTCTTTCGGCTGATCAGGAGTACGTTTTTCACGGGCCGGGCTCGAACGCCTCGACATTACGACGAAGAAGAGAATGCAGGCTAGTACTGCTGGGATCATGGACGCGCGATCGCTGAACGCGACGGCTCCGGCGGCGCCGATCAAGCATCCGCCGACGAAGCCCGCGAGCAGCGGCCATGCGCTGTGCCAGCGAGACCAGGCCGAGCCAGATGCGCCTCGGCTGAGCACGAGGTCGACGAGGGCGATCGTGCCGGCCACGAGATTGCCTGTCATGACGGCGGTCGAGGCTGCCTTTGGCGGAATGAGATGCAGGAACGCGTTCTGCGTGGCCATGGCGCACACCGCGCAGAGACCGATGATGACAGCGAGAGGCTGGGAGGGATCCGCCGACGCTCGCGTGGCGAACGACAGCGCGGCCGCCAGTACGAGCAGCAGGGTCTGCGCGCCCAGCAATACCGTCGTGAGCATCTGTGCTGACATGCCATTCAGAACCAACCGACGTGATGCGAGCGTCGCCGCGGCCGTGATCAGCACGAACACCGGGATGGCGAGGACCGAGGCCACACCCGGCGCACGGCCCGCAACGACATCGGCGGCGATCACGACGAGGTTGCCGGTCACGTGGGCCGAGAAGAAGCCTCCCAGCAGAAGCCAACTGGTCACGTCGGTCGCTCCGGCGAGCAGGCTGAGGGCCGCCGGCAGGGCGACGCTCGCGGAGGCAGATGCAGGCGAGAGCGCGCGCGTCGTCGCCGGGATAGGAGGCGGGGTGTTCATCGGGCCGTCTCCTTCGATGTCGGAGCTGAGAGGCTCCGCGCTGAGCGGTGCCGGATCCAGCCGTAGACGCCCGCAGGCAGGATGAATCCGATCGCCATGGCGAAGACCGTGAGCCACGCGACGTTCGCGTCGTTGATCGTCGAGACGAGAAGGTGTTCGGCGGTCGTGCCCGTCGCCGTCTGCAGCTGAGCGAGCCCTGCGAGCGAGCGGAAGATCAGCACTCCCGGCATCAGGGAGACGACACTGGCGAAGCCGATCGCCGAGAACGGAAGCTGGAATCGGCGGGATACCGGAAGAAGGATCGTTGCAGCCACGAGGCAGGCCAACCCGGCGCCCACGTAGGACTCGAGGTGCCAGATGTCGAGTGCGACCCACCGCAGGGCATGCACGGCGGCCCCGACGGCGAACGGCCAGATGAGGATGCGCAGGGGAGCGGAGTAGAAGATGCCGTAGCAGACGGCAACGATCCCAGCGGCGCCGGCGTCGAGCCAGAGCGGGATGTCGCGGCCCGCGGGATCGACGACCAGCTCCGCGCCGCCGAGGGTCAGGCCGGCGAGCAGCCCGGCGGCGATGGAGAGCAGCGTCAGGGTCGCGAAGGTGAGTCGTGCCAGACCGAGCGGGATTCGGAGCGCCGCGAGATCGAGAGAGCCGTTGAGCAGGTGCGGACCCGGCACCAGAATCATGCAGGGACAGACTGCGGCGAGCCGCAGCGACGAACTGATGTCGCTGTTGGTCGCTATCGCCCCGAGCAGACCGGCGAGCAATGCTGCGACTCCCACCTGCCAGAAGTTCGAACCGCCCAGGCGGCCGATACCGCGGCGCAGAAATGCTCCCGCAACGGAGCTCGCAGCGATGAGCAGAACGGTCTGTACATGGTGGATGCCGAAGATGATCGCCAGGCAGCTGGCGCCGAGGGCACAGGCCGCAGCGAACAGAAAGATGTTCGCGGGCTTGAGGGCTGCAGCCTGTGCGACGGCCTTGCGGGCTGTCGCTAGCGTCGTCGTGCTCGACGAGAACTCGTTGATCGCGCGGTCGACGGCGAGTACTCGGTTCATGGCGACGGCAGACGGTGTGGCAGCGAAGCGCAGCGTCGTTCGCGGTTGGTCGAGCGGGACGCTCGCGGCCGTGTCGAGACTACTGAGTGCGCGCGCCTCAAGGTCGATCGACGATGTGTTCCAGCCCAGGTCGAGTCGACCCTCCACTCCCAGTGCCGCTTCGAGCTGGGCAGCGCGTTCCTCTGACCTCTCGGAGCCCGCGCCGTTTCCATGGAGCGCGGCGATCGCGTCCACCAGGAACTGCTCACCGTCGGCGGCCTCGGCCGACGCCGCCTCGGAGGAGGGGCGCGGCGCGGAGGCGGCGTCGACTCCGCGCCGCGCAACCATCAGGCGCCTCCGACGCCCGAGCCGGTCAGGGCAGCGGGATTGACGATCTTGTCGAACTGCTCGGCCGTGACCTCGCCGGAGGCCAGGGCGGCCTCGCGCAGAGTCTGATCGTTGGCGAGCGCAGCCTCGGCGATGTGCGCCGACTTCTGGTAGCCGATGACGGGGCTGAGGGCCGTCACGAGCATGAGGCTCTCGCCAACGTACGACGCGATCTTCTTCTCGTTCAGCTCGGTGCCCTTCACCGAATAGGTCAAGAACTTCTCGACTCCGTCACCCAGAATCCGGGCGGAGTGCAGGAAATTGTTGATGATGATCGGCCGCATCGCATTGAGTTCGAAATTGCCCTGCGACCCGGCGAAGGCGACGGCGGCGTCGTCGCCGATCACCTGGATGGAGATCATCACGATCGCCTCGCACTGGGTCGGGTTGACCTTGCCGGGCATGATGGATGAGCCCGGCTCGTTCGAGGGCAGCACGAGTTCGGCAAATCCGGTTCGTGGGCCCGAGGCGAGCCAGCGCATGTCGTTGGCGATCTTCATAAGCGACACGGCGACCCCGCGGAGGGCGGCGTGAGCGCGCACCATGGCGTCCAATGACCCTTGGGCTTCGAACTTGTTCGGTGCCGTCACGAACTTCTTGCCGGTGAGCTCGGCGATCTTGGCGGCGACTTTCTCTGAGAAGCCGGCCGGGGCGTTGAGCCCCGTACCGACGGCGGTGCCGCCGAGGGCAACTTTCAGGAGGCCTTCGCGAGAGTGCTCGATCTCGCGGATGCATTCCTCGATCTGCGCGGCGTAACCCGACCACTCCTGCCCGACGGTCAACGGAACGGCGTCTTCGAGGTGGGTGCGTCCGATCTTCACGACGTCCATCCACTTCTTCGCCTTGGCAGCAATCTCGGCGTGCAGGTCACGAAGGCGGGGAAGCAGACGTTCGTCGAGCTCGGTGATGGCGGCGATGTGCATGGCCGTCGGGAAGGAGTCGTTGCTCGACTGACCCATGTTGACGTCGTCATTCGGGCCGATGGGAAGCTGGCTGCCGAGCGTTCCACCGAGCAGTTGGATGCCGCGGTTCGAGAGCACCTCGTTGATGTTCATGTTGCTCTGGGTGCCAGAACCGGTCTGCCAGACGTAGAGGGGGAACTCATCGTCGAGCTTGCCGTCAATCGTCTCGTCGGCAGCCTGAACGATGACCTTCGCCTTCCAACCGGGCAGGCGGCCGGCCTCTTCGTTCACCAGGGCCGCGGCTTTTTTCACGACGCCGTAGGCGCGATATACCTCGATCGGCATGTGGTCGTGGCCGATCGAGAAGTGCTGCAGTGAGCGCTGGGTCTGCGCTCCCCAATAACGGTCTGCGGGCACGTCGACGGATCCCATGCTGTCGAACTCGCTTCGCTTGCCAGCGGCATCGATGCCGATGGGAACATCGGTGTAGACGGGCGTCTCGGTGTCAATCTGGGTGGGCATTGGCTTGATCCTTTCGTCGGGGTGATGAGTGAGTGTGTTTCGTACGGACACGTCGGTTATCTGCGTGCCGCAGCGGCTTCGGCGATGAGCGCGACGACCTCGTCGGGGTTCGTGTGCATCACGAGATGAGGGGCGTCTACCTCGATGACTCGCCGCGCCCCGGCTCGCGCGTAGGCGAAGCGTTCCAGTTCGGGGTTGATGCTGCGGTCTCGCGACGAGACGAGGCCCCAGGCGGGCTTCGTTCTCCATGCGGCGCTCGAGGCGATGTCTCCGAAAGCGACAGCCGCGAGGGGGCGCTGCGACACGGCGAGAACCTCGGCCACGCCGTCGGCCACACCGGCCGCGAGAACCTGGGGGAACGCCCCGATGTCGACTGAAACGTCCATCCCCGGCTCCGTGCCGCCGCTCGGAAAACGCGCGTAGATGAGACTGGCCGCGAGGTCGGGGTCGGGGAAGGCCGCCTGAAGCTGGCCGACACTCTCGCCCGTATCGAGGGCGTACGCAGCCACGAAGACGAGGCCTACGACGTTGTCGGCCGTGCCCGCGACCGTGATGACGGCACCCCCGTAGGAATGACCGACAAGGAGCACGGGGCCGTCAATCTGCTCGACGATCGAGAGTACGTAGGCCGCGTCCGAATCAAGGCCTCTATTCGGTACCGCCGGTGCCAAAACCGAATACCCGCGGTCGAGCAGACGTCTGGTGACGGGTGCCCAACTAGACGCGTCTGCAAAAGCCCCGTGAACGAGAACGATTGTCGGCTCAGAACTCATGGTTTCACGCTAGAAAACGAGGCCCGGGTCGTCATCGGTCACGATGACGTAGATCGCCCTCCGCCTATGCGTAGTCTGCGCAGCGCAGTTATGCAGTGCTCAGTTCTGAGCGCGATACCGCTCGATGAGCGCACGACGGGAGCTGACGTTCCACTTCGTCGAAGCGTGTCTGATGTGCGTGATGACCGTGTGCGGCGACAGGAAGAGGTCAGCGGCGATCTGGTTGGTCGTGCGCCCGTCGGCCAGCCGCTCTATCACTTGCAACTCGCGGGTAGTGAGACCGGATGCGGTGGTCGACGTGGGAGGGCGGCGAACGACCCCGATCCCGCGGAGGTGACGGCGCAGGCGACCAGCGTCGCGCAATGCGCCGCACTGCTCGAGGATGCCGAGCGCCTCAGACCAGGCCGCTGCGGCTGCGTCAGTGTTGTCGGGCGCAAGCGACAGGCCGAGGTCTTCGAGAGCGCAGGCGAGAACGAGCGGGCGTTTTGTGCCGCGTAGCGCCTCGGCGGCCCGCCGCAACTCGTCGGTCGACCTCTCAACCAGCCCTCGGGCGTGGTGGTGGATGCCGACGGCCAGGGCGTTGTTCGGGTTTGCAGCGGCGCGCGCTTCGACGACATCCATGATCGTGGGTAGCCGGTCGACCGCTCCTGCCCGCAGCGAGATGCGCACGAGATCAATATCGTCACCGAAGTCGGCTGGCGTCGCCATCGAGGGGATTGGATCCCGGAGCGTTGCGAACGCGTCGTTGGTGAGGGCCAGCGCGCTCGCGGTCTCGCCTGAGTCATCCGCCGCGATGGCCGACAACCAGCGCCCTACCTTGAAGAGGCCCGGGCCATCGGACATGGCCTTCACGAAGCCTCGGCTGCGCTCGACTTCGGCGGTGTCGCCTTGGTACAGCGCAACTCTGAAGACGACGTAGCCGGCCGTCGCGTCGGCGAAGTCGCCGAGCTGAAGATCTCCCGCGATCGCGAGCACTGCCTCTGCCTGCGTCTTCGCATCGTCGAGCCTGCCCAGGTCGAGCAACACGCGGGAGCGGAGCATCATCCAGAACGCCATCGCTGGGGCATCACGTCGCCGAGTAGTCTCGGCCAGATTTCGGTCGGCGATGCTGAGCGCCGTCTCCCCGTCGTCGAGGGAGCTCGATAGGAACGCGCGCCACAGTCCTTCCGGCAACCAGTGAGACGGGGTGAGTCCCGGTGCAATGGCCATGCGTTCCTCGGCGCTCTCGATGAGGCGGTATGCCTCGTCGAAGCGATTCTCGTAGAAACGGAGCACGGATTCGGTGGCTTCGACGGTAGCGAGCGCACCGTATTCCTCGGCTGCGATGGCTGCCGATGCGGCCAGCTCGAGCGTCGCGGCGAGCTCTGCGAACCGGCCGATGTTAGCGTAGTTGAGCGCTTTGACTGCGAACAGGTTCGCTCGAACGGCGTCGGTCACACCATCGAGCGCGAGTGCCGTGTCGCACGTCCTGATCGCTTCCTCGAACGACGACTCCGTCTCGAGTCGGGCGATCGACAGCAGCAGAAGAGCCTCGCGATCGACGGGCAGCTCAGACAGGATCGTCGCGGCCGTCGACCTGGCCACGGTGGTCTTGCCGCCCGCGTAGAGCACGGGCACGAGGTCGACGGCGAGCTGCGCAAAACGAGAATCGGCAGCCATGAGCTCAATGGCGCGCGCTGCGAGCTCGGCGGCGCTCAACGCATCGGTGGTGACAAGCCCGAGCGCTGCGTCGTGCAGAAGTTCTATCGCGTCGCGATCTGCTGTGAGGGCGGTCTGCGCCACGGACGCCGCGACGGCAAGCACGGGTTCGCCGGAGGCGATGCGAACGCGCCACGCATCACGCTGCAACTGCGAACGAAGATCGTCTGGCAGCATGCGGGCTGCTGCGTCACGGATCGCGTCATGACGAAAGGCCAATTCAGAGCCTTCGGTGATGATGTGAGCGGCGACGGCCTCGGCGAGCGGATCGACGAGTTCGGCGGCCGTACGGTCGAGCAGCGTTGCGGCGTTCTGCGCGGTGAACCCGTGCCCGAGAACCGCGGCGACCTGCACCAGGGTTCGCGCGGGCTGCGACAGGTGCATGATCCGTTCTCGAATCGACGCGCCGAAGCGTTCGGGCACCTCCGAATCCGCGAGAGCATCGGCCAGACCGGAATCGGTGGTGACGAGGTTCTCCTCCATCAGTCCCTGAAGAAGCTCGATCACGAGAAGTGGCACGTTCTCTGCGCGCTGCATGACCGCCAACAGGCTGGCTCCGGGTGGAGCGCCGACGAGGTCGGTCACGATGTCGCCGACGGCCGCGTCGCTCAGGGGGGCGACGTCGATGATCGTCCCGGTCTTCGACAACTCGATCATGGTGCGCTGAACGGGAGCATCGTGCTCGCCCGACCTCACGGCCAAGACCCACAACAGCGGCAGATCGGTGACACGAGCGAGGAGCGACCGGAGGACTGCCAGGGATGCCGCGTCGAGCCACTGCATGTCATCGATCACGATGGCGACCGGATTGCTCGTCGTCGCCACTTCGAGGGCGTCGTGTAGCGCCTGCACCAGCCAGTAGCGCACATTCGGATC
>Ga0308163_10000489_pt1 | contig 68829 bp, 57 predicted proteins | sample PhyTR1_FD_201037 | JGI IMG/M metagenome (GOLD analysis project Ga0308163, IMG submission 201037) | Phyllosphere microbial communities from UC Gill Tract Community Farm, Albany, California, United States - DLSLT.R1 | ecosystem: Host-associated > Plants > Phyllosphere > Unclassified | place: USA...
TCCGCAATCAGCGCAGCCGGGGTCTGCCCCAGCAGTACAGCGATGCGATGTTGGCTCACGCCGATGATCGCCTCGAAGGCAGCAAGCCGGGATGCCGTGGACGCGTATTGCGACCGCGCTCTTACATGATCCAGTTCCGATCCCCTGCCCGCCGCCAGCCTGGCCTCGACGATGGCCAAGGTCTGCTGCTGGTTGTCGGCCTGTTCGCGGGCGACGCGCAAGCGTTCCTGCGCGCCGCGCAATTCCATATAGGTCTGCGCGATCTCGCCTGCGATCAGGACGCGAACAGCAAGCACGTCTGCCGCACTGGCGGCCAGTTCTGCTTGTTGTGCTTCGGTATTGCGGCGGACGCGGCCGAACAGGTCCAGTTCCCAGGACGCATTGACGCTTGCGTTGGATATCGGCGTGCTGCGCGATGCGCCACGTGCTTCGTCGTGGCTGAGCGTTTGATGGCCGAGGTTTGCGCCAGCGGTGACTGTCGGAAATCGATCCAGGCGTGCGTTCGTGAGCAAGGCGTCGGCCGCATCGAAGCGGGCCAGCGCCTGACGCAAATCCTGGTTGGCTTCGTAGGCCCGCGTGATCAGGCCGCTGAGCATTGTGTCGCCGAAGCTGTCCCAGAACTGGGTATCCTGCGCAGCTGAGTCCTTGAATACACCTGGTTCAGCGCCTGGTTCTGTACGCGCAAAACGTTCCGGCATCTCCACCGCAGGCTGCACAAAATTCGGGCCTACCGCACATGCGGAAAGCAGGCACAGCAAGACTGCGAAGCTAACGGATCGGCACAAGGATGAATAACGGAAAAGGACGCTCATGCGTGCTCTCCTGCCATCTCAACCGCGTCCGGATTGCTGAGCGCTCCCCCCGCCAACTGGCGCAGGCAAACATAAAAGACCGGCGTCAGGAACAAGCCGAACAAAGTCACGCCCAGCATCCCGGCAAACACCGTCACGCCGGTAGCCAAGCGGACTTCGCTTCCCGCTCCCCCACCAATCAGCAACGGCACAGACCCCGCGATGAACGCAATCGAGGTCATCACGATAGGACGCAGCCGAAGTCGGCAGGCTTCCAGCGCGGCATCGACGATGCTGACACCTTTCATCTCCAGTTCGCGGGCGAATTCCACGATCAGAATCGCGTTCTTGCACGCAAGCCCCATCAGCACCACCAGGCCCACCTGCACAAACACGTTGTTGTCACCACCGGACAGCCACACGCCGAACAGTGACGCGCACATGCAGATCGGCAGGATCAGGATCACGGCCAGCGGCAGCGACCAGCTTTCGTACAGGGACGCCAGCACCAGGAACACCAGCATGATCGCCAGCGGAAACACGATGATCGCGGTGTTGCTCTGGCTGACCTGTTGATAACTCAGATCGCTCCATTCCAGCACGATGCCGGGCGGCAGCACGTCCTTGGCAATCTGCTGAAGCTTGGCAAGCGTCTGGCCCGAAGACAGCACACAGGGATCGGCTTCACCGATCAGGTCAGACGCCGGGTAGCCGTTGTAGCGCATGACCGGGTCCGGGCCGAACGTCGGTGTGACGGTCACCATGGACCCGATGGGCACCATGTCTCCGGCCAGGTTGCGCACCTGCAGATTGCCGATGTCGGCCACGCTTTGTCGATGCGTGCTGTCGGCCTGTGCCATCACGCGGTAGACGCGGCCGAAGGTGTTGAAGTCATTCACGTAGCTCGATCCCAGGTAGACCTGCAGGGTCTGGAACAGGTCCGTCAGCGACACGCCTTGCGCCTTGGCTTTTACCCGGTCCACATGGACTTGAAGCTGTGGAATGTTGGCCTGATAGGAACTGACGGGGTAGCCCATGCCAGGCGTTTTCACGATGGCCGCGGCGAAGGCATCGGTGGCACGCTGCAAGGCGCCGTAGCCCAGGCCGGCGCGGTCTTCCAGATACAGCGAATAACCGGAGCCGTTGCCCAGGCCTTCGATCGGCGGCGGCATCATGGCGTAGGCAAAGCCGCCGTGGATGGCGGCAAAGCGCGCGTTCAGTTCGGCGCTGATGTCGGCCGCGCTGCGGGTGCGTTCGCCGAAGGGTTTCAGAATGACGTACGAGGCCGTCATGTTCGGCGTGTTGGTCTGCTGCAAGGCATTCATCCCGGCAAAGCCCGGCACCATCTCGACGCCGTCGACGCTCAGCGCAATCCGCGTCATGTCTTCCATGACCTGAGTGGTGCGCGCCAGCGACGCGCCCTCTGGCAGCTTGGCGCCCGCGAACAGGTACAGCTTGTCCTGCACTGGAATGAAACCGGCGGGGACGGTATTGAACAGATAGCCCGTCGCGGCAAGCAACAGCGCATAGACCCCGAACACCAGGCCGCGATGTTTCAGAGACCGGCTGACCGTGCCGTGATAGCGCTCGGAACTGCGCTGGAAGAAACGATTGAACGGGCGGAACACCCAACCAAGGCTTGCGTTGATGCCACGCGTGAGCACGTCAGGCGGTGCGCCGTGCGGCCTTAGCAGCTTGGCGGCCAGCGCAGGCGAGAGCGTCAGCGAATTGATGGTCGAGATCACCGTCGAGATTGCAATCGTCACCGCAAACTGCTTGTAGAACTGTCCGGTGACACCGCTCATGAAGGCCATCGGCACGAAGACTGCGCACAGCACCAGCATGATGGCGATGATCGGCCCCGACACTTCTTTCATGGCTTGGTGGGCGGCAGCGCGCGGGCCAAAGCCTTTCTCGATGTACCGCTCGACGTTTTCCACCACCACGATCGCGTCATCGACCACGATGCCGATGGCCAGCACCAGCCCGAACAAGGTCAGGGTGTTGATCGAATAGCCCAGCAGATACAGGAAGGCGAAGGTGCCGACGACTGAAACCGGGACCGCAATCAGCGGGATGATCGATGCGCGCCAGCTCTGCAGGAACAGGATCACGACCAGCACGACCAGCACCACGGCTTCGATCAAGGTGTGTTGCACCGCGCTGATGGAATCGCGCACGAACACGGTCGGGTCCCAGACGGGCCGGTAGGCCACGCCAGGCGGGAAGCGTTTGGACAGCTCGTCGAACTTGGCATACACCGCGTCGGACACGGCCAGCGAATTGGCGCCTGGCGACAGGAAGATGCCCACGACCGCTGCGTTCTTGTCGTTGAAGAACGCACGCAAGGTGTAGTCACCCGCGCCAAGCTCCACGCGCGCCACATCCGACAGCCGAACCACCTGCCCTGCCTCGCCCGCGCGCAACACGATGTCGCCAAATTCCTCTGCCGTTTTCAGACGGCCCTGCACGTTGATCGGCACCAGAAAGTCCGCGCGTTGCGGCGAGGGTTCGGCGCCAAGCTGGCCGGCCGACACCTGCACGTTCTGTTCTCGCACGGCGCGCAACACATCCCCTGCGGTCAATCCGCGCGAGGCCAAGCGATTCGGGTCAAGCCAGATGCGCATGGCGTAATCGCCCGCTCCGCTCAGACTCACATCACCAATGCCGGGAATGCGGGTCAATTCGTCTTTCACCTGCAGCAGCAGGTAGTTGCGCAAATACAGCGGGTCGCGGCTGTTGTCCGGCGAATGCAGACTGATGTACATCAGCGGCGTGGACGACTGCTTCTGTGTGGTCACGCCGTATTGGCGCACTTCGTCGGGCAGGCGCGACAAAGACTGGCTGACGCGGTTCTGCACACGCACGGCAGCCGTGTCGGGATCGACACCAGGCAGGAAAGTCACCACCACCTGAAGACTGCCGTCCGAGCCGGACACTGACTTCATGTACATGATGCCCTCGACCCCGTTGATCGCTTCTTCAAGCGGCGCGGCGACCGACTCGGCGATTTCCTTGGGATTGGCACCTGGATAGCTGGTGCGCACCACCACGCTGGGCGGCACGACGTCGGGATATTCGCCCGCAGGCAACACCGGGATGGCGATGACGCCGATAGCAAAAATGATGATCGACAGGACGATGGCGAAGATCGGCCGGTCGATGAAGAATTTGGAGAGATCCATGTCGAGTCCTTTGCCTGTTTATTGCTTCAGGCTGGGGGAGCCGGACGTGGATGCGACAGTCGCAGATGAGGTCACTGCAGTGGGGCTTGCGGTCACGGGAGCCCCATAGGGCACAGGCTCGACCGGCGCGCCGGGATAGAAAATCTTCTGGAATCCTTCGACGACCACTTGATCGCCCGTCTGCAAGCCAGACTCGACAATGCGCTGGCCGCCAATGACCCGTCCCACTTTCACATCACGGCGCAAGGCCTTGCTGTCAGGGCCGACCACATATACGTAGCGCTGGTCCTGATCGGTCAGCAAGGCCTTGTCGTCAACCAGCAGCAGGTCTTGCGCAGCGGTGCCACCAAGCTGCACACGCGCATACAGACCCGGCGTCAACCGGTGATCGGGATTCGCAATGCGCGCCCGGGCACGAATGGTGCCGGTCGCGGGATCGAGCCGGTTATCCAGGAAGTCGACCACGCCTGCATACGGGAAGCCTGGCTGGTTGGCCAAGCCAACGGCTACAGGCCTCTGCTGGATGACGCGCGTGCCTGTGTCGGTCCGCTGCGCGATATAGCGCAGATAGCTTTGTTCGTCGCTGTCGAAATACACATAGACCGGGTCCTGCGACACGATGGTCGTCAACAGGGATTGGTCAGCGCGCGCCAGGTTGCCGACGGTCAGCAAGGCGCGGCCGACCTGGCCCGCGATGGGCGCTTTTACCTCGGTGAAACTCAGGTTCAGCCTGGCCTCGTCGACGGCAGCAGCGGCCGCACGCAAGGCGGCATCCAGCTGCATCTGCGCGCCGCTGGCGTTGTCCAATTCCTCTTGCGAGCTGGCACGCGCCGCTTGAAGCGCCTTCACACGCGCGAGCTGCACCTGGGCCAGATTGGACGCCGCGCGCGCCTGCTGGAACTGCGCCTCGGCGCGCGCCAACGCAATGCGATAAGGGCGCTGATCGATGACAAACAGCACCGTGCCCGCCGTGACGTGCTCGCCTTCCTTGACGGCCACCTTCTGCAGATAGCCGCTTACGCGCGGCCGCAGTTCCACCGCATCGACGGCTTCAATGCGTCCGTTGAACTCGTCTTTGAGTTCGACGGCGCGCGGAGCCAGGATGGACACGCCGACCTCGGGCGGCGGGGCGACCGGCGCAGGCGCTGGTGCGTCGCAGGCGGAGAGCACGAGTGCAAACACCCCGAGCGCCAGCTTGGACGGCAGACAAAACGATGAGGCAGGCGGTCGATCGGCAAACGGTGAAGCAGACATGGCGGTGGTAGGCGGCGAGTAGTGAACGGCGCAGATGGTAGAAGTTCAAGTAAACTTGAAGTCAAGCTGAAAGATTCAAACGAGAGGAAGCCAGGTGAAAGGAAAATCATGAAGCGGATGCCGATCACTGCTGTGCCGTCTGCGGCGAGTGCTGTTGATACCTCCCTGCTATCCATCGGCGACATCGCCAGCCGCAGCGGCGTCGCCGCATCCGCCCTTCGCTTCTACGAATCGCTCGGGCTGATCGCGTCGGTGCGCAGCGGCGCCGGGCGACGCTACTTTCCGCGCTCCTGTCTGCGCCGGATTGCGTTCATCGTGTTCGCGCAGAAGATCGGCTACAGCCTGGACGAAATCACCGCGCAGCTGAGCAAGGTCGACGTCAACAAATCACCGTCCAAGACCGCGTGGACCGCGCTGTCGCAGGAATGGCGCGCACGCGTCAGGCAGCGCATCGAAGAATTGCAGCGGCTGGACACCGACCTGGATCACTGCATCGGCTGCGGCTGCCTGTCCATGGAGCGTTGCTGGCTGAGCAACCCGGAAGACCAGGCGGGACGCGCCGGCAGCGGCGCCAGGCTTTGGCATGGGGATGTGCTGCCCGCTTCCGGCGAATAAACATTCGCGGTGGCTCCGGCAAACCACCGCAGAAAGCGAGTAATTTTTTGATTCAGTCGACGCAAGCGCCTCCGTGCACAGGTCGCGCCCACTACACTGTGCGCGCCCTTGATTGCCTCGACGGAACCCCATGGAATTCGCACCTGTACAAATCGGACTCGACATCGCCACCAGCCTGGCGATTTTCGCGTCCGCGATCACCTTCCTGCTGAATCAGCGTCGCAAAAGCGAACAGTCGAAAAAGCAGAGCCTGGACAACTCGGTGCGCACCGTCGCCGTCGAGAAATTGCAGGATGCCCTGCACGTGCTGTCGCGCAAGTTCATCAACGACGTGGTGGGCAAGCTCAACTACCCCAGCAACGTGATCGGTGCGGGGGACCTTGCAGCCATCCAGCAGCGCTTCGAGCGCCGGCCGGACCTGCCCAGCGACATGCTGGCGCGCTATGAATCGGCCAGCGCGGGCATCTCGTCCTTCATCGACGAAGTACATGCCTACAAGTACCAGATCTATCCGCTGCTCGACACGCTGGAAAACGGCCGCGACGAGATCGACTCCTTCCGCAAGGAACTGAGTGATCTGACCAACCTGTTCAACGACATCAATCGCAGCGCCGCGCCCCTGGCCAAGGAATTGATTCGCACGGTGGAGTTCTGCAAGCAGCATCCGCTGTCCGACCTGGACGAAGCCGGCCAGTCCCAGCTGATGCAAATGGCGGCCAGCATTCTGAAAGACCGCGACTACGCCTACTGGGTGAATTCCTTCATCCCCGACGAGCACGAAGCCGCGTATTGGGATGCCAGCGATCCTGCTTCGCACGACGCGCAAGCCCAGGCGCTGCGCAACTTCCTGGGCAATGCCTACGAGCACCCCGAGCGCCTGCTGGCGCAGGTGTTCCTGCGCGTGCACATGCGTTATCAGGAAGGCCAGACCATCTGCAAGAAGTTCCTGGTGATGCTGGCGGCAATCAGCCATACGCTGCTGCGCAATCAAAGCGGTGCTGCGGCAGACCAGACGCCCTCGCAAACTGCGCAGCGCTATGCGTCGGAGAATTACTTTGCGTTGGACAAGGAAGTGCGCTGACGTGATTCGGCGAATACTGCCGCTGAGTTTCTGAAACTCAGCGTTGCGCGCAGCGGAGGACTGCAGACAACTCAGTCCCTCCGCTGCGCCAACCATACGGTTTGCTGTCCACACGTGGGGTCTTCCACCATGTGGGCCAGCACTTCAAAACCGTGCTGGTCCAGCAGCGTTTCATACTCAGCTGCATCCAGGCTGCCGTGATAAAGCGCTTGCCCTTCAAAGCAGCCAATTGCCTCGCCCAGCGCCGGCCCGCTGGTGAACATCAGCAGCCCACGCGGCGCCGCATGGTCACGAAAAATCGGGAACATCAGGCGCTGGTCTTCCGGGGTCAGATGGAAGAAGCTGTTCCACGCCAGAACCCCGTCAAAACACTGACCCAGCGCCATGTGCCGCATATCGCCCAGATGCCATTCGTGCTCGGGAAACGCAGTCTTGCAGTGTGCGATCAAAGACGGCGCCGCGTCGACGCCGACCACTGACTTGCCGTGATCGATCAGGTATCGCGCCATCGGCTCGCCTGACCCGCAGCCGACATCCAGCACCCGCGCGGGCCCCGTCGGAAGATGCGCAATGAATTGGTCAAGCCAGGCGGACTCGATGAAGTGCCCGCCCCGCACGCGCATCCACGCGTCGGCGTGAGTTTCGTACAAGGCGATGACGGCATCGGCGGGTGATGACATTCGGGCTCCAATGTGGCGCGTTGGCGCGGTGCCGTCACGACGGAAGGTGGCAGTGCACACTTCATGACGGTAGGGGTTAGCTTGGTCAGCCGACAAGTCTTGCCAAGTACGACACGGCATCTAAGACGCAGTGCTTGTTGATGGGTCCCGGTAGACGGAACAGACGCGGGTTGGCGCGAAATTCAAAAATTCGATAGAGCTGATAGTGATCTGCATCGTGCTTCGATCGCGCCAACTCGTTGCGACTGACAAAAAATGGGGTGAGCTGGCCGAACGACGTGGTTTTGACCTCAATCAGGCGCTCTCGACCATCATCCTCGAACGAAAGTACGTCATAGCCCAATCCGTCACCTTGCGTGGCGGCAACGTGCTCTACACGCTCGCTCAACCTCTTCTCACCCGCCGCATGCAGGCGGCGAGCTTCCAAGTCGGCGACGAACAACTCGCCTGCGCGTCCAAGCGAGCGGTTGCGCGCTTCTTGCGCGAAATAGTCAGGCTGCCGGCGGGCGGCAAAACTTGGCATGTACTCGGCACGCTCTTCACCTATGCCAGTTGGCGTCTTGGGTGCCGGAACCCACACGTATTGCCCATCTCCTGCAGTCGTTGCAATCGCAGGGCGTAGGACGGCTGCTTGCACTGACTCCTGCAGCGATACATCGGCAGAGATCTGAGCTTCTATCGTGTCAACCAATATCGCCTGGAAATTATTCCGTGGCTTATACCCATTAATGTACGGATAGCCCAAAGAAAGCATCACTGCGCTGATGTTGCCGCGCTTGAACTCGATGGACCCCAGACTGCGCCCGTCCAGTTTTTGCGCCAATGCAGTCGCATGGGCCTTCTTGTTATAACGCTGCCCATTCAGTTCAAACGTGAGCATCTGCAGATAATCGGCAACGCATGCCTCCACTTCCAGTGACGACCATTCCCCACCTGTAGCCATGCCATTCCTAAGATTTAATCGCCCAAGTGATCAAAATTGCATCACTTGACGCAGGCCAATACAACCGGCTCATTATTCGCCTCGACATGCTTATGCAACCCGTGCATTTTATCTCGTACGCGCAGGAGATTCAGTGAACGACTCAAGGCTGCGATTTGGGTTCTTGGTTCGACAGATAAGACCGTACTACTTTGAGCTTGAATCGCTCGTCATCCTCCGCCATGAAAAACACCCCAAAAGTCAGGACAGGTGTCCAACTTTCGGGGTGCAGTTCAGTGCCGGGGGGTTTCAAATCGCTGTTTTCACAGGCGTCCCGAAAAAATCATCGGGTTGCTGCTAGCTGCGATTCGTCATTACAACCGATGATTACGGCAGCGGTGCGAAGAAATCAGCCAGGGTGATGTCACTCACCGAAACGCCCGTCAGGCGGATTACTTCCGTGTAGCCAGTGCCATTGAGGTCACTGACCACGATGCTGTCTGCACCGACTTGCCCAACGTAGACCCGAACCGTTCCATCGAGGGCATTGTCGGCACTGGTCAACAACGTGGCCAGATCGGCAGCGATACCCCCTTTTTGGAACGTCGCTGCGCCAGACGGTCCCGACACGGTCAGTTGAATCTTGTCGATGCCCACCTGGAAGTCCTGGATGGTAGCGGTGACATTTCCGTGCGCTGTTGCATTATCGCCGGTCGAGAAGACAAAGGTATCTGCGCCACCATTGCCCCGCAGCGTATCCGCCGTACCACCGGTGATCGCCGCAGACCCGCCGCTTACGATTGTGTCGATGCCCGCACCGCCCACGATGGTGTCGCCCTTGCCCGAGCCAGTCAGCGTACCGCCGCCCGAGCCGCCCTTGATGTTTGCACCGGTTGCCGTGTTGTAAGCCGAGGCGTTGATCGTCACCACGCCCGTCGACTGAGAAGCATCGATCGACAGACCGGTAGCCGTATGTGCTGCGCCGACGGTGACGTTCACGGCACCCAGGCTCTTGACAGTGATTGTCTCCAGCCCGAGCGCGTTGGCAGTGGTCAGGGTCACTGAGCCAACAGGGTCACCAACGCCGCCATTTCCCGTCAATGCCAGCGTTTTTACGCTGTTGGACAAGGTCAGCGTGCTCAGGTCGATGTTCTGAAACCCGGCAAAGGCGGTCCCGGGGTTGACAGTAGTCGCCACCGTTGCATTGACCGTATCGACCGTTGCGTCCTTCGTGCCAAGGGTAATCACAGCCCCCCCGGTCCGCAAAATCGACACGGACTCTGCTTGTGCTTTGGTCAGGTTGCTGAAGACCGAATTTTGAAGACCGCCGTTCACTTCAACCGAGCCGATGCCGCCAATATTGTCCATGTCCACCGATATAGCGACACCGGAGGTACCGGAGTCGATTTGCAGTATCTCGAAGCCCGTGTATTTCGCCCCCAAAGCAGGTGTCGCCAACGCTACCGTGTTGCGGACGACCAGCTTATCCGCGGTACCTGCTCCGGCATCCACCGAGCCGGTAACAGGCACGACATTATTGATGGTGATCCTGTCGTTGCCCGAACTGCCCTTGACGCTGACGCTGGGTTCTGCAAGATACACCGTAATACCCCCACTGTTGGCGCTTGCATCGATGGCTTTGATCATCGATGAAGTCACCGAAGGAAGAGTCACCGCGCCAACGCCGCTGACATTCACGGTCAGGTCGGTGCTAACTATATTAGCGACGATAAACGCCGTGTTCGCAACGATGTTCAAGGCCCTGACGTTCGAGCTGGTCGTGATTCCATTCAACCCGGACGAAGAACCGGAGGCGGTCAGCGAAACCGATGTCAGGCCGGCACCCTGAAACACAGCGGTATTCGCGCTCATGCTGTCGAGCGCCAGCCTGGCCTCCGTCACGGGGGCTTGGTAGACAAGCGTTATTGCGCCGCTGGTGCTGCCGCTCAAAGACAAATTATTGCTGAGGTCCTCGATCTGCAACGTGCCCGTGCCGCTATTGACGGTCACCTTTGCCAACCCGGCCCAGGCCGACATCGCGACGGACGACCCAGCAGCCCGCTGGAGCACCAGGTTCTCGACGCCGCTGATGCTTGCCAACGCAAGGTCTGCCTTGGTCACGGCACCCGTCGTGGCAAGCGTCAATGTGTCGTCGCCTGCCCCACCGGTGAGCACATCCGTGGCGTTCAAGGTAGTGTTGGCAGGGGTGGTCTTGTCGATCACAAAGGCAAAGGTGTCATTGCCGGTATCGCCAACGAAATTATCGACGCCCGTGGTGCCGGTGAAATTCTTCGGCGCGGCGGCGGCCGGCGGCGATGCAGGCGAATTGCCGCCCGTCAAGATGCCCTTTGCAATGTCGACCGTACTGCCGCTACTGCCGACCACGGCCAGCACTTGCTTGGCCAGATTCAGGTCGGTGCCTTTGTATTCGGTCGCGTAATAAATGCCAACCGTCGTCTTGTTGCCGAAGACGTTGCGATCTGCGACGGTCAACGCATAAGCAGCGTCGGCCAGGTCGGCCGGTTTCACCGGCAAGGGGGTGCTGACCATGCCGACGATCTGAGACACCATCTGCGCGCGTGCGGCGTCCGATCCCGCGCCACCGGAGGCGTCGAGAGCAGCGGTCCAAAATGCCAGCCCCGACGCATCGGGCGCGCGGCCCATGACGGATGCGTAATACGCCGTCACGAACTGGGTGGACGTCTGTGATTCCGAGTAAATGGCGCGCGCTTCCGGAGTTTTCATGAAACCCTGGGTGATGGACGCCAAGGACGCGCCATCCGCCAGCGCCTGGGTCCAGAAAGCAAAACCTGCCGCATCCGGGGCGCGACCGAATAGCGCAACATACAGATGAGCAATCGAACTTTGAATAGCAGGGGTAACCGTAGCCATATTACTGAAAACTCCAGATCGATTGGATGCACCGTCGACAAGACGATTTCAGCGAGAGAATAAATCGCCCGGGTAAATATGTCAATTTGAAAAATATTTCACATTCAGTAATATCCAAACTACGTATAAATCACTTTTTTCAGCAGGAAGTCAGCTGCGAAATAGAGATTTCGTTTGCCTGAATTCTGGCGTGGCGCACGTTGTCGCGCAGACCGGACGGAGCACCCAGACGTAAAAACGCCCATCCGAAGATGGGCGCTTTTTCCTGCCTGCACGCAGCCCGAAGGCCGCACTCAACTCACCTTACTTCGCCACCGGCATCGTGAATTCAGCGCCCTTGGCAATGCTGCCCGGCCAGCGCTGCATCACGCTCTTGTAGCGGGTGTAGAAGCGCACGCCTTCTTCGCCGTAGGCGTGGTGATCGCCGAACAGCGAACGCTTCCAGCCGCCGAAGGAATGCCAGGCCATCGGCACCGGGATCGGCACGTTCACGCCGACCATGCCGACCTGCACGCCGTGCGTGAATGCACGTGCCACGCCGCCATCAGAAGTGAACAAGGAAACACCGTTGCCGAACTCGTGCTTGTTGATCAGGTCCAGCGCGGTGGCGAAGTCAGGCGCGCGCACCACGGCCAGCACGGGGCCGAAGATTTCTTCCTTGTAGATCTTCATCTCGGACGTCACGTTGTCGAACAGCGTGCCGCCGACGTAGAAGCCCTTCTCGTGGCCCTTCACTTCGTGGCCGCGGCCGTCGACCACCAGCGTGGCGCCTTCCTTCACGCCTTGCTCGATGTAGCCGATGACCTTGGCGCGGTGTTCGCCAGTCACCAGCGGACCCATCTCGATGTGACCTTCCAGGCCGTTGCCGATCTGCAGTGCCTTGACGCGCGGCACCAGGCGTTCAATCAGGTCGTCGGCGATGTCGCCAACGGCCACAGCCACCGAGATGGCCATGCAGCGTTCGCCGGCCGAGCCGTAGGCGGCGCCGATCAAGGCGTCAACGGCTTGATCCAGGTCGGCGTCGGGCATGACGACCAAGTGGTTCTTGGCACCGCCCAGGGCCTGCACGCGCTTGCCGCGCTTGGTGCCTTCGGAATAGATGTATTCGGCAATCGGGGTCGAGCCAACGAAGGACAGAGCTTGCACGTCGGGATGGGCGATCAGCGCATCCACGGCAACCTTGTCGCCCTGCACGACGTTGAACACGCCATCGGGCAAACCGGCTTCCTTCAGCAGTTCGGCGATGCGGATGGCGGCCGACGGATCGCGTTCCGAGGGCTTCAGCACGAAGGTGTTGCCGCAGGCAATCGCCACCGGGAACATCCACATCGGGACCATCACGGGGAAGTTGAACGGCGTGACGCCGGCAACCACGCCCAGCGGCTGGCGCAGGCTCCAGTTGTCGATGCCACCACCGATCTGCTCGGTGAACTGGCCCTTCAACAGCTGCGGAATGCCGCAGGCGAATTCGACGACTTCGATGCCGCGGGCCACTTCGCCTTGTGCATCCGAGAACACCTTGCCGTGTTCGACGGTGATCATGCGGGCCAGCTCGTCGTGGTGTTCGTCGAGCAATGCCTTGAACTTGAACAGCACGCGGGCGCGCTTGAGCGGTGCCAGGGCAGACCATGCCGGGAAGGCGGCGTGTGCGGCCGCGACGGCGGTATCGACTTCAGCCGTGGTCGCCAGCGCGACCTTGCCGGTCACGTCGCCGGTGGCGGGATTGAAGACATCCTTGGACTGGCCGGACTGGCCTGCCACGGCCTTGCCGCCGATGAAGTGACCGATATTGGTGATCGAGGACATGCGCTGCACTCCGTATTGCGTGTATGGCGTGGGGATATGTGACGTGGGCGCCGACTTGGGCGCCCACGCAAAATCAGGGATGCCGCCGGCCTGTGGCCAGCGGCGATCGGACAAGGATCAAGCGAAGGGTTTACGCAACTTCGCGCAGGACCGTGGCGACGGTCTCGAAGATCTGGCTGATCTCTTCTTCCGATGCAATCAGCGGAGGCGAGAAGGCCAGGATGTCGCCGGTGTAGCGCACCAGCAAGCCCTTCTCGAAGCACTTCACGAACACGTCGTAGGCACGGGCACCGGGGGCGCCGGGACGCGATTCCAGTTCCACGCCACCGATGAAGCCCAGGTTGCGAACGTCCTTCACATAAGGCGCTTCGCGCAGTGCGTGGACCGACTTCTCGAAGTGCGGGGCCAGCTTGGCCACGCGACCAAACAGGCCTTCGCGCTGATACAGGTCTTGCGTGGCGATCGCGGCTGCGGCAGCAGCCGGGTGGGCCGAGTAGGTGTAGCCGTGGAAGAACTCGATGGCCTTTTCCGGGCCGGCTTGCACCACGGCGTCGTGCACCTTGCGGCTGACGGCCACGCCGCCCATCGGGATCGACGCGTTGTTGATGGCTTTGGCCATGCAGATCAGGTCAGGCGTGACACCGAAGAATTCCGATGCGGTTGCTGCGCCCAGGCGGCCGAAGGCAGTGATGACTTCGTCGAAGATCAGCAAGATGCCGTGCTTTTCCGTGATGTCGCGCAGGCGCTTCAGGTAGCCCTTGGGCGGAATCAGCACGCCAGTGGAGCCTGCGACCGGTTCGACGATCACGGCAGCAATGGTCGACGGGTCGTGCAGCGCGCAGATGCGTTCCAGTTCGTCGGCCAGGTCCTCGCCACCTTCCGGCTGGCCCTTCACGAAGGTGGCCTTGCCGGGCTGGTAGGTGTGCGGCAGGTGGTCGACGCCCGGAATCAGGTTGGCCGAGAAGGTCTTGCGGTTGGGCGAGATGCCGCCCACCGAGATGCCGCCGAATCCCACGCCGTGGTAGCCACGTTCGCGGCCGATCAGGCGCGTGCGCTGGGCTTCGCCCTTGGCGCGGTGGTAGGCCAGCGCGATCTTCAGCGCGGTGTCGACCGATTCCGAGCCGGAATTGGTGAAGAAGATGCGGTCCAGGCCTTCCGGCATGACGGCAGCAACTTTGCTTGCGGCCTCGAATGCCAGCGGGTGACCCATCTGGAAGGTGGGCGCGAAGTCCAGGGTGCTGACCGAGTCGCGGATCGCTTCAACGATCTCTTCGCGACCGTGGCCGGCGTTCACACACCACAGCCCGGCGCAACCGTCGAGAATCTGCCGATCGTCCGAGGACGTGTAGTACATGCCTTTGGCGGCCTTCAACATGCGGGGCGTCTGCTTGAACTGCTTGTTGGCAGTGAAAGGCATCCACAGGTTCGACAGATCGGTCTGGCTCATGACGGGGGGTTTCCTGGAATAACTGAAGTCGAGGCACACACTGTAGTGAAGCGCGACGGCTTTCTCCCGATACACTCCGCAGGCCTTGCGCTAACTGTATTGACCCAGGCGGGTAAACTGTACAGATATCCAACATTCATGCGCCCTGCCCACCATGTTCGACCTTGAACTCAATCGCGACCGCAAGACCGCCCCGCCCCTGGTCGATCAGGTGGTCAGCGCGTTGTCGGTCGCCATCGGCCAGCACCTGCTGCGCGAAGGCGACCGCCTGCCCTCGGTGCGGCAATTCGCCGCCACGCAGGGGCTGAGCACCTTTACAGTCGCCGAGGCCTATAACCGCCTGGTGTCGATGGGCGTGGTAAGCGCCCGCCGGGGCTCGGGTTTCCGGGTGGCCGAGCGTGAACAGAAGGATGCGCCCGCTGCGCCTGCATGGTCGGCACCGACGCTGAATGCGTCGTGGTTGCTGTCCGACGTATTCGCCGACCAGTCGGTCCCCTTCAAACCGGGCAGCGGCTGGCTGCCTACCGAGTGGACCAACGAAAGCGGCTTGCGCCATGCGTTGCGGGCGTTAAGCCGCGCACCCGCATCCCGCATGGGAGGCTACGGCCACCCCTACGGCTTCGCACCGCTGCGCGACTACATTGCGGCCGACCTGCGCCGCTATTCGCTGTCGGTGGATGCCGGCAACGTGCTGCTGACCCATGGCGCGACGCAGGCGCTGGACCTGATCGTGCGCACTTTGCTGCGGCCGGGCGACACGGTGGTGGTCGAGAGCCCGGGCTACTGCAATCTGCTGCAGATCCTGAAACTGGCCGGCCTGAACACGGTGGGCGTGCGCCGCCTGCCGGATGGCGTGGACACGGCCGAGCTGGAAGCGGTGATTGTCGAGCACAAGCCCAAGGCAATCTTCGTCAACACGGTGCTGCAGAACCCCACCGGCACGACGATGAGCATGGCGGCGGCTTTCCGGCTGCTGCAGGTGGCAGAAAAACACGGCCTGTGGGTGGTGGAAGACGATGTGTCGCGCGACCTGGCGCAGGCCGGTGCGCCTTGCCTGGCAGCCATGGAAGGCATGCGGCGGGTGGTGTACGTCAGCGGCTTTTCGAAGTCGATCACGCCGTCTTCGCGTGTGGGCTATATCTGTGCACAGCGCGAACTGCTGGTGGAGCTTGCCCGCGCCAAGATGGCGGTGGGACTTACGTCGTCGTCAATCGGCGAGCGCCTGGTGCACAAGGTCATCATCGAAGGTCACCATGCTCGCCATGTGGAGCATGTGCGAGACAAGCTGGCAGGCGCGCACGTGCGCGTTGCGCGCCGCATGCGCGATGCGGGGCTGGAGGTATTTCATCAGCCGAACGCCGGGCTGTTCCTGTGGGCCAAACTGCCCATCGCGGCGGAAGAAGCGTCTGCTGTCACCACGCAGGCCTTGCGGGCGGGTATCTGGCTGGCGCCGGGATCGTATTTTCATCCCCGCGAGGAAGCGTCGAACTGGTTCCGCTTCAACGCGGCAGCCAGTGACGACGATGCGCTGTGGGACTTCATCGGGACGCTGGGCGAGGCCGGTTGACCCGGCCTCGCATCACAAGGCAATCATCACCTTGCCGACATGCGCGGCCTGCGCGAAATAGGCAACGGCCTGGGCTGCCTCGGTGAACGAGAACGTCTTGCTCACCTGCGTGTTGATGCGATGTCTGTCCACGGACTGCAGCAGGTCGACCATCATCGCGCGATTTCCGTTGGCAATTCCCCGGATCGAGAGATTGCGGGTGATGAAGCTCAGATAGTCCGGAATGGCGGGTTTCTGGCCGGGCGTGACGCCGATGACAACGACACGACCATTGGCCGCCAGTGAGGCAATGGATTGCCCCAGGGTGTCCTGCCCGCCGGTCTCGATGACGATATCGGCGCCTGCACCGTCGGTCTGGGCAAGCAATTCCACGCCCCACTCGGGGTGGGTGCGGTAGTTGATCGTGATGTCGGCACCCAGCTGACGCGCGATATCAAGCTTGGCATCGCTGGATGAGGTAATGGCCACGCGCGCACCGAGCGACTTGGCCAGCGCCAGTGCTGCGAGCGAGACGCCACCCGTGCCCAGGCACAAGACGCGGTCGCCAGGCTTCACCCAGCTTACTTCCACCAAGGCGTTCCATGCCGTCAGCCCGGCAGATGCCAGACCGGCCACGTCTTTGTCGGCAAGCGACGCGGGCACCGAAATCACCGCCGCCGCGGGAAGCACCACGCGCTCGGCCAGCCATCCGTCGTGCGTGACACCGATGTCGTGACTGAAGACATCTGGCCGGAACGGCCCGTCGAGCCAGCCCGCGAAGTGGCCGCAGACCACCCGGTCGCCCACTTTGACTGCCGTGACGCCCTCGCCCACGGACAGCACGGTTCCAACGCCTTCCGAACCTGGAATGCGTTGCTCGGACTGTTTCGCCCCATAGACGCCACGCAGAATCTGCAGGTCACGGCTGATGAGACTGACGAGTCGTGGGGCGACCACGACCTGTCCGGGTCCCGCGACCGGCTCAGGACGCGTCGTGGCTCGCAGGGAGTCGATCCCGTCCTGCACGCCGATTTCATATGCTTTCATTCAATGTTCCTTGGCTAGTATGTCTGGTGAAAAAGCAGCGCGTCTTCCCGGCTTGAACCCATGCCGGCGAGCGCCGTGCGCCAAGGCCAGGGTGAAGCTGGCCATGAGGAAAACGGTCCATGCGAGCGAGCGCGCGCCAAGGTGCTCCAGCAGCAGGCCACCTGCGATACCGCCCGCGGCAATGGCACTGTTCCAGGCGGTGGTCAGCATCGCATTGGCCAGGTCGACGCCATCGCCCGCGGCATCGGCGAGCGCCGTCTGCAACTGGGTGGCGGCACCGCCAAAAGACAGGCCCCAGGCCAGCACCGCCACGATGGTCACCGCCGCGTTCGACGAGAACAGCGCCAGCATCAGCGCGACACCGGCGAACAGCACCAGGCCACCCAGCACGAGGCTCCGCAGCGCGCGGTCCACCAGCATGCCGGTCACCCAGATACCGGCCAGCGCAGCCAGGCCAAAGCCCAGCAACAGGCTGCCCAATTGCCCGTCCAGATCCGACAAGGCGGCAAACGGTGCCACGTAGGTATAGAGAATGTTGTGCGCAGTGATCCAGCCAAGCAGCGTGACAAGCACCGTCCGCACACCGGGTCTGCGAAACACCTCGGCGATGGACAGGCGCTGATGGGAAGCTTGTCCCGGAAAGTCGGGCACCAGGCACACCACCCACACGATCAGCCCAAGCGTCAGGGCCGACATCGACAGGAAAGCAGTACGCCAGCTGACCAGCTCGCCCAACCACGCACCGGCAGGCAAACCAAAAGACAGCGCCAGTGGCGTGCCCGCCATGGCAATGGCAAGCGCCCGCCCCTGCAGCCTGGGCACCACCATGCGCCGGGCATAACCAGACACGATCCCCCAACCCAGTCCCGCTGCCATCCCGGCCAGGAACCGAGCCAGCAAGGTCAGTTCGTAGTACGGCGACAAGGCGGTCAAGGTATTGAAGATCAGGAAGCCGCCAATGGCGCACAGCAACGTGGGTTTCCGCCGCCACCCCTGCGTCCACAGGGTGAGCGGAATCGCGGCGACGAGCGATCCCACCGCATAAGCCGTCACCGTCTGTCCGGCCAGTGCCTGCGATACCCCGAGGTCCTGCGCCATCAAGAGGAGCAGGCCCGCAGGAAGGGTCTCCGTCAGGATGGCCGTAAAGCCCGTCATGGCAAGGGCAAGCAGCGCTGCCCACGGCAGCGTTTCACGGCCGTCAGGGTCTTGAGTCGAAATCAAAACGGTCCTGGATCATTGATTGTGGATTGATTATTCCACAATTAGCTAATCTACTATGGCAGTGAGGCCATTTGGCACGTATCGACACATAAGGAACAAAGATGGCAGCCGCGGGACGACCACGCAGCTTCGACCGGGATGCAGCCGTGCACAGCGCCATGCTGCTGTTCTGGGAACATGGGTATGAGGCCGCATCCCTGGAGGAGCTCCGCCGTGCAATGGGCGGGGGCAAAGGCATTTCTTCAGCCAGCTTCTATGCGGCCTTCACATCCAAGGAAGCCCTTTATCGCGAAGCCCTGTCCCGCTACCTGGACGTACACGGCGGGATGGTGGGCATGCTGCGCGACCCGCGCTGGCCACCTCGCCAGCGCCTTGAGCGCGCGCTTCGGGCTTGCGTGGCGGTACAGACGGATGCTGCGCATCCGCTGGGCTGCATGCTGGCCTTGTCGGCAACCGTCGGGCCGGCGTCCGGTGCGGGCGTGCTGTCTCTGACTGCGGCTGGACGCGGCGTGACCCGCGAGGCCCTCAGAGATTGCTTGCAAGCAGGCGTGGACACGGGCGACCTGGCGGCGGATACCGACCTGGAAGGGCTTACTGCGTTGTACGACGGGTTTTTGCTGGGCGTGGCCATCCAGGCTCGCGATGGCGTGCCGCGGACCGCCATCGACGCCGGCCTCACCTGCGCCCTCGCCGCCTGGGATGCCAACGCCAGCAAGAAGCCTGCGCAGTCATGAAACGGCAGGCACGCTAGGCGCCATCGTCCCGCCCGCGGCTGGACGGCACCCTCATCCAGGCCTGGGCCAGCCAACTGCGCTACATGGGCCTTACCCTCTCGGACAACCGCCATGGCCCTTCTCAACTCACTCGGACGCGGAGATTCGAGAAGAGATGGCGTACCGCCTTGCCAAGCTCAAGGGACGCTAGTCGTAGTGCCAGCTGCTCAGGTGGCGCAGTTCCTTGGCGGCGCCCCAACCGCCGTCGTGCGGGCGCGCGCCGTCGCCCGCAGGCGCATGCCGCCCCTGCGCGATGCGGCGCATCCACGGCGTCCTGTCTAGCGAATGCACCCAGGTGGCCGCGCGGCCGCTGCGGCGCGGCTGCACGCGGGCGGGAATGTCCGCTGCATCGGGAAGGTCGCTGAAAACCCCGGCCAGGAACTCCGCATGCGCATACGCTCGCTCGCGTTCGCGCATCTCATGCACATACACCGTCACCCAACGGCCGGGCTCGAGCCGAATGGCCCATACATCGCCCGCCGCGGCGGGCCCGTCGCCCACCGACGCGGCGGCCTTGGGCTGCTTCGGCGCCAGCGCACGCGCCCGCGCCGCCAGGCCGCCGTCGAGGCTGTCCTTGGCCGCCGGGAGCGGGACGGGTCGGGGTGCGTCGAGCGACACGGTGGGAATGTCCAGCCCCCCGAACAGCATGTCGAAATACTCGGCGCGCACACCGTGCTGGCCGACGTTGCTGTCCCACCAGGCCAGCGGCGCCTGCACTTCCACGCGCTGATTGGGCCGCGCGTCACGCTCGCGATAGGAGGTGAAGCGCTCGGCCATGCCGGGGTGCGTGGGCGGTGCCAGCACGCCCACCAGCGCCAGGTCTTCGAGCACCGCAGTCGGCGTGTGCGCACCGCGCAGGATCTTGGCTGCCGCGATCGCCTTGGCGGCAGCCGAGTAGCGTGTAGCGGCAGGCAGGCTGCGCAGCACGGTCCGAAGGGCGCCGAGCGCCCAGCGGTCGTACTCGGTGGGCTCGGGACGCGCGTCGCCCAGCCACTGCAGCACCTGGGCGTAACCCGCGGGCTCGCCATCCAGCGGCGTGCCGGCAGTAAGGCGGAAGGCCCAGGCCTGCAGCAACTGCACAGGACCTCGGCGCCAGCCGCAGACCTCGCACAGATCGGACGAGGACGCGCTCCACGGCGTGAACGGGTGCGCGGGCATGACGCGGGCGATCAGCACGCCGGGCAAGGCACTGCGCCACGCGGCAGGCGCAGACCACAGGCCCGCGACGAAGGCCGCCGCGGCTTGCTGCACCGACCATGCGGCCGCGCGCTCGCGCAACTGCGAGAGGCAGTCGTCGTGCGCGGGCCTCAAGGCCGTGTCGGGGTCGAGCCCGGCCGACGCCAGCAGCTCACGCAACGCAGCGTAGGGTGGTGTCATCGGCACCTGCTGCCAGGTGGCGCTCCGCTCCGCGTCCCACTCGAAACGGCCTGCGCTGCGCAGCACTTCCCAACGGGCGAGGTGCTCACGGGTCTGGGGATCATGGGTCGCAGGGATGCGCCAAGGATCTTGAGTCATCGTTCATGTCCAGCGAAAAGGAAGGGACCCCGCTTGCAGGCAAGGCCCCCGAGCATTCGACTCATCGGCACGGCGCCTCGCGGTTCACCGCAGCAGCGCCTTCGCGGCCTTGGCCGCGGCCGACGCCCCGGTGAAGCCTGCGAGCCATTCGCGCAGCGCAGGGGATGGCGCGCCCGCCCCGATGCGCAGGGATTCGTCCAGCAGAACCGTGAGCAAGGCGCCGATGCCGCGCGTCGTCCGGTCGAGCCGGGGCAACAGCGCGCTCAGCAGCTGCACGACCAGGCCGGGGTCGATTCGGGCCACATCCGTGAAGGACGCCGCCCAGCGCGCGAGCATGCAGGCCGGTGCGCAGTCCGCGAAGCCGCTCGCCGCCTGTGCCACGGCCAAGCGGGCGGGTACGGCCGCCACCAGCAGCTCGGCCGCCTGGGCGCGCAGCGGCGCCTGCCCAGCCGACATGCCAAGCGCCACCAGTTGCACCGTCTCGGCCGTCCAGGTGCCGGGATGCGCGGCCAGCACCGCCATCAGCGGCACGGCGCCGTGCTCGACCTCGCCGGCAATCGTGTGATTCAGCAGCTCGATCCCCACGGCCGTGAGCCGCAGGGTCGAGGGTGGGTGCACCAGGGCCAGTTCGTGCGTGACCAGATCGGTGGTGCCGCGGGCAGAGCGCCACAGCTCTTTGGGTGAGGACGGGATGCGTGCCGGGTCGGCGGACGAGGGCTCCTCGCTCGGATCCGCATGGATGCGCGGGTCCCACCACACCCACTGCGGTGATCCGTTGGCCTTCAGCGTATCGGAGCCGCGGCTGCGCCACTCGATGCGCAGCGCCTCGGTGACGGGCGGGGCCGCGACAGCGGCTGCGGCCAGAACGCGGCCCAGTGCGTCGGGCGGCACCCGCAGCAGCGCCTGCTGGAGGTCCGCGGACAGCAGTGCGGCGCTGGCATCGGCCTGGCCCAGTTGACGTGTCTCGGCAAGCCGCGCCAGCAGCACGTCGGCCTCCACGCGGCCGTGCGTGTCGGTCGGCGTGGCCAGCAGCGGCCGCCGCGCGGCCCGACCCTGCAGGATCGCAGCCACCTCGCGCAAACGCACCACGAAGCTGGGCAGCACGCTGCGCTGCTCCGCCGTCGGCAGGCGCTGGCGCTTTCCATGCTCGACCACGGTCTCGCCGTCGCGCAGGAAGGTCGTCGTCGGCTGGAAGTAAGTCTGCGGCAGAAACTCGTTCGCAGGCTCGAAGACCACGGCCAGGATGACGGCCGAAAAGTGCGAGCTGTCCCGCTCCGCCAGCTTCAGTGCGCGCTTGCGCAGCGACGCCAGCCGTTCAGCAAGCGGCGGCGCGTCGGCCGCAGCGGGGCCGGCGAGCCAGGCCAGCCCCAGCTCGAACTCGATCGCATCGCGCGGCGTCTCGAGCAAGGCGGCCCAGCGTTCGACCGCATCGTCATCGGTGAAGGGCCGCACGGGCGCGGCGGCGGGCACGGGGTATGACGCGGAGGACGGCGCCTCCAGCGACGCCGCAGCGCCTGCCTCGGGCGCGAGTTCGGCCGCGACGGCGGGCGACAGCGAACCGCTGGCCTGCACCACGAGTTCGGTACGTCCGAGTTTGGCGAGCGCGGCGAGCGTGGCCCGTTGCACATCCGCGTGTGGATGGGTCGTGCCCTGCGCGATCACTTGCGCGGCAGCATCCGCACGCCGGTCGTGGCCGCCCTCGCTCTGCGCGGCGGCGCCGAGCGCGCCGAGGATGCGCAACACCGCGAGCGCGCTCGCCTTGCCGCCGGCCAGGGCGGCAGGGGCAGCCTCGATGAAGGCATCGGCCTCCAGCAGTCCGGCCTTGTGCACGGCGACGAGCTGTGCGACGGCCAGCGAGACGGTTGCCGTAATGGACGACCCCAGGCTCAGGCGCAGCAGCGCCTGATCGGCCGCGGCCTCCTGTGCGCTCGGGGTCAGCGCGGCGTACAGGCGCGAGAACCAGCCGGCCCGGTAGGCGGAAAAATCGCGGTTCAGCGCCTGTAGGCAAGCATGCAGCACGCGCGCTCGGTCCAGCGTGCCGTCGGAGACGAGGTCGACCACCGTGTGGTGCCAGTTCCCCTCTTCGCGCGAGAACTTGTCGATGTTGGCCAGCGAGATCTCGCCGCCGCCTTCCACCTCGAAGATGCGCCAGAAGGTCTCTTCGCGCAGCGCCTGGTCGTGTCGCAGCATGAAGGCACGCAGCTCCCGCTCATGGCGCCCGCTCAGACCGGCGACCATCGCCAGCACATAGTCGTCGCTGTGCGCAACCGCCTGCCCGTCGAACAGCTCGGCCAGCCGGATCGGCACGAACGCGGGCTGCTGCGTCCAGGTCGTGGCCAGCTGGCGCAGGCGCGCCGGCGAACCGTCCCCCAGCTCGGCGGGCCCCGCTTCGCGGACCGCGCACAGGGACGCGTGCAGATCCTGCAGGCTCGCGCCCTCCATGACCAGGCGGCCGAGGTCGCGATACCAGTCCCATATGTTCTCGTAGCTCATCCCTGAAGGTCCTGTTCCTGTTCGGTGGCGTGTGCGTCGGTGGCGGCTGCGTGGGCCAGATCAGTAGGGCCAGCGACGACGGCGGCGAGCGCCCGCAGCGCCACCGCCATCACCGAGGACCCCTTCGCCTTGCTCGCCAGCGTGGCCGGCAGTGCGACAGGCATGCCGTAGCTCGCCGACAGGCGCGCGGCCAACTCCACCAGCCGGGCCGCGCCATTCACGCCGTCCAGCCCGGGCAGCAGCGCCGCCAGGGTTTGCAACACCCGATAGCCGGGCAGCGCACTGATGGAGGCCGCATCGGCCAGCGCCTGCGCCACACGTCCGGCCATCGCGAAACCCTCGGCCAGGTGCGCACCGAGCTCGGCCGCAAAACAGTCGGGATCAAGCAGCCCGGACGCCGCCAGCGCCGCGACTGCCTCTGCGGCCTGCGTACGCGGCGCAGCCTCTTTCGCCGACAGGCCCAGCGCGAGCGCGGAATACACGGGCCCACCCGGCAACTGCCGGCTGGCGCCCAGCGCCTGCATCAGCGCGCCGATGCCGCGCACGTTCACCACTGCCGTTGCCGTATACAACGCGGGATGGAAATGCGCGGCCAGCGTGTCGGGGTGCTCGCGCAGCAGCCAGGCCGTCCACTGCACGATCTGATCGAAGCCGTCCTGCTCGCGCGCTTCCTGAGCCCGGAAGGTGAATTCCGTGGCCACATTCGACACGTCGAGGGCGCGCTGCGCGAAGCCGGCCGTGGCGTCCGGCGGGGCTTCATCGGGCGTCAGCCACAGGGGCCGGGGCTGCGCCCCCAGGACATCCAGCGCGCGGCTGTAGGTGCCCTCGCCCAGTTCGCACACCACGCGCAGCCATGTGCGTGGTCGGTGCACCAGCGGGGCCGCCAAGGGTTCGGCCCGGAACTGCGTCATCAGCAGCCCGGCCGGCGAATGCGTGGGAAAGAACCGGTAGCCGGAGCGGTAGTGGTGGACGGCCACCTGCTTCCATTCGCCGCTTTCCGCGTCATAGGTGCTGCTCGTGCTGCTGTTCGACGCGATCTCGGCGCCTTTGGGCTCCGCGTCGCCCGCACGCAGATGCACATATCGGCGATAGCCCCGGAAGGCCAGGTTCGGCGCCTCGCCGGCGCGGCCGAGCAGCCATGCGGCCAGATGACGGCGCGCAGAGGCAGCATTCGCATCCCAGACGCCGTCAAAAACTTCCTGCGCGCGCTGCAGCAGCGCCGCGTCAACCGCCATCCGTGGATGCGCCGCCCCATAGGCCAGCAGTCGGGACAGGTCCGCGCCGTCGCCGCTTCCTTCCAGTTGCGCGGCCACCCCGTCGGCGAAGCTGGCCTCATCCTGAATGGGCTCGGGGTCAGAAATGGAACTGGGCAACGGCCTGCGGCGCGGAGGCGGTACCACAACCGGATCGCCCGCCACGGCTTCGGCTGCGGCGTCTGCCTGCGCCTCGGTCGCCCCGAGCCGATCTGCGGCCGACCGCAGCTCCGGTGGCAATGCGTCACGCACGCCGGCCACCAAGGCAGCGATGGCCTGGCACTGCGCGTCATCCGCGTCAAGCGCGGCCAGAATCGCGAGCTGCGCCTTGAGCAGCTTCTTCTCGGTGCGCAACAGCACCGCACCGGAAGCCGCGATGAGCGCATCGGCGTCGACCCTGCCCGCCTTCGCGCCCCGCAGCAACATGTCCTGCGCCAGCCCCACCGACGTGCTGGGCGCAGTGGCCAGCACGGCGCAGTAGCGCAGCGCATGGCGGGCGATGTCTTCGGCCGAAGGCTCGAGCAGGCGATGTACGCGCTGATACCAGACGCAGTGCTTTGCAGAGAAGTCCCGCAGCAGGGCGTCCAGGCTCTCGCGCAGCAATTCCTCACGCAGTTCGGGGCGGCGTTCGCATACCAGGCGCAGCGCGTCATCCCAACCCGCCGCATTCCAATCGGTGAGCTGGTAGTTGCCGCCCATGCCCTCCACGCGGAAGAACTGCAGGAACTCATGCTCCATCAGGTAGGCATCGGCCAGCAGGGCGTCGGCGATCTGCGCGCCCGTCGGCTTGTGGGGCCCACTGTCGTTCTGGCGAACGACAAGCCCCTGCACCAGCCGGTTGAAGTACGCCAGCGAATCCGGGCGCAGCCGGCGCGACACGACCAGTTCACGCGCGATGGCCCAGTTGTGTGCATGCAGACCTGACCCGTGATCCGCTATCGCGTCGAGGAAGGCGTACAGCCAGGGCGCTTCGCGGTCGCGCGTGCCCTCCAAGACGGCCTGTTGCACGACGTCGGCATGGGGCGTCAGGGCGCGGACTTTCACGGGCTCGAAAGGCACGACCGCGTCGACGATCTGCTTTGGGTTGCCCAGTCCGGCGAGCGCAAGACAGGCACGGTGGGTAAAACCCTCCTGCCTGAACCAGCGGGAGGGCGGCAGCGTTTTGGCCAGCGCCTGGCGTTCGTCTTCGCGGGCACCGGCCAGCGCCTGCCGCAGTTGCGCCGAAGACTCTTCACCGCTCGCCTTCATGGCCTGGCGCAGGTGAGCACGACGCGCGTCGAGTGTCAGGGTCAGCGCCGTCATTCCGGTTCTCCTCTGCTGAAGATGCGCGCCGCCAGCACATGCTTGCAGGGGCCGCGCGTATCGCGGTACTTGGCGAACCACGGGCAGGTACAGCGGTCGGGCGCGTCGCCTTCGTGCAGGCGAACCTCATAGTGCAGGTCGGCCGAGTGCACACGGTAGGTACCAGGGCCGACCCCGGGCAGGACCGCGCCGGCTTCCACCAGCCGATGCGCGCCGGCCAAGCGCGGATGCATGTCATCCAGCGCGCCGCGCGCCAACGGCATGGGGCGGTGGAAGTAGGCCGCATCGGCCAGATCGAAGCCCACCTGCCCCGACGAAGCCAGGACGCCGAGCGCATCGCCCACGCGGGCGACCGTGAGCGCGCTGGCCAGCGCCAGGCGAGGAATGTCGATGCGGGGCTCGAAGGACAGCAGCGTGGCGATCAGGTCCGCGTCCTCGGCCACGGTGTCGCCGGCCAGGCCGTGCAGCACGCCGCCTTCGCCGGAGAAGCCGCGCGATTTCTCGGGGCTCAGCGCCACGGTGAAACGCCCACCGGGCAGGTCGAGCACCCATGCGCTGGCGACGGGCAGCGAACCGGCAAGGACCTCGGGCCCGTAGGCGCGCAGGCCGGTGGCAAAGCGCAGCAGCGGCTCCAGCACGCGCAAGCGTTCCGGCCCGGCCACGCACACCGCGCCGGCGGCCGGCTGCGAGGCCAGGCGCAGCGAGCGCAATGCGGGCACGGCCCACATCACGGTCTTGGTGGCCGATTGCCGGGGCAGCCCCTGCAGGAAGGCACGGGTCGCCGCCAAATCCAGCGCGTGATGCAGGCGCATGCCGGCGCAGGCGTACTGCGTTTCGGCGAAGCCCTTCAACCACCGGCCCGGCAAAGGCACCTTCTCCTCGATCAGGCGGGCGCTGCCGGTGCTGACCTGGAGCGCTTCGTCACCGACGCCAAGCAGCAGTTGGTCCTGGCTCTGCACGCCGGCCAGCGCCTGGCGCAGCGGCGGGTTGACATCAACATTGGTGACGCCGGGCGCGCAGTGGTGGATGTCCAGGGACTCCCTGGCCACGTCGAGCCGGGCATAGACGCCGCAGCAGACGCTGAAAGACTCGAAGCGCAGCCCCTGCGGGGTCGATGTCACGACTGGATCGGCCGCACGCAGGATCGCGGCCAGCGTGTTCGGTGGCACGTAGAAGCGCGTGCGCGCTATGCGCGCCACCGCCAGCAGCGCGGTCGCCACCACCGAAGGATGTTCGACGAAAGCGCTGAAGAAGTACGGATGCGCCTCCTCGCCAGCGGGCGACGTGCCACCGCTGGTGGCGAGGGCCAGCCGGGAAGCCGTGCCCTCTGGCATGAGGGCGGACGGTGCGAGGTAGCGATAGTCGAGGACGGTGCTCATCCTTGCGGAGTATAGCGACACGAAAGTAAAGCAACATGAATGCACTTCAGGCTTTGTCGCTCGCCTGATTGCAGGGATCACCTCGCTTCCATCACGCCACTTTTTTGCCCAGTCCCAGTCGCACGGCACTGTCACCCATCACATAAAGACTGATGCCGAGCAGCGCAACGTCCTTGATCAGGAAAGAGCCAAGCGCGTTCAGCCACGGGAAGCCGCCCAGTGACACTTCCCATATCGGCAGCGCGAGCATGGTCGACACCGTCGTGGCAAAAGTTGCGCTGCCCAATGCGCCCGCCGCGAGTCCTGCGCGCGGCGACCAAGGCGACGCGATGAACAAGGCAGCGGTGATGAGCTCGACCACGCCGAGCAGATAGGACGTGCCGGCCTCGCCCAATGCCGAATACAGCCATGCGAGCCACGGCGTGCCGCTGATCAGCGGCTGCAATGCGTCGATTTCGAACTGTGTGAATTTCAAGATGCCGATCAGTGCCAGCGGCAAGACGACGCCGGCGAGGACGACGGCTCGACCGGCTTTGACAACGTAATGTGGCCAGACGGCGAGAGCGTTTTGACTGACAGAGCTGCTGTCCATGCTTTTTCCAATATGTATGCGTGAAGCATGCATATTACAGATATCTATGATTGGCGCATATAATTTAAAGATGACTGATGAAAAGCTTGTGAACATATTTGGCGCGCTCGCGTTGGCGGTGGCAGACGATCTGCTGGCTGAGACGCAGAAGGAAGCACCCGAGCCCGGCTTTGCCGCGGCTGCCGTTTCGCTGCTGCGCCACGAACCCGGCATGTCGATCGATCAGCTTCGGCGCGGCCTGCCCTTGTCCCACCCGGGGGCGGTGCGACTTGTCGACCGGCTGGCGGCAGATGGACTGGTCGTGCGCCAGCCATCCGCACGTGATCGCCGCGCCGTGTCTCTGAACTTGACGCCGGCAGGCGAGCAGACGTGCGCCAAGATCCGGGCCGCGCGTGGAGTGAGTGTGGGCAAGGCGCTCGATGTGCTGACCGTAGACGAGCGCGCCACCTTTGCTGTGCTGGTGGAGAAGATGCTTTCTGCGCTGGTGCAAGGCGAAGATCACGCTTACGCCGTGTGCCGGCTATGTGATGAAGTGGCCTGTGGCAAGTGTCCCGTCGAGGGCGCGTTGCGATCGTCGGTGGCGCAGTAGCTGCCCGGCGCGAAAGCACGTCAACGCGTCACGCCACTACGGGCATGCGTGCGCGGTATCCTACGCACGCCCCGCCATCGCTTTTCGGCCATTCATGACTGACGCATCTTCCGACGACACCCTGACCTTGCCCGACTTCCGCGTCGAGCTTATCGACAGCCTGGCCAAGATTCCCGCTGCCGAGTGGGACGCCCTGGGCGGCGGCTCGCTGCTGACCTCGCACGCCTTCCTGTCCGCACTGGAGACCACCGGCTGTGTGGGCGAAGACGCTGGCTGGGTGACGCGCCATCTGCTGCTGCATCGGGGCGACAAACTGGTCGGCGCGGTACCGCTCTATCTGAAAGGCCATTCCTACGGGGAATACGTGTTCGACTGGGCCTGGGCCGATGCCTACCAGCGACACGGGCTGGAGTACTACCCCAAGTGGTTGGGCGCGGTGCCCTTCACGCCGGTGGGCGGCGCACGCCTGCTGACGCAGGAACCCGCAATTCGTCAGGTCTTGGCCGAGTCGCTGATGATGGTGGCCGAGCGCAGCGGCGCGTCATCCTTGCACATCCTTTTTCCCACGCCGCCAGAGACCGAGGCCTTGCGGGACGCTGGCTGCAAGATCCGCCACGGTGTGCAGTTCCACTGGCGCAATGCCGGCTGGAAGGACTTCGAGGCCTTCCTGAAAAGCCTGTCACAGAAGAAGCGCAAGAACATCCGCGCGGAACGCCGCAAGGTGGCGGGCGCGGGGATCACGACACGGATCAGGACCGGCGCGGCGATCACCGATGCGGACTGGCTGTTTTTCTATCGCTGCTACAGCAATACGTATCTTGTGCGTCGCTCCACGCCTTATCTGAACCTGGCGTTTTTCCAGACCCTGGGCGAGAAGCTGGGCGATCATTGCGTGATGACGATTGCCGAGCAGGATGGCGAACCGCTTGCCGCCAGCCTGCTGTTCCGCGACACGGTGGACGACGAGGATCGTCTGTATGGCCGCTATTGGGGCACGCTGGAAGACGTCGACAGCCTGCACTTCGAGGTGGCGTATTACGCCCCCATGGAGTGGGCGATCGCGAACGGCATCGCCATGATCGAGGGCGGCGCGCAGGGCGAGCACAAGCTGGCGCGGGGCTTCATGCCATCACGCACGGATTCCGCGCATTGGCTCGCCCATCCCGCTTTTGCTGAAGCAGTGGAAGATTTTCTGGTTCGTGAAGGCGATGGGGTCGATGCCCTGCTGGACGAACTGGAAGAGCATTCGCCCTTCAAGAAGCCCAAATAAGGCATCGGCCCCATCCGGTCACAAGGTCCGGTCCCAGGATGCAGCTCCCATCCCGATCGGACCCATCAATACCGGACCAGATGTCCTTCGATCACCGCCTTGACCGCTGCCCACTGACGGCGTGACACCGGCAGTCGTTCCGGCACCCCATCCAGCACCACCTGGCGCACTGCTTCGTGATCGGCGCTGCCGCCGGTCACCCGCTCGATGCCCACGATCGCATGCCTCGCGATCAGGGCATTGCGGTGAATGCGCAGGAACACGCCGGGAAAGGCCGCATCCAGCATCAGCAGGGATGCATCGGTCAGGTATTCCCGTTCGCGGGTGCGCACGGTGACGTACTTCAGCTCGGCCTTCAAATACACCACGTCTTCGATCGGCACGTGCAACACCCTGCCCCGCTCGGCCACCGACACAAAACGTGCGGCGCTCTGCACGGCGGGGGCCGCCTGGCCACCGGCCGCATCGCGCAATACATCAGCCAGCACATCGCGTCGGACCGGACGATTGAGCCGTGCCGCGACACGCAGCTCCGGCACGATCGTCTGGGGATTGTCGACGAAGCCGATGAAGACGAAGACAGGGGCGGGATGCAGGGACGCCAAGGCGCGCCACAGCGTAGGCCCGTCGGTTTCTTCCGGCCGGCCGTCCACTACCACCACGTCGACACCCAGACGGCGCGCTTCTTCAAGCGCCTCGTCACTGGCACTGAGCGCCGTGCGCAGCGGCACATCGCGGGTAATATCCCGCAACTGCCGGTGCAGACGCTGGCGCGCGGCCGGGTCGTCGGCAATCACCAACACCGAGGCTGTCATAGTTGCCTCACGTCCGCGGAATGCGGACACCTCATTACGGTCGTCTTCTATAATCGTGTTCATGACACAATCGCCCGATCCCCGCCCCCAGGACCAATTCGCTAAGAAAGGCGAAGCGTGGTCTGCCCGTTTCTCCGAACCTGTTTCGGATCTGGTCAAACGCTACACCGCTTCTGTCGACTTCGACAAAAGGCTGGCGCGCTTCGATATACAGGGCTCGCTCGCCCATGCAGACATGTTGCACGCAGTTGGCATCATCAATGCAAACGATGTGGCCGCGATCCGTAACGGCATGGATACAATCCTCGCCGAGATCGATGCGGGCACCTTCGTCTGGTCGATCGACCTGGAAGACGTCCACCTGAACATCGAGAAGCGCCTGACCGAAATCGCCGGGGATGCGGGCAAACGCCTGCACACCGGCCGGTCGCGCAACGACCAGATCGCCACCGATATCCGCCTGTGGCTGCGCGCAGAGATCGACGGCTTGCTGGAACTGCTGCGTCAGTTCCGCCGCGCGTTGGCCCAGCTTGCGCTGACCCACGCAGATACCATCCTGCCGGGTTTCACCCATCTTCAAGTCGCTCAGCCGGTCACCTTCGGTCATCATCTGCTGGCCTATGTTGAAATGTTTGCACGCGATGCAGAACGTCTTGCCGACGCTCGCAAGCGCGTGAACCGCTTGCCGCTGGGTGCTGCCGCCCTGGCTGGAACCAGCTACCCGATCGACCGGGAGCGCGTTGCAGCTACCTTGGGCTTCGACAGCGTCTGCCGCAATTCGCTGGATGCGGTCTCGGATCGGGACTTCGCGATCGAGTTCTGCGCAGCCGGCGCCCTGGTCATGACGCATATTTCGCGCCTGTCCGAAGAATTGGTGCTGTGGATGAGCCCCAGAGTGGGCTTTATCGACCTCGCAGACCGATTCTGCACCGGCAGTTCGATCATGCCGCAGAAGAAAAACCCTGATGTGCCCGAGCTTGCACGTGGCAAGACAGGTCGTGTAAACGGCCACCTGGTCGCCCTTTTGACCCTGATGAAAGGCCAGCCCCTGGCCTACAACAAGGACAACCAGGAAGACAAGGAAGGCTTGTTCGACACCGCCGACACCGTGCGCGACACGCTGCGCATCTTTGTCGACATGGTCAGCGGCATCCAGGTCAAGGCCGACAACATGCGTGCGGCGGCCCTGCAGGGCTTTTCTACCGCGACCGATCTGGCCGATTACCTGGTCAAGAAAGGCATCCCCTTCCGTGACGCGCACGAAGCCGTGGCCATGGCCGTCAAGGCCTGCGTCGACCGTGGTTGCGATCTGGCGGACCTGAGCGTGGAAGAGCTGCGCGAGTTCCATGCATCGGTCGGCGACGATGTACATAGCGTGCTGACGCTGGAAGGCTCGGTAGCGGCACGGTCCCACGTTGGCGGCACTGCGCCGGTGCGGGTGCGTGAAGAGGCGGAGCGCGTGCTGCGGGAAACCGCGGTCTAAGCTTTTTCAGCTGCTTGCGCCGAACACGGCGGCCCTGCCAGACGCGATCTGGTGCGGCCGCCGTTTTTTTATGGCATTGAGGAAGGACTGACGGATATCCATGAAGCATCGCATCGATCTGGCCGCGAACTGCCTGCACCTGATGTCCTTCCTGTCGTTCATCGGGGTGATCCACGCCCTGATCAACTATGCGAGCCTGGCGTCCGGGCCGCCCGGCCAGCCGGCAGGCTTCCTGGGCGTCCTAGTCATTCCCTGCATCCGCGCTGTGCTGTTCGGCTTTGCGTTCCATTACTGCGCGACGTATTTGAAGCGCGGCAGCAGCAAGGCCTGGACATACTCGGTCGCCCTGCTGGCAGTAAGCCTGTTCAGGGTGGTGACCGAGATTTTGATGACGAGCTTTCAAGCCGATATCAGCGTCGGGACCCTCGCCCCGTGCGTGATCGGTACCGCCCTGCCCTGTCTGGGTCTGTGGGCCTTGCTGCAAAAGGGCTCGCGCGACTTCAGCAAGACGACCCGTACCGCCTATGAGGAAACGGACTGAGGTTTCCCGGCCGCTAGACCTTTTCTACCCGGACGTCGTCCGGTCCCACTGGGCGGCCCGAGGCGTCGTGCACCGTCAACGGCTGGATCGGCAGCCCGCTGGCTTGCGCCAACATCACGCTGTACGCGTCGTCTGGCCCGTACAGATGCGCCTCGCCCCATTGCCTGAGGCCCACGATCACCGGAAACAGGGCGCGGCCCTTCGGCGTCAACACGTATTCCTCGTAGGACGTGCCATCAGACGCCGGTCGGGTTTCCAGGATGTTCGCGTCCACCAGACCACGAAGGCGATCCGCCAGGATGTTGCGCGCCACGCCCAGGCTTTTCTGAAATTCTCCGAAGCGCCGCATGCCGTCGAAGGCATCGCGCACGATCAGCAGCGCCCAGCGTTCGCCCACTGCATCCAGGGACCGGGCGACCGGGCAGCTGTCGGTGTCCAGGCTTCGTCGTTTGGCCATAAGAAGCTCCGCTGAATAAGTAGTTGCATTTTAAAACCAGATGGATAAACTTCAACTGGTTTTTATTTGAAACCAGTTTGGATACCCATGTCGCCACCTCGACTGCATCAGGAAGATCACTCGCCCGGCTTGTTTGCGGGGGCCGCAGGGCCGCTTTTGGGGACGGCCGACAGTGCTGAAGCTCCGCCTTTTGAAGGCTCAGCGGGTGGATCAGGTCGAGGCAGCGCTGCTGTCCAGCGTGCCGCACGCCTTCCTCGCCTGCTGGTCCTGTTGTTCGCCATTGCCGCCGGGCTGAGCGTGGCCAATGTGTATTACGCGCAGCCGCTGCTGGATGCACTGGCGCTGGAGTTCGGTATTGCCGATGCGTCGATCGGCATCGTCGTCACGGCCACACAGGTGGGCTGCGCCCTGGCCCTGGTGTTCGTCGTGCCGCTCGGTGACATCATCGACCGGCGACGCCTGATCCTGGTCCAGCTGGCCTGCCTGGTGTTGGTGCTGGCAGGGGTGGCCTTGTCGCCTTCTCCCAGCTGGATGCTGGTCGGCATGCTGGCGGTGGGGTTGCTGGGCACGGCCATGACCCAGGGACTGATCGCCTACGCGGCCAGCGTGGCAGCACCGACAGAACGCGGCAGTGTGGTGGGCGCTGCGCAAAGCGGGGTGGTGATCGGACTGCTGCTGGCGCGCACGGTGTCGGGCAGCGTGGCAGACCTGGCGGGTTGGCGTGCGGTGTTCGGCACGGCAGGCGTGCTGGCGGTGCTGATGTGGGCAGTGCTGTATTGCGTGCTGCCGGTTGTGTCGAAGGCGGGGACGTCGAAGGCGGGGACGTCGAAGGCGGGGACGTCGAAGGCGGGGACGTCGAAGGCGGGGACGTCGAAGGCGGGCGGATCGAAAGCAACCGGGTTGAACACGGCGGCTGCATCCTGCTGCGAATTGGCTTCCGGCGCATCCTTGCGCGCGTCGCCGATGGCATCGGCGTCCCCGCCGGTGGCGGCGCGCCTGGGCTACCTGGCCCTGATCACCTCCACCTTCAGCCTGATCGCCCGCGATCGCGTGCTGCAGACGCGCGGCATGCTGGCGCTGCTGATGTTCGCGGCTTTCAATATCTTCTGGACGGCACTGGTGCTGCCCTTGAGCGCCCCGCCCTATTCGCTGTCGCATTCGCAGGTCGGTGCTTTCGGGCTGGTCGGGGTCATTGGCGCACTGGCCGCGGCACGCGCGGGCCATTGGGCCGATCGGGGTGCCGGTCAACGTACCACCGGCATCGCGCTCGGGCTGATGTTGGTGTCCTGGCTGCTGATGGCCGGCATGGCGCACTCGCTGTGGTGGCTGGTGATCGGCATCGTTCTGCTCGACCTGGGCGGACAGGCCATCCACGTCACCAATCAAAGCATGATCTTCAGCGCGCAATCCGGCGACGCCCACAGCAGGATGGTGGCCGGCTACATGCTGTTCTATGCGGTGGGCAGCGGACTGGGGGCGATCGCGTCAACGGCGGTGTTTGCGGTGGCGGGGTGGATGGGGGTCTGCGTACTGGGGGCAGGCGTGACGCTGATAGCGTTGGCATTCTGGGCGATTACGCTGCCACGCGATGCGCGCGTCGGCTAAAGCCCGTGCAACAAAGTGATGACCGAAACTGTCGGTCATGTGAAGGTTACGCACGCAATCCTGTGCCCAGACCGGATGCCATGGGCAGCTACTGCGCCTGCCCGCAGCTCCAGCACCGCCCTGGCACGCAGGCAGATGGCGGCGCGCCATGGACGCAGCGGCGTCTGTACGGCGCAGACGACGTTATCCGCATCGACGAACACCACATCGATGGCGTGTCGCATGCCCATGCTGTGCACCGCGCGACAAGGCGACAGTCGCAGCGCATGGCCGTGGGGCAAGGGTGGGCTGCCCAGTAATCCGATCAAGCGTTGCCACGGTGTGCGGGCGCAGCGGATGTGGAGGTGATGAATGACCGTCATCGCGCCAATCCCAGCAACTTCACCGCGATCGGAAACGCAATCACCAAAAAAGTGCACGGGAAGATGAACACCACCAGCGGCAGCAACATCTTCACGGGCGCCTGCATCGCCAGCGTCTCGGCCCTCAGGAAGCGGTCGCTGCGACGCTGGTCGGATTGGCTGCGCAACAAGGCGCCCAGATTCATGCCCATGCTCTCGGCCTGCACCAGTGCCGCCACCAGGCTGCGCACTGCCGGCTCGTCAATGCGGCCGGCCAGTGCACGCAGCGCTTGCGCGCGCGCCATGCCTGCACGCATATCGCCCAGCACCTGACGCAGCTCGTCGCGCAGCGGGCCGGCCGGGCCACGCGCGACGGCCTGCTGCAGCGCGCCTTGCAGGTTCAAGCCGGCCTCCACACACAAGGTGATCATGTCCAGCGCAAACGGCAAGGCGCGCACGACGGCGCGACGCCTGGCGACCATCCGATCGCGCAACCACATGCGGGGCAACAGCGCCCCCGCACCGGCACCGATCAAGCCGACAAACACGCCCAGCGCGCTGCCCCACTGGCTGGCACTGAACAGCCCCATCACCAAGCCGCTAACCAATGCCGCGAACAGCTGTGCACCGATCAGCTGGGACGCGTCGATGGCGCGATGCAGTCCGGCCACTTGCAGCCGGCGCGTCAACGCGCGGCGCGAGCGCCACGACATCCGCCGCCCGGCCAGACCGGCCAGCACGCCGATCGGTCCTGCAAACACGCGGAACCAGAAGGGCGGCACGTCGCTGCCGGGCGGCGCTTCGTGTTCCCGTGATCGTCCCAACCAACGGGCCAGCCAGTGCGCCGCCCACCGGCCGCACAGCCAGGCCATCGCGGCGCCACCAATGCCCGCAAGCACGGCAATCAGTGGCATGGGGAAAGCGGCATCTGTCATGGCCTGATCACCCTAAACATCGATGCGCACAATGCGCCGGATCAGCCAAAGGCCGCAGGTTTCCATCATCACCAGGATGGCCAGCGTGGCCCAGCCCATGGGCGTGCGCCACAGTTCGGCCATCGCCTCGGGTTCAAGCTTGTGCAGGACCAGCAACAGCAGCGCGGGCAGCAAGCCCACGACCAGGGCCTGCAATCGCCCCTGCGCAGTCAGTGCGCGGATGCGGCCTTCCATGTGCAAGCGGCTGCGCACGGTTGATGCAATACGTTCCAGCGCATCGGCCAGGTTGCCGCCGGTATCCGACGCGATGCGCAGCGAGGACACCAGCAAGACGGTGGCCTCGGTAGGCAAGCGTTCCTGCAAATTCAGCAAGGCGTCCTCGAAGGACACGCCCAGGCGCTGCTGGCGCAGCATCAGGCCAAGTTCCTGGCCAAGCGGGGCGTCGGCTTCCGATACCACGTGACCGACCGCGCCCTGCACGCTCGACCCTGCGCGCAAGCCGCCGGCCAGGGCCAGCAAGGCATCGGGCAATTGCACGTCGAAGCGTTGCTGCCGGCGCAGCCGCAGCCGGTTCAGCCAGCGACCGGGCAGGACCATACCCGCGATTGCTGCCGCCGCTGACAGTATCCAGAGCTGCGTCAAGACCATGGTCAGGGACGCCGCGATGCCCGCCAGCACCATCGCGGCGATCCACAAGCGCGAGGGATCGATGAACAGGAAAGCCTCGCTCAGGCGCACGCCCGCCTGCTCGGTGAACGCGTCCCGCTGTCGGGCGAAGGCCTGCACGACCACACCACTGAGCATCCAGACGGCGGCGCCGGTTGCCAGCGCAATCGACAGCATTGCCAACCAGACCCAGGCGGTCATAGCGTGTGCCGCCCGCCATGCGCAGCCGCACTGCCGAAGAACAAGTCGGTCTCGATATCCACGCCGGCCTCGCGCCACTCGGTGAACTTGCTGGGAATCAAGCCGCAGCCAACGAACAAGCCGTCTGGTGACGCTGCGTCGCGCGAGGGTTGGAAGCGGAACAATTCCTGCAGTTGGATGCGGCCACTTTCCATGCCGGTGAGTTCGACGATGGACGTGATTCGCCGACGACCATCGGCGGCACGTGTCTGCTGGATCACGATGTCGATGGCAGACGCGATCTGCTCGCGGATTGCCGTCAGCGGCAGATCCATGCCGGCCATCAACACCAGCGTCTCCAGGCGGGCGATGGCGTCGCGCGGCGTGTTCGCGTGCAAGGTGGTCAGCGAGCCTTCGTGCCCGGTGTTCATCGCTTGCAGCATGTCCAGCGCCTCGGCCCCGCGACACTCGCCGATCACGATGCGGTCCGGCCGCATGCGCAATGCATTGCGCACCAGGTCGCGGATCAGGATGGCGCCCCGGCCTTCCAGGTTGGCAGGGCGCGACTCCAGGCTGACGAGATGCGGATGACGCAGCCGCAGCTCGGCCGCATCTTCAATCGTGATGATGCGTTCGCCCAGCGGTATGAAATTCGACAGCACATTCAACAGCGTGGTCTTGCCCGAGCCCGTGCCGCCGGACACCAGTACATTGCAGCGCTGCTCGACGCAGCAGAACAGGAAATGCGCCATCGCCGCATCGATGGCACCGACCGCAATCAAGTCCTCGATGCCTAGTCTGCGTTTGGAGAATTTACGGATGGTCAGCGACGCACCTCGCAACGCGACCGGCGCAATCACGGCGTTGACACGAGACCCGTCACGCAGCCGCGCATCGACCATCGGCGAGCTCTCATCGATCCGGCGCCCCAGCGGTGCCACGATGCGTTCGATCACGCCCAACACCGCACGTTCGCTGCTGAAACCGGTGGGATGGCGGCGCAGCTTGCCGGTACGCTCGACAAATATCTCGTCGAAGCGATTGACCATGATTTCCGTGACCGCATCGTCTGCCAGCAGTCCTTCCAGCGGCCCCAAGCCTACCGCTTCATCGAGCACGTGCTGGCGCAACACATGGCGATCGATGTCGGGCGGAAGTTCCGGGTCGGTCTCTATCAGTTGCGATAGCAGCCGACCGGCTTCCTCACGCAATACCGCGTCGCTCATGCTGGACACGTCACGACGCCGCAAGTCCAAGCCATCCAGCAGACGGGAATGCAGGCGGCGGCGCCAACGGATGTCATCGGCGGCGGCGACTTCATTGGCAGGCGATGCAAGGTCCGACGCGGGAGACTCGGGTGACCGCGCTGGCGTATCGACGCGACGTGGCGGGCTCGGTGCTTGAGCGGCTGGCGCCTGGCCGACTGCGGCTGGGCTGACCACGGCATCAGTGACCACAGCATAGACCTGTAGTGAATGCGCAGCACCGCTCTCCAGCGGACTTGTCGTATCCGGGGTCGTCACCAAGCCCCCATCAGGAACGAGCCACGGGATCATCACCGAGTCTGCAGTTTCGTGCGATGCAGAGGAGACCGGAAGTACATCAAATTCGGCTTGCGGGTCATGCCGCATATCGGCCTGACCTCTCGACTCGCCGAGCGTGTCTTCACGGCTCGGCGCAGGAACCTTGCCGAGCGCTGGGCCTTGCGCGGGCGACAAGGTGTAGACGTCCACCTCCGCGTCCTCCCTTAACAACTCCACATGGCGCACCTGCAGCATCGCCCCACCAATGAAGATCTCGTCGTCGGGCTGCAGCGGGCCGTAGCGCGTAATACGCCGAGCATTGACCTGTGTGCCCGCCAGCGACCCAAGATCCTCGATATCGACGCCCGCAGGCGTGCGGCTGAGGCGCGCATGGGTACGCGCCACCCGCCAGCCCGGCACGCGTATCGGGCAGGCATCGCCCCGCCCGACCAGCACCGGCGAGTCGCCGCGCCAGACGCGCCGGCTACCGTCTTCTGCAGTGATGACAACATCGATCATGGCGACTCCAGCAGGAAAGGATCACGATTGGAAGGGCCCTGCAGGGTCAGCGGTTCCGGGAAGGTCTGGTCCAGCAGGCGATTGGCGCGCATCACCGGGCCGGCAGAATCCGGGTGCACGGGCGCGACCACCACGGGGGTGACGAAGACCACCAATTCGGTTTCGCGCCGCTGAAAACGCCGCGATCTGAACAGCGCACCCAGCACCGGAATTTCAGACAGGCCCGGCACCTTGTCGACGTCCTCGGATTGCTCGCGCGACAAGAAGCCGCTCAGCACCAGGGTCTCGCCAGAGCGCACGTTGAATTCGGTTTCGGTACGCCGCGTCTTCAAGGCCGGACCGCTGGTTGCCGCCACAGACAAGTCCACCGAACTCACCTCGATTTCGATCACCGATCGCACCGTGCCCTGCTGGTCCACGCGCGGCGTGATGCCCAGCGTCACGCCATAGGGTTTGAAGGTCGTCGACGACGCGCCGTTCTTGTCCACCGTGGCGTAAGGCACCTCACCACCCGCCTGGAAGCGCGCCGTCGATCCGCTGCGCGCAGACAGCTTGGGCTCTGCCAACACCACGGCCTCGCCGGATTGCGCCATGGCGGTCAGCTTGGCCTGCAGCAGCGCATTCAGCCCGAAATAGCCCAGCGGGCCACCGCTTCCGGGGAACGGCGCATCCAGCGGGCTTTCGCCCGGACGTGACTGCAAGCGCCTGCCGCCTGCCTCGTAAGCCGCCCCGGTGGTAATGCCGCCGGTCGAGGTCTGATCCCAGCGCAAGCCCAGTTCCTGCACTTTGGACCGTGGAATCTCCACTACCTTGACATCGATCGCGATCATGCTTTCCCAACCCAGCTGACCGGTGAAGTCGATGATCTGTGGATAGCGCTTGGCCAGCGTGGCGATGCGCGAGCGATCGATCTCGGACAAGTCGTCGCCTTCGATGATCAGCTTGTCGCCAACCGGTGTGCTGCGCGCGTTCGGAATGCGCGTGAGAAACGCAGCCAGTTCCTGTTGCACCCGCCGCGTGTCGGCGGGCAGCACGTTGACGTGCAGGCGTCGGGACCGGCCATCGCGCTGCCAGATGACCAAGGTGGAATTCCCGGCCTGTTTGGCGAACAGCACCACTTCCCGGCCTTCGGCTGGCGCGGCACTCAGCACGCGCCCGTTGCCAACCGCCACGCGTCCTAGATCAGGTGCGTCGACGAGCTGCGATTCGCCAACCAGCATCTCGATATCGGGTTCGTCGGATGCCGGGGGCAAAGCCGGGATGGGTGGCGGGATCGGGTCTGCTATCCGGAACACCGGCGGTGCACCGACTGTGGTTTGCACAGGCGCAATCAGCGCTGCAAGAAGCAGACACCAGCACATCCAGCGGCGGCTCATCGGCTACCCCTGGGCGCAAGCTGCTGCTGGGGCGGCACCACATCGACCTGGCCCACGGTCTGCTCGAGCAAGCTTGCGGCATATTGGCCACCTGCTGCGGGCAAAGCGGGCGGTGCGGCGATCCCCATCCCGGGCACAAACTGCGTCTCGCGTCCGGCAAGCGGCATGCTCAACAAAGGCGTGCTGGTGCCAGGGACATACACCGGCAGCTCGTCATCACTAGCTTCGCGCAAACTGTCGTCATCGACGGCCCCTTGGGACGCCAAGGCCGGCATCTGTTTCACCGTCTGGTCGCCGTAAACCACCGAAATACGTGCAGGCCGGCGAACCGGCACGGGCTGGATGCCGAACAAGGCGGGCAAGTCGCCAGACTGCGTCGGCCCCGCCTTTGCCTGGGCATCTTGCGCGCCCCGCAACACCGCAGAAATCGTCCCCCCCTGGCGCGCGACGATCAAGCGCACGGCTTGTTCCGGCGTGGTGTCCAGCGTCACGGTGGAGAAACTGCGCTCTCCCTCACCGGCCACCGCCGGCACGATCTGACGCCCCGTTGCCAGGACTTGCACGGCCGGCAACAGCAGCCGGGTCACGCGTTTGCGCTGGTGCTCGAAGGACACATAGACATCGATCACATCGCCGGGAGCCAGCATGCCCGAGACCGAACTGATCTCATCGACAGCCAGCGTGATCGCCCGCCGCCCCGCACGCAGACCGGAAGAAAACGTGGCCGCGCGCGCTGCCGCCAGATGCGACCACAGGATTGGCTCGCCACGGCGAACGGCATGGCCGAGCGACGCCGCATCGATCTGCACGAACTGTTCAGGTGTGATTGCGCTGTCGGATGCCCACTCGCGCGGCATCTCGCGCGTGGCCACGGTATCGGCGCTGATCTTGGCGCCCGGCATCAGGTCGGTGGCCGCGACGACGACCGAGACCATCGGCACCCGGCCCTCGGCTTCGATGCGTGCCACCTGGCCGGCGATGTAATGCCGCGTGCTCCACGCAGCCAGGCCGCCCGCGCACAGCGCCACGGCCAACAACAGGAATCGCGGGTCGAGATATTTGCGCACGATGCTTACCCCGCCAGGCTCAGCGCGTAGCCGAAGCCGCGCTGAAAACGACGCAGGCTTTCGATGAACGCGGACGCCAGTCCGCCGTCCTCACCGAACAAGCCCAGACCTACGGCGCCGCCGACCAAGGCCACGATGATGACGATGCCTTCCACGCTGGACTGACCTGCCATGCGATAGCAGGTAGATCGAACTAAGACCGCATCGGGCAAAGACTTGCGCACATGTGCAAACCGAACCCCTGCGCGACGCAGGAAAACCGGGCGATTCATCGAGTATCTCCAATACGAACATGGCTGAGCCAATCGCTCAGCGTTCCTGGCAGCCCGCGCAAGCGCGCGTCGACCGGATCGGTTTGCAGCACAAAAACCGAGCTGCCAGATGGCTGCCGGTCGATGACCAGGGCGAGCGTGGCGTCCACCCGTTGCCAGAAGCTGCTGACAGGCCAAGTCAAGGGTCGAGGGCCACACGGGATGCCAGTCATCGTGGTGTCGACACGCCAGCCGTGACGCGGCAACGCATCGCACAAGAGCCGGTGAAGCGATTCGGCAGAACGGGGGGCCGTCAACACCTGTTGACGCACCTGGCCGGTGTCGTCGCGGGTGGCTACGTCCATGCGCACCGCCAGGTCTGCTGGCTGCCAGCGCAGTGCCGGCAAGTCGGCTTGCTGCTGCAAGTCGATGGCCGATGCGCTTGCCTGCGTTTGCGTGGCGCCCGTGGCCTCCAGGCGGATCATCCAGTGCACCTGGTCTGCGCTGCCGACAATCAAGAAACCATCTGGCATCGCCTGCAAATGCGGCGGCGGGTTCACCTGCGCAATCAGCTGCACGGCCACGTCGGCAAGATTGGCCGGCACCTCGAAGGTCCGCAGCGTCGCCTGGCGGCCAAACAGCCACATCTCCTTGGCGTTGATTGCTTCGCTGCTACCTGCCGGCAGCTTCCAATCCGGGCCCAGCGCGTGTGCGGGAGATAGCGACATCGCACACCAGGCAAGCAATGCGCAGATCGATGGCGGGCGGAACATCACGCACGCACCAACGACACGACAACCCGCAAGCCGTGTGCACGGAAAGAAATGATGCAACCGCCCGCTCATGGCGCACCCACCGCACTTGCCGGCACCAGGCCCGACCAGGGGCCTAGCCAGTCGAAGCTGGGCGCCGGTCGTTGCCAACCGGCATCCAGCGGCTGCAGGACAGACGCAGCAGACCGACCTGTTCGCACCGACTGGCTGGCGTTGTCGGCCCAGGCCAGGCGTGACGACGCCATGCGCGACTGCGCCGCCGCATCGCTTTCCGCATGGCCGACGCCGGCAAGAATCGCGACACGCCGATGAATCGACGGCGTGATGCCGCCGGACCACAAGGTGCCAAGGCCACCAGACGATGGCTTAGCGCTTGCACCGTCCGGCACAGCCGCACTCGCCCCGGTTCCAGACGCTGGCGACGTGCGCACGTGTGCCGTCACGATGCCGCCGTCCAGGCCCCACTGTTGCCGAAGTTGACGCGCCTGCGCATGCTGCCCGCCGACCTGCCAGGCAGCGCCGGCATCGTCCGTCACCATCACCGACGCACCCAGGCCGCTGCCATTGAGGGTGAGCATCGCGCGACCGCGCCGGTCGGTCCATCGCTGCGCGGCATTCTGGAAGGGATGCACCGCTGCGCGCACCGGATCAGGCGCACCGCGCACCGTGGCAAATGCCACGTTGCTGGCCGCGTGCATGCTTTGCAGGCCTAGATCTTGATAGCGCCCCAACACAGGAATCAGTACGAACAAACCCGCCAGCGCAACCATGCCGATCAACGCCTCGGTCAGGCTTTGGCCTTTGGCATAGCGCAGACGCGACTTCATTTCAGCCCCTGCAGACCACGCGCCAGATCACGCTCTTCCTGGCGAATCGGCACCAGCCGCGCCTGCCAATACGGCTGGAACAGATTCGCCCGCTCACCGCGTCCATCCGCACGCGCCAATGGGCGCACGTAATAGGTTTCGGCCGCCGCCATGGCGGCCATCTCGCCGCCGGCCGTGTGCGTACCGATTCGCAGCCGATCGACACCGGCCCGCACCTGGCTGCTGCCATCGGTGGTCGGCAGGCGGGCCTGAGGTTCGCGCAGGCGCAACACAAACCGCATGCTGTCGCGACCACTGCTCAAGCCGGCATTGGCAGGCACACCATGACCGCCCAGCCGTACCGGCTGCATGCTGGCCCAGGCCTGCCCCAGCGGATTGCTGCCGCCGCCAAAAATATTCCAGCTGGACTGCCGTGTAGCCCAGCGCCAGAAGTCCTCCTGGCTGAAATCGGTGGGCACCGGCTCATCAGGCACGTCCAGCGCCGCATCGCCGGCACTCCCCTGGGCCTGCGCCAAGGCCCGGCCCATGGGGTACTCGCGGAAGTAGCAACCAATCCACTGATTCGAGCGCAGCGCATGCCAGGACTGCGTATCCGCCGCCTCCCAGCCTTCCAGGCCAAGCTGGCGGGTAGCGCCATTGCGCCGCAGCTCGTGACGCAGCCACGGGCAACGTGCGCTGACCGGCAGCAGGCTGTAGGCAATGTGGTTGCGCGGGCCGAGATAGTCGTAAGGCGCCACCGCTTGCGCGGCCAAGGCACGCAGCGACTCCCGCGCCGCACCGGACTGCCATCGCAAGGCGCCCGGCAAACTGTCGGCCAGCACATCGGCCAAGGGCGGCGGGCCGTCGTAGTTGGCGGCCACCACGGCGTCGATGGCATCGCGACGACTCTGCGCCAGCGTGTTGAAGACAGCGCGCTGCGCAGTCATCAATACCTGATGAACCGTGCGGTCGTGCGCCTCGAATGCACTCGCCAGGGCCGGACCCCGGCCAACTGCACCGACTGATTCCCCGTACGCCGTGCCGTGCGTCACGCCAAAGAAGGCGGCAATCACACCAAGCGGCGGATTGGATTGCGCCAGTTGCTGCGCCTGGGTGTCGCCAAACTGCGCCGCCGAAGCCAGCGTCACCAGGTGCGCCATCGCCACCTGATGCGCAAGCTGCGCGCGATTCACATAGGCATGGAAGTTCAGGGCGCGCGCCTGGATCACTGCGCCGCTGTAGGCGGCCGCATCCACCACGTGCACCAGGCGCGTCTTGGCACCGATCAACTGACCCGCATTGAACAGGTGGATCAATGCCGCCGACCCGAGCACCAGCAGGAACAGGACAAGCACCAAGGCTTGCCCACGCACCGCCCCTGCGCCAGCCACGCGGCCGATGCAAGGTGCCCGGACGGCATGCACCCTCACTGCGCGCCGCCCAATGCGGCGTTGCCCGTGAAGGACTTCAGCGACCGCGCCGCGGCCTGTGCCTTGGCGGTGCTGGCCGCGCCCTTGGCGGCCTGGGACTCAGCCGTGCCGTCTTCCCCGGCGATTTCCTGCACCATCGCGGCGGTCTGCGCGCGGATCACTTGTCCGAACAACTGATAGACCGCGATCGCGGCCACCGCGATCAGCGCCACGATGATGATGTATTCCGTCATGCCCTGCCCGCGCTGACGCTTGCCCGTGCCCTCTCTGATCCACTTGCTATTGCGCACCATGCCTGTCTCCTGCCGACGCCGGCGTCGTTGGTTCACGACGCTCCGGGTCTGCACGAATGGAGTCTCGGGCGCGGGCCGACTGCGAACAATGCGCAGTTCCCGACATGGATGAACTTGTCCGGCTGTCGCTCAACGGTAGCCACTGGGCTCGACGGCGCCCGCCCGCGCCACCCGGCACGCACCATGCTAAGTTCACGCCTTCCTCCGAAGGCCAGTGCCCTGTATGTCTACTCCTTCCTCGTCCGCCCCCTCGCCCAAACCCTCCGTCGCCGTGCACGAAGGCTTGCCGGTCCCGCAGCGCTACTGGGCCATTGCCGCGCTGCTGTGCGGCGTGGTGATGGCCGTGCTGGATGGGTCGATCGCCAACGTGTCCCTGCCGACCATTGCGCGCGACCTGGGCGGCTCGCCGTCCGAGGCCATCTGGGTGGTCAATGCCTACCAGCTGGCGGTCGTGGCCTGCCTGTTGCCGGTGTCCGCGCTGGGCGACTCACTGGGTTATCGACGGGTATTTCTCAGCGGCTTGACGATCTTCGTGATCGCGTCGGCGCTGTGTCTGATGTCGAACTCCCTGCCCATGCTGATCGGCGCGCGCATTCTGCAAGGCGTTGGCGCGGCCGGGCTGATGGCGCTGAACGCAGCATTGGTACGCTTTACCTACCCGTCGAAAATGCTGGGTACCGCCGTGGGCATATCCGCCATGACGGTGGCCGTGTCGTCCGCGTTGGGGCCGACGCTCAGTTCCCTGATCCTGTCGGTGGCCGACTGGCCCTGGCTCTTCGGCATCAACGTGCCGCTGGGTTTGCTGACCATGGCCATCGCCTGGCGCAACTTGCCCTCGCCGCCGGCCTCGCACCGCAGGTTCGACTGGCAAAGTGCGCTGCTCAGCGGCACCACATTTGCGCTGCTGTTCCTGGGGGTGGACCACTTGTTCGAACGGCCCGGCCTGGGCGTGCTGCTGATGGGCGCATCCGCCGTCGCCGCCTTCCTGCTGTACCGCCGCGCGTTGTCGCAGCAGTTGCCCTTGCTGCCGCTGGATTTGCTGCGCATTCCGCGCTTTGCGTTCTCGGTGGTGGCATCGATCTGTGCCTTCAGTGCGCAGATGCTGGGCTTCGTGTCGCTGCCCTTCTATTTGCAGGAACTGGGCCGCAGCCAGGTCGAAACCGGTTTCCTGATGACGCCCTGGCCGCTGGCCGTGGCCGTGGCAGCACCGCTTGCCGGGCGCCTGTCCGACCGCTTGTCGGCGGCTACGCTGTGCTCACTGGGCGGGATCGTGATGGCAGCGGGTCTCTCGGTGCTGGCCTTGCAGCCGGCGGGCGCAGGCAACGGCGGCATTCTGTTCGGCATGGTCTTGACCGGCCTGGGCTTCGGCTTTTTCCAGTCGCCCAACAACCGCGCCATGCTGAGTTCGGCACCGCTGGCACGCAGCGGCGCGGCAGGCGGCCTGCAGGCCACGGCGCGCTTGTTCGGCCAGTCGCTGGGCACCGCCATCGTGGCGCTGAGCTTTGCGGCGATGAGCACGCACGGTGCCACGACGGCGCTGGTGGTCGGGGTGATCGCAGCATTGGCGGCGGCCACGGTAAGTGCATCGCGCCGCTTCGGGAACGGATAAAGCACGGGGTCAAAGCAAGCGAGCAGAATCAACTCGCTTCAGTAAGTAAAAAGGCCGGCCGCAGGACAATTTGAACCACCCCGTATGGTCAAATTGTCGGCCGGTTTTTTTCTTTATCGATTCACATGTTTTTGTTTGGTCTTACGCGCGGACGTACACCGGTTTGTACGCCCGACAGTGGTTTTCGCAGTCGCATTTCCTCACTGCCCGCTTCCCTGTTTCGCAGCGCCCTGCTTGCCATCTCGCTGCTCGCCGCCGCCCCAGCGCCAGCAGCGCCTTCCGACACCACCCTCGTCACCCGCAAGGCCGATGTTGGCCACCGCGACTTCCGCCGCGCCAAGGAAATCCTGCCGTCCATCTACACCGGCATGCAGGAAGACTTCTATTGCGGCTGCAAGTACGAAGGCAAGGACATGAACCTGGCCTCGTGCGGCTATCAGGTGCGCAAGCAGGCAGCCCGCGCCAGCAAGCTCGAATGGGAACACATCGTTGCTGCGTGGACGCTCGGTCATCAACGCCAATGCTGGCAGAACGGCGGCCGCAAAGCTTGTGCAGCGGACCCAGCCTTTGCGCGTGCCGAAGGCGACCTCGTGAACCTGGTGCCCTCGGTGGGCGAAGTCAACGGCGACCGCAGCAACCTGCCTTTCAGCGTCTGGACCCAGCGCCCGGACACCATCTACGGCCAGTGCCAGACGGTGGTCGATTTCAAGCTGGGCGCAGTGCAGCCCCGGCCTGAAGTGCGCGGCCGGATTGCGCGCATCTATATGTACATGCACGAAACCTATTCGCTGCGCATGAGCCGCCAGGACAAACAGCTGATGTGCGCCTGGGCGCGCAGCATGCCGGTGGACCAGTGGGAACTGACCCGCGACCGTCGCATCGCGGCCCGCCAAGGCAATGGCAACCGCTTCGTGACCGATCCGAAGGCGGTTGCCAACTACTGCGCTTAGCCGAAAGCCGATTTACGGGTACATTGCGCGCATGCCTTTTTCTGCTTCCTCGCCGCCCAGCGCGGCTTTCGCCACCTGGGTGGATGACGTCCTGATGCCGATGTGGCGCGATCAGGGCGTCGATGCGCACACCAGCTTCGCGTTCGAGGCGCTGGATCGTCAGCGTCGGCCGGTGGTCAGCGGGTTTCACCGCACCATGGTTGCTGCCCGCCTGGGCTACTTCTACGCCCGCTGCGCTGCCAGGCAGCCGCAGGACGCGCGTTGGCGCGAGTTGGCCGCGACCCAGATCGGCCTGCTCGACAGCGTGTTCCGCGATGCGCAGCACGGCAGCTGGCACTACAGCATCAAGCCCGATGGCACGCCGCACGACGCCGGCAAGGATTTGTACACACACGCCTTCGCCATCTTTGCGCTGGCGGAGTACGCCGGCCTGACTGGCGAGGATCGCTGGCTGGCGCGTGCCGACGAAGCCTTGTCCGGCCTGGACAAGTTCGCGGCACCGCAAGGCGGCTGGTGGGCGCGCATGAGCGCGGATTTCCAGACCGGGATCGATGCCCCGGCGCAAAATCCCTTGATGCACTGCTTCGAAGCCGTCAGCCATCTGCATCGCCACAGTGCCGCCCCGGCGCACCTGGCAAGGCTGAAGGAGATCGCAAGCGTGATGCAGCAGCAGTTCGCCGTGCCCGAGCGGGATCGCATCCTGGAATTGACGGTGGGCACGCCGGACAATCGGGTCGAGCCCGGCCATCAGTTCGAGTGGTTCAGCTTGGCGGCGGCAAGCCCGCTGGCAGAACCGCTGGGCGTGGCACCCGGCGGGCTGGTATACCGCATGCTGCAGCGTGCCCTGCATGAAGGGCTGACGGAAGACGGGCTGGTGCCGCTTGCGTGCACGCCGGACTACGCCCCCAAGGACCCGGTTCACCGCATCTGGACGCAGCTGGAATTCGTCCGTGCGGCGCATGTTGCCCATCGTCTGCATGGCGATGCCAGCTTCGCCGCGGCACGCGACCGCGCGTTGGCGGCCTTGCAGCGTCACTTCCTGCAGCCCGATGGCTGGTTCGAAGTGATTCACGGCAGCAAGGTGCTGCGCGCGGAACAACCGGGCAGCAGCCCCTATCACTTCATGACGTGCGTGGACGATCTGTACCCGGCGCAGACGCGCTGAGTACGACCATCATCGACGAATGAACAAACCGGCGACGCGCCATGCGTCGCCGGTCAGTGCCTTATATCGCGTCCAGCGCGTTGCTGAAGTCGCGCAGCAGATCTTCCGGATCTTCGATCCCGATCGACAAGCGCACCAGGCCATCGGCAATGCCCATCTGCGCCCGCCGTTCTGCACCCATCTCGAAGTAGATCGTGGTCGCCACCGGGATCGCCAACGTGCGGTTGTCGCCCAGGTGGGTCGACGAGATCACCAGGTCCAGCTCGTTCAGGAACTTGACCGGGTCGATGCCATCGATCAGCTCGATGCTCAACAGCGAACCGAAGCTGCGGAACAAGGACTTGGCGCGTGCATGCTGCGCGTGGTTTTCCAGGCCCGGGTAATACACGGCCGAGACCTTCGGGTGCGACGCAAACAGGCGAGCCAGCTGCATGGCGTTGTCCGACGAACGCGTCTGGCGCAGCGCCAGCGTTTCTGCGCCCACCGCAATGCGGTGCGCGTTTTCGGCCGACAGCGACGCGCCCATGTCGCGCAGGCCCTTCTTGCGAATCTGCGTCAGGCCGCGCATGGCGGGCTTGGCCGACTTGTACGCGTCCAGGATGTTCGGATACTTCTCCCAGTCGAACAGACCGGTGTCGGTAACCGCACCGCCCAACGCATTGCCGTGGCCGTTGATGTGCTTGGTCAGCGAGTTGATGACCAGGCTTGCACCGACCATCTTCGGGCGGAACAGATACGGCGAGGTCATGGTGTTGTCGACCACGTACAGCAGGCCGCGCGCATGGCACAGCTCGCCGATGCCAAGCAGGTCGACGACCTGCGTGCGCGGGTTGGCGATGGTCTCGACGAACACCATGCGGGTGTTCGGCTGCAAGGCTGCTTCGACGGCGGCAACATCGGTGGCGTCGACGTAGGTGACTTCCACGCCGAAGGCTTCCAGCGTGCCGAACACACTGTTGGTGTTGCCGAACAGGAAGATGCTGCTGATCACGTGGTCGCCTGCGCGCAGCAGCGACGTGAAGGTCGAGGCGATCGCCGCCATGCCGGTGCCGAAGGAAACGGTGCCGATGCCGTCTTCCATCTTGGTGATCTTGGATTCCAGCGCACCGGTGGTCGGCACGCCTTGGCGGCCGTAGGCATAGCCCGGCTGCAGCCCTTGGAACACTTTCACCAGATCGCCTGCGTCCGGGTAACCGAACGCCACCGAGGGGTGCATGGGCTTGTGGATCGCGTTATGTTCGATCGGCGACTCGAGGTCGGAGTGAAGAATGGTGGTGGTAAAGCCAGCTTTCATATCGTCGTCCACGCCGCACAGCGCGGCTTGGGCTTTGCCCGCCATCGGGAAAGTCCTGATCGTGAATTGAACCACAGCGCGCGCAGCAATGCCCGATGCCAGGCGTGCGCCCGTCGACAAACGTTAGGCATAAGCTAATGGTTGCATCATTCATGTTATTGATGCCGTCACAACAGCGCGATACCGTGCCCCGACCCTCAGGGTATCCAGGAGACGACATGAGTCATTCCCCCCCGGCGCGCCGCTGGGACACCCGCCGCAGCGACAAGCGCGACCGCCTCGATCGCGCCGCCCACTATGCCGACGGCAAGGTGGTGCCGACCACGAACATCGTCTCGCTGCTGGAATCGCTGCTGGTTCCAGGCGACCGCGTCGTGCTGGAAGGCAACAACCAGAAGCAGGCCGACTTCCTGTCGCGCGCCTTGGCGGCGGTCGACCCGAGCAAGGTGCACGACCTGCACATGATCATTCCGAGCGTGGGCCGGTCCGAGCACCTGGACCTGTTCGAGCGCGGCATCGCCCGCAAATTCGACTTCTCGTTTGCCGGCACGCAAAGCCTGCGCATCTCCCAGTTGCTGGCCGACGGCGCGCTGGAAATCGGCGCCATCCACACCTACATCGAGCTGTACGCCCGGCTGTATGTGGACCTGACGCCGAACGTCGTGCTGATCGCCGGCTTTCAGGCCGATCGCGACGGCAATCTGTACACCGGCGCCAGCACCGAAGACACGCCAGCGCTGGTCGAGGCCGCAGCCTTCCGCGACGGGATCGTGATTGCCCAGGTCAATGAAATCGTTGACGACCCGCGCGACCTGACGCGCGTGGACGTGCCCGGTTCATGGATCGACCTGGTGGTGCAGTCCGACCGCCCCTTCTTCATCGAACCGCTGTTCACCCGTGACCCCCGCCTGATCAAGCCCATCCACGTATTGATGGCGATGATGGCGATCCGCGGCGTGTACGAACGCCACCAGGTGCAATCGCTGAACCACGGCATCGGCTTCAACACCGCTGCCATCGAACTGATCCTGCCGACCTACGGCGAATCGCTGGGACTGAAGGGCAAGATATGCCGTAACTGGACACTGAATCCGCACCCCACCCTGATCCCGGCGATCGAGTCGGGCTGGGTGGAAAGCGTGCATTGCTTTGGCGGCGAGCTTGGCATGGAACGCTACGTGGCCGCCCGGCCCGACGTGTTCTTCACCGGCCCCGATGGCTCGATGCGCTCGAACCGCGCGTTCTGCCAGCTGGCCGGGCAATACGCGGTCGACCTGTTCATCGGCTCGACGCTGCAGATCGATGGCGATGGTCATTCGTCGACCGTCACGCGCGGCCGGCTGGCCGGCTTCGGCGGTGCGCCGAACATGGGCCACAACCCGGGCGGACGCCGCCACGCCACCCCCGCCTGGCTGGACACGATCGAGCCCGGCGACATGCTGGCGCGCGGTCGCAAGCTGGTGGTGCAGTTGGTCGAAACCTTCCAGGGTGGCGGCAAACCCACCTTCGTGGAATCGCTGGATGCCGTGCAGGTGGCGCGCGACAGCGGCATGCCCTTGGCGCCGATCATGATCTACGGCGACGACGTGAGCCACGTGCTGACCGAAGAAGGCATTGCCTACCTGTACAAGGCCACCTCGCTGGAACAGCGGCGCGAGATGCTGGCTGCCGTCGCGGGGGTCACGCCCATCGGCATGCGCCACGACCCCAAGCGCACCGCGAAGCTGCGTGCCGATGGCCTGGTGGCGCTGCCCGAAGACCTGGGCGTGGATCGCAAGCTGGCGACCCGCTCCCTGCTGGCGGCACGCAGCATGGCCGATCTGGTCGACTGGTCGGGCGGTCTGTACGAACCGCCGGCACGTTTCCGGAGCTGGTGATGCCGGATTCCCTGCCCTGGTCGGATCGTTCGATGCGCGCGTCCGGGCACTTGCCGGGCGGCAATGCGGGATTGCCTCGTCAATCCTCGCTTCAAACCACGCGTCAATCCCTGCAGACGGTGCTGCGCCTGGCCAAGCCTGCCCGGCCCGATGCCGTCAAGCTGGCCGAGCTGGCCGAACAGGCCCTGCTGGACGAAGCCACGCTGACGCCCAAGCCCGGTCTGGTGGATTTGCGTGGGCGCGGCGCGCACACCGACATCGACGTCGGGCTGATGTGTGTGTCGGCCCGTGCGCTGCGTCCTGGCCTGGAAGCCATGGCCTTGTCTGGCGCGGCACATTGGCAAGACCTGGGTGTGCTGCGTGAGCGCCTGGGCCTGCTGGGCCGTGCGACAGAGTCCGCGATGCTGGTGGCAACCGACGGCAAGAACACCCACCGCGGAGCGATCTGGGCGCTGGGATTGCTGGTGGCTGCCGCCAACATACCCAGCCGGGGCAACGTATTGCGTGTGTCCACGATCGCCAAGCGTGCGGGCGCCATCGCCCGCCTGCCGGATCGCTTCGCCGGTGACCCGGCAGCCCACAAGGGCGGACGCGCCTGCGCCCAGTACGGCGTGGCCGGCGCCCGCGGGCAGGCACAGGCGGGCTTCCCGCATGTGCTGCAACACGGCCTGCCCACGCTGCGCGCCAGCCGCAAGCAAGGCGCGCCCGAGTCATGCGCGCGCCTGGATGCCTTGCTGGCGATTCTGGCCAGTCTGGACGATACCTGCGTGCTGGCACGCGGCGGCCCGCAAGCCTTGCATGCCCTGCAGGACGCCGCCGCGCAGATCCTGGCGGCCGGCGGCACCGCCACGGTTGCCGGCAAGCACCTGCTGACCCGCATGGACCAAGAGGCCTTGCGCCTGGGGGTGTCGCCGGGCGGCGCCGCCGATCTGCTGGCCGCCACGCTGTTCCTGGACAGCCTGACCGCCTGATTTGCACATGATTCGCACTTGATTTGCCCCTGATCTGCACACACGGAGCATTGTTCATGGAACAACTGGATTTCGACTACGCCGCGGGTACCCCGCCGGCCATCCGCACGCTGGTCGGCGTGGTGGGATCGGGTGACCTGGAAGTCCTGGTCGAACCCGGCCAGCCCGGCCGCACGCGCATTCGTGTCACCACCTCGGTGAACGGCTTCGCCGCCACCTGGCGCGCCCAGCTCGACCGCATCTTCACCGACGCCGCGCTGCCTGCGCTCGAGATCGAGATCAACGACTTCGGCGCCACGCCGGGCGTCGTCGGCATGCGTCTCGCGCAGGCTCTGGACACCTTGGCCGACGCCGGCCAAGGATCGCCGGCATGAGGACAAAAGCCTTGAGGAAAAAAGCATGAGCATCGCAACACAATCCGGGCCTGCGATACCGGCTGACGACGACACCGCCCGCTCTGTGCAAACGCTTGCCAGCCGCCAGAGCATCGTCGAATTGGGCGCCCGTGAGCGCGCCGCCGCCTTGCTGGACCCAGGCAGCTTCCGTGAACTGGTCGATCCGTTCGAACGCGAACGTTCGCCCTGGCTGGCGGCGCAAGGCGTGGTCACCCAGGCCGATGACGGCGTGGTGGTCGCCAAGGGCACGATCGACGGACAGCCCGCCGTAGTGCTGGCCATCGAAGGCGCCTTCCAGGGCGGCAGCATGGGGGAAGTGGGCGGCGCCAAGATCGCCGGTGCGCTGGAGCTGGCGGCTGAAGACAATCGACAAGGCATTCCCACCCGCGCCGTCTTGCTGCTGGAAACCGGGGGCGTGCGCCTGCAGGAAGCCAATCTTGGCCTGGCCGCCATCGCCGAGATCCACGCAGCGATTGTCGACCTGCGGCGCTACGTGCCGGTGGTGGGCGTGATCGCCGGCAGCGTTGGCTGCTTCGGCGGCATGTCGATCGCCGCCGGCCTGTGCAGCTACCTGGTCGTCACCCGCGAGGCGCGCCTGGGTTTGAACGGCCCGGCCGTGATCGAGCAGGAAGCCGGCATCGACGAATACGACGCGCGCGACCGGCCCTTCATCTGGGGACTGACCGGCGGCGAGCAGCGTTTTGCCACCGGCCTGGTCGATGCCTATGTCGACGATGATGTCGAACAGGTTCGCCAGACCGTGGCAGGCTTGGTCAACGGCCCACGGCCGACCTCGTTGAGGAGCGATGCCTGGCGCCACTATCTGTCGACGCTGGCCAGCTACGAACCAAGCGTCGCCATCGACGCAGCCGGTGTGCGCACGCTTTATTCACCCCGGGAGGCCTCATGAGCGCCATGCCGATCTCTGATGTGACTTCCTCGCGCGGCGCCGTATGGTTCCAGGCGCTGACAAGCGGTGCAGCGCCTGCTGCTGGCTACCCGGCCACGCTGCTGGTTGCCGATGCGCCTTTCGCAGACACCCAGGCCCGCTTCATCAGCGTGGTGCCGGATGCCGATCACCCGTACCCGCGTGCACGCAAGGGCGAAACCGGGCTGCTCGAAGGCTGGGCCATTGCCCAGGCCGTTCACGAAGTCATCGACGCAGACCAGGGCAAGACGCCCCGCCCGATCATTGCGATCGTCGATGTCGCCAGCCAGGCCTATGGCCGACGCGAAGAAGCGCTGGGCCTGCACCTGTCCCTGGCCGGTGCCGCAGGCGCCTATGCCGAAGCCCGCCTGGCAGGCCACCCGGTGATTGCGCTGCTGGTCGGCAAGGCCATGTCGGGGGCATTTTTGGCCCACGGCTACCAGGCCAATCGACTGATCGCGCTGGACGACAGCGGCGTGCAAGTCCACGCGATGGGCAAGGCGGCAGCCGCACGCATCACCATGCGCAGCGTGGAAGACCTGGAACGCCTGGCCGCCACCGTACCGCCGATGGCCTACGACATTTCCGCCTATGCCACGCTGGGCTTGCTGTGGCGCCTGGTGCAGGTGGGGAACGCCCAGGGACCCAGCGCCGACGACCTGGCAAGCGTGAACACAGTCTTGCGCGAGGCTCTGGCAGACATCCAGGCCGACGCCACCCGTGGTCTTGGCAGCCGGTTGGGCGCAGAAAATCGCCAAGCCTCGGCGCGCGTGCGCACCAAGCTTCGCGCGCAGTGGTGAACTCGGTCCGCGCGCACGATCTGTTGTGGATGGGGCCGGCAGAGGCCTTGCAGCTGGCACCCGAACCCGCCGGTGAAACCGGCCATGCCGCACTGCTGGCGCGCGCGCCGTGGCTGACGCCAGCGTGGTTGGCGGAAGCCCCGGTGGTCGTGCGCCGCGCCACCGCCCCGACGGGCTGGTTGCCGGTTGGCCTGCGCGGGCAGTCGCGCGGCGAACGCTGTGCCGCCTGGCTGCCCACCCGCAGCGTTCGACGTTGCGTCACCCCGGAACACCTTGCGCGTGCGCAAGCCTGGCGCACCCCATCGGCCTTGCAACAGGTGGCTGCGGTTGCTGCCATCCCGGCGATTGCCGCACGGCTGGATGCCAACGGCGTTCGCTGGGGCATTGGCGGCGGCGTAGGCTTCGCATTGGCCACAAATCTGCCAGTGCTGCGCGCCGACAGCGATCTGGACCTGATCGTGCGCACGGACGATCAGGACGAATTCATGCGGGTGACCGGCATCCTGGCCCAGGTGCTGGACGGCACATCGACCCGCGTGGATGTGCAGATCGACACCCCTGCCGGCGGCTTTGCCTTTGCCGAATGGCGGCGCACGGGCGGGCCGGTGATGCTGAAGACGGCCAGCGGCCCGGTGTTGTTGCCCGACCCGTGGCAGACCGAAGCGGCCAGCATGACCGTGTCGTGAGATCCTTGGTCCCATGAGCACCCTTTTCACGTTTCCCGGCCAGGGCGCACAACGTGCCGGCATGCTGCAGGCCCTGCCCGACTGCCCGACCGTTCATGCCACCTTGGCGCAAGCGGCCGCTGCGCTGGATACCCTTGGTGCCGATGCATCGCACCCGGCACAGCGGCATGTCCAGACGCTGGGTTCCTTATCCGAACTCGACAGCGCCGCCAGTCTTGAAGGCACCGTGGCCACGCAGTTGTGCCTGCTGATTGCAGGCGTCGCATCGGCCCGCGCGGTTATCGAAGCAGGGTCTGCGCCGGATGCCGTGGCCGGCCTGTCGATCGGCGCATATGCCGCCGCCGTGATTGCAGGCGTGCTGGATCTGGAATCCGCCATCGGACTGGTCGCCTTGCGCGGCGGTCTGATGGCCGAGGCCTACCCCACGGGTTACGGCATGACGGCGATTCTGGGCATGACGCAGTCCGCGCTGGAACCCTTGGTTGCGCAAGTCCATACGCCGGATTCACCGGTTTACCTGGCAAACATCAACGCACCGCTGCAACTGGTGGTGGCGGGCGAGCACGGTGCGCGGCATCGACTGGGCGCGCTGGCGCTTGCCCAGGGTGCTCGCGCGATCAGGGAAATCGCCATCGCCGTGCCCTCGCATTGCGCCTTGCTGGACGCGCCCGCAGAAACCTTGCGCGCCGTCATGACAAACACCCCGCTGCACGCGCCCCGCCTGCGTTACTACAGCACCAGCGCCGCCCGCGCGCTGCGCGACCCGGCTGTCATCGGCACCGACCTCGCCTTGAACATGGCAAGCATGGTGCGGTGGCACGAAACCTCGGTGCTGGCCTGGGAAGTCGGCGCCCGCCTGTTCGTGGAAATGTCGCCGGGCAAGGTGCTGACCCGGCTGTGCGCCGAGGCCCTGCCCGAGGCCCGCACGGTGGCGGTGGAAGACACCCGCCTGGACACCATCGCCGCACTGATGGCGCGCGAACGCGCCAGAATCGACTGAGCCGCGCACTCCCCGCCCATCACCACACCACGAACAGCAGCCACACCACCACCGGCGCCACCAGCGTGACGATCCCGCCGTAGATCATCAACTGCCGCAGGAAGACCTGACGGTCGATGCCTTGCGCATTGGCCAGCACCAGCGCGCCATTGGTCGAGAAGGGACTGACGTCGACGATGGTGGACGCCACGGCCATCGCCGCGATGAAGCCGACTGCGCTCACGCCCGTGCCCTGCTGCAGGAAAGGCACCGCCAACGGGATCAGCGAACCCAACACGGCAGTGGAAGACGCAAAGGCCGATACCACCGCACCGATGAAGCACAGCAGCAAGGCAGCCACCAGCGGTGAGGTCAGCCCCGCCACGCTGTGCCCCACGAAATCGATGGTGCCCATCTTGTCGAGCACGCCGACGTAGGTGCTGACACCCACGATCAACATGATCTCCGGCCAGGACACCTGGCCGATGGCGCGTTTTTGCAGGTTGGGCGAGAACAGCGTCAGCACCAGGCCGATGGTGATCGCGACGAAGCCGATGTCGAGCTTGAAATACAGCGTCAGCACGGCGAGCAGCACCAGCCCGAAGACCATCGTCCATTGCTCGAAGGTGCCGTCCCGGCCGACTGGCGTACCAGCATCAGCGCCTTCCCCCTGAACCTTGGCTTCGCCTCGCGACTCGCCGTAGACCTGCGGCCCGCGCTGCGCAATGGTGACGGGCGCAGTGCGGATCACGGATCGGCGCTCCGGCGGCACGACCGGTTCACGCAGCAGGCGCAGACCGCCCAGCGTGAAGAACAGCAGCGCAGCCACCGCCAGGTTCACGCCCAGGCTGGCGAATGCCGTGGTCAATTCGCTCAGCGGCAGCCCGGCTTTTTCCACCACCCGATTGGTGATGCCGCCGTAGATGCTGATCGGCGAGAAGCCGCCGCCCTGCGCGCCGTGCACCACCATCAATCCCATCATCAGCGGACTGATGTTGTATTTGACCGCGAAGCCCAGCGCGATCGGCGCGACGATCGCCACCGCGCCAGGGCTGACTGCGCCCACGCCGGTCAGCGCCGCGGTGATGAAGAACATCACCCAGGGAATCGCGGCGATCCGCCCGCGCACCATGCGCACGCCCAGGCGCACCAGCCAGTCGATGGTGCCGTTGTTCTGTGCCAGCGCAAACAGGTAGGTGATACCGACCAGCGTCAGAAACAGCTCGGCCGGGAAACCGGCCATGATCGCCTTGGTCGACATGCCGGCAAACAAGGTGCCGACAAGGAAGGCGCCGACAAAGGCGATGACGCCCATGTTGATCGGCAACAAGGTGGCCAGCAGGAACATCGCGGCCAACACGTAAATGGACAACATATGGGATGACATGGGCGTCCTCGACCGTGGGTGCGGCAAGCAACAAGAGGGGGACGTTCATCAGTGCCGACGTCCTCGATGTGCCGCCACCCTATCGTGGCTGTCGCCCCACAATCAATTACCCTCGGTCGGCCACCATTACGCACGACGAAACGATTGCCGCTTCACCGCAGGAAGGACCTTGTCAATCTGCGGGATTCCTCGGGGGACCACCTGTCGGCACAATTCCGCCCGAAGGCGGGCGAAGACCTCAGCTTGTGCTGACCGCCATGCGGCAGGCGGCTGCCAAGGCGAGCAGATTCGGGTCACGCTCGCGTGCGCGCCGGAAGCTCAGGCAAATGGTCTGGCGCATGGCGTAACGCGCATCCAGCGGAATCATCTGCAGCCGATGGCCAGCCACCCCGCGCACCCGTCCCGGCAGCAAGGTGCAGCCAATGCCGCCGCTGACCAGGTTCATCAAGGTATAGATATCGTCGACCCGCATGCTGATGGTGGGCTCGAAGCCGGCGATACGAAACGCTTCCATGAAGCCGCGGTAGGTGGCGAAGCCTGCGCTCAGGGTCACGAAGCGCTCGCCCGCGCATTGCCGCAGGTCGATGCAGGTCTTGCCCGCATAGGCCGAGTCCGCCGGGGCGGCAAAGAAGATGTCGTCTTCGAACAGGACGATGGACTCGATTTCCGGCTCGGGCTCAGGCATGGCGGTAAGCACCGCGTCCAGTCCACCCTGTCGCAACTGGTTCAGCAAGTCGTCGTTGGACCCTGGCACCAGTTCCACATGCAATTCCGGCCGGCGCAGCTTGATGCCGCGCAAAACCTCGGGCACGGTGGTGGCCGTCAGCGAAAACAGGGACCCGATGCGCAGGCGCCCGGCCGAATATCCCGCGGCTTCGCGCGTCTTGCGAATGGCCAGGTGCATGTCGGCAAGCAGGCTGCGCGCCGCATCGGCCAGCACCTGCGCGGCTTCCGTGGGAACCAGATTGCGGCCTTCGTGGCGGAACAGCGTGCAGTGCATGCCGGCTTCCAGCGAATGCAGCGCGCGGTGCACGCTGACCGTGCTGATGTCCAGCCGCTCGGCGGCACGCGCAAGACTGCCGGCGTCCAGATAGGCCAGCAGCACTTCCAGCTTGCGGAAGGTGATCTCTTCACTGATGCGCAGTTGCATGCCACCCTTGGGGATGATTGACCCGCGCCACGGTCGGCACGGACGCGTCGTCGACGCTGGGGCTTTTTACCAGATGGCGAGGTGGCAACCGGGGCAGGAGAACCCTGATCTTCTACCCTGCCCCGGTTCAAGCCAGGCGGTCGTTATCCAAAAACAGCCAGCGCGGCCGCGCATGGCGCACGCAGCGCAGCGACGACACCGTTTCCGCCACCGGCGCGCGCCGCTTGCTGCGCGGCGGCCGCACCAATCCGGAGGGGACGGCCGGACGACCCGGACGCGTCAAGGACCCTGCCCGGCCCACCAGTTCGCGGGCTTCCTGCTCTTGTGCCCCGACCTGCTCGCGCACCCAGTTCATGAACAGACGGAACGCGGGCAAATTGCTTTTCTCTGGCGTAGCGCACAGGTAATACCCGTCGCGCCCGGTGTAACGCCGTCCCAGTGGCTCGACCAGCGCACCGCTGCGCAGCTCTTCCTCGATCAGGCAGGTAGGGACCACACCCACGCCCACGCCTGACACGGCAGCGCGGATGATCAGAGAATACTGGTTGAAGCGCGGACCGAAGAGCCCGTTGATGTCTTCCGGCACCTGATTGTCGATCAGCCATTCCTTCCAGGCATGCGGCACCTCCACATGCTGCAGCAAGGTGGCGCGCGTCAGCGCCTCGGTGCTGGCGAACCTCAGGGAATCCCGCATGCCCGGGCTGCAGATGATGCTGGTTTCACGGCCCGTCAGGTATTCGGCTTCGGCATCGGGCCATTCCCCGGTGCCGAATTGAATGGCGGCATCCAGTTCGTAGGATGAAGAAAAATCGTGCAGGTGTTCGTGCCGCACGAAGTTCAGGCTGACGTCCGGCAGGCTTTGCTGGAAATGCCCCAATCGGGGAAACAGCCACTGGATGACGAAGGTGGGTGACACCGACAGGTTCAGCACCCCGCCCGTGCCGCGGTGCGACATCAGGTGGGCGGTGGCCGTTTCCAGCTGCTTCATTGCCGGGCGCGTGGCGTTTACGTATGTCAAACCCGCATGGGTCAGTTCCAGCCCTTTAGGTCGGCGCACGAACAGCACGGTACCCAGGAACTGCTCCAGGCCGGCAATGTGCCGACTGATGGCACCCTGCGTGACGCATAGTTCCTGCGCCGCCTGGGTGAAGCTCAGGTGTCGCGCGGCAGCATGGAAAGCGCTGAGTTCGGAAAGAGAGGGGCAAAGGCGGCGCAAGGGGTTTCTCCATGAGTAAAGCTCATGTGCCAGTGAGTTTATGTCGATTGTCCGCTTGAACGCCAAGGCGCACTATGTATAGACGGCAATATTTTGTAGTACTTGCGGCAATGCACCACATGAGTGAATTGCATAGCGCCTCTCTACTGGACATGCACCAATGACGACACTTTTCATTCGCGGCGGCAACGTTCTGGACGTCGAATCACTTACCTACCAAGCCGGCGCCTCGGTGCTGGTGGAAGACGGGCGCATCACCGCCATCGGTTCCGATCTGACCGCACCGGCCGACGCGACGGTCATCGACGCGACCGGCAAGACCGTGATGCCCGGCATGATCGACTGCCACGTGCACGTGGTCGCAGCCCACCTGAACCTGGGCCTCAACGGCAATGTGCCGAATGCGTTTGCCACCATGCGCGCCATCCCGATTCTGGGCGGCATGTTGAAGCGCGGCTTCACCACGGTGCGTGACGCCGGTGGCGCCGACTGGACGCTGGCCGAAGCCACCCGCACCGACCTGATCCAGGGTCCGCGCATCTTCTCCTCGGGTCGCGCGCTGTCGCAGACCGGCGGCCACGGCGACTTCCGTGCCCGCACCGACATCCTGGAACCCTGCGCCTGCTCGCAGAAGGTGGGCAGCATCGCCCGCGTGGTCGACGGCGTGGACAACCTGCGCGTGGCCGTGCGCGAAGAAATGCTCAAGGGCGCCAACCAGATCAAGATCATGGCGTCCGGCGGCGTGGCCTCGCCCAACGACCCGATCCACTTCCTGGGTTACTCGGAAGACGAAGTGCGCGCCGTCGTGGAAGAAGCCGGCAATGCAGGCACCTACGTGATGGCCCATGCCTACACGCCGAAGGCGATTTCCCGCGTGGTCAAGCTGGGCGTGCGCACCATCGAGCACGGCAATCTGGTCGATGCCGAGACCGCCGCGCTGATGGCGGAAAAAGGCGCGTACATGATCCCGACGCTGGTCACCTACGAAGCGCTGGCCAGCGAGGGCGAAAGCCTGGGCCTGCCGCCGGAGTCGGTTGCCAAGATCGAAACCGTGCGCGCGACCGGCAAGGCCGCGCTGCGTCTGCTGCAAGATGCCGGCGTGAAGATGGGCCTGGGCTCGGACCTGCTGGGCGCATCGCACCGCCTCCAGTCTGACGAGTTGCGCATTCGTGCAGACATCCTGGGCAATGGCCCGGTGCTGCAACAGGCCACCCTGGTCGGCGCCGAGATCATCGGCATGGCGGGTCAGCTGGGCGTGATCAAGGCCGGCGCCATTGCCGACCTGCTGGTGGTCGATGGCGATCCGCTGGCCGACATCTCTTGCCTGCTGGGCCAGGGCGATCACATTCAGAACGTGGTGAAGGACGGCAAGGCCTACCAGCACGCCTGAGCGTGACCGCACCGCCGTAGCCGTAGTTGCGAGTCGCTTTCCCCACGCCGCACCGACCTCGGTGCGGCGGGCTCGCATCCCTTCCCTTTCTTCGTCGCAGACATTCCACCATGCACAACATATCGGAGCGCCTGGAAAGGCTTCCCTTCAGCCGGTTCCATCTCAAGCTGCTGATCATTGGCGGCCTGGGGCTGGCATTCGAAGCGCTGGATGCCGGCATCATCGCGTTCATCATCCCGTCGCTGCGCAAGCAGTGGGAACTGACCGGCGCGGAAGTTGGCTGGATCGCCAGCAGCACCTACGTCGGCTTCCTGATCGGTGCGCTGGCCTCGGGCATCCTTGGCGACAAGTACGGCCGCAAGCCAGTCATGCTGTGGGCGCTGGTGCTGTTCTGCGTCGCGACCTTCGCCAACGCGTTCGCCACCAACTACCACCAGTTCTACATCCTGCGCATGATCGCGGGCCTGGGCATGGGTGCCGAGGGCGCCATCATCGCGCCCTACCTGACCGAGTTCGTCAGCAGCAGATACCGTGGCCGCTTCACGGGTGCGCTGGCGGGCTTCTTCTCGTTCGGCTTCGTCATGTCGGCGCTGCTGGGCTACTTCATCGTCCCCTTGAGCGTGGATGGCTGGCGCTGGATCATGATCATCGCCTCGGTGCCGGTGGTGTTCCTGCTGTGGTGGCGCAAGTCGCTGTTCGAATCGCCGCGCTGGCTGGAGCAAAACGGCCAGGGCAAGGAGGCCGACCGCATCGTCGGCAACATCGAGGCTCAGGTACGCAATTACCTTGGCCGCGAGCTGCCGCCCGTGCCGGTGCGCGCCAACGCCAAGCCAATCCCCCAGAACGCGGGCGTGATGGCCAAGTTCGCCGAGCTGTTTTCGCCACGGCACCTGAGCACGACGATCGTGATCTGGGTCTTCTGGATCTCGGTGCTGTTCTGCTACTACGCTTTCCTGGTATGGATCCCGAGCCTGCTGGTCGAGCGCGGTTTCACCATCACCAAGAGTTTCTCGTTCACGATTCTGATCTACCTGGCGCAGATTCCCGGCTACTACTCGGCCGCCTACTTCAACGACAAGATCGGCCGCAAGCACACCATCCTCGCGTACATGCTGATCTCTTGCCTGGCAGCGCTGGGCCTGGCCTTCGCAGGCGCGGAAGACCAGATCATCATGCTGAGCATGTTGCTGTCCTTCGGCATGAACGGCGTGATCGCAGGCCAGTACACCTATACCGCCGAGGTCTACCCGACCACCATCCGCGCGACCGGCATGGGCGCGGCGTCGGCCTTTGCCCGGATCGGCTCGATCGCGTCGCCCACCATCGTGGGTGCGGCCTATCCGGTACTGGGCTTCGGCGGCGTGTTCGCGATGATGACGGGCATTTTGCTGATTGGCGGTCTGGGCATCCTGATTTTCGGCAAGCGCACCGACGGCGTCTCGCTGGAGGAGATCAACGAATGAACGCACTTGCCTTGCTCGCACGCGGCGCAGCCACGCTGAGCACTCGCGCCGACGCCGCCGGACAGTGGGCAGCCATCGACGAGCTGCTTGGCCAGCTCTATACCCATGGTTTGTTCACCGCCTTGCTGCACTTGCCCGAGCATGGGCTGATGAAGCGGCTGTACACCTCGGACGAGAACGTCAGCCCGCTGGGCGGCTTCAAGGCCACCGGCAGCGGCCCCTGGTCCAGCCACGTGCTGGGTCGCGGCGAAATCTATGTGGGCAGCAACGCCACCGACATCCGCACCGTGTTTTCCGAAGGCGATATGCTCGCGGCGCGTGGCTTGGAAGCAGTGCTGAACATTCCGGTGTGGCACGCCGGCCGGGTGATCGGCTCGCTCAACCTGCTGAACGGCGAGGGAGCCTACGACGCGGCCAGCCATGACGTGGCGCAAGTCGTGGCTGCGATGTGCGTGCCCTGCTTCATCGCAGCCGCCGATGCCGTTGACGTGACGGGCATCGACAAGGCGGGGCTGGACAAGGTTTGATGTTCGAACGGCGTTGACGCCCGGGCAGTTTTTTGACGTCCAGGCAGTTCTTGCGTTCGGGCAGGTTTCACATTCGGAGCGCGCGGATCGGCGCGCTCATTTCACCGCATCAGGCGGGTACGCAAGAAGGCCGGATGCACGCAGAGGCACGGCCTTACACAAAGGAAGAGACATGGACCGCAGAAGTTTCGTCAAGCTGAGCGCCGCCGCCGCGGCCGCCCAACTGTTGCCTTCGTTGAGCTTCGCCCAGGAAGGCGCCACCTTCCGCATCGGTGCGCTGACGCCGATCACCGGCGCCGGCAGCCCCTACGGCCCGGGCATGCAACAAGCCATCCGCATCGCAGTTGATGAAGTCAACGCTGCCGGCGGCGTGGCCGGTCGCAAGATCGAACTGATCACTGAGGACTCGCAGACCAAGCCAGACGCAGCCGTGCTGGCCGCCAAGAAGCTGATCGAAGTCAACAAGGTCCAGGCCATCCTGGGCACCTGGTCGTCGGGTGTGACGCTGGCCGTGATGCCGCTGACCGACGCCGCCGGCATCATCGAGATGAACGTGTCCGGCGCACCGGCTATTTCCACCCTGGACACCAAGGACCTGGTGTGGCGCTTCCAGGCGACCAATGACCGCTTCGGTGCGGCATTCGCCGAGATCTGCACCAAGCGCGGCTTCAAGCGCCCGGCCACCATGGCCTTCAACAACGCCTCGGGCCTGGGCAACGTCAACGGCTTCAAGAAGGCCTGGGAAGCCCGTGGCGGCAAGGTCGTCGCCGACGTGGTGTACGAACCCAACCGCCCCAGCTATCGCAGCGAACTGCAAAAGATTCTGGATGCCAAGCCCGACGTCATCGTGACCGGTTCCTACCTGCCGGACACCACGATCATCTTGCGCGAATGGTTCCAGGCCGGTGCCGACAACAAGTGGATTCTGCCGGGTTGGGCAGCAGGTCCGGACCTGATCAAGGCCCTGGGCAACGAAGTCTGCGAAGGACTGATCTCTGTCGAAACCGTGTCCAACGAAGGCAGCGATGCGTTCAAGGCTTTCGATGCCGCCTATACCAAGGCAAGCGGCAAAGCTGCGGCGACCAACATCTACGCCGCCATGGCCTACGACATGGTGATCGCGCTGGCCCTGGCCGCCGAAGCTGCAGGTGCCAAGGCTGACATCACTGCCATCAACGGCAAAATTCGCGAAGTGTCGAATCCGGCTGGCGATGCGGTGTATTCGTTCGCCGCCGGCAAGGCTGCGCTGGCCGCCAAGAAAAAGATCAACTACGAAGGCGCATCCAGCAAGCTGGACTTCGACAAATTCGGCGACACCACGCCTGACTTCGGCGTGTTCGTGATCGAGAAGGGCGAGTTGGTACGTCGCGACGTGGTGTCGATCGCTGCGGCGGTCTGATCGCGTTTTTGCTCTCTCGGGCCGGGATCGTCGATAGACGGCCCCGGCCCGTTCAGTGGTATCCCCAATGACAGAATTCCTGAATCTCCTCATCAACGGCCTGATCGAAGGGCTGGTGGTGGCGCTGCCGGCGCTGGCCATGACGCTGGTGATGGGCGTGAACCGCTTCCCGAATGCCGCTACCGGCGACTTCATGACCGCTGGGGCCTACGCCACCATCGGCCTGCAGCTGGCGGGCGTGCCCTCGCTGATCCTGGCCGCGCTGATCGGTGCGCTGGCGATTGCCGCCACCTCGGCGGCGTCCTACTTCCTGATCTTCCGCAAGTTGGCGCGCCAGCCCATGGTTGCGTCGCTGCTTGCCGCGATCGGCCTGGGTTTCCTGATCCGCAGCCTGATCTCGCTGTTTGCGGGACATGACCAGCGCACCTTCCAGTTGCCGCTGGTGCGCGCCTGGAACTTCAACGGCGTGCGTATCTTGCCGACCGATCTGGCCATCGCAGGCACCGCGCTGGCCTGCCTGGCAGTCGTGTTCATCCTGCTCTACAAGACCAGCTTCGGCCGCCAGTTGCGCGCCGTCGCCGACAGTGCCGACCTGGCGCGCGCAAGCGGCATTCGCGCACGCGGCCTGCTGGTCTCGCTGTGGCTGCTGGTGGGCGCACTGTCGTCGATCGGCGGTGTGTTGCTGGGCATGAAAGCCGTAGTCATGCCCGACCTGGGCTGGGAACACCTGATCCCCGCGTTCGCCGCGATGGTGCTGGGTGGCATCGGCAGTCCTGTGGGCGCCGTCGTCGGTGCCGTCCTGCTGTGCGTAGCGCAGGAACTGTCGGTGCCCTTGCTGGGTGCCTCGTACAAGCTGGTGCTTGCCTTTGGCGTATTGGCGGTCGCGCTGTTGATCCGCCCCGCCGGCCTGTTCGGCCGCATCGAACTCGTGAGGTAAGCATGACCGCCTATCTAATGTCCATCGGCATCGTCGTGCTGATCTATGCCCTGCTGACGCTTGGCCTGAACCTGCAATTCGGCCTGACCCGACTGGTGAACTTCGGCATCGTGGCCTTCTTCGCGATCGGCGCCTACACGTCGGGCCTGCTGTCGCTGAAAGGCGTGCCGCTGCCGCTGAGTTTCCTGGCAGCGATGATCGTCGCCGCACTTGCTGCGCTGCCGATCGGCTTGCTGTCCCTGCGTCTGCGCGAAGACTATCTGGCGATTGTCACGCTGGGGTTCTCGGAAGCCATCCGCATCACCATTCAGCAGGAAGAATGGCTGACCAACGGTGTGCAAGGCCTGCCCGGCCTGCCGAAAGCCTTTGCCTCGCTGGGCGGCAATTCCGACCTCGCGCTGTTCGTCACACTGGTGCTGGTCACAGCACTGACCGCCTGGGGCACCTTGCGCCTGACCCGCAGCCCGCTGGGCCGCCTGCTGCGCGCCATCGGTGACGATGAAACCGCGTTGATGGCACTCGGCAAAGACCCTGCACGCTTCAAGGTGCAGATCTTCATGTTGGGCGCGGCACTGGCCGGATTGGGCGGCGCGTTCTACGCCCACTTCATCACCTTCATCACGCCGGAACAATTCATTCCGCTGGTCACCTTCTACGTGTGGATGAGCCTGATCATGGGCGGCGCAGGCACCGTGCGCGGCGCCATCGGCGGCACCGCCTTGCTGATGATCTTCCTGGAAGGCTCGCGCTTCGCCAAGGACCTGATCCCCGGCGTATCCGAAGTGCACATGGCCAGTGTGCGCCTGGCCGTGGTTGGCCTGGCGCTGATCCTGTTCACCCTGTATCGGCCGCAAGGCATGTTCGGCAAGAGGCAAGCATGATTCTCGAAGCGCGCGACATCACCCGCCGCTTCGGCGGCTTCACCGCGGTGGACAAGGTCTCCGTGTCCCTGGCCAAGCAGGAAATCCTGGGCATTGCCGGCACCAACGGCGCGGGCAAGAGCACCTTGTTCGCAGCGATCGCCGGCCAGCAAGGCTCGGACGGCGGCAGCATCATGTTCGACGGCCACGACATCACCAAGTTGCCGCCCTACAAGCGCGCGCATCTGGGCCTGGTCCGCACCTTCCAGATCCCGCGTGAATTCAAGAGCCTGACGGTGCACGAAAACCTGCTGGCCGCCGCCCCCAACCTGCGCGGCGAACGCCTGCTGTCCTCGTTCTTCCGCACGCCCTCGCTGTCGCGCAACGAGCGCGAACTGAGCGAGAAAGCCGACAAGATCCTGGCCTTCCTGAACCTGAGCCGCGTGCGCGACACGCTGGCAGGCGGCCTGTCGGGCGGTCAGAAAAAACTGGTCGAACTGGGCCGCGTGCTGATGCTCGACCCCAAGTGCATCTTGCTGGACGAACCCTTTGCCGGCGTGAACCCGGTGCTGATCGACGAGCTGTGCGCCCGCGTGCGCGAACTGCATGCACAAGGCATCAGCTTCATCGTGATCGAGCATCACCTGCAGGCCCTGCAAGCCCTGGCCGGCCGCATGATCGTGATGGACCGCGGCGCCATCCTGGCCGAAGGCGATCCGCGCGAAGTGATGAAGGACCCGCGGGTCCAGGAAGCGTATATGGGAGGCGTGGCATGAGCCTGCTGACATTGAACGGGCTGCGCGGCGGCTACTCCGAAGTCGACATCATCAAGGGTATCGACCTGCATGTGGCCCCGGGCGAGATCGTGACCATCGCCGGCACCAACGGCGCCGGCAAGTCCACGCTGGTGAAGGCCTTGCTGGGCCTGCTGCCGCGCGTGGAAGGCGAAGTGGTGCTGGACGGCAAGTCGCTGACGCGACAGGGCGCGGAAGACCGTTTCTACGCGGGCCTGGCGTATGTGCCGCAGGTGGCGAACGTGTTCCCGTCGCTGACGGTGCGCGAAAATCTGCAAGTGGTGCGTGGCGTGAAAAATCTGAAGGCGCGCATGGATGAGGTGCTGGTGAATTTCCCGGTACTGCAGGAACGTCTGGGCCAACGCGCGAGCGCCTTGTCGGGTGGTGAGCGGCAGCAGCTGGCCTTCGCGCGTGCGCTGATGCCATCGCCGCGTCTGATGGTACTGGATGAGCCGACGGCGGCCTTGGCGCCTTCCCTGGTGGGCAAGGTGTTCGACATGGTGAAGGCCTTGCCGGCGGCAGGCGTGGCGGTGCTGATGGTGGAGCAGCGTGCACGGCAGGCGCTGGAGATCAGTCAGCAGGGATACATCCTGGATCAGGGGGCGTGTGTGCTGTCGGGGCGTGCGTCCGAGCTGTTGGCCGATGAGCGGATGGCGCAGCTGTACTTGGGTAGTCATTGAGCTTTTGCTGCGTGGTTAGTCCTTACGCCGGTCGGGGTTCTCGACCGGCGTTTTTGTTTTTCTTGTACAGGTCGCGGTGCTTTGAAGTTGTGTGTCGTTCTTCAGTCAGTCGCGGGTAGCGGAGGCGCGGCGCCTGTCCCGCCGGACTTACGCGTTGGGGCTCCCGCCCCCACGTCGTCCAGAGGGCCAGTCGCCCCGCCTCCGCCAGCCACGCCTTCGAACTGTCTTGGTTAAAAGCCAATCCCGCCTTTGGACAATCCAACATTTCTCACCGCTCGGGTGCTGTTCGGGGCTCCCCCTTCCTGGCGTGTGAAGTCCTTGGCTGCCATGCGGCTGTAGCCGGAGAATTGGCTGGCCAGGTCGCCACGAAGCGAGTCAGCGGCTCGCGTTTCGGCGTGTTTATCAGTGGCCTTTTACGCTGCGACACTCAACGAGAACAGCGCTCGTCTTGGTGGTGTGGTGACTTGGAAGCGGGTGGCCGCGCGTCAGCGGCTGCTGGGCGAGTTCGGGCTCGGCTCTGTCTCGGTGCATTTTTCCAGCGCCGAAGGGAGTGTCAGAAATTCTGTGTTTGGGGTCTAACATCTCGCTCAAGGAGAGCATGTATGGCCACCAAAAAGAAACTTCCTCCCCGTGAACTGCCCGCGATCCCGAAGGATTT
>Ga0308163_10000492_pt1 | contig 68728 bp, 53 predicted proteins | sample PhyTR1_FD_201037 | JGI IMG/M metagenome (GOLD analysis project Ga0308163, IMG submission 201037) | Phyllosphere microbial communities from UC Gill Tract Community Farm, Albany, California, United States - DLSLT.R1 | ecosystem: Host-associated > Plants > Phyllosphere > Unclassified | place: USA...
CTGGAAACCCGCCTGGACAACGTTGCATACCGCATGGGCTTCGGCTCGACCCGCGCTGAAGCGCGTCAGCTGGTATCGCACAAAGCGTTCACCGTGAACGGCCAAGTGGTCAACATCGCTTCGTACTCGGTCAAGATCGGCGACGTCGTTGCCGTGCGCGAAAAGTCGAAGAAGCAAGTGCGTATCGTTGAAGCGCTGTCGCTGGCTGAACAAGTCGGCATGCCAAGCTGGGTGTCGGTCGATGCCAAGAAAATGGAAGGCACCTTCAAGTCCCTGCCAGAGCGTAACGAGATCGCCAACGACGTCAACGAATCGCTGATCGTCGAACTGTACTCGCGTTAATCTGTAGTCTAGTCGTAAAAAACCCGCCCGCTGTGAACAGCGGGCGTTTTCACTAATGCCATCAGCCTTATCGGCCTAACGCGCCGAGGGTATTGAAAAGGACATTTACATGCAAAACAGTCTGTTGAAGCCACGTATTATCGATGTAGAGGCGCTCGGCGCCGGCCACGCTAAAGTAGTGATGGAGCCGTTCGAACGCGGCTATGGCCATACATTGGGTAACGCGTTGCGTCGCGTACTGCTGTCGTCGATGGTCGGCTACGCGCCAACCGAAGTGACGATCGCAGGCGTGGTACACGAATACTCGTCGCTCGACGGCGTGCAGGAAGACGTCGTTGACCTGCTGCTGAACCTCAAGGGCGTGGTCTTTAAAGTCCACAACCGTGACTCCGTCACCCTGACCCTGAAAAAGGAAGGCGAAGGCGCCATCCTGGCCTCGGACATCGATCTGCCACACGACGTGGAACTGATCAATCCGGACCACGTGATTGCCCACCTGACCGCCGGCGGCAAACTGGACATGCAGATCAAGGTTGAAAAAGGCCGCGGCTATGTGCCGGGCAACGTTCGCCGCCTGTCCGAAGACACCAACAAAACCATCGGCCGCATCATTCTGGATGCGTCGTTCTCGCCGGTGCGCCGCGTTTCCTACTTCGTTGAGTCCGCTCGCGTGGAACAGCGTACCGACCTGGACAAGCTGATCATCAACATCGAAACCAACGGCGTCATTTCGCCGGAAGAAGCGATCCGTCAATCGGCCCGCGTGCTGGTTGACCAGTTGAACGTGTTCGCCGCCCTGGAAGGCACCGAAGCCGCCGCCGAAGCACCATCGCGCGCGCCGCTGGTCGATCCGATCCTGCTGCGTCCAGTGGACGATCTGGAACTGACCGTGCGTTCGGCCAACTGCCTGAAAGCGGAAAACATCTACTACATCGGCGACCTGATCCAGCGTTCGGAAAACGAACTGCTCAAGACGCCAAACCTGGGCCGCAAGTCCCTGAACGAAATCAAGGAAGTTCTGGCTTCCCGTGGCTTGACCCTGGGCATGAAGCTGGAAAACTGGCCGCCTGCCGGCCTGGAAAAGTAATTCGTTTTGTACCACCCGCCCGCTACATGTTGTTGCGGGCGTATATCCCTAGAACCGGTCCGCGCCCACCGTCACACGTGAGCGATCGAAGAACTCGGATTTAAACACCTGAAAGGAAGTACCATGCGTCACCGTCACGGCCTCCGTAAACTGAATCGTACCTCGTCCCACCGTCTGGCAATGCTGCGCAACATGACCGTTTCCCTGCTGCGTCATGAAGCCATCAAAACCACGCTGCCAAAAGCGAAAGAACTGCGTCGCGTGATCGAGCCGATCCTGACCTTGGGCAAGACCGACACCCTGGCAAACAAGCGTCTGGCTTTCTCCCGTCTGCGCGATCGTGAAATGGTTCTGAAGCTGTTCGCAGAACTGGGCCCACGCTACGCAAACCGCAACGGCGGCTACCTGCGCATCCTGAAAATGGGTTTCCGTGTTGGCGACAACGCTCCAATGGCTTACGTTGAGCTGATGGACCGTCCAGAAGTCACCGACATCGATTCCGCACCAACCGCTGAAGAGTAATCTTTGCTGTTGTTGTAGTGGTCTAGAAAGAAGCCAGGCTTAGCCTGGCTTTTTTTGTTAACCCGCACCCCCAGCCGGGGTCGTACCCCGTACGGGGTACGACCCCAAGTGGTAACGCATGCGTATCGCGAAACACTTGCGGGGTTGGTGCGGGCCTTACCTGAGGCGCTTGTCGCCGGCCGCCTTGAATTCCGACCCGGCATTCCACGTCGGCGTCATACCCTGCGCGATGTCCAGCCCCACCTGGAACAGCAGTTGGATGTCCTGCACACCGCCGCTGAAGTCCCAATCGGCGCGGAAATCATCGGTCACCTGGTGGTAGTCCTTGGAGAAGTAGTGATCGACCTTCTCGCGCGCATAGTTCTCCGGCTTGTCCAGATAGCGGCTGCGCGCCTTGGTGTACAGCACCGGCACGCCGGCACGCGCGAACTCCAGCTGGTCGGCGCGGTAGAAGCTGCCCAGCTCGGAACGCGAATCGCCATCCATCACGCGGCCCTGGGTCTTGGCGTACTTGGCCAGCAACCCATCGATGCTCGAATGTCCGGACGTGACGTTCTCGATTTGCGCCGTTTTGCCCCAGGCGTTGATGCCGTCGATGTTGATGTTGGCCACCGTCTTTTTCAGCGGGTAGAGGGGATTGGCCGCATAGTATTTGGCGCCCAGCAGGCCGCGCTCCTCGGCGGTGGTCGCCAGGAACAGGATCGAACGCTTCGGCGCCTGGGCCGAGGGCAGCGCCATGTAGGCCTTGGCGATCTGCATCAGCGCGGCCACGCCGGAGGCGTTGTCGAGCGCGCCGTGGTAGATCTGCCTGGTCCGCTCGCCCGGCAGGCGCTCGTCGATGCCCAGGTGGTCCCAGTGCGCGCTGTAGATGACGAATTCATCCTTCAGCTTGGGATCGCTGCCCGGTATCATCGCCACCACGTTGTTCGAGTTGACGGTGCGCGCCGTGTTGTCGATCTTGAAGCTGGCCGTGCCTTTCAGGCTCACCGGACGGAAGCCCTTGGTCAGCGCCTGCTTCTTGAGCGTGTCGAAATCGTAACCGGCGGCCGCCATCATCGCCTTGGCCTTGTCCAGTTGTATCCAGCCCGGCACGGCCGGCGCGTCCGGATCGGGGCCGTCGCGCAGCAGGCTGAAATTCTCGCTGTTGCCGCCACTGCGCACCACGTCCCACGGATAGGCCGCCGGCTTGGTCTCGTGGATGATGATCGCCGCCGCCGCACCCAGCTTGGCGGCGATCTCGTACTTATAGGTCCAGCGGCCGTAATAGGTCATCGCCTTGCCCTTGAACATGGCCGGGTCGAGCTCGGCCGGATTCTTCGGGTCGGGCACTGCCGGATCGTTGATCAGCATCAGGATGGTCTTGCCGCGCACGTCGACGCCCTTGTAGTCGTCCCAGCCGTATTCGGGCGCCTGTACGCCGTAGCCGACGAACACGATATCGGACTTGTCGACCTTGACCTTGGCCGGCTGGCTGGTCGAATGCGCCACATAATCTTCCGGAAAGTTGAGCGCCACGGTCTTGCCGCCGATGGTGTAGCTGAACGATGGCGTCGGCGTCATGCCGCGCATCGGCACCGCCTGTACCCAGCTGCCGTTCGGATTGCCGGGCTTGAGGCCCAGCTTCTTGAATTCCTGCTCCAGATACGCCACCGTCTTCACTTCGCCGGGGGAGCCCGGGGCGCGGCCCTCGAAGTCGTCGGACGCCAAAGTCTTGATGTGGATCAGCAAATCCTCGGCGGACACGGCGGCAAGCGCCTGCTCGGGCGCCTGCGCCATGGTTGGGATGGCGGCTAGCGCCAGGGCGGAAAACAGCAAGGGGCGTAACGGTGACATCGGAGGGGACTCCAGATAGGCAAAAGCTCAGTTTCGCACAAAATCGCGAGGCCGGTAATTTCCGGCCGGCGCAATCCATGCTACCCGCCAAGGGCATGGGCGGGAAACTACAGCTCGGTGTACTATCCCACTTGCTCCAACGACCATCCCCGCTGATAGAAGGCTTTCATGTCCCGTTTCGCCCGTCTTTTTGCCACGCTGTTGTCCCTGATCGCCGTGCTGTTGACCGGTCCTGCCCGTGCCCAGGACTTCCTCGATCCCGCGCAGGCGTTCAAGTTCTCCGCGCGCATGGTCGACGGCCACACGATCGCGGTCAACTTCCAGATCGCCGATGGCTATTACATGTACCGCGAACCGTTCAAATTCAGCGCCGTCGGCGCCAGGCTTGGCACGCCGCTGATCCCGGCTGGCAAGGTCCACTACGACGCCACCTTCGAAAAGGACGTTGAAACCTACCGCCAGAACGTCACCATCACGATACCGGTCGAGGTTGACGGCCCGTTCACCTTGCTCGTCAGCGGCCAGGGATGCTCCGAAAAAGGCCTGTGCTACTCGCCGCAGGACTATAAGGTGCAGCTGACCGGCAGCGGCTCGGTGCCGCTGCCGGCGGCGCCGGGCGCCGAAGGCGCGGCGACACCAGCCGTGAAACCGGCCGCGGCTGCAACCACGGTAGCCACGGTAGCCGCCACAACTGCTGTCGTCGGTGAAGGCAAACCGGCGGCCGTCAGCCCCGGCGTCAACATCTACACCATTCCCAAGCCGACCGCCGAGGACATCATTCCACCGGCGCCGGCGGCGCCCGCCGTGGCCGCCGCGCCGGTCGGCGAATCGGGCAAGCTGGAGGCAGCGCTCAAGACCGGCAGCCTGCTGGTCATCCTGCCGTTGTTCGCCTTGCTCGGCCTGGGCTTGTCGTTCACGCCGTGCGTGCTGCCAATGGTACCCATTCTGTCATCCATCATCGTGGGCGAGGGCGACCGCAGCAACCGTGGGCGCGGCCTGCTGCTGTCGGTCACGTATGCGCTGGGCATGGCCATCGTCTACACCGCGCTGGGCGTGGCTGCCGGCCTGGCGGGCGAGGGCTTGTCGGCCGCGCTGCAAAACCCGTGGGTGCTGGGCACCTTTGCCGTGCTGATGGCGATCCTGTCGCTGTCGATGTTCGGCTACTACGACCTGCAAGTGCCAGCCGCGCTGCAATCGAGGCTCAGTGGCGTCTCCAACCGCCAATCGTCGGGCAAGCTGGCTGGCGTGTTCATCATGGGCGCGATCTCGGCGCTGATCGTCGGCCCGTGCGTGGCCGCGCCACTGGCCGCCGCGCTGGTCTACATCAGCCAGACCCGCGACGTCGTCATCGGCGGCGCCGCGTTGTTCGCGATGGCGGTCGGCATGAGCGTGCCGCTGATCCTGGTCGGCGTATCGGCCGGCGCGTTGCTGCCCAAGGCCGGCAAATGGATGGACTCGGTCAAGCGCTTCTTTGGCGTGCTGATGCTGGCGATGGCGTGGTGGCTGGTGTCGCCGGTGCTGCCGGCGGCGGTGCAGATGATGGGCTGGGCCGCGCTGCTGGTCGGCTACGGCATGTATCTGGTGCTCAACTCCGGCGCCTGGGTCGGCAAGACGGCTGGCGTGGTGGTGGCGGTGCTGGGGCTGGCGCAACTGGTCGGCGTGGTCAGCGGTGGACGCGATCCGCTGGCGCCGCTGGCGCATTTGACCGGCACCCAGCATACGCCGCTCGCGTTCCAGCGCGTCAAGACGGTTGCGCAGCTGGACGCGGCGCTGGCGCAAACCGGCGGCAAGACCGCCATGCTGGATTTCTATGCGGACTGGTGCGTGTCGTGCAAGGAGATGGAGAAGCTGACCTTTGTCGATGCCAGGGTGCGCGACAAGCTGGCCAACACCGTGCTGCTGCAGGTGGATGTGACGGCCAACGACGTCGACGACAAAGCGATGCTGAAGCGGTTTGGTTTGTTTGGCCCGCCGGGGATCATCCTGTTCGACGGCCAGGGTCGGGAGATACCGGGCTCGCGCGTGATCGGGTATCAGAACGCCGGCCAGTTCCTCGATTCACTGTCCCGGCTGAAATAGGGCGCAACCCTCACGCGTTTGCCTATGCGCATGCGCCACCGCTTAGGGGTCGTACCCCGTGGGTACGACCCCGTATGGCCGTGCGGGGTCGCGTCGCCCCAAATCAACCGTGATGGCGCCAGCCGCCGCGCGCGCCATGGCCGCCGCGCTTGCCGCCCATCCCGCGCTCGTCAAACACCTTCTTCTGCTCCGGCGTCAACTGCCCGTAGAACGCCGTCAGCGCGGTCAGATGCGCCTCCATCCTGGCTTCGCGCTGCTTGGTCATGTCGATCATCTTGCTCAGACGCTCAGGCGCCGACAGCTTGGCGAACTCGCCGCGCTGCGGACGCGGACCGTTTGGCGCCGACGGCTTGATCGCCGCCTGATAGCTGGTCCAGGCCGATTCCTGCTGCGTCGTCAGTTTCAACTGGTCATGCAGCTTGGCCTGGCGCTTGGCATACATCTCCGACATCTTGGCGCGGCGCTGCTCCATGTTGGCGGCACGGTCGCTACCGGCGGCCGGCGCCGCGTCCTGGGCGTGCGCGGCGGCCATGCCCAGCACCGTAAAACCGATCAGTATGCTTTTGCGAAGGATGTTCATGGTGATTTCCTTTATCGATGAGTAGTTCAGTGATTCATGAGGTATCGCGGTGTTTTGTTGCCGCGCTTGAATCCATCTTCGCAGCCGAAGATTGCCATGACGTTTCCCGTGCCATAGTGTTTGTATCCAGATGTTTCGCCCTGTTACTGCTGCGCCTCTCCCTCGTCCGTCATATACAAGACGATACAATTGGTGATTGGTCAGGCGCGTCTGAACTAAGGATAATTAAGGCATGGAACCCACATCTACTATTCTGATCGTCGACGACGATCGCGACATCCGTACCCTGCTGGCCGACTACCTGGAATCGAACAGCTACCGCGCGCTGTGCGCCGCCGATGGCGTGGCCATGTGGAAGATGCTTGACGAAGCCAAACCCGACCTGGTCGTGCTCGACCTCAACCTGCCCGGCGACGACGGCCTGACCTTGTGCCGCAAGCTGCGCGCGCAGTCGACCTTGCCGGTCATCATGCTGACCGCGCGCGGCGAGCCGCTCGACCGCATCCTCGGCCTCGAGATGGGCGCCGACGACTACCTGCCCAAGCCGTTCGAGCCGCGCGAGCTGCTGGCCCGTATTCGCAGCGTCCTGCGCCGCAGCAACGCCATGCCCAGCGGCAGCGGCGCCGACAAGGCGCAGCAGATGCGCTTTTCCAACTGGACGCTCGACCTGACCGCACGCCACCTGCTCAACCCGGACGGCATCGTCATCATGCTGTCGGGCGCCGAGTTCCGCCTGCTTAAGGTGTTCCTCGAACACCCGAACCGCGTGCTCAACCGCGACCAGCTGCTGAACCTGACACAGGGCCGCGACGCCGATCCGTTCGACCGTTCGATCGACATCCAGATCAGCCGCCTGCGGCAAAAGCTGGGCGAGGACGCGCGCGTGCCGCAAATCATCAAGACCGTGCGCAACGGCGGTTACGTGCTGGCCGGCCAGGTCACTGTGGAACCGCACCCTTGAAAGCCTTCTTTGGCTCGATGACCGGCCGGGTCTTTACCGTCCTGCTGCTCGGCATCATCGCCTCGGCGGCGCTGACCCAGTGGCTGGCCGTCGGCGAACGCACCCGCGCGTTCGAACGCTACCGCGACTTCCACGCGATGGAGCGCGCCGAACAACTGATCACGACCGCCGAGGCGCTGCCCGAGCCGTCGCGCGCGACCTACCTGCGCATGGCCACCCGCGGCACCATCCTGCTGCAGCGTCCCGACCAGCCGCTGGCCGAGACCACCGGCCAGACCGAGTTTTCCACCCGGCTGCAGCAGCGCCTCGGCCAGGGCATCCAGCTGATACCGCTGCGCGAGCGCCCGGCCGCCTGCTACCAGCCGCGTCAAAGCTACATCTTCGCGCCGTCGCAGTGGGGCGGCGCCTGCGAGGCGATGCGGGTGCGCCTGCGCGACGGCGAACTGCTCAAGCTGTCGATCCTGCCGCCGCCGGAGAAGCCGGCCACCGAGTACAGCGAGATGCTGGCCTTGCTGCCGTTCCTGTTCAGCGTCGCGGTGCTGGCCTACCTGGTCACGCGCATGACCATGCGGCCGCTCAAGCTGCTGGCGCAGGCCGCCAAGGACCTGGGCAACGACATCAACCATCCGCCGGTCGTGCTCAGCGGCGCCGCCGAAATCCGCCAGGCCAGCGCCGCCTTCAACGCCATGCAGGCGCGCATCCGCCAGCACATCATGCAGCGCACGCAAATGCTTGCCGCCATCACCCACGATTTGCAAACCCCGCTGACGCGCCTGCGCCTGCGGCTGGAAAAGGTCGACAACCCCGACTTGCAGCAGCGCCTGATCGACGATTTGTCAGCGATGCAGCAGATGGTCAAGGAGGGCCTGGACCTGGCGCGCAGCATGGACACCACCGAGACCATGCAGGCGCTCGATCTCGATTCGCTGCTCGACAGCGTTTGCAGCGACGCCACCGATAGCGGCCAGCCCGTCGAGTTGAACGGCAAGGCCGGCATGGCGCTGATGGGCCGGCCGCTGGCGATCCGCCGCTGCCTCGTCAACCTGATCGACAACGCCGTCAAATATGGCCATCACGCCAACGTGACTGTCGAGCGTCTGGCGGGCGCGGCGCGCATCCGCATCCGCGACGGCGGCCCCGGCATCGCGGACGACCAGATGGCGCGCGTGTTCGAGCCGTTCTACCGCATCGAGACGTCGCGTTCGCGCGAGTCCGGCGGGACCGGCTTGGGCCTGACCATCGCCCGCAATATCGCCGAGCAACACGGCGCCAACGTGGTGTTGGCCAACCATGCGGACGGCGGGCTGGAGGTCACCCTGGTGGTGCCCGAATACTATGCCGCACGCTAGGTCGCACGGCGCGGCGGGCAGCGGAAAAGCCACACCGGCGCGGCGGTGTGTGATTTTTGGTTGCAAACCGTGCGACAATGCTTCGCTTTGATGCATTTGAGCAACTACAAGGCGGATCAGGTCAGCCACTTCCAGCATCAAATTGAAGCATCAAACTCATCGTCAGCAGTAACTTCATCGGTAAAACCCTGGTTCAAAACATGAAAAAATCTTCGGTAGCATATGTGGTGGGCGCCATCCTGGTCCTTGGCGGCGGCGTCTGGTACGCCACGCACGGGGCCGGCCAGCCCGGCGGCGAACAGGCCGGCGGCCAGGCGAAGAACGGCAACGGCGCGCAGGGGCCGACCACGGTCAGCGTCGTCGCGCCGAAGCGCCAGGATGTCGCTGTCGTGCTGCAAGCGAACGGCACCGTCACGCCGGTCAGCACCGTCGATCTGCACCCGCAAACCACCAGCACCATCGCCAAGGTGCATATCAAGGAAGGCCAGTTCGTCAAATCGGGCGATCTGATGTTCTCGCTCGACGACCGCAGCCAGCGCGCCAATGTGCAAAAGGCGCAGGCCCAGGTCGCGCGCGACCGCGCCACCCTGGCCGACGCCGAGCGCCAGTACGAGCGCGCGCTCGAGCTGCTGGACCAGAAATTCGTCGCCCAGGGCGCCGTCGACACGCTCAAGAGCCAGGTCGATTCGGCCCGCGCGTTGCTCCAGGCCGACCTCGCCGCGGCCAGCGCGGTCGGCGTCGACGCCAGCTACACCACGATCCGCGCGCCGATGGCGGGCCGGGTCGGCGCCATCAACGTCTATCCGGGCAGCCTGGTGCAGCTCGAAACGTCGCTGGCGATCGTCACCCAGCTCGATCCGATCAATGTCGCCTTCACTTTGCCGGAGTCGGCGCTGGCGTCGCTGCTGGCGTCCCGGCAGCGCGGCGAGGTGCCGGTGACGGTCACCTTGGGCGGCTCGGACCGGGAAATCAGCGGCGTGCTGAGCTTCATCGACAACACGGTCGATCCGGTGGCCGGCGTGATCCGCGTCAAGGCGCAGTTCGACAACAAGGGCAGCAACCTGTGGCCGGGCCAGTACGTCAACGCCCAGCTGATCTCGCACGTGATAAAAAACGCGACGGTGATCCCGCAAAACGCTATCATCAGCAACACCCGTGGCACCTTCGTCTACACGGTCGATCGTGACCAATCCGCCAAGGTGGTCAACATCCAGCGGCTGCACTCCTTTGGCGACCACGCCGCCGTGTCCGGGTTGAGCGGCGCCGAGCAAATCATCGTCGACGGCAAGCAAAACCTGCGGCCGGGCGGCAAGGTGCGGATCGCGCGGGCCGACAAGCCGGCCGACCCGAGCGTCGATAACGCGAAACAGAAGGGCTAAGCGATGAACCTTTCCGAGCTATGCATACGGCGCCCCGTGATGGTGGTGCTGCTGTCGCTGACCTTGGTGCTGGCGGGCGTGCTGTCGTATTTCTACATCCCGGTCGCCGCGCTGCCCAGCTATAACACGCCGGTCATCAACGTCTCGGCCGACCTGCCGGGCGCCTCGCCCGATACGATGGCCTCGTCGGTCGCGCTGCCGCTGGAAAAGCAGTTCTCCACCATCGCCGGCCTGTCGCTGATCACCTCCACCAACACCTTGGGCAACACGTCGCTGACCCTGGAGTTCGACACCAGCATCAACGTCAACGAGGCGGCGGTCGACGTCCAGGCCGCGCTGCTGCGCGCCCAGCGCCAGTTGCCGGTCGAGATGACCGACCTGCCGTCGTACCGCAAGGTCAATCCGGCCGACGCGCCGGTGCTGTTCATGACGATGACGTCGCCGTCGATGACCCTGGCCGAGCTGAACGACTACGCCGAAAACCTGATCGCGCCCAGCCTGTCGACCCTGCCCGGCGTGGCGCAAGTGTCCGTCAACGGCCAGAAGCGCTTTGCCGTGCGGGTGCGCGCCAAGTCGGACCTGATGAACGCGCGCGACCTGACGCTCGATGAATTGCAGCAAGCGATCAAGTCGGCCAACGCCAACACGCCGCTGGGCATCCTCGACGGCCCCAGCCAGACCTTGACCATCCAGGGCAACGCCCAGCTGATGAAAGCGTCCGAATTCGCCGAGCTGATCGTCGCCACCCGCAACGGCGAGCCGGTGCGCCTGAAGGACGTCGCCACCGTCGAGGACAGCTTCCAGTCGGTCAAGACCGCCGGCAGCTACAACGGCGAGCGCTCGATCGTGCTGCTGGTGCAGCGCCAGCCCGACGCCAACACCGTACAGGTGGTCGACGGCGTGCGCGCGCTGCTGCCGCGTTTCAAGAACCAGGTGCCGGAATCGATCAGCATCAACCTCGTCAACGACCGCTCGGTGTCGATCCGCGAGGCCATCCACGACGTCAACCTGACCTTGCTGCTGACGATCTTCCTGGTCGTCATGGTGATCTTCCTGTTCCTGCGCCGCGCCGCCGCGACCTTTATCCCGGCGATCACGATGCCGATCTCGCTGCTGGGCGCGCTGGCCCTGCTGTACGCCTTCGGTTACAGCCTCGACAACGTTTCACTATTGGGCATCACCCTGGCCGTCGGCCTGGTGGTCGACGACGCCATCGTGGTGCTGGAAAACATCGTGCGCCACATCGAGATGGGCAAGAAGCCGCTGCAGGCGTCGCTGATCGGCGCCAAGGAGATGGGCTTCACCATCATCTCGATCTCGGTCTCGCTGGTGGCCGTGTTCATCCCGATCTTCTTCATGCCCGGCGTGATCGGCTTGATGTTCCACGAATTCGCCGTGGTCGTGGCGCTGTCGGTGCTGGTGTCGGCGGCGGTCTCGCTGATGCTGGTGCCGATGCTGGCCAGCCGCCTGCTGCCGGCCGACACCATCGATCCCGAGCATGACAAGGGTAATTTCTTCGGCCGCTGGTTCGAGGCCGGTTTCACCCGGCTGCGCAACGGCTACGCCAGCACCCTGGACCTGGCGCTGCGCTACCGTCCGGTCGTGCTGCTGGCCGCGCTGGGGACGTTCGCGTTGACGGTGGTGCTGTACGTAACGATCCCGAAGGGCTTCTTCCCCGAGGAGGACCTGGGCCAGATCCGCGTCAACACCGAGGCGTCCGAGGACATCTCGTCGGCCGCGCAGCTGGCGCTGCAGGACCGTGTGGTCGAGGTGATCCGCGCCGATCCCAACGTGCAGGACGTGACTTCTTTTGTTAGCGGCGGCAACGCCGGGCGCATGTTCCTGGTGCTCAAGCCGCGCGGCGAACGGGCCAAGATGCCCCAGGTGCTCGACAGCCTGCGCAAGGCCACCAAGGCCGTGCCGGGCATCGCCGTCTATCTGAGCCCGGTGCAGAACCTGCAACTGGGCGGGCGCCCATCCAAGAGCCGCTACCAGTACACCTTGCAATCGGTCAGCCCCGGGGCGCTCAACGAATGGGCCCAGAAGTTCATCGACCAGATGCGCTCAGATCCCGATTTCCGCGACGTCACCAGCGACTCGCAGAACAAGGGCCTGCAGGCGTCGCTCAAGATCGACCGCGACAAGGCCAACAACCTCGGCGTGGCCATCGGCGACGTCCGCACCGCGCTCTACCTGGCCTTCGGCGAGCGCCAGGTCTCGACCATCTATTCGCCGGCCGCCAGTTACTACGTGATCCTGGAGGCGGCCGACGCCGACCGCCAGTTCGACAGCGCGCTGACCAAGATTTCGGTGCGCAACAAAACCGGCCAGCTGGTCAGGCTGTCGAGCTTTGCCAGCGTCGAGCGCACCATCGGCCCGACCGCCGTCAACCACCAGGGCCAGCTGCAGGCGATCACGGTGTCGTTCAACCTGGCGCCGGACGTGCCGCTGGGCACGGCCACCGCCAAGATCGACCGCATGGGCGTGGACATGGGCCTGCCGCCATCGATCATCACCAACTATGGCGGCGACGCGGCGGTGTTCCAAAGCTCCCAGGGCAGCCAGCTGATCCTGATCCTGGCCGCGCTGGGCGTCATCTACGTGCTGCTGGGCGTGCTGTATGAAAGCTATATCCACCCGCTGACCATCCTGGCGGGCTTGCCGTCGGCGGCCGTGGGCGCCTTGCTGACCTTGCGCCTGTTCAATCTGGACCTGACGATGATCGCCATCATCGGCATCCTGATGCTGATCGGTATCGTCAAGAAGAACGCCATCATGATGATCGACTTCGCGCTGCACGTGCAGCGCAACGAGGGCCGCACGCCGGCCGAGGCGATCCGCGAGGCCTGCATCCTGCGCTTCCGGCCGATCATGATGACCACCCTGGCGGCGCTGATGGGCGCGCTGCCGATCGCGCTGGGCCTGGGCGCCGGCGCCGAACTGCGCCAGCCGCTGGGCCTGGCCGTGGTGGGTGGTTTGATCTTCTCGCAAGTGATCACCTTGTACATCACGCCGGTCATCTACCTGTTCCTCGACAAGTACAGCGGCACCGGCCCGATGCGCGACGCAGAACTGGCCGGAGACGTGGTCGATTACGCTCCGCAAAGTGTGCACGCCATACCACTGAAGGCGGTGAACATCGTCAAGCATTGACGGGTGACAAGTTAATTTGAAGGTCGTTTATTTATCATAGGCAAGTTGGCTATGAGAAAAGAGGCGATCGAAAATGAAACGCTACAGTGTCACCATCGTGGGCATGGGGCCGCGCGGGCTCAGCGTGCTTGAGCGGATCGCGGCGATCGCCGCCAGCCGCCAGCTACCGCTCGACGTCATCTTGATCGAGCCCGGCGAATGCGGACCCGGCGTGCACACCACGCGCCAGCCGCAACACCTGTTGATCAACACCGTGGCCAGCCAGGTCACCATGTTCCCGGCGCTCGGCGCGGTGTTGCACGCCCCGGTGTGCGCCACGCCGTCACTGACCGCGTGGGCCCGCCAGAGCGGCTACCGCCGTTTCGGCGAGCACTATCACCGCATCGCGGGCGCCGGCGACGCCATCACCGAGTCCGATTACCTGCCGCGCAGCATGCTGGGCGAATACCTGGCGTGGGCCTGCCAGCAGCTTGCCGCCGCCTTGCCGGCCTGGGTCACGCTCACCCACCACCGCATGCGCGCCAACGACCTGTGGCAGCAGCAGGACGGCCGCACCGCCATCGAACTTGAGAGCGGCTTCATCGTCCACAGCGATTTCGTGTTCCTGACCACCGGACACGGTCGCAACCTTCCCAGCGATCTGGACGCGTCGCTGGCCAGGTTCGCGCAAGACCACGCGCGCCACAACAGCCGCTTGTCGTTCGTGCGCCACGTCTATCCACTCGACAAGCTGGCCCGGATCGGCGCCGAGGCGCGCGTGGCCATCCAGGGCTTGGGCCTGAGCGCGCACGATGTCATCGCCGAGCTCACGGTCGGGCGCGGCGGCGTTTTCGTGCGCCAGCCGAGCGGGCAGGGCGGGCAGGTAGTCCGCTATCAGCGCTCCGGGCGCGAGCCGAAATTGACCTTATGCTCGCGCAACTGCCTGCCGTATGCCGCGCGCGGCATCAACCAGAAGGGGCTGGACGGTCGCCACCAGCCGCATTACTTCACCCCGGACGCGGTGGCGGCGTTGCGGCGCATGGCACTGGCCACGCGCGGCAGCCGCCAGCTCGATTTCGACCGCGAGCTGTTGCCACTGCTCAAACGCGAAATGGCCTGGGTCTACCGCAATACGCTGGCCCGCGGCGCCGCGCCGGCCCATGCGCGCCCGGCCCTGGCGCCGGACCCTCTTACCTTTATGCCGGACGCCGATGACGAGGCGGTGATCGACGCGTTGCTGTTTCCGCTGCGCGAGCGCCAGTTCGCCGATCTCGACGAATTCCGCGGCTTTTTCACCGACTGGCTGCAAACCGATCTGCGGGAGGCGCGGCTGGGCAACATCGGCAGCGCCACCAAGGCCGCCACCGACGTGCTGCGCGACGTCCGCGCCACCTTGCAGGCGGCCATCGAGCACGGCGGCCTGACGCCGGCCTCGCACCGCAAGTTCCTCAACGTCTACCACCCGGCCATCAACCGCGCCGCCTTCGGCCCGCCGCTGCGCCGCAACGAGGAGCTGCTGGCGCTGCTCGACGCCGGCGTCATCGACATAGTTTCCGGGCCCAACAGCGTGGTCGAGGTCGACGAGGACGAGGCGACCTATGTGCTGAGCACGAAGTTTGCCAACGGCACCGAGCGGCGCCCGGTCGACGTGCTGGTGGTGGCCCGGCTGGACGCCTTTTTCCCCGAGACGGACCAGTCATTACTGATCCGTAATGTGTTAAAACGCGGCCTGGTGCGGCCTTATTACAACGGCATGTTCCATCCCGGCGGCATCGACATCGACGCGGCCAACCAGCCGCGCAACATCCACGGCGAACCGGCCCGCAACATCTGGGCGCTTGGCTATCCGGTCGAGGGGTGCCACTATTACACGCATGCGCTGCCGCGTCCGATGCTGCGCTCGCGCCAGGTGCTGGAGGCCGACCGTTGCGTGACAGCCATGTTCGCCCACATGACCGACACTCCCCGCCGCAACCCGGGGCGCAACCCCAGCCAGCTAGCCGCAGCCGTGCCGGCTGAGGTAAACGAAGCGCAACATGTCATTTTATAAAGGCCTGGATACATACGGTAACACCCATCAAGACGTGAAAATTGTAAAGTGGATACTTGGGATACGCGCACCGATTTGAACGGCGCGGTATGATGGTCCTGAACAGATGTTTCCAAACCAACGGGACTCTGGCACTATGGCCGCATTTTCACGCACAAGGTTTGGTATCTTGCACCACGACTCCCATATACTTTCCGCAACCGGATATTGCGAAACCTGCGGGCAACCCCTGCCGCAGGCGGGGGAGGCGTACGCCACGTGGGGCGAAAAGCCCAAGAGCAACCGCATCGGTATCGGCATCTCGATCGGCCTGCACCTGCTGGCCGTGTTGTATTACCTCATCGCGCCGGCGCCGGAAAAGACCAAGACCTCGGCGCCGCCCAAGGGTGGCCAGATGGTCTATATCCAGCCGTTACCGATCACGCCGAGCAAGCCGACGCCGAAGACACAACCCAAGCCCAAGACCGAGGTGGCCAAGGCCAGCAAGCCGCCGCCGCCGCGCAAGCAAAGTGTCGCCCGCGAGACGCCGGCCGCCGTCAAGCCCAAGCTGGAAACCTATGTGCCGCCGGTGCAGGCGACCATGACGCCGCCGCCCGAGGCCGACATGTCGGAAATGATCGCCAAGCGCCGCGCCGCGCGCGAAGCGAACAATCCGCAGCCGGCGCCGCCGGCGCCGGAGGAGAGCGCCAACGACCGCGCGCTGCGCATCGCCAAGGCCAACATCGCCGGCGCCCAGGGCCGTTCGAGCGGCGTCGACAAGGACGACACGGGTGGCGTGTTCTCGGTCGACAAGCGCTCCAATAGCGCGGACGTCAAGTTCCGTGGCTGGAACACCAACTTCAAGCGCAACTGGCTGCAGCAGATCCACGTCGATCAGGGCGGCGAGAAAGACATCGAAACAGCGGTGGTCAAGGAAATGATCAAGATCATCCGCAAGGAAAAGCCGGGCGATTTCGAATGGGAATCGCGCCGCCTGGGCAAAACCGTCCACATGAGCGCGCGCAAGGAAGACGAGAAGGAATTGACCGCGTTCCTGTTGAAGGAAATGTTCCCCGAGTACCGGCCGTAGGGCGATGGCGGGAATTCCCCGTCCATCCCCCGAAACCTGCCGTCCATCGCACAATCCTGCTAAGTTTGCAACTTTACCTTATAGTAAGGTTGCCACGGACCCCGTCCGTCCTTATCCGGAGAATGCGTTCCATGCTATCGATCAAACAGCTGAGCAAGACCTACGCCAACGGCGTCAAGGCGATCAACAACGTCAGCCTCGACATCCCCAACGGCATGTTCGGCCTGCTTGGCCCGAACGGCGCCGGCAAGTCCTCGCTGATGCGCACCATCGCCACCTTGCAGGATCCCGATAGCGGCAGCATCGATTTCAACGGCCTCGACGTGCTGGCCCAGCCCGAGGCGCTGCGCCGCCAGCTCGGCTACCTGCCGCAGGACTTCGGCGTCTACCCCAAGGTCAGCGCCGAAACGCTGCTCAACCACTTTGCCGTGCTCAAAGGACTGACCGCGCGCGGCGAGCGCAAGGAAGCGGTCGAGGCGCTGCTGCAGCAAACCAATCTGTGGGAAGCGCGCAAGCGCAACCTCGGCACCTACTCGGGCGGCATGCGCCAGCGCTTCGGCATCGCCCAGGCGCTGCTCGGCTCGCCCCGCCTGGTGATCGTCGACGAACCGACCGCCGGCCTCGACCCGGACGAACGCAACCGCTTCCTCAACCTGCTGGCCAAGATCGGCGAGCAGGTGGTGGTGATCCTGTCGACCCACATCGTGGCCGACGTCACCGACCTCTGCCCGCGCATGGCCATCATCGTCAAGGGCGAGGTGCTCAGCCAGGGCGAGCCGCTGGCGGCCATCGACACCATCAAGGGCAAGGTCTGGCGCCGCAGCGTCAGCGCCGAAGCGCTGCCGGAATACCAGCAGCGCTTCAATGTGCTGCACACGCGGCTGGTCGGCGGCAAGCCGCAGATCAACGTCTACGCCGACAGCCAGCCGGACGACGGCTTCATCGCCGTCGAGCCTGACCTGGAGGACGTCTACTTCCTGCACGTGCGCAACGCCGCCCGCGCCGTCCCTGGCGCCCCGGCCGCGTCGCCGGCCGCCGCGCCGGTCGCAGCGTAAGGGGCCGCCATGTTGCTTGAATTCTTTAAATTCGATTTGCGCTACCAGCTGCGCCAGCCGCTGCTGTGGGTCAGCGGCCTGATCCTCGGCCTGATGGCGTTCGGCGCCACCACCAGCGACGCCATCCAGGTCGGCGGCGCCATCGGCAACGTCCACCGCAACGCGCCGACGGTCGTGGCGCAGCTGATGGGCACTTTCACCGTGATGTCGATGTTCATCGTCACCATCTTCATTGCCGGCACCGTGCTGCGCGACAGCGAGGTCGGCATTTCCGACATGCTGTTCGCCACGCCGATGCGCAAGTACCAATACCTGTTCGGCCGCTTCGGCGCCGGCCTGGTCGCCTGCCTGGCCATCTTTGTGCTGATCGCCATCGGCATGCTGCTCGGCCCGGCGATGCCATGGCTGGACGAAGCGCGCGTCGGGCCTTTGCCGGGCGCCGCCTACCTGTGGAGCTTCGCCTTCTTCGTCATCCCCAACCTGTTGTTCGTCGGCGCGCTGCTGATGCTGCTGGCGGCCACCACCCGCTCGATGATGCTGGTGTATGTCGGCGTACTGGGCTTTTTCGTGCTGTGGGCCGTCGCCGGCGCTTTCACGCGCGACATCAACAACGAATGGATCGCGGTGCTGGTCGATCCGTTCGGCGTGCGCGCGTTCAGCCGGGCCACCCGCTACTTCTCGGCGGCCGAAGCCAACGCCGGCTTACCGCCGTTCACCGGCTACCTGCTGGCCAACCGGCTGCTGTGGCTGGGTGTCGCGGCGATCTTCTTCATTGCCACCTTGATCCTGTTCAAGCCGCAGCGGGTTGGCACCGGCCGCCGCCTGTTCGGCAAGGCCAGGCAGGCCGCCGCAGTGCCCGACGCGCCGCCGGCCGCCGCGTTGCCCCGTATTGTGCCGCGCTTCGAGGCATCCACCGGCTGGGTGCAGTGCTGGCACATCCTCAGCTTCGACGCCCGGGCCGTGTTCAAGAGCGTGCCCTTCCTGGTGATGCTGCTGTTCGGCGTGCTCAACTTCATCGGCGCCGCCACCCAGGCCGACAACATCTTTGGCACCGCCGTCTACCCGGTCACGCATCTGATGTTGCAGACCTTGAGCGGCGCCTTCAACTTCATGCTGATCATCGTGCTGACCTTCTACGCCGGCGAACTGATCTTCAAGGAACGCCAGGTAAAAATCGCCGACGTCGGCGACGCCATGCCGGTGCCGGACTGGGCGCCGCTGGTCGCCAAATGCGTCGCGCTGGTGGGTGTCATCTTCGGCTTCCTGCTGACCGGCGCGGTAGCGGCGGCCGGCTACCAGCTGTTCAAGGGCGGTGCGCCGATCGAGGTTGGCTTGTACATCAAGGGCGTGCTGCTGGAGTCGGCCTTCTTCGTGCTGATGGGGCTGTTCGCCTTGGCGCTGCAGGTGCTCACCAATAACAAGTTCATCGGCTATCTGCTGGTGATCCTGTTGATGGTGTCGCAGATCGTGCTGGGCGTGATGCACTTCAACCACAACCTGTACAACTTCGCCGCGCTGCCGAGCATGCGCTATTCCGACATGAACGGCTACGGCCACTTCCTCACAGGCTGGTCGTGGTACGCGCTGTACTGGAGCCTGTTCACGGTCTCGGCGCTGATCCTGGCGCAAGCGTTCTGGGTACGCGGCCTGGCGCGGCCATGGCGCGCCCGCATGCGCCTGGCCGGCGCGCGGCTAAAGAGCGGCGCCGGCGTGGCGCTGGCGCTCAGCGTGGCCGGCTTCATCGGCACCGGTGCCTGGATCTTCTACAACACCAACGTGCTCAACAAGTATGTGCCGTCGGATGTCGCCATGGACCGCCAGGCCGACTACGAGAAGAACTACCGCAAGTACAAGGATCTGCCGCAGCCGCGCATCACCGATGTGCGCGCCGACGTCGACATCTATCCGGCCGAGCGCCGGGTGGCGATCCGCGGCCGCTATCTGCTGGAGAACAAAACCGGCCTGCCGCTGTCCGAACTGCGCCTCCAGCTCAATCCGGACATTGAAACGCGGTTTGCGAACCTGCCGGCGCACCAGGTTGTGCTGGACGACAAGATCGCCGGCTTCAAGGTCCTCAAGCTGGCGCAGCCGATCGCGCCCGGTGCGCGGCTCGACCTCGGCTTCACCGTCGACGTCAGCCACCACGGGTTCACCAACAGTGGCGACCCCGACAGCGTCAACCTGAACGGCACGTTCTTCAACAACTCGGAGTTCTTCCCGCACTTCGGCTATCAGAGCGACGTCGAGCTCAAAGACCGCAACGAACGGCGCAAGCGTGGCCTGGGCGAACCACGGCGCATGGCCAAGCTGGAGGACGAAACGGCGCGCGCCAACAACGTCTTTGGCGGCGAGTCGGATTGGGTCAACTTCGAGACCACGGTCTCGACCAGCGGCGACCAGATCGCCATCGCCCCGGGCTACCTGCAAAAGAGCTGGGAGCAGGGCGGCCGCCGCTACTTCCACTACAAGATGGACCGGCCGATGGTGAACTTCTTCGCCTACCTGTCGGCGCGCTGGAACGTCAAGAAGGGCGAATGGCGCGGCCTGCCGATCGAGGTCTACTACGACAGCAAGCACGCCTACAACGTCGACCGCATGATCACATCGGCGCAAAAGTCGCTCGACTACTTCGACGCCAACTACACGCCGTACCAGCACAAGCAGGTGCGTATTCTGGAGTTCCCGAACTACCAGAGTTTCGCGCAATCGTTCGCCAACACGATCCCGTACTCGGAATCGATCGGCTTCATCGCCGACCTGCGCGACAAGGAAGACATCGACTATGTCTACTACGTCACCGCGCATGAGATGGCGCACCAATGGTGGGGACACCAGGTGGTCGGCGCCAACGTCCAGGGCGCGACGATGCTGATTGAATCGCTGGCGCAATACTCGGCGCTGATGGTGATGGAAAAAGAATACGGCCGTAGCAAGCTGCGGCGCTTTCTGCGCTTCGAGCTGGACAGCTACCTGCGCGACCGCGGGGGCGAGCTGATCGAGGAGCAACCATTGTTCCGCGTCGAGAACCAGCAATACATCCACTACCGCAAGGGCAGTCTGGTGTTCTACCGTCTGCGCGACGAGATCGGCGAAGCGGCGCTCAACCGCGCGCTCAAGCGCTTCCTGCAAGACAAGGCGTATCAGGAGGCGCCGTACACCACCAGCCGCGAGTTGCTGGCCTACATACGGGCCGAAGCGCCGCAGGACAAGCAGGCGCTGATCACCGATCTGTTCGAAAAGATTGTCTTCTACGACAACCGCGTCACCGAAGCGAAAGCGGCAAAGCGCGCCGACGGCCAATGGGACGTCACGATGACCCTGCACCTGGCCAAGATGGAAGCGGACGGCAAGGGCAAGGAAACGCCGCGCGCCTACGACGAGCCGGTCGAGATCGCCGTATTCGCCCGTGCGCCGGGCGCCAAGGAAAGCGAGGAGCGGGTGTTGTTCACGGAAAAGCGGCTACTGGTGGGCAGCGACCCGGTGGTCACGGTCACGGTCAAGGAGCAACCGTTCGACGTCGGCGTCGACCCGTACAACAAGATGATCGACCGCGTCTCGCGCGACAACCGCAAGGAAGTAGTTGTTGATTAACTCCGGGGTCAGGTCCACCATTTCTACACGGGCTCGTGCATCAATGGCGACTTGACCCGGGATCGGCGCTTTTAAGCGGCAAGGGCGGGGCGGTGTTGGCGGTACCAGCCGTCGTTGGCGCTGGCGCCGGTGCCGGTGCGCATGCGTGGCAGTGGGGCGGCGATCACCGACACCGGCTGCTCGTCGCCGAGCAGCGTCATCATCGCCGGCACGTCCCGGTCGTTGATCGCGGCCTGGAAGCGGCGTATCAACTCGCGGCACAGCTTGTCCCCGGCCGGCATCGTCGTATCGGCCTCACGCAAGCGCCGCTTCGCACGCGCCAGGTATTGGCGCGCGTTCACCGTCGTCGTGCCGAGCGCGGCCGCGATGGTCGCATGTTCGCATTCCAACACTTCATGCAGCACCAGCGCCAAGCGCTCTGATGGCGACAGCCGCGCCAGCAATCGGGCCAGCGCTTCCCCCAGTTCGGCGCGTCGCAGCAAACTTTCCTCCGGCGAGGCCGGCGTCGCCTCGGGCGCAAGATCGATCGCATTGCGCGCCGTCACCATATCCCGCGCGCGTTTGCGCAGGCGATCGATCGACTGGTGCTGCACGACGGTGGTCAGCCAGGCCGCCGGAGTGGACAGCGCCGCCAGCTCGACGCCCTGCCATTTGAGAAAACAATCCTGCACGACATCCTCGGCTTCCGCTTCGCTACCGACGATGCGGCGGCTGATCGCCGTCAGGCGCGGACGCAGCGTTTCAAAGATGGCGCCGTCGGTGTCGGTAAAGGGGGGCATCGAAATCTCCTGTGATATGGCTGGTGCCACATGACGTCCGGCGCAGTCCGGATGTGACACGCCAACTATATATTTTTTTACCGTCACACGGCGCGGTGGCACGGGCGTCAAGCGGACAGTGATCGACCTCGTGATTACTTCAAACGCGAAAGGACAATGATGAACCTGAATTCTCCCAGGGCGCTCGGCCTGGTACCCACCGTCGTCGAACAGACCGGACGCGGCGAGCGCGCCTTCGACATCTATTCGCGCCTGCTGAAGGAACGCGTGATTTTCCTGGTGGGAGAGGTGACCGAGCAATCGGCCAACCTGATCGTCGCGCAGTTGCTGTTCCTGGAGTCGGAAGACCCCAACAAGGATATCTCACTGTACATCAATTCACCCGGCGGCTCGGTGTATGCCGGCATGGCGGTCTACGACACGATGCAATTCATCAAGCCCGACGTGTCCACGCTGTGCACGGGTTTTGCGGCCAGCATGGGCTCTTTCCTGTTGGCGGCCGGGACGATCGGCAAGCGCTACGCCTTGCCCAACGCCCGCATCATGATTCACCAGCCGCATGGCGGATCGCAGGGCGTGGCCTCCGACATCGAGATCCAGGCGCGCGAGGTGCTGTACCTGCGCCACCGCCTCAACGCCATCTATGCCGAGCGCACCGGACAGACGCTGGCGCGGATTGAAAAGGATTCGGACCGCGACCATTTCATGTCCGCCAGCCAAGGGGCCGAATACGGCCTGATCGACCGCGTGCTGGTGACCCGCGACGCCGACTGAGTCGTCAAGCAAAGGCCGCGCAGGCGGCTACGGCTAAGCCCGTGTAGAAATGGTGGACCTGACCCCGGAGCTTATAAGAAATAACAAGTTAAGGAATTGACAAAAGATCGCGACGCCGGGATACTTCCCGGCATGATCGAGCTCAGCAACATTCGCAAGACCTACCGCCAGGGCGGTAACGAGATCCACGCGCTGGACGGCATCGACTTGCGGGTCGCGCCCGGCGAGTTTGTCGCCATCATGGGGCCGTCCGGCTCGGGCAAGTCGACCTTGCTGAACGTGCTTGGCGCGCTCGACCGTCCGGACACGGGCCGCTATCGGCTGGCGCAGGACGAGATCAGCGCCCTCGACGACGATGCCGCCTCCGATGTGCGCAACCGCCGCATCGGCTTCGTGTTCCAGTCCTTCCATCTGCTGCCGCGCCTGACGGTGCTCGAGAACGTGCTGCTGCCGCAGCGTTACGCCCGCCACGCCGACACCGGCGCCGCCGAGCGCGCCGTCGCGCTGCTCGAGCGCATCGGCCTGGGCCAGCGCATCGGCCACTTGCCGGGCCAGTTGTCGGGCGGCCAGTTGCAGCGCGCCGCCATCGCCCGCGCCCTGTTGAACCAGCCGGCCCTGCTGCTGGCCGACGAGCCGACCGGCAACCTCGATTCGCGCAGCGCGGCCGACGTGCTGGAATTGCTGCGCGAATTGCACGCCGGCGGCCAGACCCTGGTGCTGGTCACCCACGATCCGGCCATCGCCGCCGGAGCCCAGCGCACCATCCATTTGCGCGACGGCCGCATTGCTGAAGGCGGGGCGTGAGGCGCGCCACCCTGGCGCTGTCGGTCGCCGCATTGCTGGCGCTGGCCGTCGCCGCCGCGCTGGGGCTCGATGCCGGCCCGGCCGGCGCATCCGTGCCCGCCACGGACAAGACCGCGGTCGCCACGGCGGCGGCCGGCTCAGCAGCGCCACAGCGCCGGCCTGTGCTGCTGACCGGCGAGGTCGAGGCACTGGACTCGCAGACCATCACCGTGCCGCCGTCGAATTCGGCGCCACTGACCTTGCGCAATTTCGTTGCCGAGGGCAGCCACGTTAAAACCGGCGACGTCGTGCTGCGCGTCGAGACCGGCGGCGCCGCCGACATCGATCGGCTCGAAACCGAGCTCGAAAAGGCACGCGCGCGCGCCGCGAAGGACACCGCGACCCTGGAAGTGGCCGCCGTCGAGGCCGAGAAGGCGCTGGTCACCGCGCAGGCCGCGCTGGCCAAGGCCAAGGTCGAGGCGGTCCTGCCGAAGACGCAGATCTCGGTGCTGGATTATGACCGCCACCAGGCCGCGCTCGGCAACACCACGCGCGACCTGGCGATCAAGCGCGACGCCGACGTCAGCGCCCGCGAGGCGGTCGGCCGCCGCCGCGAGGACGGCCGGCTCGAAATACAGAAGTTGCAGATCAACCTGGCCTTCCAGCTCGCCCAGCTGGCGCAATCGGAGGTGCGCGCCAAGCGCGACGGCGTGGTGGTGCACGGTTACAGCCCATGGCTGGGCCAGCGCTTCGAGGAGGGCTCGTCGGCTTGGCCGGGTAACGCTGCCGGCGTGGTGCTGGGCAACGGGGAGATGGCCGTCACCGCTTGGGCGCTGGAGGCGGACCGGCCCTACCTGTCCGAGGGACAGCAGGTGAGCCTGCGCTTCGACGCCGCGCCGGCCACCGCCGCCGTCATCGGCAAGATCAAGTCCATCACCAGCGCGCCGGAAGCGCGCGCGAGCTGGGGCCTGGGCCGCTACTTCCGCGTCAAGATCACCTTGCCCGAGGGCCATGGCCTGCCGCTGGTGGCAGGCATGAGCGCCTTGATCGAGCCGCGCGCGGCCATGGCATCCGCGCCAACGCCCGCCACGGCGCCGGGCGACGAGGCGCTTACCGTCGAGGGCGAGATCGCCTCGCGCGGCGCGCTGCCGGTGTCGCCGCCGAGCATTCCCCACATTTGGCAATACAAGCTGGCGCAGATCGCGCCCGAGGGCACGATGGTGGAAGCCGGGCAGCAAATCGCGCAGTTCGAATCGAACGACGTCACGACGCGGCTGCTACAGCAGCAGGGCGCGCTGAACGAAAAGCTGCGCGCGCTCGACAAGCTCAAGCTCGACCAGACCGAGGCCGACCGCGCGGGCGAGCTGGCCGTGGCGGAGGCGCACAGCAATGCCGACAAGGCCGACCGCAAGGCCACCATGCCGAAGGAACTGATACGGCGCGTCGACTACGACAAGCTGGTGATCGAGCGGACCGAGAAAAACCAGCTGGCCAAGCTGGCGGTGACGCAGCATCAGGCGCAAATGCGCGCCCGCCGCGCCGAGCGCGAAGGGTTACAGGCCGAGATCGCACAGCAGCAGACCCAGATCGCCACCTTGGTCAAGGGCCAGGCCGCGCTGAAGGTGGTGGCGCCGCGCCGGGGACTGGTGGTCTACCGCACCGGGTTTGACGGCCAGAAGTTCAGCGCCGGCAGCCAGGTGTGGGTGGGATTGACGGTGGCCACCCTGGCCGATCCGGATCAACTGTACATCGCCGCCAACGTGCCAGAGGCGCAGTCGTCGCTGGTGCGCGTGGGTCAGGCGGCGCGCGTGACCGTACCGGGCAGCAACCAGACGCTGAACGCGCGCGTGGTCGGTCTGGGCCGCGCCTTCCACGGTAAATCGACCGCCCAGCCAAGCATCGTGCGCGATGTCGAATTACAGTTCGACGGCGGTACCAGCGGCCTTAAACCGGGCGCTGCGGTGCAGGCGGTGCTGGTCGCCGGCGCTGGTCCAGCGGGGAGCAAGCGATGAAGCGCCTTACCAGCAAACCGCCGGCCGTGGCGCTGGCGCTGGTCATCGCATTGAGCGTCGCATTGAGCACGTCGTTGACTGCCTGCGGCGACGAACCGGCGTCATCCGGCGCGGCCGTCGAAACGCTGGCGCCGCGTCCATGGCTGGAAACGCTCGCCGTTGACGGCGTCATCAAGGCCGCCGCCAGCACCGCGCTTAACGTGCCCGGTAACAACTGGAGCCAGCGCATGCTGGTCGACATGGTGGCCGACGGCAGCAGCGTGGAAAAGGGCCAGGTCGTGGCGCGCTTCGACTCGCCGCAATCGCGCATGGAGTTGTCGCAGGCCGAGCTGGAACTGCTGCGCAAGACACTGGCCGAGCAGACCAGCGCCAGCGCGGCCGGCGTCGAGCGCGACAAGCTGGCCGGCGACCGCGCCAAGGTCGAGGACGACCTGAACCTGAGCCGGCGCTACGCCAGCGTCGACCTGAGCATCTTTCCCCGCAACGACATTCTCGATGCGCTGGCCGATGTCGGCTTCCTGACCACCAAGCGTACCTATCTGGAATGGAAGGGCGGGCAGGCGCAGGCGCGCACTGCCGCGCAGGATGCGGTGCTGCATTCGCAGCGCGACAGCGTGGTGCGCACAGCCGCGCAACAGCGCGACAGTCTGGCCGCATTGGAACTGGTGGCGCCGCACGACGGCGTGTTCCTGCTGACAGCCAAGTGGGACGGCACCAAGGCCGAGATCGGCTCGACCCAGGTGGCGGGCCAGGAGTTCGGCTCGTTGCCCGACCTGAATCAGCTGGTGGCCCATTTCAGCGTGGCCGAGGGCCAGGTGTTTGGCCTGAAGACCGGGTTGCCGGTGCGGGTGCGCCTGGCCGGCACAGGCACCGAGCTCGACCTCAAGGTGACGCGGGTCGGCAGCAACGCCAGCACCACCTCGCAGGAGTCGCCCGTCAAGTACAGCGATTTCGACGCGGCCATCGACACCGCCACCGCGCGCAAGCTCGGCCTCAAACCCGGCCAGGCTTTGCGCGGCACGGTGCAACTGGTGGCCAAGGCCGACGCCCTGACCGTGCCGAACATCGCGCTGGTGCAGGACGGCGCCGGCTACGTGCTCTACACCGAGGCGCACGGCAAGCAAACCCGGCAGAAGGTCGAGCTGGGCCAGCGCGGCCCGGTGCGCAGCGAACTGAAAAGCGGTGTCGCGGCGGGCGCGCGCATCGTGTTGCTGCCGCCGTCGCCAACGGAGAAATCATGAATCTGGCATTGATACGCGAGGCGGTCACCGAGCTGCAACGGCGCAAGCTGCGCACCGGGCTGACGTTGCTGGGCATGGTGTTCGGCGTGGCCGCCATCGTTGCCATGCTGGCTGTCGGCGAGGGCAGCAAGCGCGAGGCGCTGCGCCTGGTCGCCGAGCTGGGGCTGGACAACGTGCTCGTCGAAAGCAAGGCCATCGATCCGGAGCAGCTCAAGGATATCCGCACGCGCTCGCTGGGACTGTCGGCTGCCGACGGCGCGGCGGCGCTGGCGGTGGTGCCGGGCGCGGTATCGGTGTCGATGAAAAAGGAAATCAAGGTCGACCAGCTGGTGCTGGGCCAGCGCGTGGTGCCGGCGCGCGCCTATGCCGTCTCGCCGGCCTATGCCGAGCACGGCGGGCTGCGTTTGGCGAGCGGTCGCTGGCTGGCCCCGGCCGACAGCGCCACCTTGGCCCCGGTGTGCGTGCTCGGCGCCCGCCTGGCGCGCACGCTGTTCGGCGATGAACCCGCGCTCGGCCGCCGCCTCAAGCTCAACCATGTCTGGCTGGAGGTGGTAGGCGTACTGGGGGACCGCGCGCAAAGCAAGTCCGACTTCGAAGGCGTCAAACTGGGCCTCGATGACGAGCGTCTGTTCGTGGCGTGGGAGACGGGCAGGGCGCGGTTCAACTTCAAACGCATCGAGGACGAGGTGGACGGCATCAGCGTGCGGCTCGACGGCAAGGTCGCACCGGACCAGGCCGCAAGCGTGCTGCAGGCGCTGATCACCCGGCGCCACGGCGGCGCCGACGACACCGACCTGATCGTGCCGATGGGCCTGTACCGCCAGAACCAGCAGACGCAGCGGATCTTCGCCATCGTCATGAGTTCGATCGCGGCGGTATCGTTGCTGGTGGGCGGCATTGGTATCATGAACATCATGCTGGCCAACGTGCTGGAGCGGCGCCGCGAGGTGGGGCTGAAGCGTGCGCTGGGCGCGCGCCGGCGCGACGTCGTCGAGCAGTTCCTGGCCGAGGCGCTGGTGATCGCCGTCAGCGGCGCGTTGCTCGGCGTGGTGCTGGGCGCCGTGGCGGCCTACAGCATCGCCGCGTTGGCCGGCTGGTCGGTGGCATGGTCACCGTTCAGTTTGATCGCGGCGGTGCTGGCGTGCGTGGCGGTAGGGCTCGCGTTCGGCGTGTTTCCCGCGCGCCAGGCGGCCGCGCTGGACCCGATTGCCGCCTTGCGCAGCGACGGCTGACGAATACAACCTATGAACTTTTGGAGAAAAGAATGAATCCACTGACCGATTTGTCGCCGATACTGGTGCCGATCATCGCCCTTCTGGTCCCGATCGTGGCACTGGTCGCCTGGGCGGCCGTGAAGATCGCGCGCTTGAATTTGCTGAATGAAACGGTCCGTCAGTTGGGCAAGAACGGCCAGCCGATCCCGCCGGAGTTGCTGGAAAAAATAGCTGGCGACAAACGGTCAAGATGATGGGGCCGGGTCTGACCGCTTGTTATTGCTGACGGCGCCATGCGGCGAAACGCAAGGACAGCGCCGATACGAGGAAGTAAAAGGCGCCGAAACCCGCATAGCCGGCAACGGTGACGATCGATGGCACCGCAGGCATCTGCGCCTGGAAAATGAAGAAACCGCCGGCAAGGGCCGACTGCGCGCCGCTCAGTATCATCGCCCACTGCGCGCCGCAACTTTTCCACCGGCGCAACGCGGTGCCGAGTTGCAGCAAGCCGGAAAGGATGGCCCAGGCGCCAAACACGCCCAGTACCATGTGCATGTCGGGCAATGTGCCGGCAATCGCCAGCGCCACGGCAAGGCTGACGAGTACGTTGAACAGCTGCGTACGGTTCTTCGCAAGGCCGCCGCTGCGCTTGCTGTCGATGAAGTTAGCCAGCGCGTCCCATGCCGGATAGCCGATGAGCAGCAACGCGCTGGCGCTTGCCGAGCCTTTGCCGATCGTTAGCGCCGCGACCAGCCATGCGGCTGCGAAACCTGCGCGAACGAAGTAGTAGCGCGTCAGCCAGTTTTCCTGCTGGGAGCCATTGATGGCATTAATTTGTTGGGGCATATGCTTTTCCATTTTATTTACCTACTAGTTGGTAGTCTGCTTGATTAAAAAAAGCGCCGATCTCGAAACGGTGAACCCGTCTTCAAGACCGACGACACTATGGTTGAGACAAGTAACGTGTTAACTGGCTGTTCGCAATCATGCCAAAGGTCGAGGCGTCACCATAAGCGCGCGCGGACAACATTGCGCCGTGAATGGTGGCCATGAATATTTCAGCCTCGATCTGCGGCGTGTACGACGAATGGATCCTGCCTTGGTGCATTCCACGCTCCAGAACGGACGCCATCCAGCCCGACAGAAAACGAAAATAGGAGCGCACTTCGATCGCCACCTCGTCGGGCAGGATCGGCAACTCGCCCGCCAGCAGCGCGCACACGCAAAACGGCGCGCTGAGATCCTCGATACATTGCGACCAGTACTGGACGTACGCGCGTAACTGTTCCACCGGGTCGGCAATGGCTTGCTCGAGACCGGCCATTCCTTCCTCGGTGGCCCTGCGGTGCCGCACCACCAGCGCCTTGACCAGATCCACCTTGTTGGGGAAGTGATGGTGGATGCTGGCTTTGCGAATCCCGACCACGTCGGCGATATCGGCGTAGCTGAAGCCGTTATAGCCGCCCGCGACAATCAAGCCCCGGGCGCAGGACAAAATCTCTTCGGAGGTGTTGGATAATTTACTCATGGACGAATGCTACCTTCCAGTAGGTAGGTAGTCAAGAAGAATCTCGGCACTGGTTTGTTAACGCAAATGGCCGGGATCGCGCCCGGCCATGTTCCGCTCTGGTTGGCGACCGCTTACTTCGCGGCCTTGAGCAAGCGCGCCACATCCAGCGCGAAGTAGGTCAGCACGGCGTCGGCGCCGGCGCGCTTAAACGCCAGCATCGATTCCATCATGACCTTGTCGTGGTCGAGCCAGCCGTTTTGCGCGGCCGCCTTGATCATCGCGTACTCGCCGCTGACCTGATAGGCGAAGGTGGGTACTTTGAACTCGTCCTTGACGCGGCGCACGATGTCCAGATACGGCATGCCCGGCTTGACCATCACCATATCGGCGCCCTCGGCCAGGTCCAGGCCGACTTCGCGCAAGGCCTCGTCGGAGTTGGCCGGGTCCATCTGGTAGGTGTTCTTGTCGCCCTTGCCGAGATTGGCGGCCGAACCGACCGCGTCGCGGAACGGGCCGTAGAACGCCGAGGCGTACTTGGCCGAGTACGCCATGATGCGCGTGTGGATGTGGCCCTTTTCCTCCAGCGCGGCACGGATCGCGCCGATGCGCCCGTCCATCATGTCCGACGGCGCCACCACGTCGACGCCGGCGTCCGCGTGGCACAGCGCCTGGCGGATCAGCATGTCGGTGGTGATGTCGTTGATGACGTAGCCGTTGTCGTCGATCAGGCCGTCCTGGCCGTGGCTGGTGTACGGGTCGAGCGCGATGTCGGTCAGGATGCCCAGGTCCGGGAACGCCTGCTTCAGCGCGCGCACGGCGCGCGGCACCAGGCCTTCGGGATTGGCCGCCTCGACGCCGTCGGGCGTTTTCTTCGACACGTCGATGACCGGGAACAGCGCCAGCACCGGCACGCCCAGGCTCACGCATTCCTCGGCCACCTTCAGCAGCAGGTCGACCGAAACCCGCTCCACACCCGGCATCGACAGCACCGGCTCGCGCTGGTGCGTGCCTTCGAGGATGAACACCGGGTAGATCAGGTCGGACGCCGTCACCGCGTTTTCGCGCATCAACGCGCGGGAGAACGGGTCGCGGCGCATGCGGCGCATGCGGATGCCGGGGAATTGGGCGGGTACGTGGGGGGTGTGCATCGTGAAAACCTTTACAGCGCGATTAAAAGCGCAGAATTATTTTTTATCGTCCGGTTCGACGTCGTCTTCCATCTCGATCAGCTCGACCTGGGCCGCCGCTTCGTCGTCGGTGACGCCGGCCAGTTCCAGGATCTTGTCGTTGGCTTCGTCGATGCCGATGCGCTTGAGCGCGGAGAACAGTTGCACCGTGAATGGGAAGCCTTCGCCGTCCTCGTCGACATAGCTGTCGAGCTTGGCCTTGGCCTGGCGCAGCACGTTGACCGATTCGTTGCGGTTCAGTTTGTCAACCTTGGTCAGAATGCAATGGATCGGCTTGCCGGTCGGGGCAAACCATTCGAGCATCTGGATGTCGAGCTCGGTGAACGGACGGCGCGAGTCCATGATCAGGATCAGCGCGGCCAGCTGCTCGCGGCGCTGCACGTAGTCGCCCAGCAGGCGCTGCCAGTGCAGCTTGGCCGAGCCGGACACTTCCGCGTAGCCGTAGCCGGGCAAGTCGACCAGCAGGCATTCGATTTCCTCGACGATGGTCGGGTCCTTGCGGTGCTGCGCGACGTGCGCGCCGCCGATCGAGAAGTAGTTGATGTGCTGGGTGCGGCCAGGGGTCTTGGAGGCGAACGCCAGACCTTTCTGGTTGCACAGGATGTTGATGGCGGTCGATTTGCCGGCGTTGGAGCGACCTGCAAAGGCGATCTCCGGCACCGTGGTATCGGGCAGATCACGCAATTGGTTGACGGTCGTAAAGAAGCGGGCTTGCCAGAGTTTAGACATGGGATGGGGAAAAATGCAACAAAAGGGAGCAGATATGCTGGAAAGCTATTGTACAATGAGTGGTTACGAAGTGTTGCCATGCATATTTCGTGCTAGCGTGGGCGACAGTTTCAAAAAATCTTTTTAGACTCGTCTCAGGGTGCTTGAATGAATCGTGTGTTTTCACCATTTGTAAAATCCTTGCTCATCGCTCTGTTGGCAGTCTCTGCCTCCGCCTCCGCCGAAGAGAAAAAGCCGGCCGCAGCTGCCGCACCGAAAGTCGACGCGGCCAAGGGCGGCGCCCTGTACACCGACGGCGACAACGCGCGCGGCCTGCCGGCGTGCGTTTCCTGCCACGGCGCCAACGGCAATTCGACCATCGCCATCAATCCGAAATTGTCGGCCCAGCACGAGGGCTATATTTATAAGCAGTTGGTGAACTTTACGACGCCGGAGCGGAATCAACCGGTGATGACGACCTACGCCAAGATGCTCACCGACGAGGAAAAGCACAACGTCGCGGCCTGGCTGAGCACCCAGGCCACCAAGCCTGGCGCGGCAAAGAACAAGGATACGATCGAACTGGGCAAGAAGATTTATCGTGGCGGCATCGCCGAAAAGAACGTGCCGGCCTGCGCCAGCTGTCACGGCGCCAGCGGTGGCGGCATTCCGGTGCAATATCCACGTCTGGCCGGCCAGCATCAGGATTACACCGTCGCCCAGCTTGGCCTGTTCAAAACCGGCGGCCGCAAGAACAGCGCGCAGATGGCCACGATCGCGCAGCGCATGTCGGACGAGGAAATGAAAGCGGTTGCCGATTACGTCGCCGGCTTGAAGTAAGTGCGTCTTGCCGCGCCGGTCGGGGGCGGCACCGCGAACACCAGGGCAGCAGCGCGAGCGGGCTGCCCTTTTTGTTGGTGCCCGGTGATACTGTTGGTGGCCGGTGATACACTTGTTAGTTGCATCCTTTATTGAGACGTCCCACGCATGAGTAGCCCCAGCACCACCGGTATCGAACTGAAGACCCGCCGCCCCATCGTTGGCGAGATCGTTGAACTGATTTCCTCCATGCGTTTCGCCATCGCGCTGCTGGCGATGATCGCCATCGCCGCCGTCATTGGCACCGTGATGAAGCAAAACGAGGCGACCACCAATTACATCAACCAGTTCGGGCCGTTCTGGCACGCGGTGTTCGACGAGGTCGGTCTGTACTCGGTGTACTCGGCGTGGTGGTTCCTGCTGCTGATGGGCATGCTTGTGACGTCGACCTCGCTGTGCATCGCGCGCAATTCGCCGAAGATGATCAAGGATATGCGCAGCTGGCGCGAGAACGTGCGCGAGCAGTCGCTGCTGAACTTCCACCACAAGATGCAGTGGCGCGCGCCGCTGGGCCGCGCCGCGCTGGCGCAGCAGACCGCCGCCCGCCTGGCCGACGCCGGCTACAAGGTCAAGCTGGTCGAGAAGGACCACGGCACTTTGCTGGCGGCCAAGCAGGGCGCGGCCAACAAGTTCGGCTACATCTTCGCGCACTCGGCCATCGTCATCATCTGCGTCGGCGCGCTGTTCGATTCGGACATGCCGATCCGCTTCCAGGAATGGTTCCTCGGCAAGACGCCGTTCAGCGGCAGCGGCCTGATCTCGGCGGTGCCGCGGCAGCACCGCCTCGGCACCGCCAATCCCACCTTCCGCGGCAACACCCTGATCCCCGAAGGCGCGTCGAGCGACAGCGCGCTGCTGCAGCGCGCCGACGGCGTGCTGATCCAGGAACTGCCGGTGACGATCAACCTGAAAAAATTCACCATCGACTTCTACAGCACCGGCATGCCCAAGCTGTTCGCCAGCGAGGTCGAGGTCAAGGACCACGCCAGCGGCGAAATCGTCAAGGCCGTCATCGAGGTCAACAAGCCCTTGCTGTACAAGGGCCTGGCGATCTACCAGTCCAGCTTTGAGGACGGCGGCAGCAAGCTCAAGTTGACTGGCTTCCCGATGACCGGCGCCGACACCACGCCGTTCGCCATCGCCGGCGAGGTTGGCGGCAACACGCCGCTGGGCAAGGAGTACACGGTCGAGTGGTCGGGCTTCCGTCCGTTCAACGTCGAGAACCTGGCCAGCCAGGACGCGCGCGCCGTCACGCAGGGCAAGAGCCTGCAGGAGCAGTTCGCGCAGGGCCTCGACAAGCATACCGGCTCGGCCGGGCGCAACGCCAACAACAAGGATTTGAAAAACGTCGGCCCGAGCGTGCAGTACAAGCTGCGCGACAAGACCGGCCAGGCGCGCGAATTCCAGAACTACATGCAGCCGGTCACGGTTGATGGCGCCACGGTGTTCCTGGCCGGCGTGCGCGCCAGTCCGTCCGACCCGTTCAGCTTCCTGCGCATTCCGTCGGACGACGCCCATACCGTCAACGAGTGGATGCGCCTGCGCGCGGCGCTGACCGATCCGGCGCTGCGCGACGCCGCCGCCAAACGCTACGCCGAGCGCGCCGCGCCCAAGGGGCCGAACGCGGAAGCGCTGCGCGGGCAGATCGAGGCGTCGGCGCAGAAAAGCCTGGCCCTGTTCGCCGGCGACAGCAAGGCGGCCGGTTTCCTGTCCATTTCGCAATTCCTGGAACAAGTGCCCGAGGCGGGCCGCGAGAAGACCGCCGAGGTGTTCATGAAGATCCTCAACGGCAGCCTGTGGGAACTGTGGCAGGCCGCACGCGTCAAGTCCGGCCTGCCCGAGGTGACCGCCGATGAGAACCACGGCCGCTGGCTGCTGCTGGCCACCAACGCGCTGTCGGACGCCTTCTTCTACGGCGCGCCGGTGTACTTGCAGCTCGACGAGTTCGTTGAGGTCAAGGCGTCGGTGTTCCAGGTGACGCGCTCGCCGGGCAAGAACGTGGTGTACCTCGGCTGCGCGTTGCTGGTGCTGGGCGTGTTTTCGATGTTTTACATCCGCGAGCGCCGCCTGTGGGTGTGGATCAAGGACCGCGCGGACGGCGATGGCGCCGAGGCGCTGATGGCGATGAGCACGCAGCGCAAGACGCTCGATTTCGAACGCGAATTTGAAACGTTGAAAGAAAAGCTGCCACAATCGGCGTAAAGACCGGCCCGCCCAACGGCGCGGCGGATCGGAGTAGACTATGGCAGCCAAGCGACAAGCTAGCGTCAACTAAGCAGCAACCCAGCGGTACCGGAGAACTCAATGGAACTCACTAAAACTCAGCAAACCTATATCCAGGCGCCAGGCTATTTCAAGCGATTGACGACCTACGACTGGGTCTTCGCGCTGGCGCTGCTGGCCGGCGCCGTGTTCGGCCTGAACCGCTACGGCCACTACATGGACGTCTACGAGAAGGCCATCCTGCTGCTGAGCGCGCCGACCTTTGCCGCGTTGGGCTGGCACTGGAAGCCGGTGCGTTGGCTGATGCCGCTGGTGGCGCTGCTGTCGCTGTGGGCGATCTCGATGTACGACGGCCAGCTGGACATGGCCACCACCAAATTCTGGCTGCGCTACATGCTGTCGAGCCAGTCGGCGATCCTGTGGATGAGCGTGATGTTCTGCCTGTCCACGCTGTTTTACTGGATCGGCTTTGCCGGCCGCTCGGACTCGATCTCCAGCCTCGGCTCGAAGCTGAGCTGGGCCGCCGTGGTGCTCGGCTGGACCGGCATGATGGTGCGCTGGTACGAGTCCTACCTGATCGGCGCCGACGTCGGCCACATTCCGGTGTCGAACCTGTACGAGGTGTTCATCCTGTTCTCGCTGATCACCGCGATGTTCTACCTGTATTTCGAGCAGCGCTACGCCACCCGCCAGATGGGTCCGTTCGTGCTGCTGATCATCAGCGCCGCCATCGGCTTCCTGTTCTGGTACACCACCTCGCGCGACGCCGCCGAGATCCAGCCCTTGCTGCCGGCGCTGCAAAGCTGGTGGATGAAAATCCACGTGCCGGCGAACTTCATCGGCTACGGCAACTTCGCGCTGGCGGCGATGGTCGCGTCGGCCTACTTGCTGAAGACCTCGGGCTACCTGAAAGACCGCCTGCCGTCGGAGGAAGTGCTGGACGACGTCATGTACAAGGCCATCTCGGCCGGTTTCGCCTTCTTCACGATCGCCACCATCCTCGGCGCGCTGTGGGCGGCCGAGGCGTGGGGCGGCTACTGGTCGTGGGATCCGAAAGAGACCTGGGCGCTGATCGTCTGGCTCAACTACGCGGCCTGGTTGCACATGCGCCTGATGACGGGCCTGCGCGGCCGTCCGGCGGCGTGGTGGGCGCTGGTGGGCTTGCTGGTGACCACGTTCGCCTTCCTGGGCGTCAACATGTTCCTGTCCGGTCTGCATTCCTACGGCAAACTCTAAACCCGCACGGCGACAGGGGTCGTACCCCGTACGGGGTACGACCCCGCTTGGCTCTGCGGGTTGACGGGTTGGCAACAAAATGTAATCGCAATGTAATCAGCGGGTTGCAACGATTAGTGTAATGTTGATGCTATTGGTAACCGAGACTGAACCCGCACCTTCCTGGAGTCAACATGCTGATCAAGCGTAGCCCCAACGGCATCGAGCTGCCGTTTTCGTCGGAAATCACGCCGCGCGAGTTGTACGAATCGCGCCGCAGTTTCATGAAGCAGATCGCCCTGGGCGCGGTCGGCAGCGCCGCGTTGCTGGAAATGGCCAACCGCGAAGCGTTCGCGCAGGGCGCCAATCCCAAGCTGGCGGCCAAGCTCAATCCGGCCTACTCGGCGCTCGACAAGCAAACGCCGTACAAGGACGCCACCACCTACAACAACTTCTACGAGTTCGGCACCGACAAGAGCGACCCGGCGCAAAACGCCGGCACCTTGAAGACGCGCCCGTGGACCGTCACCATCGAAGGCGAGGTCAAGAAGCCGATGACGCTCGACATCGACGCGTTGCTGAAGCTGGCGCCGCTGGAAGAGCGGGTCTACCGCCTGCGCTGCGTGGAAGGCTGGTCGATGGTGATTCCGTGGATCGGCTATTCGTTTTCCGAGATCATCAAAAAGGTTGAGCCGACCGGCAACGCCAAGTATGTCGAATTCATCACCCTGGCCGACAAGAAGCAAATGCCGGGCGTCGGCAGCCGCGTGCTCGACTGGCCGTACACCGAGGGCCTGCGCATCGACGAAGCCAACCATCCGCTGGCGCTGCTGACCCTGGGCATGTACGGCGAGAATCTGACCAACCAGAACGGCGCGCCGGTGCGCATGGTGCTGCCGTGGAAGTACGGCTTCAAGTCGGGCAAGTCGATCGTCAAGATCCGCTTCGTCAAGGACCAGCCGCGCACGTCGTGGAATCTGTCGGCGCCGCGCGAATATGGTTTCTATTCCAACGTCAATCCGGAAGTCGATCACCCGCGCTGGTCGCAGGCGTCCGAGCGCCGCATCGGCGAGGATGGCTTCCTGACGCGCAAGCGCAAAACCCTGATGTTCAACGGCTACAACGACGTTGCGCCGCTGTATGCCGGCATGGACCTGAAGAAGTTCTTCTAAACATGACGTTCAATCCGACCGCGCGTCAGGCCAGCCTGATCAAGGCCGCCGTCTTCGTGCTGGCGCTGGTGCCCTTGCTGCGCATGGTGTATCTGACGCTGACCGGGCAATTGGTCGAGCCGCTCGAGTTCATCACGCGCGGAACTGGCGACTGGACCTTGTATTTCCTGTGCTTCACTTTGGCGGTGACGCCGCTGCGGCGGCTGACCAAGTGGAACTGGCTGATCAAGCTGCGGCGCATGCTGGGCCTGTATATGTTCTTCTATGGGTTTTTGCACTTCATGACCTTCCTGTGGTTCGATCACTTCTTCGATTTCGCGGAGATGTGGAAGGACGTGCTCAAGCGGCCGTTCATCACGGTGGGCTTCATCGCCTTTGTGCTGCTGATCCCGCTGGCGGTGACCAGCACCAACGCCATGGTCAAGCGCCTGGGCGGCAAGCGCTGGCAGTGGCTGCACCGCCTGATCTACGTCATCGCGCCGCTGGCGATCCTGCATTTCTGGTGGATGAAGGCGGGCAAGCACAACTTCACCGAACCGATTATCTATGGCACGATTCTCGGCGTGCTGCTGCTGATGCGCGTGTACTGGGCGCGGATCAAGGCCAACGCAAAGACGGCATGAGCCAATGCCAACTGGCGTTGGCGGGCGCGGAGCCCAGGGATCGCGTAGGGCGGATTAGCGAAGCGTAATCCGCCAGGACGCCGAGCCGCCGCCGGCCTGCGCTCGACCATGATGGCGTCGCTCCGCATCACGGCGGTGAACCAGGCCTTAAGCCAAAGCTTGATACTTAAAGTCGCGCAACACCACACTCCCGCTGCCCGCGCTGTAAATCCCCACCTTCAAGCTCAGGAATCCGCCAAACACATTGTGGTGGATGCCGGACACCTCCATGCGCAAGCCGTGCAGCACCCAGGTCTTGCCGTTGTCGTGCGAGTAGCGGAAGGTGACGACATGACCGTCATTGGTCATGCGTATCCGCACCGACGACGTCGCGCGATTGGCGCGCATCCACGGTTGCTCTTCCGCATACTCGAACGTCTTGATCAACTCCGGCGTGAAACCCAGCCCGACAAAGGCCTTGTGGTTGTAGAACAGCAGCAGCCCGCCCTCGGCCTGGCCGTTCAGCTCCATGGCCAGTTCGACCTCGTAATTGCGATCGCCCACGCCGCAGGTCAGCGGCCGGCTGTCCGCCGGCGACGCGCCCCGGCCGCCGATCCGCAATCCCTGCGCGGTGTATTGCGCCCGCCGCATCTCGTCCGGGGCAGGGTCGTGGAACGCCCACTGCACACCGAAGCGGTTGGTTTTGAAATCATCGGATAATGCCTGGCCGGCTGGCCCTACCTTGCCGCCCTTGGGTTTGGCCAGCGGCTTGGACAAGTCGCCGCCGAGCGCGCGGAACCAGCCGTCGTCGGTCCATTCCATCGGTTCGAGCAACGTCTGGCGGCCCAGCGTCCGGTAGCCGTTCTCGTAGCCGTGGTACACCATCCACCAGTCGCCGGCCGGACCCTCGACCAGTGTCGCGTGGCCGCGCGACCACCACGGCTCAGCCGTGCTCAGGCTGCGCACCAGCGGATTGTGCGGGCAATGCTCCCAGGGCCCGTGGACCGACGTCGAGCGTGCGGCGATGACCATGTGGCCAGTCACCGGTCCCGAGGTGCCACCGACGGCGGTCACCAGGTAGTACCACTTGCCGCGCCGAAGCAGCTTGGGACCTTCCGGCGCGAAATTCTCCACCACCCAATCGTCTGGATAGCGCCACGGTTTATACGCTTGCTCAAGTTGGCCGTCGGTCGCCAGACCATTGTCGGCCAGGCGGATTTTGCGGATACCGTTGACGAACAGGTAGCGCTTGCCGTCCTCGCCGACGATGTGCCCGGGGTCGATGCAACCGCTGATCTTGAGGTCCACCGGCTCGCTCCAAGGACCTTCAACGCGGTCGGCCCAGATGGCGTAGATCGACCATGTGTTGCCATCTGGCGCGGCCGGGATGTAGATGAAGTATTTGCCGTTGTGCTTGCACAGGTCGACTGCCCAGATGGTGCCTAATGGTTTAGTCAACGCCGGACCGACCGGCCGCCAATTGACCAGGTCGGTCGAGTGCCAGATCACCAGTCCCGGATACGAGTAGAACGACGAGTAGGTCAGGTAGTAGTCGCTGCCGTCCTTGAGGATGGTCGGGTCGGGGTGGTCGCCCGAGATGATCGGATTGATATAGGTGCCGTCGCCCTGATCGGCCTGGCGTTGCCCCTCGATGCCCCGGCGCCACTGGCGCGTTACCGCCGCGGCGGGACCGGTGGCGCATTCGGCCGCCGATGCGACGCCCGGCGCAATGCCGAGGCCTGCGCCGGCGCCGGCCAACAGGGTTTTGAAGGCGTCTCTGCGCGATTGATTGGTCACGTGCCGTCTCCAGTGAAAATAACCGGTGGGCAGGGGCTATACGGCCCCGCCCGTGTAGAAATGGTGGACCTGACCCCGGAGTTGGGGTTATTTGCCGGCGGTGAGCTTGAGCAGGTAGACGTCGTTTTCGCGCAGCGGCAGCGACAGGCTGGCGCGGCCGTCGGCGCCCACCCGCACCGTGCGGCTTTCGGACGGCTTGCCCGTGGCTTCGGCCTTTAAGGCTGCGACTTGCGGGCGCGTCAGCTGTTTTGGCGAACCCATGCCGATAAAGGCCGTGTAGGCGTCGTTTTTCTTGTAGCCGACTTGGGCGATGGTGACGTTGTATGTGCCTTGCTTTAAGCCTTGCAGCTTGACGTCGACCTTGCCCTTGTTTTTAGGCGGGAGGTCTTTGATGAAGTATTGCTGGTTGTTGATGCCGTCCGGCAGGGTGCGGGTGTAGTCCCACAGCAGTACCTGGACGTCGCCCTTGGCGTTGACCGTCGCCAGCGACTGCGCGTCTTTGTTTTTGAGCTCGGTGTCGGCCAGCTGGTTGAGGAACTGGTAGGCGAAATACGCCGGCTTTTTGATGCCTTGCGTGTTCATCAGGCCGAAACCGCCGTGGAAGGCTTCAAAGCGCGGACCCGGTTCTTCAAAAATGTCGGTGAAGACCCAGTACGACATCGATTGCGCGTTGTTGCCGACTTGCTTGAGCTTTTGCAGGATGTAGGCGGCCTGGTGGTAGCTGTCGTGGGTCGGGTCGGCCGGCGTGTACGACGAGCTCCATTCGGTGTAGTGCAGTTCCAGCTTCGGCATCGCCGACGCGCCGATCTCCTTGCGGTTGCGCAGCACGTCGCCGCTGATCGCCGCTTCGTCCTTGCTGAGCACGGTGCCCTTGGTGCCGAATTCGTCCAGGTAGCCCTCGCCGACGCCGTAGGTGTGGGTGCTGACGAAGTCCAGCGGGACATTGTTTTCTTTGGCGTAGGCGATCATTTCCGGGATCCACGCCGCGCCGGCCGTGGCCGGACCACCGACCTTGTAACTTGGGTCCACGCTCTTGACGCCGCGCGCGGCGTGCGCGTACAGCTTGAAATACTCGGCTTGCGTGCCGGCCCAGAAGCCGTCGAGGTTGGGCTCGTTCCATACCTCGAAGTACCAGCTGGCCACTTCGGCACGGCCGTAGCGCTCGGTCCAGTGCTTGGTCAGCGCCTGCACCAGCTTTTCCCAGCGCTCGTAGCTGCGCGGCGGCGTGACGTTGCCCTTCCACCAGAAGATGGTTTTGTCGCCGCTGGCCATGGCCGACGGCATGAAGCCGAGCTCGACAAATGGTTTGACGTCAATGCTCAGCAGATAATCGAACAGTGAATCGATATACTGGAAGTTATATTCGTCATTTCCTTTGGCGTCGGTTTTATAGACGCCCATATCGTCGCTCAGCAAACCGTGCATGCGGATATATTTAAAACCGGCGTCGCGTTTTATTTCGGCCAGTTGCTGCTGCCAATCCGCGCGCAAACCCTCGTTGGCGCGGCCGGCGCCGATCGCGAAATTAAACGTCTTATTCAGTTTTCCCTGAACCTGGTTGACATGCAGATCGACCACGCGATCTTGTGCGTTTGCATGGAGCGGCAATGCCAGGGCTGCGCTGAGCAGCATCGTTGCGAGTGGATTAAAACTCATTCGTGTCGGCTTTCGAAGGGTGGACGGACGCCGCGTCGGTAACGCGGCAGGACCACCAAGCGTAGCGCCGGTACGCGATATGCGCCAGCATCCGTGGGGCAAATTGTGATGGCAGTGCAGATTTTGCTACGAATTGTCGCGGTGGTGTTAGCGCTAACCACGCCGGCCGGCTAGGTCCCCGGCGCGCCGGCGCACACGGTCCTGAAGGCTTTCGGCGTGCAGCCGTATTCCTCCTTGAACAGCTTGTTGAAATACGAGACGTTGCTGTAGCCGACCGAATAGGCGATTTCGGCCACCGCCGCCGTTTCTTTTTCGGCCAGCAGGCGGGCCGCTTCGGTCAACCGGACTTTGTTCAAATAGCCGCTGAAGGTTTGGCCGAATTCGGATTTTAAAATATCGTTGATTTTATTCCGATTAACACCGGTCTCGGTCACGATTTTATCCAGATCGAGTTCCGCATTCGCGTAGCCGCTGGCGATAAACCGCAAGATCGCCGCTTTCTCCTTATCCCGGTGCGGTTCGATCGATAACTGTTGATATGCGACCAGCGGCAAATCCTTGCGCAGCTTTTCCTTGACGTCGGCGATCAGCGCGCGCGTATGCCGGCGGAACGTCCACAGGCCGAAGCCGGCCCAGCAAATGCTCAACAGGACCGCCAGCGCGGTCAGGTAGCGGTAATCGCGGCCGCTGAGCACCAGGCTGTCGATTTCGACGCGCGACTCGATGTTTTTCGGGCTTTGAAAGGTGCTGCCGATGGAGATTTTCGGTACCTGGTCCAGCTTGTACGCCTGGTGCGACAGGTCCAGCTTGAACATGTCGAACCACCATTGCGGCGTTTCCAGGCGTGTCAGGTCGAGTTCGACCGGCGAGCCGTTCTGGCCGCACGAGAAAAACGCCGACGGCGCGCGGTAGGTCAGCCAGTCGCCGCGCCGGGAGACTTTTTTCTCGAGGGTCGAGGCGGTCAGGCTCAAGGTGTTGGCCGGGTTGCACTTCGCCCGCAACGTCACCGACGTGTAGCGCGACAGATCCACGTGCGCCGGCGTGCCGTCGCGGCTGGCGAAGAACAGGCCGACCGCGGCGAACGGATAGCGGCCGTCCGACGATAGCTTGAAGTTGAAAGCGAGCCGCCGGCTGTCGGCGTCGATGCGCGACAGCGATTGCGGCAGGTCGGAGTCCGGTTTGACGCGCCAGGGCAGGGCGCTGTCCCGCAGCGGCAGCAGCGGCGCGCTCAGATAGCTCAGGCTCAGGCAGACGTAGGCGGCCAGTGCGCTGGCCGCGAGCAGCGCGAGGAAGCCGTACAGCGTCTTTTTATAGAATTCCTGCATTGTTGGCCGGGCGCGGATGGGTTGGCGGTTTTTTTTGCGGATTCATCAGGCAGGAAGCCGCCGGCCTGGCGGCGGGCGGCTTCCGTTGGCTAACGCCGGCTTACTTGATCAGCGATTCCAGCGCGAACAGGTCGGCCGGCTGTTCGCGCCGGCGCACCTCGTGGCAGACGGTGCCGTCGACGATGATCTCGGCCGCGCGGCCGCGCGTGTTGTAGTTCGACGCCATCGTCATGCCGTAGGCGCCGGCCGTGTGCATCACCAGCAGGTCGCCGGCGGCCACCGCCAGCGCGCGGTCGCGCGCCAGCCAGTCGCCCGACTCGCAGATCGGGCCGACCACGTCGTACGTCAGCGCGTCGGCGTTGCCGATCGAGACCGGCTGCATGTCCATCCAGGCCTGGTACAGCGCCGGACGGGCCATGTCGTTCATGGCCGCGTCGACCACGCAGAAGTTTTTCTCTTCGCCGTGCTTGAGGAATTCGACCCGGGTCAGCAGCACGCCGGTGTCGCCGACGATCGAGCGGCCCGGCTCGAAGATCACCTTGATCGCCTTGCCGTCATGGCGGGCGGCGCGCCAGGCGTCGATCCTGGCGAACAGCCGGCCCAGGTAGTCGGCCACCGGCACCGGCGCGGCTTCGCCGGCCTCGCGGTAGTCGATGCCGATGCCGCCGCCGATGTCGAGGTGGTGCAGCTCAATGCCTTCGGCGCCGAGCTGGTCGATCAGTTCGATCAGGCGGTCGAGCGCCTCCAGCAGCGGGGCGTCGTCCAGCAATTGCGAGCCGATGTGGCAGTCGATGCCGGCCACTTCCAGGTGCGGCAGGGTGGCGGCGGTGCGGTAGGTGGCCAGCGCGTCGTCGAAGGCGACGCCGAACTTGTTGGCCTTCAGGCCGGTGGCGATGTACGGGTGGGTCTTGGCGTCGACGTTGGGGTTCACGCGCAGCGACACGCGCGCGGTCTTGCCCATGGCGCCGGCCACGTCGTTCAGGCGGTGCAGCTCGGGGATCGATTCGACGTTGAAGCACAGGATGTCGTGCGACAGCGCCAGGCGCATCTCGTCGACGCTCTTGCCGACGCCGGAGAAAATCACCTTGCGCGGGTCGCCGCCGGCGGCCAGCACGCGCAGCAGCTCGCCGCCGGAGACGATGTCGAAGCCGGCGCCCTGGCGCGCCAGCAGGTCCAGGATCGCCAGGTTGGAGTTGGCCTTCATGGCGTAGCAGACCAGCGCGTCGCGGCCGGCGCAGGCGTCGGCGTAGGAGGCGAAGTTGGCCAGCAGCGCGGCCTTGGAGTACACATAGGTCGGGGTGCCGAACTGCTCGGCGATGGCGCTCAATGCGACGCCTTCGGCGTGCAGCACGCCGTCTTGATACGAAAATTGCGACATAGGAATTATTGTTGGGGTACTGGTAGAGTGGACGGAAGTGGGGACGGCGTCGCGGGCACCGGCGTGACCGGGCCAGGGGGAGCGGTGTCGGTCGGCGCGAACGGCGTGAGACTGGCCGGGGTGCCGGCGGGTGTTACCTTGGCCGCGCCGCTCTTGGCGTGCTTGGCGGTCGGGTTGGGCAGGTACAGCGGGCCGGTTTGGCCGCAGCCGCTCAAGAATACGGTCAGACCCAGGGTGGTGGCGCCGATAAACAAACGGAAAGAGGACTTCACGATAAAATCATGGATTGACTATAGATATTGGAGTGTAGCATGGGCGAATCAGAATTCCTGGCGCAGGCCGAAGCCACCCTCGACGCGATCGAGGCGGCCTTGGACCAATTGAACGACGACGACATGGTCGACGTCGAGTGCAGCCGCAGCGGCAATGTGCTGGAAATCGAGTTTCTCGATAACGGTTCCAAGGTCATCGTCAACAGCCAGGCGGCGATGCGGGAGTTGTGGGTGGCGGCCCGCTCGGGCGGTTTCCACTACCGCCAGAAGGACGGCAAGTGGCTCAACACGCGCGACGGCTCCGAACTGTTCGCGGCGCTGTCGGAGATCGTCAGCGCGCAGGGCGGAGCGCCGGTCCGGCTGGGCTGACCGGAAACCCCGCCCGGCAAGGGGAATGTTGCGGTGTGGTAAAATTGGCAGCTTTTTACTCTACCATTCCCTTAATGAACCACACCCCGCCGATGGCCGCGACCCCCGTGGCCGCATCTCCCGTGGCCGAATCTTCCGCCATCCGCGCCGCCCACCTGAAGTATCGTCCAGACATCGATGGCCTTCGCGCCGTCGCGGTCCTGTGCGTGATCATCTTCCATGCCTTCCCGACCGCGCTCAAGGGTGGCTTCATCGGCGTTGACATTTTCTTCGTCATCTCCGGCTTCCTGATCACATCCATCATCGTCGGCAACCTCGACCGCGGCAGCTTCAGTTTCGCCGATTTCTACGGCCGTCGGGTGCGCCGCATCTTCCCGGTCCTGTCGCTGGTGCTTGCCGTCAGTTACGCGCTGGGCTGGTTCGTCATGCTCGGCGACGAATACCGGCAGTTGGGCAAGCATATTGCCGGCGGCGCCGGTTTCGTCGCCAACTTCATGTTGTGGGGAGAAAGCGGCTATTTCGGCAGCGCCGCCCACACCAAACCGTTGTTGCATCTGTGGTCGCTCGGGGTCGAAGAGCAGTTCTATATCGTCTGGCCGGCGCTGTTGTGGTTTGCCGCGCGCCGCCGCTGGCCGCTGCTGTCGCTGACCATCGCGGTGGCGCTGGTGTCGTTCGGCCTCAACGTCGCCTCGGTCCATGGCGAGGCGGTACGCGCCTTCTATTCGCCGCAGACGCGTTTTTGGCAAATGCTCACGGGTTCGGCGCTGGCGTGTATGACGTTGCGCGGCCATGGATTGCTTGGCCGCTTCAAGCCGGCACGGATGCAGGGCGCATCGTGGCGCAACCTGCAAGCGTGGACCGGCGCCGCGCTGATAGTGGTCGGTTTGCTGCGCATCACGGAGGCGCGCTCCTTCCCCGGCTGGTGGGCGCTGCTGCCGACGCTCGGCGCGGCCCTGCTTATCGCCGCCGGCGGCCAGGCCTGGATCAACCGGGTCGTGCTTGGGCACCGCGCGCTGGTCTCGATCGGCCTGATCAGCTTCCCCCTGTATCTGTGGCACTGGCCGCTGCTGGTGTTCATCCGCCTGATCGAACGCGCGCCAACGCCGGCGTGGCAGCGCGCCGCCGCCATGGTCGTGGCCGGCCTGCTCGCCTGGCTCAGCTATCGGCTGCTGGAAAAGCCGATCCGTTCGGGCGGCAACACGCGCCGCAAGACCATGCTGCTGGTGGCGCTCATGACGCTGCTGGCCGGCATAGGCGCCGCCACCTGGCATGGCGACGGCTTTCCATCCCGAGTCAAGGGCCGCGAGCAATACGCGGATTATTTCGAAAACAACCCGGCCCAGTGGCGTTTCTTCCAGCGTATCGGCCTGCCCGAAAAATACCACGTCGAATGCCAGTTCTTCGATATCGAGCGCTATCGTAGCGGCAACGTGACGTCGGTGCCGCGCGAATCGATTCCCGCCGGCTGCTATCGGCGCGATCCGGCCAAACCGAAAGCGGTGCTGCTGTGGGGTGATTCCCACGCCGAACATTTGTCATACGGCATACGCCGCAACCTGCCGGCTGAATGGCAAGTTCTGCAAGTGGCCTCGTCGGGTTGCAATCCAAGCGTGGACGCGATGGCGCCGTCGCGCACCGACCAATGTCAGCAGAGCAACTGGTTCGCGATGCAAACCGCTTTGCAAGCGCATCCGGACGTGGTGGTGGTCGGCCAAAACGGCAGTCATACGCTGGAGGGATTCGAGCGCATCGCCGAACGGCTCAAGGGCCTCGGCGTCAAGAAGGTGGTGTTCGTCGGCCCGACCCCGCACTGGAGCGAAAACCTCCCCAATTTGATGATGACGCAACTCTGGATGACCAAGCCGCGCCGCACGCAGGTCGGCGTAGACCGTGCGGTCGCGGACCACAACGCCGCGCTGCAGGCGGGGTTTCACTCTAGCGACAGCTTGGTTTATGTCAATCTGATCGATTTCCTCTGCAACCGCGCCGGCTGCATGACCTATATCGGCGACGATCCTATGACGGGCATCACCAGCTACGACTACGGGCATTTCATGCCGGCAACGTCCGATCTGGTCGGTAAGAACCTGCTGGTCAAAGCCATCACCGGCGCCGACCCGCGCTGACGGAGACGGGGCGCGCCGCGCCCCGTCGCAGCCACGCCTTAGAACAACTCGTTCTTGACGGCGTCCTTGGCTTTTTCCTCGGCCGGCGTGCCCTGGGCGGCGCCGTCGATGTTGTGCACGCCGGTGCCCGGCGGGTTCTCCGCGTAGTAGTACTCGTCGCCTACCAGCATCACCCCTTCCGGCACGGCCCGCTCCTCGATCGGGATGTTCTTCAGCGCCTTCTGCATGAAATTGATCCAGATCGGCAGCGCCAGGCCGCCGCCGGTCTCGCGGTTGCCCAGGTTTTTCGGCTGGTCGTAGCCGATCCACGCGATGCCCACCAGCTTGGGCTGGTAGCCGGCGAACCAGGCGTCGATCGAATCGTTGGTGGTGCCGGTCTTGCCGGAGATGTCGGGCCGCTTGAGCGACAGCGCCTTGGCCGCCGTGCCATAGCGCACCACGTCCTTGAGCATGCTGTCCATCAGGAAGGCGTTGCGCTCGTCGATGACGCGGTTCTTCTCGTCGCCGGCCTTGTCCGGATTGGCCTGCGACAGGATCTTGCCGTCGGCGTCGGTCACCTTCGAGATCAGGTACGGGCTGACCTTGTAGCCGCCGTTGGCGAACACCGAGTAGGCGCCGGCCATCTGCAGCGGCGTGACGTTGCCGGCGCCCAGCGCCAGGGTCAGATACGGCGGGTTCTTGTCGGCGTCGAAGCCGAAGCGGGTCGCGTATTCCTGGCCGTACTTGGCGCCGATCTTGTGCAGGATGCGGATCGAAATCATGTTCTTGGACTTGGTCAGGCCGCGGCGCATCGTCATCGGACCCTCGTACTTGCCGTCGTAGTTCTTCGGTTCCCAGGCCTGGCCGCCGGTCTGGCCGGCGTCGAACGAGATCGGCGCGTCGTTGATGATGGTCGACGGCGACAGGCCGCGCTCGAGCGAGGCCGAGTAGATGAACGGCTTGAACGACGAGCCCGGCTGACGCCAGGCCTGGGTGACGTGGTTGAACTTGTTGCGGTTGTAGTCGAAGCCGCCGACCATGGCCTTGATGGCGCCATCCTCGGTGCTGGCGGCAATAAACGCCGACTCGATCTGCGGCATCTGCGTCAGCTCCCAGTCCTTGCTCTCCTGCATGACCCGGATCACCGCGCCGCGGCGGATGCGCTTGTTCGGCGGCGCCTTTTCCGACAACCACGCGCGGCCCATCTCCAGGCCGGCGCCGGCGATCTTGATCTCCTCGCCGGAAGCCGTAACGGCGATGATCTGCTGCGGGGTTGCCTTGAGCACCATGGCGGCGATGATGTCGTCGCTGTCCGGGTGGTCGGCCAGCTCGGTCTCGATGACGTCGTCGGCTTCTTCCTTTTTGGCCGGGATGTCGACGTAGGCCTCGGGGCCGCGATAGGCGTGGCGGCGTTCGTAGTCCATGACGCCCTTGCGCAGCGCCAGATAGGCGGCGTCCTGGTCGGCCTTGGTGATGGTGGTGAACACGTTCAGGCCGCGCGTGTAGGTGTCTTCCTTGAATTGTTCATAGACCAGCTGGCGTGCCATTTCGGCAACGTATTCAGCGTGCACGCCAAACTCGCTGCTGTCGGTCTTGACCTTCAGCGGCTCGGCCTTGGCGGTGTCGAACTGCGTGTCCGTGATGTAGCCCAAGGCGTGCATGCGCTGCAGGATGTACTGTTGGCGGGTTTTGGCGCGCTTCGGGTTGACCACCGGGTTGTAGGCCGACGGCGCTTTCGGCAGGCCGGCCAGCATGGCGGCCTCGGCCACGGTGATGTCGCGCAGGTTCTTGCCGAAGTAGATCTGCGCGGCCGACGAAAAGCCGTACGCGCGCTGGCCCAGGTAGATCTGGTTCATATAAACCTCGAGGATCTGGTCCTTGGTCAGGTTTTTTTCGATCTTCCACGCCAGCAGGATTTCATAGGCCTTGCGCTTGAGGGTTTGCTCGCTCGACAGGAAGAAGTTGCGGGCCACCTGCTGGGTGATGGTCGAGGCGCCCTGTTTGGCGCCGCCGGTGGCGTTGTGCACGGCCGCGCGCAGGATGCCGGTGTAGTCGATGCCGCCGTGCTGGTAGAAGCGGTCGTCCTCGATCGCCAGCACGGCTTTTTTCATCACGTCCGGAATGTCCTTGATGCGCACCAGGTTGCGGCGCTCCTCGCCGAACTCGCCGATCAGCACGTTGTCGGCCGAGAAGATGCGCAGCGGCATTTTGGGCCGGTAGTCGGTCAGCGTGTCCAGTGCCGGCAGGTTGGGGTAGGCCATCGCCAGGCCGAACACCACCAGCAGCACGGCGCCCACGCCCAGGCCGAGCACCGACAGGCCGGCCATCAGCAGCCAGCGCGACGGCGATCTGCCGGTTTTTTTACCCGCGTTCTTACCCGACCCTTTGGCAGGCTTGTCGGAGGAGGGGGGCGGTGCCGAATTGGAGGAAGCCATGTGGTGCGATCTTTCTGTTATGGATGCGTGGCATTATAAGCGAGCGACTCCCCCTGCGGCGCGCCGTGCCCGGCGACAGAAACAATTGCTCATGATCAACAAAACAACAGAGTTGTTTTTGCCGCCATGTGCTCGGCAATAAGTGTGGCGAAACCCTCACACTGTAATAATCGTGCACAGCAGAAATATCTTTACACAGAAATTGCCGCGATTTAATGTGGGAGCTTGCTTAAGCCGGACTTAGGCGTGAAGCGGCCTCGTCAAGGCTTTTTGAGCACAGCCTCCGTCGAGGCGCCGGAGACACTCGCATGATCGACTTTAAGATGCTGTTCGGGCAGGGCAGTCCGCCGCTGATGGGCCTGGACATCAGCACCTCCGGCGTGCGCGTGGTGGAACTGGCCCAGGGCGCCAAGGGCGAGGTCCGGCTCGAGCGCTACGCGGCCGAGCCGCTGCCGCGCGGCGCGGTGGTCGACGGCAACATCGAGAACATGGACCAGGTGGTCGAGGTGGTGCGGCGCGTGTGGAAAAAAAGCGGCAGCCGCGCCAGGCTGGCCGCGCTGGGCATGCCGCCGGCCTCGGTCATCACCAAGAAGATCATCTTGCCGGCCGGCCTGTCCGAGGACCAGCTCGAGGTGCAGGTCGAATCCGAAGCCAGCCAATACATCCCGTTCGCGCTCGACGAGGTCAGCCTGGACTTCGACGTCATCGGCGCGGCCGCCAACTCGCCCGAGGACATCGAGGTCATGCTGGCCGCCTCGCGCCGCGAAAAGGTCGAGGACCGGGTCGCCATCGCCGAGGCTTCGGGCCTGAAGGCGACCGTGATGGATATCGAATCGTACGCCGCCCGCGCCGCGCTCGACCGCATCACCGCGCAATTGCCCGGTGCCGGCGCCGGCCAGGTGGTGGCGCTGTTCCAGATCGGCGCCCAGGTCACCCATATCTCCGTCATGCTCGACGGCGCCACCGTCTACGAGCGCGAGCAGCCCTTCGGCGGCAATTCGCTGACCCAGGACATCGTGCGCGCCTACGGCATGGCTTTCGACGAGGCCGAGACGCGCAAGAAAATCGGCGACCTGCCCGACAACTACGTGCCGGAGCTGCTCACGCCTTTCCTCGAGAGCGCGGCGATGGAGGTCACGCGCGCGATCCAGTTCTTCTACACGTCCACCCCCTACACCCGGGTCGACCAGCTGTTCCTGGCCGGCGGCTGCGCCGTCATTCCCGGCATGCTCGAGCTGGTGGCCGGGCGCACCCGCATCCCCAGCGCCGTGATTTCGCCGTTCAAGGGCATGCCGCTGGGCGCGTCGGTGCGCGAGGCGCAGCTGCGCGCCGACGCCCCGGCCTACCTGGTCGCCTGCGGCCTGGCGCTGCGGAGGTTCGGCTGATGATACGCATCAACCTGCTGCCCCACCGCGAGGAAAAGCGCAAGCAGAAGAAGTCCGCCTTCTTCGCGCTGCTGGCGTTGGGCGGCGTCATCGGCGTCGGTGTGGTGTTGCTGGTGGGCGGCTACAACGCCCGCGCGATCTCGATCCAGGGCGAGCGCAACCAGGTGCTGAAGACCGCCATCGGCGGACTCGACAAGAAAATCGCCGAGATCGCCACGCTGAAGCAGGAAATCGAGGCGCTCAAGGCGCGCCAGCAGGCGGTCGAGGATTTGCAGGGCGACCGCAACCAGCCGGTCTACCTGCTCGACGAGCTGGTCAGGCAGACCCCGCCCGGCGTCTATCTGAAGAGTTTCAAGCAGGAGGGGCAGAAGGTGTCGCTGCTGGGCTACGCGCAGTCGCAGGAACGGGTGTCCGAGCTGCTGCGCAATTTGGCGGGCGTATCGCCGTGGCTGGAGCGCCCGGACTTGATCGAAGTCAAGTCCACCGCCCTCGGCCAGGGCAAGACCAGCAAGAAAGTGGTGGAATTCAACATGATGGTGCATATCAAGCGTCCGCGCGACAAGGATGGCGCGCCAGGCGACAAGGGCGGGCCCAAGCCGTCGGCCCGGCCCTAGGAGCGATGGCAATGGCGATGGCAACAACAAACCTCGATCTGAACCAGCTGGGCGCGCGGCTGGCCGGCCAGTTCCGCAACCTCAACGACCGCCATCCCGGCCAGTGGCCGCTGGCGCCGCGCCTGCTGTGCGCGGTCGGCGTGGCGGCGGCGGTGATGGTGGCCGGCTACTTCGGCTACTGGAGCTCGCAGTTCGAGGAGCAGGACGCGGGCGCCCAGGCCGAACTCAAGCTGCGCGACGAATACCGCTTCAAGACCGGCCAGGCGATCAACCTCGAGGCGCTGCGGGCCCAGAAGGTGCAGGTCGACCAGTATGTCGAACGGTTGCAGAAGCAGCTGCCCAGCAAGGCCGAGATGGCCGCGTTGCTAACCGACATCAACCAGGCCGGCTCCGGGCGCGGCCTGCAGTTCGAACTGTTCAAGCCGGCCCAGGTGGTGGTCAAGGATTACTACGCGGAGCTGCCCATCGATATCAAGGTCACCGGCAGCTACCACGACATCGGCGCCTTTGCCGGCGACATGGCCAATCTGTCGCGCATCGTCACGCTCAACAACATGGCGCTGGGCACCGGCAAGGACGGCGTGCTGACCCTGGAAGCGGTGGCCAAGACCTTCCGCTACCTCGATCCGGAAGAAGTGCAGGCGCAGCGCAAGGCGGCGGCCGACAAGAAGAAAGCGGCGAAAAAATCATGAGCGCGTGGACCTCGCTCCGGTTCTGGCTGATCACGGCGGCGCTGCCTTTGCTGGCGGCCTGCGGCGACGACGACGCCCAGCAGGTGCGCGCGTGGATGCGCGAGGTCGACGCCCAGACCAAGGTGAAAGTACCGCCGCTGACCGAGCCGAAGACTTTCATCCCGTTCGCCTACGCCCAGAAGGACGTGGTCGATCCGTTCAACCCCAACAAGCTGCTGGCCGAGCTGGCCAAGCTGGACGCGCGCACCGGCGGCGGGCTGCGTCCGGACGTGGAACGGCGCAAGGAGTTGTTGGAGAGCTACCCGCTCGACACCGTCAAGATGGTCGGCACCATCGAGAAGAACGGTGTCATCCACGCGGTGCTGCAGATCGACCGCTCGGTGCACCAGGTCGTCAAGGGCCAGCACATTGGACAGAACTATGGCCGGATCACCGGCATCACCGAGGACGCGGTCAGCATCAGGGAAATCGTCCAGGACGCGACCGGCGATTGGGTCGAACGCTTGTCGAAGCTGGAACTGCAGGAAAGCAAGGAGAATATCAAATGACCGCTCGAATCACGGTCCGGCGCGCGCCGGCCGCCCGCCGGGCGCCGCTCGGGGCGCTGGGGTTGCTCCTGGCCGTTACCCTCACCTTGTCCCTGGCTCCGCAACAGCACGCCAGTGCCCAGCCGGCCGCCACCGCCGTCGCCGCCAACGCCATCGAGTCGGTCAGCGCCAACCAGCAGGGCGCCAACGTCATCGTCAAGATCGCGCTGAAAAACCCGCCCGACAAACTCCCCATCGGCTTTGCCATCACCAATCCCCCGCGTATCGCGCTCGACCTCGGCGCCACCGTCAATGGCACCGGCAAGACCACCGAGGAGTTCAATGTGGGTGACCTGCGTAGCGTCAACGTAGTGCAGGCGGGCGGGCGCTCGCGCCTGGTGTTCAACCTCAAGCGCAGCCTGAACTACGCCACCGCCATCGACGGCAAGGCCATCATCCTGACCATCGACGGTTCCGGCGGCGTGGCCACGGCGGTCGATGCCCGTGGCCTGCCAATCGCCGCCGCTGCTACTGCTGCCGCTGCTGCTGGCGGGACGGCGGCCGCGCCGGCCCGCCAGATGCTGCGCGACCTCGACTTCCGCCGTGGCGCCAACGGCGAGGGCCGCGTCGTGGTCGACCTGCCCAACAACCAAGTGGCCGTCGATGTGCGCCAGACGCCGACCGGCGTGGTGGTCGACTTCCTCAAGACGGGCCTGCCGGAGACGCTGCGGCGCCGGATCGACGTCGGCGATTTCGGCACGCCGGTGTCGCTGGTCACCAGCGTGCCGCAAGGCGACAACACGCGCCTGACGGTCGAGGCGCGCGGGCTGTGGGAGCAGACCGTGTACCAGAGCGACACCCAGCTGGTGATCGATATCAAGCCGATCAAGGAGGACCCCAACAAGCTGACCCAGGGCTCGCAGGGCTACCGTGGCGAGAAACTCTCGTTCAACTTCCAGAACGTCGAAGTGCGCGCGGCGCTGCAGGCGATCGCCGACATCTCCGGCCTGAACATCATCACCAGCGACAGCGTCAGCGGCAATCTGACGTTGCGCCTGAAAGAGGTGCCGTGGGACCAGGCGCTGGACGTGGTGCTGCAGGCCAAGGGCCTGGACATGCGCAAGAACGGCAACGTGCTGTGGATCGCGCCCAAGGAGGAGTTGCTGACCAAGGAAAAGCTGGAACTGGAGCAGCGGGCCCAGATCGCCGACCTGGAGCCGCTCAAGTCCGAGATCTTCCAGCTCAACTACCAGAAGGCCGAGGCGTTCAAGACCGTCTTCGGACTCGAGGGCGGCGACGCCAAGAACCGCATCCTGTCCAAGCGCGGCAGCGCCATCATCGAGCCGCGCACCAACCAGCTGTTCGTCACCGACGTCGCCTCCAAACTCGACGACGTGCGCCGCCTGATCGCCAAGACCGACATCGCCACCAAGCAGGTGCTGATCGAGGCCCGCATCGTCGAGGCCAGCGACACCTTCACGCGCAACCTCGGCGCCAAGCTTGGCTTTGCCGACCTGCGCACCATCCGCGGCGGCGACAGCGGCTACCAGATCGGCAACGGCAGCACCCGCATCGGCATCGGTGGCAACCTGACCGGCGTGGGCGAGACGACCGGCCAGGTCCGGCTCACCGACAGCACCTACAACAACACCCAGTTCGTCAACCTGCCGGCGGCCAACATCAACGGCGTCCCGGCCGGCAGCCTGGCGATCAGCCTGTTCTCGTCGGCGGCCAACCGCTTCCTCAACCTGGAGCTGTCGGCGCTGGAGGCCGACGGTACCGGCAAGATCGTCTCGAGCCCGCGCGTAATCACCGCCGACAAGGCCATCGCGCTGATCGAACAGGGCATCGAGCTGCCATACCAGGTCGCCACCAGCAGCGGCGCGACGTCGATCCAGTTCCGCAAGGCCAACCTGCGGCTGGAGGTGACGCCGCAGATCACCCCGGACGGCAACGTCGTCATCGACGTCGATGTCAACAAGGACAGCGTGGGCCAGGAGACGCGCTCCGGCTTCGCGATCGACACCAAGCACGTCAAGACGCAGGTGATGGTCGAGAACGGCGGCACGGTGGTGCTGGGCGGTATCTACCAGCAAACCGATCGCAACACCACCAGCAAGGTGCCGCTGCTGGGCGACGTGCCGGTGCTTGGCTATCTGTTCCGTACCAATTCGCGCACGCACGACAAGACCGAGCTGCTGGTGTTCATCACACCCAAGATCGTCGCCGAGCGTTTATCCACGCGCTGACACCCGCACTGTATTCGAGTGATTCACTAATTTCAGGTAAAGATAGGAACACGGTATGAAAAAATTCACGGGATGGCTGGGGATGGTGGTAATGGTGGCATGCGCCGGCGTGCTGGCGGCGTGCGGCGGCGGTGGTGGCTCGCCGGGCGCCAACAGCGCCGGCGTGGCGCCGTCGAAGGCGGCCAACGTGGTGCTGACGGCCAGCGCGGCGACCATCGCCTCGTCCGGCCTCGACGGCACCGAAGTGACGTTGACGGCCATCGTCAAGGACGGCGGCGGCAACGCGCTGGCCAACGAAACCGTCAGCTTTTCCACCAGTTCGGGCACCGTGACCAGCACCAACCGCGTGAGCAACGCCTCCGGCCAGGTGGTTGAAAAACTCAGCGTCAAGGGCGACAGCTCGCTGCGCAAGATCACCGTGACGGCCAGCGCCGGCGGCAGGACCTCGAGCCCGGTCACGATCGACGTTGTCAACGCCGTGCCGACTTTGTCCCTGACCACCGACGCCGGCACGCTGGCCTCGGCCGGCACCGCCGGCAACGAGGTCACGGTGGTGGCGCTGGTGCGCGATTCCAATAACACCATCATGCCGGGCGTGCCGGTCGATCTGCGGGCCGATTCGGGCAGCCTGACCCTGACCAGCCGCACCACCAACGCCCAGGGCATCGTCACCGAGAAACTCGGCACCGGCGGCGACGCCAGCTCGCGCGCGATCCGGATCACCGCCACGGCGGCCGGCGCCGCGCCGGTCACCACCATCGTCAACGTCGCCGGCAACGGCTTGACCATCAACGCCGCGCGCACCATCAACGTTGGCGCCAGCGCCGACATCACCGTCAAACTGGTCGACTCGGCCGGCAACGCGCTGGTGGGCAAGCCGGTGGTGTTCGGCTCGAACGCCAACACGCTGGTGGTCAAGGGCGGCGGCGCGGCCGTCACCAACTCCGCCGGCCAGCTCATCCTCAGCTACACGGCCAGCGGCGGCAGCGCCGACGTGGTTACCGTCCGTGCGATGGGGGAGGCGGCGTCGGCCGGCATCGCCATCAATTCGTCGACGTTCGCGATCCGCTCGCTCAACGCCAGCGGCAACGTGCAAACCACGGCCAGCATCGGCGGCTGCCAGCAAGTGGCCGTCACCGGCGGCCCGAGCGGCAACGTCACCATCACCAGCTCGCGCGGCACCGTCTACAGCGACGCCGCCTGCGTGGCGCCGCTGGCCGGCACCTTGCCGCTGAGCGGCGGCGCGGCGGTGGCCTACCTCAACGCCACCGGCCCCGGGGTCGCCACGGTGACCGCCAGCGCGGCCGGCCTGACCACCCAGACCGAACTGGAATTCGTCGCGCCGCTGACGGGCACGGCCACCATTTCGCTGCAGTCCGATCCGGCCGTGCTCGGCGCCAACACGGCCGGCAGCACCACCCAGCAGGCCACCTTGCGCGCCGTGGTGCGCGACGGTCCCGCGCAGAACAACCCGGTCAAGAACGCCACCGTGGCCTTCTCCATCCTCACCGATCCGAGCGGCGGCACCCTGACGCAGCCGTCCGAGGCGCTCACCGGCGCCGACGGTTCGGCCACCGTCAGCTATGTGGCCGGCACCACGGCCACCGCCACCAATGGCGTGCGCATCCAGGCCAGGGTGATCGGCGGCTCCGGCGCCACCGCGGCGGTCAACCTGACCGTGGCGCAAAAGTCACTGTTCATCAGCGCCGGCACCGGCAACACCATCGGCACGCCGAACAGCGCCACCTACCAGGCCGACTACGCCGTCATCGTCACCGACGCGGCCGGCAACGCCGTGCCGGGGGTGAAGCTGACCGCCTCGGTGTTGCCTGACCGCTACTACAAGGGCGCGCTCGCCTACAAGGCGCCGCAAGGGCCATGGGAACGGGTGCAGACGGCCGTCTGCGCCAACGAGGACCTCAACAGCAACGGCATCCTCGATCCGGGCGAGGACCTGAACGGCAACGGTACTTTGCAGCCGGGCATCCCGGTGACGGTCACCACCAACGTCGTCACCGATGCCAGCGGGCGCGCGCTCGTGTCGCTGGTGTACCCGCGCAACTTCGTCAATTGGCTCGACGTCAACCTGACCATCCGCGGCGCGGCATCTTCCGGCACGGAGTCTTCGTACACCTCTCTGGTACACTTGATGGGCTTGAGCACCGATTACGGTGATCAAAACATTACGCCACCAGGCGTGGTCAGCCCTTACGGGGTGGCGACATCGTGCAGCGACCGCAACTGAGCAAAGTGCGGGCCGCCCGGTGCCGTCGCCCGCAATTTAGTTGGATCGTGCATGCAAAATGTGTTTCTAGTCGGGCTGATGGGGGCAGGGAAAACCACCATCGGCCGCATTCTGGCCCGCAAACTGGGTCTGCGGTTCATGGATTCGGACCACGAGATCGAGGCCCGCACCGGCGCCTCGATCCCCTGGATCTTTGAAATCGAGGGCGAGCCGAGCTTTCGCCGGCGCGAGGCCGAGGTCATCCGCGAGCTGAGCGGCCAGCAGGATCTGGTGCTGGCCACCGGCGGCGGCGCCGTGCTCGATCCGGACAGCCGCGCCTTCCTCAAGGCGCGCGGCACCGTCATCTACCTGCGCACGACCGTCCACAGCATCCTGCAGCGCACCGCGCACGACAAGAACCGGCCGCTGCTGCAGACGGCCGATCCCCGCAAAAAGCTCGAGGAATTGATGGCCGTGCGCGATCCGCTGTACATGGAGATCGCCGACGTGGTCATCGATACCGGCCGACCTAACGTACAATCGATGGTCCAATCCATTTTGACCCAGTTGGAGAGGCTGGCCTGCGAGGCCGCGCCCAACTGCGTCACCCAAGCGGAACCATCGATGAACGAAGAATCCACCATCCTGTTGAATGTCGACCTGGGCGAGCGCAGCTACCCGATCTCGATCGGCCCGGCGCTGCTGGCCGACGGCGCGCTGCTGGCGCGCCACGTCCACGGCGGCAAGGTCGCCATCGTCACCAATACCACCGTCGCGCCGCTGTACCTGGAGCGCGTCGAGGCCGGCCTGCGTAGCGCCGGCAAACAAGTCATGACCGTCGTGCTGCCGGACGGCGAAGAGTTCAAGACCTGGCCGAGCCTGATGCAGATATTCGATGCGCTGCTGGCCAACAAGGCCGACCGCAAGACCACCTTGATCGCCCTCGGCGGCGGCGTCATCGGCGACCTGACCGGCTATGCGGCGGCCAGCTACATGCGCGGCGTCGATTTCATCCAGGTGCCGACCACCTTGCTGTCGCAGGTCGACTCGTCGGTTGGCGGCAAGACCGGCATCAACCATCCGCTGGGCAAGAACATGATCGGCGCGTTCTACCAGCCGCGCGCGGTGATCGCCGATACCTCGACCCTGGAAACCCTGCCGGCGCGCGAGCTGTCGGCCGGCCTGGCCGAGGTAATCAAGCACGGCGCCATCATCGACGCCGCCTTCTTCGACTGGATCGAGGCCAACATCGGCAAGCTGATGGCGCGCGACAAGGGCGCGCTGGCGTACGCCATCGCCCGCTCGTGCGAGATCAAGGCCGACGTGGTGCGCCAGGACGAGCGCGAGGGCGGCCTGCGTGCCATCCTTAATTTTGGCCACACCTTCGGCCACGCGATCGAGAACGGCCTGGGCTACGGCGAATGGTTGCACGGCGAGGCGGTCGGCTGCGGCATGGTGATGGCGGCCGACCTGTCGCATCGCATGGGACTGGTCGACGAGGCCACCGTGACGCGCGTGCGCGCGCTGGTCGCGGCGGCCGGCCTGCCGGTCAAGGCGCCGGACCTGGGCGCCGAGCGCTGGCTCGAGCTGATGGAGGTCGACAAGAAGAACGAAGGCGGCGCCATCAAGTTCATCCTGCTCAAGCCGCTGGGCGCGCCAAGCATCACCAACGCGCCGCGCGAGCTGCTGCTGGCCACCTTGGCCGCCAGCGTCTAGGCGGGGGCGACGATGCTGCCTGAAGAGTACCTGGCTCCCTACGCCGCCCATTCGGCGGGCGGCGCCGGCCGCCGTTATGCGGAAACGGCGCATTCGTCGCGCAGCCAATTCCAGCGCGACCGCGACCGCATCATCCATTCGTCGGCGTTCCGCCGGCTCGAATATAAAACCCAGGTGTTCCTGAACCACGAGGGCGACCTGTTCCGCACCCGGCTGACGCACAGCCTGGAGGTGGCGCAGGTGGGCCGTTCGCTGGCGCGCAACCTGCGCCTGAACGAAGACTTGGTGGAGGCGATTTCGCTGGCGCACGACCTCGGCCACACGCCGTTCGGCCACGTCGGCCAGGATGTGCTGAACGAGTGCATGAAGGAACACGGCGGCTTCGAGCACAACCTGCAAAGCCTGCGCGTGGTCGACGAACTCGAAGAGCATTACGGCGCCTATGACGGCCTGAACCTGATGTTCGAAACGCGCGAGGGCATCCTCAAGCACTGTTCTCTGACCAACGCTCGACTGCTGGGACCGGTCGCGGTGCGTTTCATCGACCGCACCCAGCCGTCCCTGGAGGCGCAGCTGACCAATCTGGCCGACGAGATCGCCTACAACAGCCACGACATCGACGACGGCCTGCGCTCCGGGCTGATCACTATCGAGCAGCTCGAGCAAGTCGATTTCTTCGCGCGCCTGTGGCGCGACGTGCAGCAGACGTTCCCAGGACTGTCGGGACGGCGCGCGATCTACGAGACCTTGCGGCGCCTGATCACGGCGCTGGCCGACGACCTGATCGTCACCTCAAGCGCCTTGCTGGCCGACGCCGCGCCGAAGCACATTGACGAGGTGCGCGCGGCGCCGCCGCTGATCCGTTTTTCCGATCCGATGCGCAAGGACGCGACCGAGCTGAAGCGCTTCCTGCGTGAGAACCTGTACCGGCATTACAAGGTCAACCGCATGCGCGTAAAGGCCAGCCGCATCGTGCGCGAGCTGTACGAGTCGTTCATGGCCGAGCCCGTCTTGCTGCCGCCGGACTACCAGGATAAATCCGGCGACGTCGGCAAGCAGGCGCGCAAGATCGCCGACTATATCGCCGGCATGACCGACCGCTACGCGATCCGCGAACACAGGCGTTTGTTCTCGCTCGACGAGCTTTGAGTCGAATCAATCGTACGCCCTTGATCATTTGCTCCGCCGGGATGATCATGGGTGATGGACGATCAAATCACCCAACTCGGTAGACGCCTGACGGCGGTGGAGAAGGACGTGGCCGTTTTTACGGCGGAGGCGCGTGCGCACTACGCCACCAAAGACGACCTTGCCGGTTTGGATGCGCGGGTGGCGATTATTCAGTCCAATTACGCGACAAAAGAGGATATTGCTGATCTGCGCACGGAAATCAGGGATACGGAGGCGCGGCTCAGTGCGCAAATAGCTGCCTCTGATATCAGGATTGCCGGCTTGGAGGCGCGGTTGTTGAAAAGCGAAAACCGCATGATGCGCTGGTCGCTGAGTATGATGGTCGTGCTGACCACCATATTCACGGCAGTGGTCAAGCTGGTTCCCTAAACAAACTTCTCGCCTAAAACATCCGCGCCTGCGCATCGCGCGCGTCACCCATCAACTCCAGTAGCAGCTTCTTGATCGGCGCCGGCAGCGCCGCGTCGGCCAGCCGGGCGGCGTCGTACCAGACGTGTCCGGCCTCGGCCGCCATCGGCACGCGCCGCGCCAACGTCACCCGATACGGCGCGATGTGCAGCTTGTAGTGCGTGAACACGTGCGTGACCGTCGACAGCCGCTCGTGCGATTCCATCTCGCCGAACTTGCCGACCGCCAGCATCAACACGTTGTGGTCGGCCGCCGGGATGTCGTCATCGTCCGCCAGCACATGGCCGTCGAGCTCCGGCAGAGACAGCAGGCCGCCCCAGATGCCGGTCGGCGGCCGCTGCTCCAGCAGCACCTGGCCGTTGTCGATAATCGCCAGCATCACGCTATGCTTCTCTGGGGAAGTTTTCTTGGGCTTGCGCACCGGCAGATCCCTGGTGCGGTTGGTGGCAAAGGCCACGCAACGCGGCTGCATCGGGCAGCGCTCGCACGACGGGCTGCTACGCGTGCACAGGGTCGCGCCCATGTCCATCAAGCCCTGCGTATACGACTCGATGCCTTGCTCCGGCAGCAGCGCCTCGGCGCGGCGCCACATCATTTCCTCGGTCCGGCGCTCGCCCGGATAGGCGTCGATGCCGAACACCCGTGCGAACACGCGCTTGACGTTGCCGTCCATGATGGCCGCGCGCGTGCCGCTGGAAAACGCCGAGATCGCCGCCGCCGTCGAGCGGCCGATGCCTGGCAGCTCAGCCAGTAACGCCGGATCGGACGGAAACACGCCGTCGTACTCGGCCACCACGCGCTGCGCGCACTTGTGCAGGTTGCGGGCGCGGGTGTAGTAGCCCAGGCCGCTCCACTGCGCCATGACGTCCTCCACCGGCGCCGCCGCCAGGTCGCGCAGGGTCGGGAAACGCTCCAGGAAACGCGCGTAGTAGCCCAGCACCGCCGACACCTGCGTCTGCTGCAGCATGATTTCGGATAGCCAGATCAGATACGCGTCGGTGGTGTTCTGCCACGGCAGCGCATGGCGCCCATGCTGTTTCTGCCAGCCGATCAAGTCTGATGAAAAACTCGGATCGGCAAAATTCTCAACAACTTCAACCTTCATTTGATTCCTAGTTAACCATGTAGGGCGGATTAGCGTAGCGTAATCCGCCAAGCTCCGTCGGCGGCTCATGGCCGATTACGCGCTGCGCGCTAATCCGCCCTACGAAAATCCTGAATATTCACGCGGCGGCGTCGAGCGCCACGAATTCGGCGTTGATGGCGGTGCCGATGGCGGCCGCCAGTTCGGTCAGGCGCAGCTTCTGCGCCTCCAGCTGTTGCTGGCTGCTTTCGAACGCTTCGATCTTCTGCTCCAGACTGTCGGTGGCGTCGTGGATGCGCTGGATCGACGCCAGCCGGTGCTTCAGCTGCTCCTTGTGCTGGCGGATCTGCGCCTCCAGCGGCGCCATGATCACCTTCAGCCACGCCTCGGCGTCGTTGTTGGCCGACTTGAAGCAGCCGCGCACGCGCGAGGCGATGGTGTCGAAAAACTTCTCCATCAGTACCACCCGACTGGTCGTGATCAAGGTCGCGGTGCCGAACTGCTTGTAGTAAATCGCTTCGATCGACGCGATCTCGTCGCGGTACGGCGCCAGCGAAAACGGCATCGGCAACGCCAAGGTCAAGCCGTGCTCGCTGGCGAAGCGGCGGTACATCACGCCCATCATTTCGCTGATCTCGACGGTCTTGCGCTCCGACGCGTCGAGGTTGGCGCGGATGCGCTCGAAGTAGTTGCGCACCGCCTCGCGCACGCCGGTGAAGAAGCGGCTGCGCTGCATCTGCTCGCGCACCAGGTCGATATCGTCACGCACGATGTCCATGCCGATGCTGGTATAGAGCTCGGTCGACAGGCGGGTGAACACGGCGCGCGTGGCCTGCAGCTTGAACAGGCTGGTGTCGAATTCCTTTTTCTCGACATCGATGCGGCGCATCATGTGGGCGATCACCGTCTGGTTCTTGCCGCGCAGGCTTTTGAGCTCGTGCAGCTGCTCGACGATGCCGCGCGAGCGGGCGTTGACCAGTGCCATCTGCGCCACGCTCAGCGCCCGCAGTTCCTCGCTCAGTTGCTTGCGCACGATGTCCTTCTTGGCAGGGATCAGCTCGTCGAACAACGCCGTCTCGAGCGCCTGCAGGCGGCTGCGGGCGAGCAGGGCGTTGTCCTGCGTGATCTTGCCCACCAGCGCCTTTTGCGCCGACACCGGGAACACCTGGCGCGCTTCGAGCGCCAGCACGTGCGCGACGTTGGCCTGCTGGCGTTCGATCTCGACATCGACTTCGGCCTCGCTGCGCAGCTCGTCCCACATGCTGTCGATCTTGTTGAGCACGACAAGGCGCCCGGCGCCGGCGCCGATGTGGTTGCGCCAGACTTCGATGTCGCTCTTGGTCACGCCGGTGTCGGCGGCCAGGATGAACAGCACCGCGTGCGCGTTTGGAATCAGGTTCAACGTCAGTTCCGGCTCGGTGCCGATGGCGTTCAGGCCGGGCGTGTCGAGTATCACCAGCCCCTGCTTGAGCAGCGGGTGCGGAAAATTGATGATGGCGTGGCGCCACAGCGAAATCTCGACCTTGCCGTCCTCGCTGAGCGTGACCGGCATGTCGGGATCGTCCTCGTCGTACAGGCCGTAGCGTTTGGCTTCCTCGACCGGCACGTGGCGCGTCATGCTGACCTGCTTGAAGACCTCGTGCATGTCGGCGCCGACTTCCAGGTTCAGCGGCAGCACGGTCCAGGCCGAAGGCTGATCGCGGTAATCGCCGGTCGACAAGTTATCGGCCCGGGTTTCGATCGGCAGCAGGCGGATTGATGGCGCGAAGCTGGGGTCGTACATCAGCTCGGTGGGGCACATGGTGGTGCGGCCCGCCGCCGACGGCAGAATGCGCTGGCCGTAGTCGGCAAAGAAAATAGCATTGATCAGCTCGGATTTCCCGCGCGAGAACTCGGCAACAAAGGCCACCGACAGTTTATCGTCGGCCAGACGAGACAGGGTGCGGGCGATGCGCTGGTCGGTGGCGGCGTCGGTCAGCGACGCGGCCGCCACCCAGGACTGGTAATTTTTCAGCGCCGTCACCACGCCTAGACGCCAGGCGCTGTACTGCTCGAAATCCCTGGCCATCATGCTTTCCGCCCTTGTTTGAAATTTCACTTCTGACAGTTCACACAGTAAAAAGTGGACCGCTGCCCCTGCTTGATCTGGCGCACCGGCGCCGCGCACACCTTGCAGGGCACGCCAGCACGATCATAGACGAAATACGTCTGCTGGAAATAGCCCGACTGGCCGTTGACGCTAATAAAATCGCGCAGGGTGCTGCCGCCCTGGATGATGGCCTCGGCCAGGATCTCACGGATTGCCTGGGCCAGTTTCTCATAGCGCGCCAGACTGATGCGCTTGGCCGGTGTCTTCGGATTGATGCCCGCACGGAATAAACTTTCCGACGCGTAAATATTGCCGACGCCAACGACGATATCGCCGGCCAGCAGCACCTGCTTGACGGGCGCACTGCGCTGGCGGGTCTGATCGTACAACAATTTGCCGGTAAAGCCGGTTTCCAGCGGCTCCACACCCAGCGCGCGCAGCAGCACATGATGCTCCAGCAGGCCGTCGGTGTCGTCGTGCCACAGCACGGCGCCGAAGCGGCGCGGGTCCTTCATGCGCAGCACTTGCTTGCCCTGCGGCCCCTCGACCACCAGATCGAAGTGATCGTGTTTTTCCGGTTCGATGCCGGGCGCCATCACCCGCAAGTGGCCCGACATGCCCAGGTGAATGATCAGGGTGCCATGCTCGAAGTGGACCAGCAGGTATTTTCCGCGCCGCCCGGTGCGCACCACCAGTCGCCCCGCCAGCAATTGTTGCAACTGGGCGGGAAACGGCCAACGCAGTCCCTCGCGGCGCAGCACCACGTCGTGCACGGTGCGCCCTTCGATATGGGGCGCGACGCCGCGCCGGGTCACTTCAACTTCTGGTAATTCTGGCATGTGGATGGCAAAATGAGTGGAAAACGCGGGCAAATCAGGGGCAAATCAAGGCCAAAATATGGGCAAATCAATCTAGATCACGTTGGGCGGATTAGGCGGCACGCCGTAATCCGCCATGCATGAGCTGCCGACGGAGCGTGGCGGATTACGCTGCGCTAATCCGCCCTACGTGATTCAGATCGGGCGGGCATCCCGGCCTAGTCATCATATATCGGGCCGTTGAAAGCGGCCGCAACCTGGCCTGGGCAAAATATTTGGTTACACTAGTCAAAACACGCGATCGATGTGTTGCGCGTAGAATCATCGCCAATTTGCCGACCATTGCCGACCAGGATCTTCCCTTGAAAAACGCTTTCGCCATTGTAACCCTCTCTGCCTTGCTGTCGGCGTGCGCCATGGCGCCGCAAAAAGAGGCCGAGTCCAGCGCCGCGCCGGAGCCGGCCGCCCCGGACAGCGCCGCCGCCGTGGCGGAGGCGCCGGCGCCGGTGCCGGAAGTGCTGCCCAATAATGCGCTGACCGGCGATATGCTGTTCCGCATCACCAAGGCCGAGCTGGAGTTTAAGCAGGGGCAATGGCAGGGCGCGTATATCACGATGCTGTCGCTGGCCCAGCAGACCCGCGATCCGCGCCTGGCGCGCCGCGCGGCCGAGATGGCACTGGCCGCCAAGCAGGGCCAGGAAGCGCTGACGGCGATCCGCCTGTGGCGCGAACTGGCGCCCGAGTCGGACGAGGCGACCCAGTATTTCCTCGGCTTTGCCGTCGTCAACGACGATCTGAGCGAGGCCGAGGCGATTTTCGCCCAGCGGCTGAAGGCGGCCCCGCCGGCCCAGCGCGGCATGGCGATGATGCAAATGCAGCAATTCATGCTGCGCGCCAAGGACAAAGCCGCCGCCTTCGCGCTGCAGCAGCGCGTGCTGGCGCCCTATGACGACATGCTGGAAAGCCACCTGATCCTGGCGCAGGGCGCCTTCGCCATCAACGACGCCGAGCGCGCCCGCGCCGAGGCGGAAAAAGCCCAGGCCATCAAGCCGGACTCCGAACTGGCGGTGTTGACGATGGCGCAGGTCTCGGGCGACATCGACGCCGCCGGCAAGGTGCTGACAGCGTTCCTGGAGAAATATCCGAAGGCGCGCGAGGTGCGCGCCGCCTATGCCCGCATCCTGGTCGATTCCAAGCAGCTCGAGCCCGCCCGCCAGCAATTCCTGACCTTGCTCAAGGACCAGCCCGACAACATCGCCACCTTGTACGCGCTGGGCGTGATGGCGATGCAGACCAACGACCTGCCCGGGGCGGAAAAGTACTTCACGCGTTTCATCACCGTCATGGACGACCATCCGGACGACGAGCGCGACCCGTCGAAGGTGCTGATGATACTGGCGCAGATCGCCGAGCAGCGCGGCGACATCGACGCCGCCTACAAGTGGCTGGAGAAAATCGAAGGCGACGATCCCAAGCTGTATCTGGCCGCGCGCATGAAAATGGCGACCCTGACGGCGCGCAAGGGCGATGTCGACGGCGCGCGCAAGCAGCTGGCCACGTTGACCCCCGCCGATCCCGCCGACCAGACGCAGATCTTCCAGACCGACGCCCAGTTGCTGCGCGACGCCGGCGACACCCGCGCCGCCTACACGGTGCTGGAGAATGCCGTCAAGCGCTATCCCGACAATCCGGACCTGCTGTACGACTTCGCGCTGGTGGCGGAAAAAATCGGCAATGTCGAGCTGATGGAAAAAGTGCTGCGCCAGGTGATGATCGCCGCGCCGGACAACCAGCACGCCTACAACGCGCTGGGCTACTCGCTGGCCGAACGCAACGAACGCTTGCCGGAGGCTTACGCGCTGATCGACCAGGCGATGAAGATGGCGCCGGGCGATCCCTTCATCATGGACAGCATGGGCTGGGTACAATTCCGCATGGGCAAACTGGACGAGGCGGAGTCGCTGTTGCGCCGCGCCTACGCACTGCGCGCCGATCCGGAGATCGCCGTGCATCTGGGCGAGGTGTTGTTCGTCAAGGGTGACGTCACCGGCGCGCAAAAGATGTGGCAGGAAGCCAAAAGCAAAGACCCCAAGAACGACGCGCTCAAAAACACGCTGGCGCGCCTGAATCAAAACCTGTAACAACCCAAACGACCACTACTGATGACGATTTCAATTTTCCGCCGCGCGACCGGCACGCTGGCACTGGCCGGCGCGCTGGCCGCGCTGGCCGGCTGCGCCACCACCTCCGCGCCACGCTCGTCCACCGCCGTCGCGCCTTACCGCGACACGCTCGACCTGGCCGGACGCATCGCCATCAATTACAGCCGGGACGGCAAGCAGGAGTCGCTGAGCGGCAAGTTCACCTGGCGGCAAACGGCGGCCAACACCGACGTCAACCTGATCTCGCCGACCGGGCAGACGGTTGCCGTCATCAACGTCACGCCGACCTCGGCCACGTTGAAGCGCAGCGGCGAGCCGACCCGCACCGCGTCCGACATCGACAGCCTGACCCGCCAGACCCTGGGCTGGACCTTGCCGGTCTCCGGCCTGCGCGACTGGCTGCAGGGCTACGCGGTCGCCGCCGACGGCAGCCGCTTCACCGCCTCGCCGGCCAGCGACACGGTGGTCACCCGCGACGGCTGGAAGCTCGACTACGTGTCGTGGCAGGATGACGCGGCGGCCGTACCGCAGCCAAAACGCATCGACGTCTCCCGCATCGCGCTGGGCCAGCAGGTCGACGACATGTCGATCCGCATCGTCATCGATTCGCCCGCACCTTAAACCCCAAGCCACGGCTGGGGTCGTACCCCCCTGGGTACGACCCCGCACTGCCGGGTTCCGTTGAGTACCTCCGATGCATCCCATGACCAGTCTAAAGAATTGCCCGGCCCCGGCCAAACTGAACCTTTTCCTGCACGTCAACGGCCGCCGCGCCGATGGCTACCATCTGCTGCAAACGGTCTTCCAGCTGGTCGACCACGGCGACACCCTGCATTTCACCCTGCGTGAAGACGACGCTTTGCGCCGCGTGACGCCGATCGAAGGCGTGCCGGAAGAGGGCGACCTGATCATCCGCGCCGCCAGGCTGTTGCAGGCCGAAGTGCTGCGCCGCACCGGCGCCATGCCGCGCGGCGTCGATATCGCCATCGACAAGGTGTTGCCGATGGGCGGCGGCCTGGGTGGCGGGTCGTCGGACGCGGCCACCACCTTGATTGTATTGAACCATTTGTGGCGCGCCGGTCTAACCAGGGAAGAGTTGATGGCGCTTGGGCTGCCGCTGGGCGCGGACATCCCGTTCTTTATTTTTGGCGAAACCGCGTTTGCCGAGGGCGTGGGCGAGGCGCTGCGGCCGGTGAAGGCGCCTGATTGTTGGTATGTCGTCATCGAACCAGGGGTGGCGGTGCCGACTGCGGCAATTTTTTGCTCAGAACAATTGACAAGGAATACCCCGGCCGTCATAATAACGGACTTTTCCAGCTACCACGAAAATCAAACTGATTTGAAGGGGTACGGAAAGAACGATTTACAGCAAGTGGCAACGAGTTTGTTCCCGCCGGTAGCAGAGGCGATAGAATGGCTCAGCGCTCACGGTGATGCCAGGATGACTGGTTCCGGTGCTTGTGTATTTTGTGCAGTGGCAACCCAGGCAGACGCCGACGCGGTACTTCAACAAGTACCCGCCAAGTGGAAAGCATGGAAGGCCAAAGCGCTGATGCAGCATCCACTCACTGAAATGTTGTAGACGGGTAAAAAAAGATTTGGCTTAGCGTGAAATTGGCGATAAAATACTCGCCGTTGTAGCGACAAGCAGTCAGTTGCGTAGGGGAATCGCCAAGCTGGTTAAGGCACTGGATTTTGATTCCAGCATACCAAGGTTCGAATCCTTGTTCCCCTGCCATTCGTTTTCCTTGCGACACCGTCGAGGCACTAGTCTCCGGCCAAGGCAAGCATCAATGTCCGCGCCCGGCGCGGATCATTCTAGTACAGCGCCACGCGGCTTCCGCTGGCGACATCAAAAATTTCATCGACTATCTCTGGGACTCCCATGGCTTACGAAAACCTGATGGTTTTTACCGGCAACGCTAATCCTGCGTTGGCAGAAGGAGTCGCAAAAAATCTCGGCATTCCACTCGGCAAGGCAAACGTTTCGAAATTCTCGGACGGCGAAGTGATGGTCGAGATTAACGAGAACGTTCGCGGTAAAGACGTTTTCGTTCTGCAATCGACTTGCGCACCAACCAACGACAGCCTGATGGAGTTGATCCTGATGGTCGACGCGTTGAAACGCGCATCGGCAGGCCGCATCACCGCCGCCATCCCTTATTTCGGTTACGCCCGTCAAGACCGCCGCCCGCGTTCGGCGCGCGTTGCGATCTCGGCCAAAGTGGTGGCCAACATGCTGGAAAGCGCCGGCGTCGAACGCGTCCTGATCATGGACCTGCACGCGGACCAGATCCAGGGCTTCTTCGATATTCCGGTTGATAACATTTATGCTTCGCCAATTCTGCTGAGCGATCTGCAGAAGAAGAACTACCAGGATCTGCTGGTGGTGTCGCCGGACGTCGGCGGTGTGGTCCGTGCACGCGCCCTGGCGAAACGCCTGGGTTGCGACCTGGCCATCATCGACAAGCGTCGTCCGAAAGCCAACGTTTCCGAAGTGATGAACATCATCGGTGAAGTCGAAGGCCGTAACTGCGTCATCATGGATGACATGGTCGATACCGCCGGCACCTTGGTCAAGGCGGCTGAAGTGCTGAAAGAGCGCGGCGCCAACAAGGTTGTTGCCTATTGCACCCACGCGGTTCTGTCCGGTCCTGCCATCGAGCGCATCGCCAATTCGTCGCTGGACGAGCTGGTCGTGACCGACACGATTCCGCTGTCCGACGCGGCCCGTGCCTGCGGCAAGATCCGTCAGCTGACTTGCGCGCCGCTGCTGGCAGAGACGTTCAAACGCATCATCAAGGGCGATTCGGTGATCTCCCTGTTTATCGATTAACGATAAACGACGCTACTATTTTTAGCGGCGCGCGCGGCAAATATGCCTCGCGCGCCGTTGTACTTCCC